>Ga0315282_10000975_pt1 | contig 55353 bp, 39 predicted proteins | sample YL17G07_20_MG_FD_203693 | JGI IMG/M metagenome (GOLD analysis project Ga0315282, IMG submission 203693) | Sediment microbial communities from Yellowstone Lake, YNP, Wyoming, USA - YL17G07_20 | ecosystem: Environmental > Aquatic > Freshwater > Lake > Sediment | place: USA: Wyoming | collected...
GGTATTATTTCTCCTTACTGGACAGCTAAAGCCACCGAAAAATTCGAAGATGCTCCGATCAGGATAATCGAGTACGCTGATTTTCTCTGTCCCGATTGTCTTTTCCTCTTTAAGCAGCTCGAGCGGATCAAAAAAGAATATGCCGGGAAGATTAATATCGCTTTTCAATTTTTCCCGCTCGAAGCTAAATGTAATGATGTCGTTGATAAAGATAGACATCCTGGCGCCTGTGATCTGTCATCCATCGCCGCTTATGACCCAGCCAAATTTCTTCGGATTCATGATGAAATTTTCAGGAATTTTGAAAAAGCTAAAAGTCCTGAATGGCGATTGCAGCTGGCTAAAAAATATGGGGTAGAGGCAGCTCTGACTGATGAGAAGACCAAAGAGCTGGTGAAGAAAATCATCGACACTGGAAAAGAATACGAGAAGACTTCAGAACGCTATCCTTATGGCATAAGATCAACTCCGACCATGATCATCAATAATCGGATGATCATCGGAACTCTGCCTTATGCTCACTTCAAAGCCATTATCGAATCGCTGTTGAGTGAACAGCAGCAGCCAGCAGCCGGAGAAACCAGGTTCCTGGAAAACTGGGTCAATACCGGAAAGGTTAAAAAATAGAGAAGTATATAAGCAGGCAGTAATAGAGCTGAAAATCAGTTTGTTAAGTCGGTTTCAATAGCGTTAAAAGCCTAAAAATATACATTTCCTAGGCTCCTATTCTATTTCTTGCCCGGCTGATTTTTTAGACAATGTGCCATCCGTGATTTTTTAGGTTCGGTCATTTTTTGTTTGACTCGGCAGCCCTGGTGAAACTTAACGTTCAGCCAAGCGGCTCTATTTTCTCGTTTATGATTATTCCTTTGCCTTTCAGGCCATCCAGGATAAAACTGAAAATCTCTGATTCGACTCCCAGAAATTCAGGGGCTACTATCCCTTTTCTCTTGATCAGGCCGCGGGCGAAAGCTCTGACTACCTGAGTGGCTGTGTACCCCGTGGTTCTGGCCATGCTGTGGATTCTGGTTTTCTGGTCATAGCGGTCGAACAGGTCATAAATCAGCCTGACTTTCTTTCCGTTTTTGTCTCCTGCCACAACTACCCGCATCACCGTCAGGTCCTCTTCTCCCGGATTTAGCTTCAATTTGGTAAATATGACCCGGGCAGTAAAATCTATTGGGCGAATTTTCTGCCCGGATATTTCCACTGGCTCGCTTGCCAAAAAGCCGGCTTCTCTGAGCATCAGCATTTTTTCCCGGTGACCGGGATAGCGCAGAGTTTTTTCCTTCATCTCCAGGAAATCGAATGTCTGGAGCAGAGTCCGCAGCCCGTCAGTGTTGAAAGCTTCTAAGCTTCCGAGATTTTCAAACTCGATAAATTCCGGGTCAGAGAGAGCCGGTTTGATTACTAACTGCCCGTTTTCTTTCAGGCGGGCCGGCCGGAGATATTCTTCAATGACATCATAAGGAGAAAAAACAGCTTTATACTCAAATGGCCACTGCCGAACTACCGGCAGACCACCAACATAAATCTGAAGAGACTCTCCCCGGTCAAGCTGATTAAGCCCATAACCGGCCAGCATGTGGCTGAGACCGGGAGCCACCCCGCAGTCGACCACTGCCACCACTTCTTTCTTCTTAGCCAGAGAATCAAGTTCAAAAGGGTCTTCGGGGAAAAAGGAGATATCAACCACATTTTTGCCTGCTTCCAGGCAGGCTTTTAAGGTTTGAAAACCCATAAATCCGGGCAGGGCGTTTATAACTAGGTCCTGAGTGCGGACAATTTCTCTTATGTTTTCCGGCTGGCTCAAATCTTTTTGGATCGTTTTTACCCCGGCCTTATTAAGCTCTTGTAAACGATTTCCATCTATATCTACCGAAATTACTTCCAACCCGGGTTCAGAAGCCAGGTCCAGGGCCATGGCTTTACCAACCAGCCCGGCTCCGAGAATTATTATTTTCATTGTTTTTTCCTTTCCTTCAGCAATCGCTGAACAAGATTAACAAGATTTAAATGAGAAGAACGGGGAAAAGCCCTGGTCGGCGAAATTACAGGCCACTGAAATGATTGACATAGAAGAGAATGGAAGCAATAGAGGGATGAATGGCGATTTTAATTTTCATCAGCTAAATTACTCCGCACTGATTATAACATCTCAGATTACGAAAACTAATACAAAAATTAATGAAAACTAAAAAATATGAACAGCTATTGCCATCCCAACAAGCGGTCAACTTGGAAATTTCGGTTTTATATTATTGGCTAATATTCAATGGAATTTTTGTGGGCGTCAATTTTTCAGGGGTCAAGTTTATGGGCATTTTCCCCTTGTTTAAAATTTCTTTACCTCTCTTAATTACCCGGACCCGTCTTTTTTTATCACTTCTTTTCCAAAGCTTTTTTGATTTCTTCCAGGCTTACCCCAAAAATCTTCCTAAGGATGGGATCAAATTCCTTTTCTTCACCCTGAATATGGATAGTGGTGTGAATATGTCTTAAAGATTCACCCGGATTGAGAGCGGCACCCGGTGAGGATGATTCCAGCTCATAGAATGGTCCAAGGGGTTTGGCTCCAGGAGCAGCTGGCCCATCATTATAGCTGTTAGCTACATCGCCGGCATAAGGACTTTTCTGAATTTCCCACATCGAGTTGACATAATCAGCCGGAGTTTCAGGGATGGTCAGATGAACGATAGTCAGAACTTTATTGGTGGAGTCATAGCTGCCGAGGAAGGGCAGGGCCCGCCGCGGAGAGATGCCGATTTTGCTCCGGTACTGGCCATCTCCCTTAAAATAGATGACTTTGTCAGTAATCACCAGGCGGTCAGCTGGAACTTTGCCGAAATAAGCATCGTTGACAATCGGGCCCAGCTCTTCTTCCGGACCTGGTTTATAAGGTATAACCACGGTGGTCGTAGGCGAAGGATTAAATATTCCGAGAATCCAGATGGAGACCAGACCAGTTTCTTTTTTCCAGGGAAGCTCACTGACGTTGGTAATCTGGTTATCAGAATGGAAAGCCACCCAGCTGAGTTTATCGGAAAGAGGTATCCCGAGGGCTTCCACCTGGGCTTTATCCAGCAGCCTGATTGTCCGGTCAGCTTTTATTTTAAACTCGAAGTTTGCATAATTGACCAGGTTCATTTCTTTTTTCATAACTACTTGAGTTTCATCCTGTGAGACCAGGTCAAAGGCGCCTTCGTTGATCGGTGGTGGAGTGAACCAGTGGTCGAGGTCAAAGGGAGAGCCGTTTTTGAAAAACAGTGAAAACTGGCCGCCTTCGGGTCCAAGCCAGAAACGGTCTTCACCACCAAAGGCGTTCATGTGTGGATTGTTTTCAGCGGAAGCAATTAATTCACGGTTTATCCAGCCGAAGCTCAATCCGTCGGGTCCTCCGGCTGTGCTGGTCATCACCCGGCCCTGAATGTCCGGGTTAACCGCAACCAGCGCCTGGCCGTTGCGGGCCGAAAGGACGACGACTCCGGTATGCTTCTTCAGGAAATCCAGGTCATTTTTAAACAGAGTGCCCTGAACCTGTGATGGTGGTTTTGAGCAGGAGACGGTCAGAAATATGAAAGCAGAAGAAACTGTCAGGAAAATTGCTGTCAGAAAAGTTCGCATTTGTTTCCTCCTTACTGGGGTAAATTTAAAATAGCAATTCAGGCTGAATTTCTCAAGAAGAAAATAAAAAATATTAAATATTTCAAACAGAATTTAGGTTTTCAATAAGAGATGGCTTTCAGCTCAGAAATCAACTGGCCTTGAGATTTTTAGAGGTAAGCACAAATCTTCTAAAATCTTTTTTATAAATTAATAAAAATTACCCAATTCAGTTGGGAATATTGGGAATAATAGATAAAGGGTCTGACTAGCCAGGACTGAAGACAATCAATTCTGGCGAATGGAAAAGACTGTTTTCTTCAGCTCCATTTAGCTCTTGGGCGATTATGGTTCTTTTTCATCGCTTCGGCGAACCACTCCCAGATTTTATGATGAAATTCAAGGCTCGGCGGGTTGTTTTTCAGAATTTCCCAGGAGCTGAAGGGGTTATCTTCAGGTTTTTGTTTTATCTTGAAGTTTTTATCCCAGAGACGATAGTTTTCCGGATGGAACTGAATTCCCAGGACATTGCTAAATCTGGTGTGATGGATAGCTTCGACAATTTTCCCATCGGGAGAAGTGGCTACAACTTTGAAGCCCTTACCCAGTTTTTCAATGGCCTGATGGTGAGAGCTGAGTATTCGGGGATGGTCTTTTTCGGAGAAACCGAGAATTTTAATAAAGAAACTGTCAGAAAGAAGTCTGATCCAGTGGAGATTGTAGCCAACGAGTTTTTCATTAGGGTAGAGCTTTATAAATGGATTATTATGCCAGCGGTCAGGACCAAGAGCGATGATATCTTCGACAAAATTCTTGCCGTAAATTTCAGACCAGATATCCTGAATGAGGGTTCCGCCAGTTCCGACATTCAGACTCTGAGCTCCCAGACAGATGCCGAGTATTGGTAGATCAGGGTATGAGGCTAGAAGCGGCTGGAAGCTTTCATTCTGGTAGCCGCCAAGAAAATGGAAAATGGCTGAAAGCTCAAAATAATGGCGGTAGGGGTCTTCGATCACAGTTAGCTGGCTGGTTTTTTCATTAAAGACAGCAGGTGGGATATCGGGACCGCCGAAGAAAATTACTCCGTCCGAGTTCTTGATAATTTCGACAAACTCCGGGGTGCAGGGGTTAGTCTGAAAGATATTTTTCTCGTTGAGCTCGGCTGAAACTGGATGGAAGGTGAACCAATCGATTCTGTTATCCTGAACATATTTTTTAGCCTCTTCATAGTTGGTCAGCTCTTTGATATGATAGACACCTGTGATTTTCAGGTTGGGGATATTGATAAAACCTTTTTCTCTTAAGGCCTGAAGGTTCTTGACCGTTCCCACCGATGGATAAAAAACTGTCAAATTTATTTCATCATTTTTGGCCTGAAGCAGAGGAAGGGCTAAAAGAGATAACGTAAATATCAAAACAAAAATTAAAAAGCTAATTTTTCTTTGCCACATGTCTTTCTCCATTATTTTTTACAAAGAAAGCGAGAGGTCGTGCATATTTTTGATATTCTTGCTGGAACCAGGTTATGCTTTTGCCAGAAATAAAGAAACAGGGGTTGCAGCTTAAGTAAGATATCGCCAATTTTTTGCCTGATTTTAGAACCTGACCTTGAAACTTACTTTGAGCGATGGCCCAGACAACTTGACAACAGCGCCTCTGCTCTTCGACTCACCTGGATTGTCAATGCTGACTATAGAAGTACCATCGGAATAAGTGATATAAAGAAGCTGGCCATCATAAGAATTGCTCTCGCTTTCTGTGTTTTGAGTATATCCCTCTGACTGAGATCCATATGTTTCTTGGTAACTTAAATTTTCTGAGGCTGTTCCTTTCCAATTTTTGTGAGCAACTGTTCTGTAGATTCCCTCTAAAACCAGAGACAACCTGGAGGAAATATTAAGCTCAAGTCCAAGACCGCCATGGAATCCAAAAACATTGGACTTAGCACTGTCATTGTGGTAGGCGTTATATTTCTCTTCATTAATATAAACATCGAGAAGGAAACCATTATCCGGATCGTAAAGCTCTAATTCCTCGGTTTTTTCTAGGTTATAATGATAAACAGATTTAAGCTTGCTCAAGTAATATCCAAAGCCAGCCTCAATAAAAAACTGACTCCGCCTTCCCAGGGGCAGAAAATAATAGGCATTCAGGGTTATTGGAAGTGTGCTTAAAGTATTTTGAGGGTCGAATCCCAGTCTGGATTGAGTATTATACCTGTAAGGATATTCATCAATTGTGCCTTCTACTGAGTCTGAATCATTTAAATCGACCTGGCCAATATTCTTTTTTTTCATATACTCGAACCCCAGGCTGAGCGCGATTCGGTCAGAGAAGTAATAGAAGAGTTCAATCCCAAACTTCGGCCTGGACTTAAATTGCGACCAATCAAAGCTGGAATCTGATGTGCCGTTTGAATCAGTGAAAAATTTGTCCCAGTCTTGAACCATTTGATTCAGGTCCCCACCATTGATGAAGCCCAGCCCTCCATTCAAGCTTAAAGCAAAATTTCCCTTTTTCATTTTTTCCCTGGAGGAACCTTCTGCGCCACTGGCAACTAAGAGCAAGATAGCTACGAATATACCGAAGGCAGACCTTTTCATAAAACCTCCATTTAACCACGGCCACTTAAGAGTCACGACAAATTTACGGCGTCAGAGTAAGTGGAATTGATTTGATAAGATAAATATTTACAGCTGAGGTTCTCAGAAAAACTTGTCTGGGGCCGCCTTAGAATCATTATCTCTAATTTTATCTATTTCCAAAAATCTTTCAATAAAAAGCTCTAATGCTTTCGATGGCATCTTCCAGCTTTCATAAAAAAAATAACCGCAGATACATTGCTTCTACCAAGGGGTAAGGCAAAGACTTCGCCTAACATAGCGGCCAGAATCAGTTTAACCTCTGAGTTTCAAAACATAACCTTTGGCTAATCAGGAAGGCAAACTTTCGGCTTTTGTCTTACTCAAATTGCCTCGGTTAAAAGCCCTACGAAATTGATTTTTGGCCATCTATATAAAAAGGCGTATCGCTATTCCTGCTGGTTAGGCAGGATAGGTGAACCAGAAAAGCCTGACCCTTCCAAAAGGCAAGGCCACAAAGTTAGACTGAGGGGAACGTTCGATTTATTGCCGGAGGACCTCGATGAATTAGATACCTGCCAGGGAGTTGATGGAGCATATGGATGAATTGTTTATTTGCTTGATTTTTCATTATATTATAAATTATATAAATATCATGCTTTGTTGCCCGGAGATATCAACAGGAATTCCTACCGCCTCAAGTTTCTCGGAAAAGCATGGGGAGTTTAAAGATAAAGGAGATTTTTATGAATAATAGTTTTATTCGTTCTGTTTTAATTGTTTTCCTGTTTCTGGTAATAGTTTCATCCACTGTTGCCCAATCGCACCCTAGTTCTATCTCCTTAATTTCTACTGCCCTCATCTTTAATGCCGGGCAAACTACCGTTACCTTTGATCAACCCTTACTTCTGACTTCAGCCGGACAAAGCCCAGAGATTCAGTTGGCTGCTGTCCTGGCCAAGCGCGCCGGCCTTGAATATAAGCTTTCCAAGCTGGCCACTGCCAGGGATCTTGATGGTATAAAAAGCCTGGGATTGGTCGTGGGAGCCAGTTTGAAGGGATTAGGAGCGGCTGGAATCGACATGAACAAAGAGAAGGATCGGGTTCGTGAACTTCTAGCAGAGGCCGCTAAAAGAAAAATACTAATCTTGTTCCTCCATCTTGGCGGTGACCAGCGCCGAGGTGAACTCACTGACGCTCTGGTCGCAGAATACTTGCCTTCCGCTAGGATGGCAGTGATTCTTAAATCTGCCGACAATGACGGCTTATTCTCGAAAATATGCCAGAAGAACCACATCCCCCTGGTGATTGTAGGAAAGACGGCAGATGTAGCTGATGTCTTGAGAAACATTTTCAATCCCCAAAGGTAGATCCTTGCCTGATTTTGTAATCTTTTTCCTAATGGTAGCCATCTTTGTCCTGGCGGCTACAGTCCTTAGGCTACCGGTCGGCCTGTGCCTTATGCTGGCTGCTCTGGCCGGTGCTCTGGCCGGCGGAGAAGGTCTGCCTTTACGCCACCTAGTCGAAGGTGCCTTTGGCTTTTTCGACATTATCCTAATTATTCTCACAGCAGTTCTATTCATGAAGGTCCTTCAGTCTTCAGGTGTCCTCGACAGCCTGGCTGCCGTTATGATCAGGGCTTTTTACAGGCGAAAAGCTCTCTTACTAATAAGCTCAACTATACTGGTAATGTTCCCTGGAATGATCACCGGCTCTTCAACGGCCAGCGTTCTGACTTCAGGACCACTGGTTGCTCCTGTTCTGATAAAGCTCGGCTTACCTAGGCTCAAAACTGGGGCTCTGATTGCTATGTCTGCAGTGCTCGGTATGATTGCCCCACCCATTAACATTCTGGTAATGATAATGGGCGGAGGAGTGGATATGCCTTATGTCGGGGTCACTGGTCCCCTCCTTCTAATCGTCCTGCCTTTGACCATTATTATCCCGCTCTGGATAGGGCTCAGAGATATCAAGGTTATCGATTTTGAAGAAATGAAAGCCATCCTTCCGGTCTCCCTATATCCAAAATACGGCTTTCGTCTTTATCTTCCCCTCGTTTTGGTGCTCGGACTGATGGTGGGACAGCGGGCTTTGATTAATATTATTCCGGATATTGGTATTCCCGGTATTTTCCTGGCTGGCAGCCTGCTCGGAGCAGTCTGTGGCCGTCCCTTCAATTTTTGGGAGACGACCAAAAAGGCCGTAGCCGAAGCCCTGCCCATAGTGACCATTCTTGCTGGTGTGGGTATGTTCATCCAGATTATGACCCTGACCGGAGCCCGGGGCTGGATTGTCATGGTTTTCCTGTCGCTGCCCAAGGGGCTCCTTTACGCAGCAATGGCTTTAGGTCTGCCCGTATTCGGCGGGATCTCAGCCTTTGGGACAAGCTCTATCCTTGGTGTTCCTTTTATCCTGGCCCTCATCAGCAAGAATGCCATATTCACTTCAACAGCTTTGTCAGCCATCATTGGACTGGGAGATCTTATTCCCCCGGCTGCTCTGGCTGGCAGGTTTGCCGGGCAGGTTATTGAAGAAAAAAAATTCATTCACCTCTTGCGATACTGTCTGGTTCCAGCTTTATTCGTTCTGGCTGCGGGAATTGGTGTTCTTATGTCGGCTTCTTTTCTGGACAAAATAATATGATATGTAGAGATTAAAAATGACTATAATTTACCGCTTGATAGTCCTTTATTTTTCAATCCATTTGCTTATATATTTGTTCGGCCGAAACAAATTCTGGGACAGGTTCGGAGCCGCCCTCATCCTAGTACTGTTTGTCCTCAGACTCCTGATGGTGAAATGAAACGATGAAAGAGCAGAAAAAGACTAGTATATACACTTCTGCCGGGCTACTGGCACTCGGTTTGATTATCTCTATTATATCCGGTCTCAGGTTCAATGAAATGAATAAGCCGGAACCGCTATATCCAGGTCCCGGGTTGAGCCGGCAGACACACCTGAGCGATTACTTTCCTGACCTTTCTGGAACAGCCGGAGATACTGATATCTATGTCTTCGAGGGGCCTGAAAAAGGCGGGAATATCCTTATCACCGGGGGGACTCATCCCAACGAACCAGCCGGCTTTGTCTCTGCTGTTGTTTTAATCGAGAACATCATGGTTCACAAAGGGAAAGTCATTATTATCCCAAGGGCGAATGCCAGTGGCTTCACTTGCAACGATCCGATGGAAGCTAACCCGCAACGTTTCGTGATCGAGACAGCGGCCGGCCATAGAGAGTTTCGCCTTGGATCGAGGCTTACCAATCCAGTCCACCAGTGGCCCGATCCAACTCTCTACGAAAATCCGGCCGGGCAGATGCTGTCAAGTTCTGAAGTCCGCAATCTCAACCGCTGTTATCCTGGTCGGCCGAACGGTTATTTGACCGAAAAAATAGCTTTCGGAATTATGGGGCTGATAAGAAAAGAGCATATTGACCTGGGTATTGACCTTCATGAATCAGCTCCTGAATATCCGGTGATCAATGCTATTGTTTTCCACGATAATAGCGCCGAACTGGCTGCAGTGGCTCAGATTTCTCTCCAGTCTGAGGGGTTGGATTTCCGACTGGAAGCTTCGCCTACTAACCTGCGTGGTCTCAGTCACCGGGAGTGGGGTGATGTAGCTGGGATTAAAGCGGTGTTGATAGAAACACCCAACCCTATTCAGGGGCGGCTCAAGGGTAAGACCACGGCCATGCTGGTTGTTGACGGCAAAGATAAAGACTATGTTAAAGCCTCACGACTGGGACGACTGTTTATTCCTTACGATGAAAATGGAGTTGCTATAAGTAGGCGCGTTGGTCGCCACCTGGCCGCGATTACGGCCCTGCTTCAGGCTCTGGGCGAAATTGAACCTGAAAAATCAGTCGAAGTAGAAGGGCTCCCGGACCGCCAGCAGATCATGGAAAAAGGAATTGGAGCCTTTATCAGGTCTCCACAAAAAGAAAGCAGAAGAAAAAAATAATATTATCTGCTTTTCTGATATAAAGCAAATTGCTTGACACAAAATTTTTAAAATCATATATCTGTTGTGGTAGAAATACTGCGGTCAGGTGCTAATTCAGCTTGCCAGGAGGTTCAATGAAACGCTCTCTTTTTTCCCCAGCAATATTGTTTTTTGTTTTTGTTTTAATTTTATTAACTGGGTCGGCCGGTCAGAGAGTTCCGCCTCAGGCCGCCGAATACGATGTACTGATCACTAACGGACTGGTGTTTGATGGATCTTTAAAGCCTGCTTTCCAGGCCGATGTCGCCATCAAGGGTGGTCATATTGTCCGGGTTGCACCAAAAATAAGTGGTCGAGCTGTCCATGTTATAGAGGCGAGAGGACTCTATGTGGCCCCGGGTTTCATCGACCTGCACAGCCATGCAGAGCGGGCTATGTATTTCCCTGAACACCGCGCCCCACTTTCCTATCTTGCACAGGGCGTAACCACCACCGTTGTCGGGCAATGTGGCACAAGTGCCTGGCCAATTTTTGAAAAGGCGTCTGACCAGATCCAGCGTTTCCAGAAAGAAGGAGTTGGACTCAACGTTGCCCTCCTCGTGGGTCATGGCCAGGTCCGCCGGCTGGTCATGGGTATGGAGAATCGTGAACCTACTCCCGGTGAGCTTGAGCAGATGAAAGCCCTGGTAAGAGAAGCTATGGAGCAAGGGGCTGTAGGTATCTCTACAGGTCTGATCTATCGGCCTGGCCTTTATGCTAAGACTGATGAAATACTAGAGCTGGTCAAAGTGGTTGCCTCCTTTGGGGGCATTTATCACTCTCATATCCGGAATGAGCATGATAAGCTACTTGAAGCTGTCCAGGAGTTTATCTATATAGCCGAGAAGGCAGGTGTCCGGGCCAATATCTCCCATTTCAAGGTCATGGGTAAAGCCGATTGGGGTTTAGTCAAAGAAGCCTGTCGTTTAGTTGAGGAAGCCCGGTCGCGAGGATTGAAGATCACTGCTGATCAATACCCTTACAGGTTCTCTAACACTGAACCCTATTCACCCCTTATACCCAGGAATGTCTGGCTGGGCACTGGTGAGGAAGCCGGTTTAAGGATCGATGAGCTGGCACGAACATTTTCCCACCTCAGGGACGCTGAGTTGCTTGAACTCTATTCCAGAGTCACCCCATATTTTCCACTTTCCAGGCAGCACCTGGAATTTCTGAGCAGCCTGCCAAGAGACAGGTTTATTGACCTGGTAGCTTCAGAAGTCTTGAGTGGAATGGTTCACGGACCAGAGAATGAAAGAGAACGGGCTCTTTTCATTCGTCGATTGTCTCAGGCTAATACAGCTGAAGCCATCTGTGAAGGCGTCAAGAAATATGTGGAGACGGTAGGCCCTGAGAACCTGATCGTTGCCATCGCCGCTGACAAATCGCTGGAAGGCAAGTCACTGGCGGAAATTGCTGCCCGCAAGAACAAAGCGGTTGCTGACCTGGCCATCGAACTAGAGCTGGCTGGAGCCCGGGCCGTTCCCTTCAATATGTGTGAAGAAGACATTGAGTACATCATGAAAAAAGATTATGTGGCTACTAGTAGCGACGGAATAGTTGCGGTGTATGGAATCGGTTTACCCCACGTCCGTTCTTACTCTACCTTTCTTTACAAGATAAAGGAATATGCGCTCAAAAGAAGAACGATTTCTCTGGCCCAGGTTATCCGATCGCAGACCTCACTTCCGGCTGAGATTATGAACTGGTCAGATCGTGGACGGATCGCCGAGGGTTGTGCTGCAGATGTTGTTGTATTTGACCTGATGAAAATCTCTGTTCCGTCTTCGATTTCCAGCCCTCACCAGTTCAGTCAGGGTGTCCGCCATCTCCTGATCAATGGTGAGATTGTTCTTGATAACGGAATCTGGACGGGTAAGCTTGCTGGTCGTGTCCTGACACATTGAAGCAGTGGAGTTTTATTGTTTCTTCGGTTTCTTGAACTCGACCTTAAACAGGTTCGGATCGAAAGTATAGTTCTGCAGGGCATCGGCTGTGCCTGGGGAGATTGTCCGTAGAAGCGGGCTGAGGGAAGCTTTTACCTGATCTGTAATCTCCAACTTGGAAACAACCTTGACTGTTACTTCTGTCTTCGGATATTTGCGGAGAGAGGATGGTCGGAATAGAAAATCGATCATCTGCGGGTTGGGATCGAGAAGAATAATATTAGGCAGGCCGGCCTCAGCGAAGGCTTCTGCGAATTGTTTCCTGGCGTACCCGTAATGGGTGCAATTAAAACTGCCGAAAATAAGGTGATCTGTATCTTTTACTTGGGTCAAAGCCTCTCTGACAAACTGATGGATGTATCCGACAGTCTCTTCGCTATCGACTCCGCGCTCAATAGCTCCAGCCAGCTTATGGCAAGCTTGACCGACGATTCGTTCGGCAGGGATGTCTCGGGCCATCAGAGCTTTTTTATGAGCTTCGGATTCAATGGTGGTTTTAGTGCCAAATATGATGACTGTGGCCTCAGGCGTTTTCTCAAATTGCCGGGATATCAGATCAACTCCGGTTTCGACAATGCCCACCGTAGGGAAAGGAGCTTGGCGGGAGAAGGCAGTCAGGTCATAAAGAACAGAAAGAGTGTTGCAGGCAATCAACAAAATGTCTGGCCTGTATTTTTTATTCATGGCTTTTAGGACAGCATTGAAGATGCGAACTTTCTCAGCCTCAGAATCAAGACCGTTGTAACCAGTTTTGTCAAAAAGGGCGTTGTAAAAAACAATTCGAGCTTGGCGGAAAACCCCGCTTTCAGGAAGTCTGGCTGCCAGTTCAGCGGCCACAGAGAGACCGCCCAATCCCGAATCTGTCACCAGGATAGTAACATCTTGTTTTTTTGATAGCAGGTCATCAATCATGGTCTCCCGGTTTTTGATCTGTTTTGAACAGGAAACAGCTGCCAGCAGGGCTATGGCCATGATAAACACAACCGCTGTTCTTTTTCTCATTTTGTTCCTCCTGTCTCCGTCTGGCCTCAATATCCTACGGCCAGACCATCTCGGCGGGAATCAGCTGCCCCGTGTAATTTCTTACTTTTCGGGTCGATAAGGATGCCCTGGGCGCCTCCGAAATAATTATCCCGGTCAGGATATGTCTTAACAGAATGACCCCAGGATTTAAGCGTCTCGATTACCTTTTGGGGGATGCGACCCTCGACTGCCAGGGTCTTGCTCAAACAATGCACCCGTGGTGCTTCAATGGCCTCGTCCAGGCCCAGGCCAAAATCAACCAGGTTGATAATAATCTGGGCCAGGGCAGAGATAATTCTGGTAGCGCCAGGAGAGCCGATTACCAGAAAAGGTTGGCCATCTTTGAGAACTATAGTTGGAGCAATGCTGCTGGCTGGTCGCTTGCCCGGGCCAACGGCGTTTGGCCCACCTGGCCTGGAATCGAAATCGGCCATGTGGTTATTGAGAAGAATTCCAGTTCCAGGTACCACAATGCCTGAGCCAAAAAAGCTGTTGATACTCTCAGTTAGGGCCACCGCATTTCCATGCTCGTCAACCACTGAAAGATGGGAAGTGCTTTCGCTCTCGGTAACAACCAGTGAAGGAGGTGTATAATCGAACCTGGCCTTGCCCTCCTGAATTCTCTGGCGGAGCTCACGAGCATAGTCTTTGTCTGTCAAGACCTCAACTGGAATATGGAAATAATCTGGGTCGCCAGAATTCTTCGCCTGGTCGGCAAAAACCATTTTCATTGCCTCAGCCATGATGTGGATAAGCCTGGCACTTCCAGCTCCCATGTCTTTGACCTTGAAGCCTTCAAGAATGTTAAGAAGTTCAATAAGGTGAGTTCCTCCGCCACTCGGCGGTGAGGCTGAAATAATTTTAAGACCGCGGTAGGTTCCAAAAACGGGCTTCCTCATTTTAACCCGGTAATTCTTTAGATCGTCGAGCTCCATAAGACCACCAAGTCTCTTAAGCTCTGAGACAATAGCCCTGGCAATTTCTCCTTCATAGAAAACACCCGGCCCTTCCTTAGCTATCTTTTCCAGAACCGCAGCCAGGTCCTCATTTTTTAATATACTTCCTGGCTCAGGGGGTAATCCCTCGGGTAAATATATAGCCGCTGCAGCCGGATAATGCTGGAGTTTTTCCAGGTTATCGACGATCATTCCCTGCAGCTTTGGACTGACCATAATCCCTTCTTGGCAAAGTCGGATAGCCGGCTCAAGGACCTGGGTCAGGCTCATCGTGCCGTATTTTTCCAGTGCCAGGGACAACCCGGCGACCATACCAGGGACTCCGACTGCATCGGCGCCTTCTCGAGTTCGGGAATTGAAATCTGAGCCAGATCCATAATAATATTCAGAGGTTGCCTTGAGAGGAGCCGCTTCACGGTAATCAATCATGACAGCCTCAGAATTGCCTGCCATCTTGATCAACATAAATCCCCCGCCTCCCAGACCGGAAGCATTAGGTTCTGCCATGCTCAAGGCAAAAGCCGCAGCTACAGCAGCATCGACAGCATTTCCTCCTTTTTTCATAATCTCAACACCAGCCTTCGAAGCAGCCACGTGAGCCGAAGAAACCATGGCTTTATCAGCCACAACATCACCTTGACTCACGGTCCACTTTTTGGAAGAGGAGAAAATAAAACTAATGAACGTCATTACTATGGCCGCCAGTAAAAAAATTTTCATTTTATTATTGCTCATTATGCTTTTGCTCCTTTTTTCATTTTTTCGATTGCAGCCATAATGTTTTTTACATTTGGCACTTCCGGGTTATCGGGGTCAAGCTCTATGAACTTTTTAAAATATTCCAGGGACTTGTCATATTGACCTTTATTCAGGTAAACAAAGCCCAGCTTATAATAGGCTTTGGACCAGTCTGGCTTAATGCGAATAGCCATCTCAAAATAGCTGATAGCCCGGTCGATTTTCTGGTTGGAAAAGAAGATTTCTCCCACGTTGTAAGCAGCCACCTCATCGTCAGGTGAGAGGTTTAGAGTTTCACTTAAAAATTTGCTGGCAGCCTCAAAGTCCCCTCGCTTCAAAGCAACTTCGCCCAGGCCCGACATAGCATTGATTGCGGCAGTCTTATCTTTTGACAGGTCACCCAGAGCCTGGATCTGATCAAGAGTTGTTTTGAATTCAGTTTCAGCCCGTTCCAGGTTACCCTTCTTAAGGCAGGCTCCAGCAATATTCAGATGAACAGGATATAAATTGGGGTATTTGGCCAGCACTTCTTCGAAAGAAGCGATGGCTTCATCGTATTTACCCTCTTCGATGAGTGTATTTCCTTTATCTATGGCTTCCAAGATTGATTTGTCGTTTAGTAGGGCTACGGCCCTGTCGGCTTTTTTCATTTTAAGGGTAACGGATGGGTTGACCCTGAGCTGGCTGATAGGCATCACCACGAATGACTCGATATAGCCTTCCTTATGAGCGCTGACCCGCCATTTTCCTGTCCCCATTCCGGCCACAGCGAAATGACCTTTTTGGTCTGACTTTCCCTCGATCTTGGTGCTTCCTTCAAGGCTTTGAACGATAATTATAGCCTCAGCCACGGGTTGCCCCTCTTCATCGATCACCTGACCCGCAACCCGGCCGCGACCAATGTTCTCCTGAGCCGACAGGTCAAGAATAGCTGAGCTTATAATAAAACCCGCAAGGAATCCCCCAGCTAAAAAGGCAAAAGTTTGATTTTTATATGTATTAATCATTTCAGCCTCCTTATTTCACTTCCGTTCCTGACAGTCGCCTATAATTTCATCCAGCTTCCTGAGCTCAACAACTGATAGGTTTTTCTCCGCCCAGACTCTGTATGTCTTTAGCGCGGAGAGAGCTTCGGCATAACGCTTTTCCTTATACAGGGCCACGCCAAGATAGAAGAAGGCATCGGCCAGGTCCGGGTTAAGCCTGGTGGCCTGTTTCAGGGCTGATATAGACAGGTCGAATTTCCCGGCCCGGTAGTAGGCAAGACCCAGCCCATAATAAGCAGCGGCGTAATCCGGAGTGAGCTCTAATGCTCTTTCAAAACAGGTGATGGATTTGGTCAACAGAGACTCATCCCGGGAGTCCATGTACATTGCCAGATAAAGTGTGCCCAGATTGTTATGAACAACAGAATAAGTCGGATCAATAGCTGTGGCTCTTTCGTAGGCTGCCCGGGCTTTAGTGAAGTCGCTGAGGTGCCGGTAGCACAACCCGAGGTCGACCCAGATCTTTGGGTCAGCATCCATTTGTGGCAGATAACGTGATTCAGCTAAGGATACGGCCTCTTTATATTCTCCGGAAGCAATAAAAAATCCAATTGTATGGGTGAAAATATCGTAACTTTCGGGTAGAGATTTTAGAGCGCCAAGGAGGATCTCACGAGCCTCTTCTATCTGACCCGCAGTTTCATAGATAAGTGCCAGATTGACATAGGAAACATCCAGGTCTGGTCTGGCTGTGATCACTTCCTTAAGCTTCTCAATGGCCAGCGCCCTTTGCCCTGATGAGCTCAAGGCCAAGGTTTCCATGGCTTTTTCATAATAAGGGAGAATCACCTTAACGTCATCTCTGGGGCTGAAACTCTTTTTCTTAGGAGCAGCCGGTCCGACCATATATCCCAGGCTTCTCAGCTTTTCAATGGCTGCTGCCTCGAGCTTTTGCTCAGAGCCGGAAGTTCCAGAAAGGCCAGACTCTTGATTCAACTTTTCCTGGACTTTTCTAAAACTGGAAAGGTCATGATTCGGGACAAGGTTGACTTTCTCCTGGAAATCTTTTCCAAGGTCGTAAAGCTCGGGTATAGGAGAATCTATGAATTTCCACTGACCAGTGATGTGCCCCTGGATGGGCGCCCAGCCTTTGCTGTAATATGGGTAAAGACATTCGAAATAAACCAGCTCAGAACTGAGTTTCCGGCCAGTCAGAGCCGGGACAAGTGAATGTCCCTCAAGGCCGGCGGGTCTTCGGATCGAGAGAAGTTCACATAAGGTAGGAAATATGTCAATGTGCGATACAATCTGATTCACAGTGGAATGTTTCTGTCCGGGGACTGCGATAATGAGGGGCACCCAAAGCGTAGAGTTATAAGTCAGGAAGCCATGAGTGAGCTCTCCATGGTCGCCAAGGGATTCTCCGTGATCCCCAGTCAGGATGATCAAGGTGTCGTTAGTCAAACCGGTGTCCTGCAAAAAGGCGAGAAGACGGCCGACGTTTTCGTCAACATAAGCAACCTCGCCATCATAAGGACTGTTCTTGAATCTTGTCCGATAAGGCTCTGGAGGCTCATAGGGGTCATGAGGATCATAGAAATGGACCCAGAGGAACCAAGGTGACCTGCGGTTCTTGAGCCAGGTCAAGGCTCTGTCAGCAACGATGCCCGCCCGAACCTCAGCAAACTCGCGGCCAATGCCCGAAACCTCTTCCAATCTGTCATCGTAGAGCTCAAACCCCTGGTTGAGGCCAAAGCGAGAATGCAGAGGATAACCGCCGATGAAAGCCCCGGTCGCGTAGCCCTGTTCTTTAAGATATTCGGCCAGAGTCAGCAGGTTATCTGAGGCGCGGAACCGGCCATTATCGCGTACTCCATGAGCAGGTGGAGTTTTACCCGTAAAAATACAGGTGTGAGCTGGCAGAGTCAGAGGCACGTGAGAAAAGGTTCTAGTAAAAACCGTTCCCCTCGCGGCTAGGCTGTCAATAAACGGAGTTGAAACATGAGATGGCTCGTAACAGCTCAACCGGTCAGAACGGAGAGTGTCAACGGTTATAAATAGAACATTGAGCTGTTTGTGGCTGGAGAAGGTAGTTGCTGGCATCGATAGAGATAAAGCCAGAAAGATAAAGATGACTGATATGAATCCCCAGGCGGCCGGCAGGTCCTGTAATCTCTTCATTCTGCCTTCTTTAAGAATTGGCTTTAATTCTGCAAATTAAGCTTTTCTGAACTTATATATCTATCTATAACTAATTTAATACATAGAACTTGTTTTAGTCAATTTGAATTCAATCGCCTTTTCATGTCAGATATCAGTCGCTCGGCTCTTTTGTTCAGGACTGTTCAACCAAATGTCTTTCACTCTTTCTCATCCAAAACACCCGTCTTCCGTTATTTTAATTCAATGTTGCCTTTGAAGATCATCTATCGAACGGGTAACGAGCCTCGATTAGTCTCTTTGTTATTTGGGTTTTTTAGAGGGCTTAATCTGCTAAAAGCACAGTCAGATCGCTGGGCAGTAATTTGGGTTATCAATATTTTCCAGCCCGGGTTTCTTAAACCAATTCTTTTGCCCGGAGACCGATAACTTCAAGGACCGCTGTGGAATTCTATCCACCATATAGTTATCCAGAGAACCAGCCTGCCGGGAATCGGCACAGGCCGGGCTTCCCTCTTTTCCTGAAGAATCGATGGCCAGAACGGCGTAAATGTATTTCCTGGCTGGATCGGCCACCCGCCTAAAGAAAGAAAAATTGTCAGCAGGAATTTCAGCCAGAAGGATTCGCTCTCCTGAACTGACATCATAAATCCTGTAGCCTGCTGCCTCTCTCTGTTCGGGAGGCCGCCATCTTAGAAGATGCAGGTATTGGCGAGCGGCTGATTTCCGAAACAAGAGTTCTTTTGGCTCGAAAGTCCAGCAAATCAGGTTACGCGGTGCCGAGAGTTCTTCGTTAGCTGCTGAATTGGACAAAAGACACCAGTAGGCTTGCCGGGCAATCTCGTTCTGAACCCGGGCGATTGTCTCAGGAGCTGGAAACGAAACTCGCCAGTTGGAAAGAGCTTCTCGAGCCTGTTTAAAAGTCCAATCCTCGGTCGGCAAGGTGAAAGAAAAGATACCCCCACCCAGTCCGTCATCGAGCTTGTATGTATTGATATATTCAGGACTTGTGAGTAGCGAGTAGCAAGCCGCGCGCTTGATTATGGCCGTATCATCCATAAGCGCTGTGACCGGCCCCCCGAGCTCGGCTGGGACTGAACCTGCCAGGACCCAGACGGGAACGGCTATAGAACAAACAGGTTCTCCGAGAATGACCCACATCGTTGTCAATAATGGGTTTTCTCCGGGAAGGATCCCATGAAACACAACACAGGAGCGAGTTTTAAACCGATTTATAGAATTGTTTGTTCGAATATAGCCTACGGGCAGGCCATCCTGACTTCCTTCATAAGGCAGCGGGTAGGGATCTATGACTCCATTATTAAGGTCGCGGGCTACGGTGTGTAGCAAAAATTCATGAGTTAGGGTTTTGAATATAGCAGGGGCAGTCAAGAGGGCAACTGCCCGGTCGTAACGTACATAGCCTGTTCCAGAACCATCGCCGGTGAAAGCAAAATTAGTGCGGACGATAAACCCATAAGGTGCATCTGAAGGATCATTAGCATCATATTTTCGGAAGGTGTGATTTCCTGTTTCAAAAATTGCTGCTGCTCCGGTGGCGTCGATGACACCATAATTGGCCTGAGTTTTCCGACCAGAAGAATTGGTTTCTAGGAGAAGAGCCTCGAAGTCAGCAACAGAGGCACAATGAAGTAGGGCATATCTTAAGAACTGTCCATTCTCTGTCCCTGAAGAGCCTTCCAGGTCTTCTGAATCGGAATTTTCCATGGCGAATCCTTTTTCATTGCACCCCATCCAGATTGAAGTCGAGATTCCCACATTGGCCAGGCCGACGGCCAGGAACGGTCCCTCACTGAGGAACACCAACTTGTTGTTCTGTTCGTCTGTATCCCGGTTTTTCCAGAGGAGTGGCCGTCCATCGACTGTGGCCTTGGCGGAAATAACAGCTGTTGTGCATTCGTCAGCCCTGACGGAAGCAATCAGTAAGAAGAAGATGATTATTGCCGATAAAATGTATTTAATAAAATAAGTTTTTCGTTTCATAAGCAGCCTTCCAAGCTAAAAAAGAAAAGGGGGACCTTTCTGGCCCCCCTTTGTTAGTGTTACTCCATTTTTTAGAAGGAAATCCGCGCCCCAAATCGGACTGAACGGACACCATAGACACTAGTAATCTGTTTATAGGTTGTACTCAGGGTCTGGTAAGGAGGATTAGCATATGAATACAAACGAGCATAGGGATCCTCGTTTATGTTGATGCCACTGCGACCGAAGACATTAAAAATATCGACATAGATATTAAACTTAACTGCTTTAGGCAGTTTGAATTGCTTCTCGATCCTCATGTCCATATTTGTGTACGGGGGTAGACGGCGAGAGCCATTAGGTTCAGTATAAATGCCACTTGCATATGTAGACTGGGCTCCAAATCCGGAGGGGAAGTAGATGCGCTCAAAGGTTCGCGCCCAGGGAGAGCCACTCAAGTACTGGAAGTAGGCACTGATGATGAAGTCATAAGGCGTGATGTAGGAACCCATGATTTTAATTTGCAACGGTCGATCATAATCTGTGGAACCCCAGGCATTAATGAGTACATTGGGGTTGTCGAACATAGTTGATTCACCTTCAGTGGCCGAATATCCGGGGTCGCAGTTTCCTTTAAAGCTGCTGTAAAGAATTGAGCCGTTGAGCTGCCAGCGATTGCTCATCCGCTTATCAAAGGTCAGCATGGTGGCCCAGTATCTACGTTTGGCTTCGGGTGGGTTGGTACCATGAAAGGTAGGAACCGGTCTGTCAGCACGAAGTCCATAAACCGTTATAACCTGATCATCGTTTGTCCCGAAAATTCCGTCCCAGCCGGGGTCGGTTGCATCGAAAGGCAGCCAGACCAGGCCGGTGTCATCAGTCAGGGTCGGGTCGTAGCCGTTGTACATGTCGGTATCTTCAACTATGTTCTTGTTAACCTTGTACAGGAACTGAACCCCGAGACGGAAGTCCTTGAGCAACTGCTGGTCAATACCCACCGTTAGCTCATCGGTATATGGGCACTTCAGGTTAGAAACAAAATAATTGAAATTCGGGTCTTGCTCTTGATAGGAAGTAAGAGAATAGGAATCAACAGGGGGGAGGTCCATCAGTTTGTTGCCGTTGAGGTCATTCCAGCGAAAATCGAAAGAACTGGCTCCGAAGATTTGAGCTGAATTATACTTAGCTGCCCAGACTGGTTCATAGTAGCGGCCGAAAGAGGCCTTGAAAGCAGTCTTGCCATTTCCGAAAATATCATAGACTAGACCGAGACGCGGTGAAAGGGTGGTGAACTTGACAACTTTCTTGGTCGAGGTTAGATGAAGCTCATCCCACGGTGAAATACCATAGGTTTCGTGTATCTGATTGATCAGAGTTTCAAGGAGTATATTGGGATTATAGTTCGGATCGGTCATATAGGCAGGGTTCAGGAGCTCAGGAGCGTAATCATAGCGTAGTTCGGGTCGACCTTGAGGTGGTTCATATTGGTAAGAGTAATCAAGCCTGACTCCACCATTGATGGTCAGCCTTTTGACCTTAGCACTGTCTTGAAGATAGCCCGAAAACCGACGAGTGTGGTCCTGGACGTCCCATTGACCTTTTGTATCCGGGCAGATCCGGATCCTCAGCCTTCCCTGATGGCTAGTGGTGCTATAATAATAGGGATTCCTTGCTGCATAGTCATACCAGTAAGAATAGTAAGGATTGGCTCGCCACCAGTCTCTATGGTATTCATCCTGTTCGAACTCAAAACCGCCCTTAAACTCATGGCTGGCCCCGAGCAGGTCGTCCTGAAACCGGGTAATAGAGAGCGAGGCCACCGTCTTCTTCCGGACATATTCGTCGTTGTAACCGGCTGTCCCCCAGTAGACCTTCTGTTTGGAATCATAGTAAGTATAAGCTCCTTCGTTTCTGGAATGCAGAGGGAAGAAGCGATGGACATAGCCGGCCCGGATATCGACAAAGGTATTCTGGTTCGGCACCCAGTTTATCTGGTTCATGGTCGTGTAGGTGTTCTCGTGGTCCCAGATTCGGGTATTATCGAATGAGGCGTCGGATCCGAAGCTATTTTGATATATGGGCTCATAAATGTGGTTGTAATGAAGCATAGCGGTGTACTTGATCTTTGGCGTAATCTGAAAGGTCAGCTTTCCGAATCCCATCCACTCCTGATGGTCCAGGTTGTAGTGCGGACTATCGAATCCCAGGGCAGCCATCCTGGCTTCAGGATTAAGGCGGTTTTGCTGACCAAAAAGATATCGGCGGCCGTTGAGAAAAAACCAAATCTTATCCTTAATAATTGGGCCGCCAAGGCTCAAGGAATAATCATTGTAGCTCGAATATTTCTCCGGCGGGTTAGCGTTCAGAGCTAAGAGCTGTTCCTTGGACCAGAGGTTCTGGCCAAGAGAATCGCTGGTGTAGTAAGTGACAAATCCACCGCTAAACTTGTTGCCGCCGCTTTTGGTAACAATATTGATATAAGTGGACTGCACCTGTCCAACTTCAGCCGGATGTCCACTGACTTCGAATTCTACCTCCTCATAGACATCTACATTGATGTTGGCCATGCTGTAGTTGGTGGCCGGGTCATTCATCGGGACTCCGTCCAGAGCATACAGCTGGTCACGGAGCGTTCCACCAAGGATCGAAGACATCCGCCGATAGTCTAAGCCTTCGGAAATAGCACCGGGGATCGAGTTTTGAAGGTCATAAAGATCTCGTCTTACTGGCAGGCTAAGTAATAACTCGGTAGTGTAAGTGACTTTACTTTTGCTCGCCTGGATATCAACGACCGGGGAAGCGGCAACCACAGTGACTTCCTCTGAAACAGGGGATGGCTCCATGATCAGCTCAACAGTTGTCGTTTGACCGACATTGATGACAAGGCCGGTACGGATAACTGTCTTGAAACCGGGAAGGGTAGCTTTGAGCTGGAAGTCTCTACCAGGAGGCAGGGCGATGAAGCGGAACGCACCCGTTTCTGTCGTCACGAAGGTTTGAGTACCCATGATGGCGGGTCCTGATAGCGTAACTGTCACCCCGGGCAGAGAATTTTTTTGGTCATCTACGACCTGTCCGGAAATAGAACCGGTCTGTCGTTGGGCCAGGCCCGAGGAGACAATTACTAGAATCATGAAAAGACATAAAACAAAACGACTAAAGAGAATTTTCATAAAACACCTCCTCCTTTATTTCGAATATTATATTTCCCCTCCGAAAATAAGCGAGAACTGGCGAACTTTTTGTATTATAAAAGGCATCGATTTTCCATATATTTACATATATAAAAACTTACTTGAATAAAGTCAAGCATTTTTTCAGGTCAAGGAGATAGAAGAATTAACAAAAAAAATGAGCTCAATCAGTAATCCAGTAATTAAAAAAACTCCGGTTTTTTTCTTTAGAAAAAAGTTCTTTTCTGTCCCTTGGTTATTTTATATTGGTTCTTCTGCGAAACGGTTTATATACTGAATACTCCGGGGACTAATATGATTATTCAGAATGAAATGTAGTTAATTGTTATTGCTGTCATGTTGTTTTTAGCAGGAGTATAATAAAAATAAAGGTTAAGCATGGAAATTGACCGGGTTGAATATTATTCAGGCTATCGGGGGGAAGAGAAACCTCGAGCTGTCTATCTGGGGGAAGAACGGATTGAAGTAGTTAAGGTGATTTCTGTTAGAAGAATTCTGGACAGGCTAAGCGGCCAGCAAAAAGAAGTCTTTGAATGTCTCCTGGCTAACGGTGAAACAGTAAAAATTGAAAAAGAATCGGAATAGGTCAGGGCGGGGAGGCAATTGCCTTGGAGAAAACCGGTCGATCTTCTGCTCTGTCCGGTGCTAAGGGGGAAGGTTTTAATCCGCCCGGCAACGCCGGAGAACCGCAGTTTGGCGTGGGGCGAGTTAAAGAGAATTGAAAATATCTGGCAGGCGAGAATAGCTGATTCTGACTAATGATTTCGGCCATTATGAGCGGCAGGACGACAAGGTGTTTGTCAAATTTTCTTACTGATGGAGAGTTTAAACCAAGCCCGGGCCAGATTGGATTGTAGAAGCCACAAATTTAAAAATATTTCATTACTTCGAATCAGAAGATAGACCTCTGCCTCTCTATCATCTAAAATAATCCTGTGAGTCTGGAATTTCTGATTGAACTGCCAGAGTTTAAACTGCTGGTAGAAAAGCTGGAAAAGGGTGAAGACTGCCTTGACCTCTCCGGTCTTATCCCGGAAGCCCGACCGTATTTTTATGCCTTGCTGGCCAGCAAAATTTCCAGACCTCTGATAATTGTCGGGCCTTCTTCCTGGACACTTCATGAGCTCAGACAGGAAACAGAAAATTTCCTGCGACTTTTCTCCATCAACCGGGAAGTCCAGATTTTACCTGCCCTTAGCTCTGACCCTTATCTTGAAGTTCCAGCCCCACTCGAAGCTGTGGCTTCCAGGATGAAAGTTTTTTACAGCCTGAGTCTCGGTCACCGGCCTCTGATTTTTACCAACCTGCCGGGCTTGCTTAAGCCTGTGCCGCGGCCTGAAGACCTGGAAAAATCCTTCATCAAAATTAATGCCGGTGATGAGGATGATCGGAATATTTTACTCCAGAAACTTGAAGACTTCGGTTATACCCGTGAAGATCTGGTGGCTTCAGCTGGAGAATATGCTTTTCGGGGCGGAATAGTTGATATCTTTTCAGTCTGGTCTAACCATCCTTTTAGAATTGAGTTTTCAGGAAACCGGGTAGCTTCAATCAGAGAATTTGATTCTTCTACCCAGAGGTCAATCCGGAGACTTGAATCAGTTGTTGTTCCTTCACTTAGAGAATATCCGGGGGGCAGAGAGTTCATTGATAAATTTTATCGGCAGGCCAGAACCCAGAAGGCCTGGAGTGGAGACTTGGGGAAAAAAATTGAACTTCTGCGGGATGGCGAAACTTTTCCCTCTTTTGTTTATTCAGCCCTGACGGTCAGAGAGCATTTTGTTCCTCTGACTGATTATCTGGAAAATCCGCTTTTCATCATCGAGGGAAAAGAGCTGGTGGAAAAAGACTGGCAGGAGCAAATAGATGAGTGGCAAAAAGCCTATGAAGAGCAGACCAGAAAAGCTTCTTTTTATCTATCTCCCGAAGAACTTTTTCCGTCAGAACTTTTCAGCCAGACTCTGAACAGGGCGCTTTTCATCCAGGAATTGGATGAAGAAAACCAGCGAGTGCCTCTTGAGTTTGGTTTTCAGCCTGTGCCCAGGTTTGACAACAAAATTCCCTTTTTTCTTCAATATCTGAAAAAAAGACAAGAAGAGAGAGATATCTGCTATGTTTTCCTGTCGAATCCGGGCAAAAAAGAACGTTTAGCAGCTCTTCTCCGGGAAAATGAGATCGAAGTCAAACTGATCTCAGACCTGAAAGAGAAACCGCGAGGTGAAGAAATTAACTTAGTTGGAGGCAGCCTGGGACGCGGCTTCAGCTACCCGCGTCAGAAGATTTTTATCTTTGCTGAAAGAGATGTTTTTACTGAAGAAAAAGTTATCATCAGCCGCCTTCCCCGCAAACTGTTCTTTTCCCAGTTTCAGGATCTTAAACAGGGTGACTATGTGGTCCATGCTGAGTATGGAGTCGGCTTGTTCAACGGCTTGAAGAAACTGGACATTGACGATCGCTCCCACGATTTTATCGAGATTATCTATCGTGATGATGACCGTCTGCTCGTTCCGGTGGAAGATCTGAATTTTGTTCAGAAGTTTTCCAGCTCAACTGGCAATCCACCTCAACTGGATAAGCTCGGCACCCAGACCTGGGCTAAGACCAAAGCCAGGGTGAAAAAAGCAGTCGAAGAGATCGCTGGTGAACTTCTGGAACTTTATGCCCGAAGAAAGACGGTTCAAGGAATTGCCTTCAGTCCAGAAGGTCAGTGGGAAAGAGAATTTGAAAAGATGTTTGCCTATGAGGAAACTGAAGATCAGCTTCGGGCGATTGAAGAAATTAAAATGGATATGGAATTGCCCCGGCCCATGGATAGACTTCTCTGCGGTGACGTCGGCTACGGGAAAACCGAAGTGGCGATGAGAGCCGCTTTCAGAGCTGTTATGGATGGCAAGCAGGTGGCGGTTCTCTGTCCGACCACTGTCTTAGCCACCCAGCATCTTAATACCTTTCGCCAGCGGGTGCTGCTTTTTCCTGTTCGAGTCGAGGCCCTGACCAGACTGCAGCCGAAAAAAGAGCAGAAACAAATTCTGGAAGATTTGAAGAAAGGTTTTATTGATATCGTTATCGGCACCCACCGGCTGTTATCTTCAGATGTCGAGTTTCATAACCTTGGTCTGCTGATTATTGATGAAGAGCAGAGGTTTGGAGTCAGTCACAAGGAAAAAATCAAACAGCTCAGGACCAATATTGATGTTCTGACTCTAACCGCCACCCCCATTCCCAGGACTCTTAATCTGGCACTGAGCGGGTTACGCGATATCAGTTTAATCGAAACTCCGCCCAGAGACCGGCTGGCCGTCCACACAGTGGTAGCGCCTTTTAATTTTAGGTTGATTGCTTCAGCCATCAAGCAGGAACTGGATCGTCAGGGTCAGGTTTACTACATTCACAATCGGATCGAAGATATCGATAAAGTAGTTCAGATGGTGGAAAAGCTGATCCCCCAGGCTAAAGTCATCGCCATTCATGGAAGGATGAACGGACCTGAGCTGGAACGAAGGATGCTTGATTTTATCAACCAGAAATATAACGTCCTGGTGTCCACCACCATCATCGAAAATGGCATCGATATTCCCCTGGTTAACACTCTCATCGTTAACCGGGCTGACCTGTATGGTTTAGCCCAGTTGTATCAGCTGCGGGGTCGGGTTGGCCGTTCTTCCAGGCAGGCTTATGCCTATTTTCTGGTGCCACCCCTGATAGAGCTGAGCCTGGAAGCTAGAGAACGGCTTAAAGCTCTCAAAGAGTTCAGTGAACTCGGGTCAGGCTTTCGTCTGGCAGCTCGAGACCTGGAAATCAGAGGAGCAGGAAATATTCTCGGTCACCAACAACACGGGTTCATCGAAGCGGTGGGGTATGAATACTTTATGCAGCTTCTGGAACGGGCAATCAGGGAACAGAAGGGCGAGAAGATTGAAGAAGTCAAATGCCAGATAAACCTTAAAGTCGATTTCCGAATTCCTGAAGATTATCTGCCCCAAGTAAATCTCAGGCTTAATCTTTATAAACGCCTGTCCAGCCTGGAGGAAGCTGAAGAGGCTCTTAAGATAAGAGATGAAGTTGAAGACCGCTTCGGGCCACTGCCTCCAGGAGTGGAAAATCTTTTCTACTATGCTCAGATTAAGTTTTATGCTCAGGAAATCAGGCTGAAGTCGCTCGACCGGAGTGGAAACCGGCTGCTGTTTAAGTTTCCGCCTGAAATAAATTTTCTCTGGGATAAGATGCAGAGGCTGCTGCGCCGGTATTCCGGCAGCTTCTCTCCCTTAGGAGTCATGACCCTTAACCTCCGGGCTGAGAGCGAACAGAGTTTTCTCAGAGAAACGCTGTTTATCTTGAAGGAGCTCAGCGGCTATATTATAATCAATTGAGAACTCGATGAAAAAAAGACTTCCGCTTGTTCTGATCATTCTGATAGCCATAGGCCTTGTCCTTATAGCTGGCTATAAGTCTCTGAAAGATCAAGAGAAAAAACAGAAGGAAGCCGGGAAGATTTCTCTGACTGTTTTCCGCGTAGAAGAAAAAACCTACAGTCTGGCCGATTTTGAACAATTTGTTAAGAATCTTAATCCCGGACAGCAGGAGCTGGCTGATGATACCCTCAGCCAGCTTTTTGATCAGTTTATTGAAGATAAATTGGTTCTCTATTCTGCCAGGAAGCAGGGGTTGGAATTGACTGACGCAGAAAGACAGGCTTTTTTACGCCGGATGATCAAGGACTATCCTGTCGAAGAAGGGCTTTCCGAAAGGTTAGCTGGGGACGAAAGCCTGAATGAAAGCTTGCTGATAGAAAAATACAAATATGAAAAAATAAAAGAGGTTGTGGTTACTGAAGGAGAAATTAAACAATATTATCAGGAGAATAAAAAAGATTTTCTGGTGCCTGAAAGAGTCAAAGTCAGCCAGATTCTGGTGAAATCAAGCGACCTGGCGGTTAAACTGCGAGAAAAATTAGAAAAAGCTACAGAGGACGAGTTTCGTCAGGCAGCCAGAAACTTTTCTGAAGCTCCTGATGGTTATAAAGGTGGTTTGATGGGAATATTCAAACCAGGGGATTTGCCTTATGATATGGAGAGAGTAGTTTTTTCTCTGGAAGAAGGTAAATTATCACCAGTTTTTGAATCACCTTATGGTTTTCATATTTTTCGTCTGAATAAAAAATATCCCCCAGCTCTTCTGGAGCTCGCTGAGGCCGCTCCTAAAATAAGAAACCTTTTGTTAGAAGCCAAAGTTAAAGATATTGTGGCTAAGGAAGTCGAAGAACTGAAAGCTACTTATCATTGGGAAGTTTATCCGGAAAACCTGTCATTTAAGTATGAAGGGAAAAACAATGACTGAGAAAAGAATTGTTCTGTTGGTCCTGCTTTTCATTTTTATGTTTACGCTGCTCTCAGCTGATGTGGTGGAAGAGATTGTTGCCATCGTCAACGGGGAGGTCATCACTCTTTCGGAATATAAAGAACAGTTTAACTCTACTGTCCAGATGTTACGGGCTCAGTTGAGTGGAGAAGAATACTTCAAAGAATATGAACGTTTAAAGGACAACCTGATGGAGATGATGATCACCGACCTGCTTTTGCTGCAGCAGGCAAAGGAAAAAGCTTTGAATGTTAAAGAGCAGGTTAAAGCTACCATCGAACAGATAAAAAAACAGAACAATTTGGAGTCCGACGAAGATCTGTTCAGGGCAATGAGAGCCCAGGGATTAGATTATGATCAGTGGGTCAAACAGTTGGAAGAAAACATGCTGAGACAGGCAGTGATTTATACAGAAGTTGACCGAAACATCGTCCTCGATGATTCTGAAATCGTCCAGTACTACAAACAAAAGCCAGAAGAATTTGTTGTCCCACCCGAATACAGAATAAAAGCTGTTTATCTGTCGAGTACCACCAACCCTGCTTATCTCTTAGAAAAAAAGAGAAATGAAATTTCTGAAAAGCTTAAAAATGGTATCGTCTTTGAGACCTTAGTTGCTGACTATTCAGAAGGGCCGAAAGATAATGGGGGCGATTTAGGCTTCTTCAAAAAGGGTGAGTTAGAAAAAAATATCGAACAGGCAGTGGACAAACTCATGGTTGGTGAGCTGTCTGCCTGGATTGAAGCCAGAAATGGCTGGTATCTGGTAAAACTGGAAGAGAAAAAGGAAAGCTACCAGAAGACTTTTGATGAAGCCAGAAAGGACATTGAAGAGAAATTATTTCAGCAAAAGCGCCAGAAAAAAATAGATGAATATATAAAGAAACTCAGAGAAGAGAGCTATATAAAAATACTGAAGGCTAATCCACTCAATCTTTAATCAGTTTCCAGGATTAAACCCGTTCGAGAAATTATCAGGCGACAAAAACAGCGGCGGCCACAGCCGTAGTCCATAATCCCTTGGCGCCAGTAGCCATCTGAGAAATACTTTTGGTCTTAACAGTGAGTCTGTCAGAAATCCGATAGTAATTTTCTTTGCCCCGCCTGAAATTATTGCCCGAATATTTCTGCCCCAGTTTGGTAGCCAGCATTTCAGCAGCCAGTTCTTCAGCCTGGGCACTGGCTTCTTTTTCGGTTTCGCCGAAGCCCTCATGTTCAGCCAAATATCCGTACTGCTCTTCATTCTGAGGAATGGCCAGGCCGATTGAGGCTGAAATCAGACGATGGGCTTCGTCTGTGAAATTTTCGCTCATCACTAGGAAAACTATCTGACCGGGGTTTAATTTCTTCAAGCCTTCAGTCCGGCTGATCAGCTGGCAATGAGGCGGGAAAATACTTGAAACCCGCACTAAATTAAAAGGAGAAATGCCGGCTTCCCTTAAAGCCAGTTCAAAGCTGACCAGTTTCTCCCGATGCTGTCCTTTGCCCCGGGTCAGAAAAACCTGCTTGGGTAAAATAATATCCATGTTTACCACCTTTTTCTCATTGAAAATTGCTGGAATGGTCAATTCTATTTTTTAGGTTCTTCTTTTTTCTCCACCACCGGTGTAACCTGATCTTCTTTAAAATCAATTGTCTTGGAAACTTCCCATTCGCCAAGTAGGACAAAGTCTGATCCCAGAGACCGGGTAAAAAGCTGAACGACCACGGGTTTCCACTGAGGATTGTTTTCAAAGGAATTCAGGTTTTTACCTTCAACTCCGAAGTTGCTCTTGAGGGTTATGACCTTACTTTTTTCACCGGGCATAACCGGTTTCTTTCTGATAGCAGCCAGAAAATTATCGCCGAGGTTCTGTTTTTCGCCTTTGAACTTAAAAATGGCATTAAAATTAACATACCTTAATGGTTTATCGCTGACATTCTTGACCCGGAAAGAGATAACCGGAACCAGGACGAGTTTTGGCGGCCAGGCCCTGTATTCTTTGCTGACCCATTTTGTCTCAACATCAGTAACTTCTATGGCTTTCTTGAGCTCTTCTGTGGACATAGATTTGCAGGCAGGCAGAAAAAGGGTTGAAGCTATCAGGCTTATTATTAATGTCGGTATGAGTAATTTTTTCATTTTTTCCTCCAGCAAAACTTTCATAAATAGTATAGCAGAAACGAGAGTTAATAAAAGAATTTAATTCGCTTCCTGAAAGGATTCCTTTGTTTGAAACGGGTTTTATTTCTTGAGAATTGAAGAGACCGTGACCAGCTTTATCCCGTATTCTTCAGCTCTGGGAAGATAAGTCTTCAGAACCTTAATGGTTTCAGGAAAAGGATGTCCTATGCCCACCACCTGACCGTTTTTTCTGCCATAACTAAAAAGTTCAAACAGCCGGTCTTTGATTTTGCTGTGGTCTTCATCCGCATCGAGAAACACCTGCCTGAAAGCGGCCGGGACTTTTTTTTTGAGCGCCAGATCATAGGCGATCGATCGACTGCTGGTCTTGCTATCAAGAAAAAAAAGATTTTTATCTTTGAGGAAGTCCATAATGATCTCCATTAACTGTTCGTCGGTGGTAGCCTTAGAACCCATATGATTATTCAAGCCTTTAGCGTGGGGAACCTGCTCGAAATCTTTTTCCAGAATAGACCAGACCTCCTCATAACCCATCGAAGTCTTAATCAGTCCGTCAGCCCCAGCAGAACTGGCCTGACCGTTAAAGGCTTCGAGCGGCAGGTGAATAATAACTTCCAGGCCATTTTTAAAGGCTATTTCAGCCGTTTCCCGAGCGTAGGGAGTACCAGGGAGAACTGCTACGGTCAATGGAGTTTGGAGGCTGAGCAAATCTTGAAGCAGGCTGAGATCAGCACCCATATCATCAATTACTACCGCCACTTCTCGGGCGGGCTCCTTTTTTTCTGCAGTAGCCAAAGATGGCTGCTGCGTTGGTTTTCTGGAAGCAAAACTCGGAGAATAACGGAAAATAACCCAGCCTGAAGTTCGGGCTTGTTGCCTTATTTCCAGGGAGACGATGGTTTCGCCGGATCCTGATTTTTCTTCTTTTACTCTGGTTTTAATCTTTTGCTTTTTTAAGCTGGCCAGCAGTTTTTCGTTTAGCTTTTTGACTTCAGGTTCTGTGGTTCTGACCGAAAAATAAATCAGCCCGTCTTCAGTTTTTTCTTCAGATATTCTTTCTTCGGTCACCCCTGATTCTCGAAGACTCCGGTTGATGAATTCAGCTAAGGAAAATTCAGGTTTTTTCTGCTCTGGGATGATTTTTTTAGCTTGAAAACTGGAGCTAAATACTACCCAGGGAAGGTATGAGATTTTTTTCTGGCAAAAGTTCAGATAATCAAGTAAACCAGCCGAAAAAAGAGCCATAACTGTAAGAGCCAGGGTTAAAACAATAAACAGATTCTTCTGGCTTAATAGTTTTTTCAGGCTTTTTATATCAAGACGCATCAATCAGCACTGGTGAGCAAGCTTCTGGTTTTGTCCAGATAGGTCTGATCAATCTTTTCTGAATAGGTCAGTTTAGCCTCTAAAGGAACGCTGTTGTCCCAAAGCTTTAATCCAGATTTTAAAGAAAAAACCGCTGTGGTCATAACCACCAGGCTGCCGTCAGAAAGGGGAAAATGCTCCTGCTTTCCAACCAGGCCTGGAGTCTCGATCCCGATAACCTTGGCTCTCTTAAAATCCTGAAAGACAGCGGCAATGAGCTCTGCCGGTCCAAAAGTTGCCTGGTTGACCCAGACGAAAAGTTTTTGCCGGGGAAAGGCTGCTGCTTCGAGGCAGGATAATGGCTCTTTCTGGCCGCGTTTTTCGAAATAACCAATTTCTTCGGCTTTAAGGAAAAGGTTAATAATCTGCTGGGCTTCTTCGTAATCGCCCTGGAAGCAGTTCCTGAGATCAAGGACCACAGCCCGAATATTATCGTCTTCTTTTTTTAATCTGGCGGCGAGCGACTTTTTGATTTCTTGAGACAGGCCCGGGTATATGGCTGCTGGCTTTAAGAGGAGCAGGTCGGATTTTTCCGTCTTCAGGCTTAAAGACCGGGCTAAAGAAAAATTCCGGTCAACCTTAAATTCTAAAGTATCGTTTTCCCTGACTACTCTCAACTTAACCGAATCTTCTTTTTCTTCTTCATTTGATTCCAGAAGGAGATTAACTTCGAGCAGACTCATATTCAAGGTATTACGGTCGTTGATGCCGCTTATATTATCTCCGATTTTAAGACCGGCTTTAGCCGCCGGGGAATTTTCGGCCACTGAAGCGACTACCGGGAAAAGACCATATTTTTTATAAAGAATAAGGCCAGTATTCCTGGCTGATGTTTTTCGGTTGAGATATTTTATGGTCAGGTCTTTATCGAGATAGGCACTCAGCGGGTCGAGTGAATTAATCAGCCCGCGAAAAGCTCCCTCAGTCGTCTTTATAGGATTGGGCTCTTCCAGATAATCTGTCTTAATCAATTGCATAACCGTGCCGATAAGGTCGGCATTGCTCCGGGTGGACTGAGGTCCAGGGCTTTTTCCGGGCAAAAACCTTTTATCCAGAAGAAGCAGAGCAGTCAGCCCCAAAATAATAACCAAAAAATAGATGTTCAGCTTATTGTTTTTCATCTTCTTTATTTATAAATTCTATCATCTTTTTCTGAGCCATTGCAAGGGATTGACCGCTCGGGCCCGGTAACGGATTTCAAAATACAAACAGTCGCCCTTAATCGAGTCAGAATCGCCGACCACCGCAATTGGCTGGCCGGGTTGAACCAGGTCGCCCTTCTGGACCACAAAACTCGAACAATGGCCATAAAGAGTGTAATAAAAGAGGCCATGATCGATGATGATCAGGTTGCCATACCCCTGAAAATAATCAGCAAAAACCACTCGCCCGCCATGGACAGCTTTTATAGTTTTATCATTTCCAGAGGGGGCAATCTCAATACCGTTGTTCACGGTTATGGTGTTGAACTTAGGATGTTTTTCCGGCCCAAAGCGGGTGATGATTTTTCCGTTAATCGGCCAGGGGAGTTTACCCTTACGTTCATTCATCGGGATAAAAGGCGAAGGAAGAGAGATCTCCTGACTCTGTAATCGCTTTAGAAGCTGCTGAAGTTGATCCGAGCTTTCTCGGAGCTCAGCCATCATATGCTGGAAGGCCACTTTATTTTTCTTAATTTCAGCCAGCAATTGCTGATTTTTTTTCTCCTCTTCTAAAAGCTTAGCCTGGTTTTCCTGAGCCTGTTTCAGGAGAGAATCGGCTTCAGCCATTTTCTTTTTGAGGTCTTCTTCGAGTGTCTGGAGCTGATTCAGAGTATTCAAATAGCTGCTGATGGCCTCGCCCTGGTAGCGAGCCAGAAAAGTCAGGTTTTTACTTTCTTTGAGAAAAGTTTCCAGATTGTTGGCTTTGAGGAAAAAATGCATAAAATCCAGCCGGCCAAACTTGTACAGGGTGACCAGAGTTTTTTCCACGGCTTCTTTTTCTTTCTGTAAAGTGAGTCTGGTGGCCGAAACTTTACGGTTCAGTTCATTCAGTTGACGATTGACCAGCGAACGTCTGAGGTTTAAAGATTCGATTTCATTCTGGAGAACTTTCTTGTTTAGTCTGATTTTTTCTAAAGATGACAGCAACGACTTTTCTTTTTTTTCTTCTTCCTGAAGACGGGATTTCAGCTGGGAAATCTGCTGATCAATCTGAGATAATCTTTTTTCTATATCAGAAATCGCCGAAGTCTGGTCTTGCGAAAAACCAGGAAAGTTTAATAAAATAAAGAAGGACAAGATAATCAACCTGAAGATAAAACTTCGGACAACCAATCTTGCCGGATGGACTAAATTATTTTTGATGTCCGATAAATACATTCCTCAGACCCTGATAATATTTATCATAATGAGGATAAAAGTAAAAGAAGCAGATTTTTCTTTGGGGGATATATTAGATAAAAAATGAACCTTAAAGAAATAGCTCAGCTGGCTGGTCAGGTGGCTCTGTCTTCAGTTAGACCACAGCGCTTGATCGAAGAAAATGTCAGACGTCAAGGTAAATATCTTTTTGTCAGGGGCGACAGGGTTGACCTGGAAGCCTTGGAAAGAGTTTATTTGATAAGCTTGGGGAAAGCCGGGGAACCCTTAGCCGAGAATTTTCTCCCTTTGATTGAAGATAGGCTTCAAGCCGGGGTGGTGACCGGGAGTCTGGGATATAAAATCATAGATAAACTTTCGTTTTATCCAGCTGCTCATCCTTTGCCTGACCGCTGGAGCCTGGAGGCTGGAAAGAAGACTTATGAAATTGCTCTATCGTGCGGAGAAAAGGACCTCCTGCTGCTGCTGATTTCTGGCGGCGGGTCAGCGCATCTTTGTTTACCTGATGAAGGCCTGTCTCTTGAAGATAAAAGAGTGATCACAGACTTACTGCTCAAAGCTGGAGCTGATATTAAAGAATTAAACAGCGTGCGAAAACATCTTTCAAAAATAAAAGGAGGACGTCTGGCTAAAGCCGCCTGGCCGGCTAAAGTCATAAACCTGGTAGTGTCGGATGTCATCGGAAATGATCTGGAAAACATAGCTTCAGGGCCTACTTGGTGCGATTCTTCAACCTACACTCAGGCTCTGGCCGTCTTAAGCCGAACTGGAGTTATGGAGGTCTGCCCTGAACCAGTAAAAAAGGTTCTGATAGAAGGGGACAGTGGCTGGCGCGGAGAAACAGTTAAAAAGGGTGATAAGATTCTGGAGACGGTCAGTTCCTTCATCATCGGAGATAACCTTAAAGCTCTTTATGCCGCCAAAGAAGAGGTTCGGAAATTCGGTCTGGAAACAATAATCCTGACCTCTGAAGATAGTGGTGAAGCCCGGGAGGCAGCCAGAAAATATGTTCAACAGCTTCAAAAATTTGCCGGAAAAGTTAAACAGGAACAACGAGCCTTTTGCCTTCTGGCCGGTGGTGAACTGACGGTTACGGTCAGGGGACGGGGCCAGGGCGGCCGGAATACTGAGTTTGCCCTGGCCTGCCTGGTAGAAATTGGCAGGCGGGTTGAAGACTTCAGCCAACTGGACTGGTTGATTATGAGTCTGGCTACTGATGGCCAGGATGGTCCCACCGATTCGGCAGGGGCCTGGATTTCTCCAGAAAGTTTAGTGCAGGTCAGAACAAAAAGCCTTGACCCGGAAAATTTTTTACAGAACAATGATTCCTACAATTTTTTCCGGGAAATCGGCGGGTTGTTGTTTACGGGGTCAACAGAAACCAATGTTATGGACCTTAGACTTTTTCTTCTGGCTCCAGAGCAAACTTAACATGTCTCAGTTGATTATCGGTCAGGTGTTGAAATTAATCAAAGAAAGTGATGATATAATAAAAAATGGAGATGGGCAATGGAAGAAGATAGATGGAAAAATGAACTAAATCGGTATTTTGAAGATTTAAGGATTATCGAAAAGTGTCAGCAAGAAGCCAAGGATAACTTTGATCAGTTCTGTGAATTCATCGTCGAACCTGCACTGGAGGCTCTGGAAGAAGAACTGAAAGCCAGAGGGATCAGAATAAAATATTTCCGGGAGAAAAATAAATTTATCCATCTCCAGATAAATTTTCCGGAGAGGAAAGTGGATAATTTTCATTATAGAATAATTCTGCCCAAAAATTCTCTTGAATTGAAACTGGTGCTGAGGACAGCCGGCAGAAAGGACCGGAAATCTCCGCTGATTGAAAAAGAGAGACCTTTTATCCCTGAGGTTAAACCTGAGGAGGTCCTCAAGCTATCGAAAGAGGATATCATTCTGGACATCATCAACAAATTAAAAGAATTTAATTATGCAGCCAGGGCTTCTCTGGAATAAAGTCTGAGTAAAGAGCTATTTTGGGTTGATTATTTTCAGGCTCACTTGTTGGGGCAGATTTTTCAGTCAGAGCCTGACCGTTTTTACCTTTAAGACTGGCCAAAAAATCAGACTGGCGATGAGAAAAAAAAAGAAAAGAGTCGTCTTTTTTATCATCAACAAATTCTTATTTTAGGTTTTTGATAAGCAAAGTAAAAGTCAATTTGACTAAAAGAAAAAAAGGTTAATTAAACGAAACAGTTGTTCATGGAAAGAAAAAAGTTTTTCTTTTTCTTGAGTTCCAGGCTGGCTTTTTTCTTATTATTCTTTTCTGGCGTTGCTTTGAACCTTTATAGGGAAATGGACCAGACTCAAGTTAAGCAACAGAACTGGCAAAAAGGTCAGTGGCTGAGGGAGCAAGGAAGATATGAAGAATCCTTAAAGATTCTTGAAGAAGAGATACACAGCAAATATTCTGAGGATAAAACCTTAGAAAAAGCCATCTGCTGGCAGAATATCGGGCTGGATTACTGGAACCTGGGCGAGGTGGACAAAGCTCAGAACAGCTTCAGCTTCCTCCTGGCTTTGCTCAAGGACAGGCCCAATGATGCTATCAGAGAATATGCCATTGCTGCCATAGATATTATTAAATTATACAAGGAGGCTAAAGCCAGGCGGCGAGAACAAAAATATCAGGAATCAGAGCAGCTTTTCCTGAAGGCTATTCAAATAGCCCAGAAAAATGGGATGAAGGAGTTGGAATTAAAGAATCTTAGGCAAATCTCATTTATATACTTGTATCCGAATTTATACCGATTAGAAGATTTTTATAAAGTTTCTAATCAATCCCTAAAAATAGCAACAGAATTAAATCATTATTTCGAAATATGCTGCGCTTTAAATCAACTCGGGTTTTATTATTCTAAAAAGAATGATTATAGAAAAGCCTATCGGCTTTTTTATAGTGCGGCTTATTTAGCAGAGGTAAAAGGTCAACTTAATAAAATACCCGAATCTTTAGATAACTTAGGGACAATTTCTTACTATTTTGGAAATTATGATCTATCTGGCGGATACTTTAAAAAGGCCATAAAAATATATGAAAAGGAAGGCGATATAAAAAATATCGTTATTGACCTTCTGGAACTCGCGTTAAATAATTATAAAAAGCAGAAGGTAAATAAATCAGAGCTCGACATAAATGAACCAGTGAGCACAATGCTAACTGCTTTAGAATATGCCAGGAGGATGAGCTTAGAAGAATTTGAATCTATTATATTAAACGATATTGGTTACATTTATCTTGAAACAGACCTTAAAAAGGCTCAAGGTTTTATAAAAGAAGCTTGGGAGAAAGCCATATCGATTAATAATAAAAGAGGAATTGCTGCTTCCTTGAACAATCTGGGCACAATATATTTCCGCAGAAATAAAATTGATGAAGCTATGAAAAATTATCAGCAGTCCCTTTCAATAGCCTTAAAAATAGATTACTGGCCAGAAATCTGGAATGATTATGCTGGCCTGGGCCAGTGTTATGAAAAACTGGGTAATTATGAGATGGCTCTTAATGCCTATCAAAAGGCCCTGGAAACTATCGGCAAAATAAGAGAAACAATTGACCTTGATTTCAATAAAATTAGTTTTGACCGGGAGAAAAAATTGGTCTACGAAGGAATCATAAGATGCCTGGTCCTGTTAAAAGAAAAAAATAAGCCAGGGGCGGATTTTAACGAATCAATATTTGCTTTTATGCATCGGGTAAAAGCTATAGCCTTCCAGGAAGGGTTGGCCCAGATGAGTGATGAAGAGCAAAGTCAGAGCCTGGCCGATGAACTGAGCCGGACAGATCACCAGATCAGTAAAATAATCGCCGATGCTGAGAATACCCAGAATGAAGAATTTTCCAACCGTCTCCTGGAACTGGAATATCGTTATCTTCAAATGCTGGGTGAGGAAAATAATGCCAAAAAGAATGGGCAGGAAGAATCAGATAATCATCTTAGTCTTAATAGCTTTCAAAATGAGGCCATAAATAATGATCAGGTTTTACTTGATTATTACTTAGGAGAAGAGGAATCTTACTGTTTTTTGATAGGCCGTGATACCTATCAGATAATAAAATTACCCTCGGAAAAAGAGATAGAAAATTCAATTAAATTGTACATAAAACTACTGTCTGATACTTCTATTGAGGAGCAGGATCTTTTTTGTCCTGGTTTCAGGATCGCCTCTTTGCTTATTCCGCCCCTGAAAAATCTGGTTGGCCGGGTAACTTCTTTAACCATAATTCCAGACGGGCTGCTGAATTATCTCCCCTTTGAGTCTCTTGTCCTGGAGGATCCGGGCGATGCAGGCCGGAAAAAATATCTGGTCGAAAAATTTAGAATCTCCTATGCGCCTTCGATCGCGGCATTTTATAAATTTAAAAAATTGCCTGGACATAACGGTTACCGAAAAGAATTATTAGCGTTTGGCAATCCTTATTATGATTCAAAGGAACAAAAGCGAGTCAGGTCTATGGCTTTTTTTCTAAACGGACAACGAGCTGGAGATAAGTTCAACTTGCCCGCCCTGCCTTATTCGCAGGAGGAAGTTAAAGAAATTGGCCGGCTATTTTTAAGATCGAAATATGATTTATTCGTGAAGAAAAAGGCAACCGAAGACAATTTGAAGCGCCTAAATCTAACTAACTATCGGATTCTGCATTTTGCCTGTCATGGCTTAATCAGCGAAAATTATCCTCAGCGTTCCTGTCTGGTATTTTCCCTGTTGCCGGGAACTAAAGAAGATGGATTTTTAACTGTCAGAGAAATTTATAATCTGAAATTGAAGGCGGAGCTGGTGGTTTTATCCGCCTGTGAAACCAGTCGCGGGGCAATGGAAAAAGCTGAAGGAATAATCGGACTGCCCAGGGTTTTCCTGCTATCAGGCAGTCAGGCCGTAGTCTCTTCTCTCTGGTCAGTCAATGATCGAGCAACTCAGGAGTTGATGAAAGACTTTTATCAGTTTTTGCTGGCCGGAGACAGTAAGGATGAAGCTCTGAGAAAAGCTAAGTTGAAAATGATTCGTTCCGGGAAATCGCATCCTTATTACTGGGCGGGTTTTATCCTGACCGGAAATTCAGGAAAAATTTACTGAACAAGCAATTTAACTTTTCTTACAGGACACTCGATTAACCTTTTGTCATTTGAATAAATGACAAGCTGCCAGAAAAAAAACTGCTTATTTTTAAGAATATCAGTCAGAGTCTCTGGCAGGAGAAGTGAAGTTTCAGTCAGGGTATGGCTCTGCCACAAAAAGGCCATGTTTTCATCAAATATCTCCACCCGGTAAAACGTTGCCCCGGCGGCTGGTTGCCAGCTAAGCACGATGCTTGACTGCTTCGAAAGCTTAATTTCTTCAGATAAACCAGGGAGTTCAGAGTAGTTTGGCCCTCTCCGGGTTTCCAGGTTCTTCCGGTAGTTTATTCCAAAGTAAAGACCTGAAATGACAATCAGAAAGACGATTGAGACTGTGACCAGCTTCCAGATTAGCAGTGGATCGGACAGGATAAGCTTCAGTCTGCTCAAAAGACCGGTTCTTCTGGTCAATAGTTTATTTTCGACTTCTCGAACAAGTTGATGAGAAGCTTTAATCAGTTCGAACTCTCTCTGGCAGGCAGGGCATTGAGCTACGTGATCAATAATTTTTTTCTTAAATTCAAAGGGAGCCCCAGGATCGAATGAGCTGATCAGCTCTTCGGGCGAAGGACAATCTTTTCGGGAAGGAGTGCTGCTATTCAAGTTTTCTGAAAGAAAGATTGATTTAAGTTTTTCGTCTTCTTTTTTCATGATGAAATCCCATCTTTTTTAATATATTTTTCAAATCAGCTAATCCCCGGTAGAGAAGATTGCGGGTTTTAGCCTGACTGTAATTAAGATAGTCAGATATTTCGAGAAGATTCATATTCAAAAGATATAATTTGACTACAATCCTTCTGGACTCAATCAGCCGATCAGTAGCTTTAAGGATATATTCCTTTAAAGAGCGCTCCTGGTCTAAATATGGATTAAACCGGAATTCGTTTTCAGAAATCAGCTTTTGCCTCTCAGAAATGAATATTTCTTCTTCTTTTCTAACTTTTCTAATCTGGTCAATCACAGCTGACTCCACCACTTTCTTTAAATAAGACGGAGGACTGGTGATGTTTTTCTCATCATCGATGATTTTCCAGATCTTAAGCCTTATGTCTTGAATAAGATCTTCAGCCTCCAGGCCGAATTTCTGGAGGTTGTACTTAAGAACCTGAGACCGGATAAAGGCTGAGAAGTTGTCAATGATTTTCTGAAATTCTTTTTCCTTGTGCCTTCGTGAGATCATCATCAGGTTGAGTTTGATTGGTTTCACTTATTAAAGATGATTTTTTCTATTTAATTTTCTCATTTCCCAAAAAATTTTTGTCTTTCTTCAATTATTTCTTTTTTTCGAATCAGAGTTATTTTACAACGCTGGCTATTTTATTTAAAAATGAGAACAACTTAAATCTCTATTTTTATGAAGAGATCTTCAGAAAATCAATTTCTTGACTCTCTTCAGTCTTTTGATTAACATCAAAAACAGCTTATTTGATATTCGCCTAACTTGGTCTTTCGAGAAAAAAGAAATGAAAAGAAGCCTCAGAACTAGAAAGAAAAATCGGGTTTTGTACATTGGCTTAAGCTTTTTTAGCCTGTTTCTTGTAACTTTATCAGCCTATAAATTGAACCTAATAGCCTTCTGGCTTGATTTTATTGCCAGGTCAAACCTATTAAAAATTCTCATTTATCCCTTTCTGGTCTGTCTTGGAGTCCTCATCGCCGGGATGATTTTCCGCGGTGTTTTGTGGTTGAAATACCGGACTGAGGTCTGGAGAGACAGCGACCAGACGGAACTGCCTTTAATTTCGGTGATAATGCCTGCTTTTAATGAAGAGAAATCTGTGGCTAAGGCAACCGAAGCTATCCTGGGCAGTGATTATCCCGAAGATAAACTGGAACTGATCTGTGTCAACGATGGTTCAACTGATGCTACCTGGAGAATTCTTCTTGAGTTGAGGAAAAAGTACTCAGGAAGATTAAAGTTAATAAATTTGAAGAAAAACCAGGGCAAAAGGAAAGCTCTTTATCAGGGAATAAAGCTGGCCAGGGGTGAGATAGTCATAACGACTGATGCTGACAGTCAGGTTCATCGCCGGGCAATCAAAAATCTGGTTCTGCCTTTACTGAAAGACGACCGGGTCGGTGCGGTTGCCGGCAAGGTTGCTGTCCTCAATGAGAGAAAAAATATAATTACTAGAATGTTGACCGCTCAGTATGCTCTGGCATTCGATTTTGGCCGGGCTTATCAGAGTGTTTATGGGGGAGTCCTCTGCTGTCCTGGAGCTCTCAGTGCTTTTCGCCGTCAGGCCTTAAACAGGGTCCTGAACCCCTGGGTCAGACAGAAGTTTTTCAAGGTTTCTTGTAATCATGGAGAAGACCGGTCTTTGACCAATCTTATTTTAAAGAAAGGTTATCTGATCAAATATCAGGCTAATGCCATCGTTTCCACCAGGGTTCCCGAAAAAATAATTCAGGTCAACAGGATGTATCTGCGGTGGACTAGAAGCTCTGTCAGAGAATCCTGGTTCTTTGTCCGGTTTATGCTTATGCCTAAAAGAAAAAAGTATTATCTATTGCCGGCAGTAGACTTTTTTTTCCAGCTGATGCTTCATCCACTTCATCTGATAGCTGTGGGCTTACTCATTTATTCCTTTCTGATAAGTCCTGAATTTATTTTCAACCAGATAGCTTTTCTCTTAGTTTTATCTTTTGCCCTCGGACTGAACAATCTGGAAATCCAGAAGAATCTTAAGTTTCTTTACAGCATTCCCCAGGCCCTGTTTGCTTTCTTTTTTCAGTGGTGGTTAGTGCCTTATGCGATTATTACGGTTAAAGATCAGGGCTGGCTTACCAAATGAAGGTTTTTTTCTCAGTGATTTATGAACGATTTTTGTGATTAAAAACTTTTTTTCTGAAGATGAAAGCGGTAATCACCAGGCCGACCAAGGTTGAAGCGATGGCGATGAGAGGTGCTCTATAAGCAGGCACGAACACCCGGGATGACCCGTCACCGCTCAAGATAAAGGGTGCCCAGTAATAGGGGTGAGAGACCACACCGGAGTCGATCATTTCCAGCTTTACCTGGCGGAGTGCTTCTGCCGCACTCTCTGATGACTTTAAATGGAGATAGAATCTTTCCATAAACTGGGATGAGACCTGGTCATTAATCGTCCAGAGGCTCATCAGAACAGAGGAAGCTCCGGCAAAGAAGAAGGCCCGGCTGATGCCTTCGATACCCTCACCCCGGATAAACTGGCCGAGTCCGGTCTGACAGGATGACAGCACCACCAGGTCAGCATTCATTCTGAGGTTAAAAACTTCCCGCATCTGCAAGAAGCCATCTTCGGATGGGTCATTGTCAAGGGTCAGGACGATGGCTGAACGGGCCGGTTTCTGGTCGTCAATTAGACCGTGAGCAGCAAAGTGAATGATCCGGTAATCTGAAAGATTAGCGCTTTTAACCAGGTCTTCGGTGGCTTTTTCTCGTTCAAGGATGGTTGTTCTGGGTATTATACTTGATATCCCCTTGATTTCTTCATGCGAATATCTTAAACGGTAAAACTTGAGGTCGGCTAAGGTAAAGAAGTCCTGAAAAATGGTTTTGGTAGAAAGTTCAGGATATTTTTCTTCCAGCTCTCCATAATAAGGATCACCCACTGCCAGTAAGTTGTGCTCGGGTTTAGCCCGGTTTTTCCTGTTCTGGTGATGAACCAGCTCTTTTAAAGAAGAAAGAGAGGGAGCATAATAAATCGTATAATGCTTTATGAGCCAATCATCAGGTTGTTTTGTGGCTAAGAGTGTTTCAAAGGGTAAAAGATTGAGAATATCATCAGGGATTATGATCAGATTTTTGAGGCCTTCGGTCAGTCCTGGCTTGAGCAATAAATCATAAAGTTCCTGACCTGAATTGAAGTCTTTATTGTCTGTATCTGAGACTGCTTTGCGATGATCGATGACTTTAAGTCTTAGGTTTTTCTGAGAAGGAATCGGATAGACTCTTAAGCCCCTTTTTGTCAGGCAGAAGGCGTAGGCTCTCTCTTTTCCCACAATAAAAGCGAAAACTGCAGTTTTTGAATCAACAAATTCTTTCTTTGCCTGCTCATAGGTGATTATTTCAGGATAAGTCAGATTAGCATAGGCCGGATTCTGAGAACGAATCTGTCTTTTGATGTTATCCAGTTTGTCTTCCAGATTTTTAACTTCTTTTAAAATATTTTTTCTTTCTTCTTCGCCGAGTTCGGGGGTGATCAGTTTGGTGTAAAGCCTGGACATATCGCTCATTATCTCTTTTTCCTGGTTGACCAGTTTGATGTCGGCTGGTGCCTGTTGGCTGATTCTGGAAGATTCTATGCTATCGAGAAAGGCCCTGGCTTTGGCTCTTTCTGTAAAGCTGAAGGCTTCATTTAGAGTGGATTGGGTTAAGTGATTTTGGTTAATATTAACCAGCAGGTCAATCAGGTTGTGATAGGAATCAAGCCTTTTATCAGTGCCGAGGAAACTGGCTTTATCTTCCTCCATAGTCAGTTTAGATCTGAGGCTTTCGATGATGTTAATGGAATTGAGATAATAAAATCTGGCGTCATTTAATTTTCCCTGTTTTCTCAGCAGATTACCTTTTTCTAAGTAGCTCTCCCATAAAGTCCGGTTTTCGTTTTCAGCCAGAGCTAAATTAATGGCTTTGTCGTAATAAAGTGAAGAGTTCTGGTAATCTCCAAGACGGGCATAAATAATGCCAATGTTGGTATAGATTGAGACGAGGTAAGAATTAAGCTTGATCTTTTCAGCCAGAGAGCGAGCTTTGTTCAGATAATAAAGCGCCTCCAGATTTTCTTCTAAGTGAGCTTTAACAGAACCAACGTTATTCAGAATGGCTACCTGAAACTGTTGATTCCCATTTAATTCGGCGGCTGAAAGGGCCTTGTTAAAATATTCAAAGGCTTTATCATAATCTTCTTTGTTTCCTGTTACCAGCCCCTTTTTTACAAAGCTGAACCCAAGATTGTTCAGAGTAGCAGAATAATAAGGATTTATTTTATCATCTGAGATTAAATTCAACGCAACACTAAAATATTCAAAAGCTTTCTCGTAATTACCTGTGTCGTTATTGATTACACCTCCATTATAATATGAATCGAAGCGAACATCAGAAGCGAGCTCATTTTTGGCTGATAGCAGGACAGCATTATTGAAGTTTTCCATGGCTAAATTTATGTTGTCAATTAAATAGAAATAATGGCCTATGTTAATAAATGTAGAAATTAATTCAGGTAAATTATTGCTATCTTTAGCTATTGCATTTGCCTTAAGGTTGTTTTCAAAAAAATTTTTTATTTTGCCATCTTTGAGATAGGCTATGCTTTGTTGTCTTAGCGATTTTATCTTTAAAATATCATTTTTGATGCTATCGCAATAAGATATGGCTTTAGCGAACTCATTAATCGCTTGTTCATTTTTTCCATCCTGTCTTAGCTTCTTGGCTGAATTATATATGTCTGTTATTTCCATAGATTTCTGGCAGTAATTGGCTGTTTTTTCATCTCCAAGATATCTGGCCAGATTGAGACACTGCTGGTATTGTTCATAAGCCTCATTCAATCGGCCCAGGTTGGCATAAACATCAGCCAGATTAAAAACGGCTATTTTTTTATCTTCCCGAGTTCTGGTCAGCTTGAGACAGAGGTTTAGCCTTTCTAGGGCCTGGTCATAAAGCCCTTCTCCCATATATTTTTGACTATCCGCCAATAATTGATTGAAGCCGGCAGGAAATTTGCTCAGATTGGGCTTATTTTGAGACAGACCGGGAAGAGAGAGAAGACAGACAAAAAAGAAAGATAAGACAAATCGGACAAAATTCCTCAATAGAGTTAGCCTCTCTGCACAATAAAATCATATTAGCTTTTTTTGTCAATGACTTAAAGAGGGGAAGATAGGGGTGAGATAATTAATCTCTTCTCACCCCTAATGGTGAGATAAATATTATTTAGTTTAGAAAAATTTAATTATATGACCTTTATAATTTAATCATGATCAGCCGGCTTTGTACCAATCTGAATCTCAGCAGTCGGTTTCAGGGTCTTCTTGGTAGTAACGGTGCTGAAAGTCGATTTGCTGCCGGTGTCGATAACGTTCCCTAAGAATGGGAAAATAGAAACCAGCAGATTCATCGGTTTCTGAAGCAAAAGCCGGTCGTCCTTAGTGACCTTTTTCTCGGCGGCATACATAGCCGGGACCAGGCTAACGGCGAAAACTAAGCAGACGACAAAAGCGATAGCTTTGGTTAAAGATTTACGCATAGTGAAATCCTCCATCCATTAAAATTAGCCTTGAGGAATGATAGACACGCAGGGATAAAAATTGTTAAGCCAATACCCCCTGATTCTCATTCTCATCCAAGGCGCATAAAAAATTTAAAGCTTAAAAAAACAAATGTCAAGCAAAATTTTCAATTGAAGGGCAAATATTTTTATTTATTATCTGTTAGTTGAAGAAAAACTGCATTTCATACTCGGCCGTTTCGGGACCATCTGACCCATGAACGGCGTTCCTTTCGACAGAAAAGCCGAACAGCCGGCGTAGGGTTCCCGGTTTGGCTTGAGCCGGGTCAGTGGTTCCCATGACTTCGCGCCAGTGTTTAATGGCATTTTCCCTCTCGAGAAGAAGCACCACCACCCGGCCCGACGACATAAAATCGGTCAGGCTCTCATAAAAAGGCTTGTCTTTATGGACATAGTAGAATTGTCTGGCTTCCTCTTTGGTCAGATGGAGCATCTTCATTGCCAGGATTTCGAATCCTTCATCCTCGATTCTTTGGATGATTTTCCCTATGACTCTCTTTTTGACTGCATCGGGTTTAATTATAGCTAAGGTCTTTTCCGTCATCTTTTTACCTCTTTCCGGATGAATTAAAGGCCGTCTGGCCTGAATTTTACATATACTTCAAATTATTCTTATGGTCAACTGTAAGTCTGAGGGGAAGATGTCTTTTAAAGGAAATAACTGATTTTAAAAATACAAATTTCAACTGACATAAGAATAGCCATCCATTTTGGGGCAATTATTGGTAAAAGGATTTTATATTGCCAGGCCAGAATATACCTGAGAAAATCCTTTATTAACTTGCTATATTCTTCTGCACCCTTAAAATCCTTTATTTTTTGACATATTCTCAGCCAGGCTTTAAAATGAAAAAAAATTGATAGAAGAGATAGAAGAAAAAAACGATGAAAAGCCAGAATCCTCTATCCAATTATGAAATATTAAAAAACTATTCTCTTGATTTCCTTGGACTGGCTCTGTTCGGGGTGGCTGATATCAGGCCCATCAGGGACAAATTCCTCCTGCCCGAACATCTGGTTAAGCGCTATGATTACGGAATCTCTCTGGGAAAAGAGGTCCTACTCTCTGTTCTTGATGATATTCAGGAGGTCCCGACCTCTCTTTATTTCCATCATTATCGCCAGCTCAATGCTTTTCTGGACCGGGCGGCACTGCAATTAGCTTCGTTCATCACGGCTCGGGGCTACCTGGCTCTTCCTGTGGCTGCTTCTCAGGTCATCGATTGGAAGAACCAGAAGGCTCATATCTCTCACAAAAAAGTAGGAGAACTGGCCGGACTCGGCTGGCTGGGACGCAACAACCTCCTGGTCAATCCAGAACTCGGTTCGCGCTTCCGCCTGGTGACTCTTCTAACTAACCTTCCCCTCAAAACAGACACGCCAATTCCTTTTGGCTGCGGCGATTGCCATCGCTGCTTGACTGTCTGTCCGGCTCAAGCTATCAAAGAAACTCCCGCTGACTTTGACCATTTAGCCTGTTTTGCCAAACTGAAAGAATTTCGCGACCGCGGCCTGGTTGGCCAGTATATCTGCGGGATCTGTGTCAAGGCCTGCTACGGTCGGAAAAATTACCTCTCTGAAAAATAAATTTTTCCCGCCTCAAATGTGTTTATGACCGGTAATCTAAAAAAACCTTTTGGGCTAAATATTGGCGAGGGCTGCAAATTATGAGGCTCTCGGCCAGAGCTCTTTCTATATTCTCTTAGCCGAATGGCTAACGGGTGAAAAATCCTGTTTTTGAAAACTCTCTCTGTCTTTAACTCAAGTATTCAATTTTGAATTAATCTGGCTTTCCTTGATAGTTCAGATTTTCTTGCAAGGTAGCCAGATTTCAGTCTTTAGCCGGTCCGGAGTAGTCCTTGATGGGTCTGGATCAAGATAGCGTTCCAAAACTGGTCCATTCTGAACATAGCCGTTTTCTTCAAGCCACTCTCTCATTTTCAGGATGGTCTCACCTGTCTTTTCGTAAGGTCCTTCATGAACACCGACGGCTACGGCGGTAAAGGTCCACTTTTTCTTCTGGAGAGGAGCCTGGACAAAAGCCTGTTCATTTATGGGAAAACCGACTTCCCATTGGATGCTGTCCGGGTCAGAAAGACTCGGGTCTCCGTGATAAACCCCGATCATCGAACCTGTCGGGAAAACATTCTGGTTTTGCATATGTTGCATCAGTTCGCCGACCGCAGCTTCAATCTCAGAGAAAGAGCCCTTGCGGCTCAAAGAGCAATAAACAAATGGTTCAACCTGTCTGATTTCTACTTTACCAGGCGCCGGAAGCTGTTGCCCCTCCGATGAAGAAAAAGCCCAGATTAAAGCTATGGAAAAAATTAGAGTCAGAACCAGAGTAAAAACCAATGTTTTCAGCCAGCGCTTTTTCATTTTGTCTCCTTCGCCTTATCTATATTTATCTTAACATGTTAGATTTGTCAGAAAAAGATAAAAATTCAGCTGAACATTTGCCTGCACAAAAAGTGTGCAGTTTACCACAACTTATTGATTTACAAAATGATAATTACATCTCGACCTGAGATTTCCACAAATTTTTGCACAGGAAATGTGGAAAAGTTTTTTCTTGCCTATTTTTTCTTCACATACCGGTCAAACCATTCGATCATTTCAGCCAGAACATGGAGCACCGATTCTCTGGCAGAATAACCGTGGCTCTCATAAGGGAGCGTTACTAAGCGGGCGGTTCCACCCAGTCCTTTTATGGCGGCAAACAATCTTTCAGATTGGATGGGGAATGTTCCTGAATTGTTATCGGCTTCACCATGAATCAGCAGAATAGGCTCATTGATTTTGTTGGCGTAGATAAAAGGTGATACCTTCCAGTAAAGCTCAGGAGCTTCCCACAATGTCCTTCTTTCATTCTGAAAGCCGAACGGGGTCAGTGTCCGGTTGAAAGCACCGCTTCTGGCAATTCCGGCGGCAAACAGATCACAATGGGCCAGGAGATTGGCGGTCATAAAAGCTCCATAACTGTGTCCGCCCACACCCACCCGTTTGCGGTCAGCAATACCCATCTGGTCGAGAGCATCGATGGCGGCTTTAGCATTGGCCACAATCTGTGGGATAAAGGTGTCGTTCATGGTCTTCGGGTCGCCGACCACCGGCATTTGGGCGTTATCCAGAACAGCATAGCCCTGAGTCAGGAAGAAAAGCTGGCTGGCTCCACGATAAAAAGTGAAGCGATAAGGTGAACCGCGGACCTGACCGGCTGTAGCCGGGTCATTGTACTCCATAGGATAAGCCCAGATGACCACGGGCAATCTTTCTCCTTCTTTATAATTTGGCGGCAAATAGAGCATTCCGGAAAGTTCCACACCATCATCTCTTTTATATTTGATCAGCTGTTTTTTTACTGCCGTCAGTTGAGGAGCCGGGTCAGGAAAATCTGTCAGGGCAGTTCTCTTTTTGGATTTCAGGTTAACTAAGTAATAATTCGGCGGAACAGTTGGTGACTCAAAGCTGGTGATGATTCTATCTCTTCTGTTTCCGTAAAAGGCGATAAAGCTTTCGTAAACTCCTTTATCGCAGTGAAACAGGCTCATTTTCTGTAAAGTCTGGAGATTAAACTTATTGAGAAAAGGTCTATCTCCTTCAGGTGATGAGCCGTTGCCACTCAGATAAATAAAGTCTCCTTCCTGCAGGGCGACTCGCTCTCCAGAAAGGGTGGTGACCATTACAGGACGGCCCGGGTCGTTGTACTGGTCCTGAGCACTCAGATCAAATATTTTTTTCTGGAAGCTTGGTTTTCCGGTGTCAAAAAGATAAGTGGTCCGCCAGCGTTTCTTCCATTCGTACTCAGAAACCAGTCCCTGACCAGCTTTGCCCAACCAGATGATTCCCTGGTATCGCTGGGTCAGTTTGATTATTTCAGCTGGTTCTTGAGTAAAAGGAGCCTCGAGCGATAAGATTTTATCTCTAAAAGGCACACTCTTTTCCGGGTCGCCATCATCTAAAGCTTTTACCCAGATTAACGTTGCCGGTTTCAGAGGTTGCCACTCGAATGACCTTGGACCCTTGGGCACGCCATTTCTGGGTACCTCTTCGGCCGCTGGTAGCTCAGCAATTGTCTTTACCAGATTTCCCTGGACATCCCAGACTTCTATGCTGTGAGTGAAAGAGCTATAAGGAACGCTGTAGGAAAAAGGTCTTTTGATTTTTTTAACCAGAAGGTACTGGCCGTTGGGAGCTGGAAGAGCAAATTGATAGATTCCGGGCTGGCCGAGTTTGGTCAGCTCGCCCGAGGTCAAATCAAGCCGGTAAAGCTGAGCGGTCGCATAATATTCAAACAGTTGTTCATCATAAGACGTTTTGAGCAGGTCCTGGTAGGTGGGAACAGAAGCAAATTTTCCAGCTGTCTCCTGGATGTTTGGACCCACCGGTACTCTCGGAGCTTTTGGCTCAGGACCTCGACCTTCAGGGACGGCCAAGAGGACGAGACTCTTACTGTCGGGCCACCAGACGAAGCCATCAGCCAGGACGGCGTTCAGGTCTGGGCCAAAAACTTTTTTAGCCTTGCCGGTTCTGGCCTCAGCCACCCAGAGCTCCAGACCATTATCCAGATATTTCAGGATGGCCAGAAGTTTTCCGTCAGGGGACCAGTCTGGCAGGCTGTATCTTGGCTCTTCGGGCAGATTAATTTTTATCTCTTTGCTGGTCTTTATCTCTTTCAGGATGAATTTGGTGTAATAGCGTAAAACTTGCTGGCTGTTAATGTGGGGTGTAATCCTGATTCCAGCCAAGCGATAAAACGGTTGACTTACCTGAGCTATGGAAGGCATCGATTGATAATAACTGAGCAGCATGGTCTGCCTGTCTGGATCGAAGCTGACCATGGGCAAGGGCGGAGCATCAAGGATATCAACTATCTCTTTTGGCGGAAGATTGTATGCCTGCTGGGCCAGGATGAAATTCGGACCTGAAAAAAGAAATAAGCCTATAACTAAAAATAGAAGGCAATTAAAAATGATTGGTCGACGCATAAACTCCTCCTTCTTTTTGAGATGAGATATTTTTTATAAATCAGAGAGCGGGTTAATGCAATAAAAAACTTTTCTGGCTAACAGCCTTGCCTTTAGAGAAATACCCTTTTATTTTCTCCCCATAAACATTTCCTGAAAAAAGACGGAGAGCGGAGGGCTTACTTATTCAGCAGCCAGTCTATCTGGATTTAGTCTATCTGGCTCACCTTAACCCTGCCGGTGATGGCTATGGTAATAAGGTATAAACCGCTATCATTACTGACTTTAATTGAAGACAGGTTGGAGACCGTCCCCTGCGGGTAAAAGACTGGCGAGTTATTGGCTGAAACTTCAACTCCTTCCAGGGGCTGTCTTGATTTTGTAAGCCAGAAAGAATTCTGGCTATCATATTCAGCCAGCTCGCAGAAATTCTGATTAAAACTGACTCTTATCGGCACTTGCCTGTATACCGAGTGAAACCTGGCTAAAGAAAGATTTGAACAAACTTTCTCCACTGCCTCGTCCAGCTGATGTTTCTCGTTATTGATTTTAAAAGATGAACCAATCAGGAGAAGAACTGCTACCACGGATAAAGCCAGTGTTGTTTCCAGTAGAGAAAAGCCCCTTTTGCCTTTTTTTGTCAATTTCATCTGCCTGGCCTCCATTCAAGGATTTTAAATTCGCTCAGGTGAAGTAAAGCTTTTTCTGAATAAACCTGAAAATCAGATGATTCAGTCCCGCTGGTTGGAGCTTCGACTTGATGATTGATTGTTAAATGATTTTGGCCAGGATTAATTTTTATAGCGGCCAGACTGCCAACGAGATTGACTTCACCGGCTGGAACTGTAATCTGTAGTCCCTGACCACCAGCAATCAGGTTGGCCGTGATCATCCAGTCTTTATTACTTCCACTGAGCAGATTAATGCCGCCATCTACCAGTTCTTCTGACTGAAAATCTTTTCCGGTTGACCAAATTATCAGTTGAGATTGCTGGCTCCTGACATCTGGGATACCATCTTTCCACTCCAGCCCCTCTGAAATAAGGTCAGAAGTCAGGTTGATTTTTCTGGAACAAACTATGGCTAATTTCAAGCCGCTTAGAACAGCTGGAGTTTGTCTATCGTCGATAAGGATAAGATAGCCTTCTTGATTGATCTTTCCAGTTGCCAGAGAGTTAATTTGTCCGTTTACCATGATAATTGGTACGGGCAAAGATTCAAACGATTCGCTGGTTTCAGGTGTCATAAAAAAAGTTTCCCCTTTTGCTGGATTAAATTTTAAAAGCCAGCCTCTATCCTCTTGACGGAACTGAATTAACTGAAAATCATTCTCGATTCCCAGCAAGAGCTCATCTAAATCTCCCTGAACATACACTCCACCCAGCCCCAGGTCATGCTTCACCAGATAAACACCATCCGGTATCGGCTCATTGTTCGGTTCAAGTCCCAGCGCCTGGCGAAGCAGCCAGTTGGGCAGTCGATCGGGCTTTAAAATTTTAAGCCCCCGGGAAATTAAAGGCAGAGCATCTTCAGGAATAAAGGAATTTTTTAGGAAGAACAGACGAGCCTGAGCCAGATTAGTCTTATTCTGGATTATTTTCACCTGGTCCCGTTCAGCTTCTTTCAGCCCACCATCTTCCACAGCCAGTGGCAACTGGTTCAGGGGCAGGTGGCCAGCATAAAAGGTCAACCCGAGCAACAACTCCTGAGACCTTTTTCCGCTGAACCCCTGCATCTGGCCAGTTGATTTTATGGTTAACTCAAAAGTTGCTTTCAGATATTGTTCAAGAGCAAAGAAGGATGAAAGCTGTCCTGTGGCTATTGTTTCCCAGCTCATCCCGGAGAACTCTTCTTTCTGAGTTAATACCGAATTTGCTCTCAGGGGTTCGATCAGTTCCGGCTTCCCAGTTTCGAGCTGTCTCTTAATATCGGCAAAAAGTTCTTCATCTATTTCCAGTCCAGAATACAGTTCTTCTGCCCGGGCTTTAGTCTTTTCCAGAGCTTCTTTTATCCCGTTTTCTGCAGCGTATGAGCTCAGGGTATTGAGCTTTCGGAATCCCTGGACCTGAAGGAATATCTGAGAATTCAGCAGCACACCGACTCCCAGTGTCAGAAACAGCCCGAGAAGCAAAACGCAAATCATCATAGCTGAGCCTTTCCTTTGCTGGCCGAAAATAAACCTCGGATGACTTTTAAGAGCTTTGTCCGGCTTAAGAGCTTTTTGCTGCTTTAAAAGCCTCTGGCCGCAGGCGTCAGACCGGTGTTCAGCTTTTAGTAGTATTCTTTGGATAAAAGACCAGTTCATAGCTTTCCTCCTCTGGTTGATTCAGGCCCAAAATAATTTGCACCAGATTTTTCCCCGGATCATAAAAGGCCGCAAAATTGTTTACGCCTTCCACTAAGGGTTGGCCGGAGGTGTCGTTAACCCTCCTTCTTAAAATCTTCTGTTTCTCATCAAAATAGATTTCGATTTTTTCAAGAAGAAGCACTTCACTTTCAGAAGCACTGTAGGATTCAACAAGCGCCGGTGAAACCGTCAGACGGTTGTCGGAAAAACCCGTGATGTAAACAACTTCCCCTCTTTGATTATCCTTGATTAACAGAGCCCGGCCTTTTCTTAAGCTGGAGCTTGAATCGGAATCGGGCACAATAATTAAAAAATTTTGATTGGCTTCTATTCCTGCAGCCACAGTCAGTTTCTTTTCCTTAGAAAACATCAGAAGATTACCAGAGTCGGCAGTCAATGGAGCCAGGCCGAAATTTTTTCCTGAGGGGAGCAGACCAGCTCCGGCCGTTTCCAGGTCTTCTCGAATTTTTTCTAAGGCGGTAACTGCTGCCAGGATCGTTTCCTGTTCTTCCTTTAGTCTGTAAAAGACCTTCTTGGAAAGTGAGAAAATTTCCAGGGCCCAGATAAAAATAAGAAGGCTCAAAGTCAGACTCAGAAGGCATTCGATGAGAGAGAATCCGGGCTTATTTTTCTGGCTGGTAGCAACGTTTTTTGGTTCATTTTTTAGTTCGACTGATGCTACGAGATGATCAAAATGATTGCTGAAAACTGATTGCTGAAGAAAAACTGTCGACGGATTGAAGCTTCTTTTTTCCCCTGAGTTGACTGAAGGCATGTTTTCCTCAAAATTCCAGGCTTCTTGAAAGGTAAAAGACTGCTCTGACCGGGGGTTTGCTGCCATAAGGTGCTGGATATAAACTTAAAGAAACTTTTTTCAGGCCATCGCTGCTTTCGGCCACATCCCAGCTTAAGAGGAAAAGCCTGTCTGAATTCTTGTCTTTTATAGTTTCCTGATGAGTTCCTGGAGTCAGTAGGACATCATCAGCCCTGAGACTCTTTAAGGTTTCAAGTTTTTGGGATATTAAATCAGCTGCAATTCTATGGGTATCAGCTTTTTGTTTCAGAAGAAGTGAATAGCAGAGCATCTCAGCTGTCCCGACGAGGAGGAAAAAAACGATAGACATGGCTATCAAGACTTCGATTAAGCTGAACCCGGGCGCCGCCTGCCTCCGATTTTGTTTTAAATCAATGAAATTCGGTGGCAAGAGACTTTTATTGGTTTTTTTTAATAAATTGTTATTTACCTCCTGGAAGGACTTTTCACTGAAGTAATTTTCAGTCAGAGAATTATGATTGCTGCTTTCCAATTCTCTGTAGATTATGTCGACGAGAGCCATTTTTTCCTCCAGGCAGCTTTTCCTCGTAGATGGTAAAAGCAGCATTTGTGCCAGATTGAATTAAATAAATATCCCTGTAATATCAAAAAGAATTTTTTGGGTTGTCAACAGATGTTGACTAACCCTCTGATTTTCAATAAATTATCGTCAATATGAGTTTACCCAAAAGAATTTAAAAATTTTTTTTAACTCCACTTGACAACGGGTGTAAATCCCTTTATATTATAGAAGCCTTTTGGCAGTCGATTTGACATACCGTCGAAGCTAAAAATATAAAGAGCCTAAAAGGAATTTCTTTCTCGGGATAGAAAGAAATCAGTTCTTTGAAAGACAAAGCGGAGCGACCAGCGATCGATCTCATTTTTTAAACTCACCAGACAAGAACTCGTAAGAGTTCTAATAACTGGAGAGTTTGATCCTGGCTCAGAGTGAACGCTGGCGGCGTGCCTAACACATGCAAGTCGGACGGGCTAGCGCTTCGCGTTAGCCCCTTTAAGGGAAAGACCATTAAGATCCCTGATATTAAAATTATTGTTGGGGTTTTAGGGGTTTTACCCCTAAAGGGGCCAGCGCGAAGTGCTGGCCAGTGGCGAACGGGTGAGTAACACGTGGGTAACCTGCCCTTGAGTGGGGAATAAGCTCCCGAAAGGGGGTCTAATGCCGCATAATGTTCCGAGACGATGGTCTCGGAACCAAAGCCGAAAGGCGCTCGAGGAGGGGCCTGCGTCCTATCAGCTAGTTGGTAGGGTAAAAGCCTACCAAGGCTATGACGGGTAGCCGGCCTGAGAGGGTGTCCGGCCACACTGGGACTGAGACACGGCCCAGACTCCTACGGGAGGCAGCAGTGGGGAATTTTGCGCAATGGGCGAAAGCCTGACGCAGCGACGCCGCGTGGAGGATGACGGCCTTCGGGTTGTAAACTCCTGTCAG
>Ga0315282_10000976_pt1 | contig 55316 bp, 52 predicted proteins | sample YL17G07_20_MG_FD_203693 | JGI IMG/M metagenome (GOLD analysis project Ga0315282, IMG submission 203693) | Sediment microbial communities from Yellowstone Lake, YNP, Wyoming, USA - YL17G07_20 | ecosystem: Environmental > Aquatic > Freshwater > Lake > Sediment | place: USA: Wyoming | collected...
ACCGAGTCCAGCCTGTGAAGCAGGAACCGGAAATTCCACGAAACGCTCCCCAAGGCAGAGGCGGTGCGGGAGTAAAAGAGAAGGAAAAGTGGAAGCCCCAGCCTTCAGGCTGCGGGAGGAGGTCACTAAGGACATTCTTTCAATCCGCAGTTCGCGCATATCCTCCTATGCTCTTGTCGAGATAGCATTATTCTTGCGTATATCCAGTAGACGATCAAAGTCAAAAGGAAGAACCCTACAACGGGGTTGCCCGTTATCTCGTTCACCCCGACAAGAAGGAGAAATGCGCCAAATACAAAGACAAAATTGAGGAGGAGGCGCACGGAAGCACCCTTCAGGTCAAGCAGACTGTGCAGGAGCAGGCCGCAGGCGACATCCGCGAACCCTGCCCAGAAGAGAGGCGCCCCTGCACCCCCCACATTAAAACCGAGGAGGTAGAGGATGCTCCCAGCGATCGAAACCGCGGCTCCGGCGAGCAGCCCAGTGCATCCAGCGCAACGCGTCTCACCCCCCATCCGAAACACATGGGAGGAGAATCTGCCGCATACAGGATGATGGCCACTCAGCCTCGCCCCAGACCCTCTGGTGCCAGCGCCTCTCGCGATCAGGCGCCCGTCCCGATCCCCGCCAAAGCGGAGCGCGCCTGTGCATCTCAAAGGGTATAAGGCTGCGATCGCGCCCAAGATACAGATCGCCACAAAGACCGAGCCCGTCAGTAGCCTCTGCTGTGGGATGGCCACCATGGAAACTGAAAGGCTGAATGTCAGCACGGCGAGCAGGACTAGACCAAAGAGCGAGATGCTCAAAAAGCACATTGAGAGCCTGTCAGGGTTTTTTTGCGTCATCTTAGAACAGATCCTTAAAGGTCCTGAGGAGGCCTTGGCTTGCCATGTAGCGGTAGGTTATCCTCTTAAATTGATTGGGGGAGAATATGCCCGTTATCCGTCTCTTCATGGACCCGTAGAACCTCCGATAGCACTCGTAGAGCTCCTCCTGAACCTCCAGCGTCGAGAGGGTCTCGGTCGGCATTATGGCGTGTACCATATCATAGTTTGCCCAGTTGGTATCCTCTATCCACCCATTCCGTTTGGCGACCTCGTATATCTCTGTCCCTGGAAAAGGGGTCAATACCATGAATATCGCGAGGTCTGGATCAACCTCGTCCACGAAGTTCCTCAGCGCCTCTATGGATTCGTGGGTGTCCTTCCGTTCTCCCATGATAAGCGTTCCCTGAGAGAAGATGTCGTTCTTCTTCAAGAGGGCCATGGCGGTTTTTGCGTCTGAGGGTCTTATCGTCTTGCGCCACCTCTCGAGCGTCTGCGGGCTGTTGTTCTCCAGGCCGGCCATTATCCAGCGATTTCCCGCCTTTCGCATCTTTGGCAGTACGCTCTGGCGTGTGATGATGTCGTCAGATCGGGCCTGCATGAACCAAAGTATGTCGTCCGCAAGTCCCCGGCGGATGATCTCGTCGCAGAGTTCGTCCATCCTCTGACCAAGCCCGAAGTTGTCATCGGCGAGCCAGAGGAACTGGCTACCAAATTCCCTGTGGCAGTACTCAAATTCATCGGCTATCCGTTTTGGCGACTTAGCCCTCAATACCCCTCCCCAAAACCGCCACTGCGAGCAGAAGGTGCAGTGGTTATGGCACCCCCGGGACCCCTCCACGAGGGCGTAGGGCTTTGAACCGACCATCATCGTAAAGTGGTACTTCTTCATGTGATCCCTCACGAAGTGATAGCCAGGGAGGGGCAGGTCATCCAAGTTCTCTATGGGCGGTCGGCACGGCGTGTGAACGACCTCTCCGTCATGCCTGAAGGAGATGCCCTTAACCTCTGAGAGGTGCCCCTTATTTTCAATTGTCTGAACGAGATCTGCGAAGGTCTCCTCGCCCTCTCCGCGGACGATCACGTCCAGCTCCGGGTACGTCTCGAGGCTCTCTTGGGCGGTGGCGGTGAAGTGTTGGCCCCCCGCCACGGTCACTATATCGGGATTCACGCTCTTCGCGACCTCGACGGTCCGAAGCACCGTGTATGCGTTGCAAGTGGAAAGCGAGCTGGGAGCGACCACGTCTGGCTGGAATGATTCTATCTGTTTCTCCAGTCCGTACCAGTCCACCCTCTCCGCTTGGCAGTCCAGGACCGTTATGTCTACACCATTATTCTCCCTCTCAAGGTAGGCAGCCAACCCCAGTATCCCTAGAGGCGGAGGGAGGTACTCACCCATGACAAACCAGAATTCCTTGGGCGGCTCAACAAATAAGACTCGCATGCAAACATATCCACATTAGTCAATTACCAAAAGATAGATTAGTACATTAAGTTAAAACATTTACCACATCTGATGGCAGGTGTCGGCTTTGAGTGAGCGCAAAGAGAGGACAGATATATTGGGGCTGGCAAATTTCGGTATCTTCTTGATACTCATAGGTATAATTGTTGCTACAACGCCAAATTTGGTTGAGGGGGTTGCGGACTTCTTACGCGATTTCAACCTCACAGAAGTGGCACCCAATGTGCTTCTTCCGATACCCGGCCTGGATCACCCAGTCGTCTTCGGGGCGCTGTACCAGTTCTGCCTCTACTTCGGCATTCTCCAAATCCCAATGCTGGCGGCTAGATTCATTCTAAAAGATACTCCAAGAAGAACTGCCAGCACAGCGATGGGCATAGTCTTCTGGTTGGGCGCGGCATGGTTAGTGAGCATGATCATTACCATCACATGGTTAAACTTCGTTGGCTATATCATCGCGTTGGTTGGGATCGCCATCGTGGTGGAGAATGTCATAGTGCTTATGACGAGAAGAAGGGACTAGGGACAGATTTTTCCCCAGCGAGGTGCGCTAACCGACAACGGCAAAGACAACGGTTCTATTTGCAAATGCCGTTACATTGAAGATCCTTCCAGTTCCATCACCCCACGCATCAACGGTCAGTGGAATGGTGCGAGACGTCTCCGTTGTTGAGACCGTAAGCGATGCCGCAGAGGCCCTCAAGGTCAGAGGATAAGGGAAGGTCAGGATGAAGTCGGTCTGGGTCCCTGAGAGGGAGGCCTCTGCCGCGGCATTGGTCATTGCCGAGGCTGCAGAGTAGACGGCTTTGTTCAGTGCAAATTCCTTTATGGATTGTGCCATGATTTCATACTGTGCGGCAAAGGAGGAGGTCGTGATTGCAGCGAGCCCAAAGAGTGCTGTTATTATCATGATCTCCACCAGCACCCTGTCCATAATCCCACCCTGCCTAGCCCCTCAAGATCGGCGTGAGCTTTACGTTATGGTGCGTCGCGTCTATGAAGATCTTCTCCCCCTTTCGAGCATCGAAGGAGTAGGCGGGAACGCCGTTTATGTAGACCACCACCGTGCCGTCATAGAGGCAGTCCCTCTCGTAGAGGTTGCTCGTTGTGTTGAGGTTCTGCTTCAGCAGGTCGAAAAGCCCCGACGCGGTAAAGTCTGAGAGATAGCAAGAGTAGACAGAGAGCAGGTGTGCAGACACGTTACCCACGTCAGCAGAGCTGAAGGAGTGACGGATGAGCAGCTTGGGCTGCATATAAAAACCGTCTTCGAGGGAGTACATCCAGATGAGGTCAGGGGAGTTGACGGAGAAGTCTGAGGATGGCGGCTCTGCAATTTGCATCCCCCTCACCACGATGGCGTTCTTTGGGAAGGACCAAGAGATGACGTCGCCTGTAACGTTTATCAATACGTTACTTGTACCGAGATGGGCAGAAGACATAACCTTTGAGCCTGTGGATACACCATAGATTACCCTAGGCGTCGAGTCGTAGAGCACAGACCCGAGCTGCAAACCCCTCTCGTGTATATTCCCTGAACTAATGTCCTGAGCTCCCTTGAAGTAATAGATGGTGTAAGTCGAAGCATAGGAGACGACCGCTATGATGGCGACAGCGACGATGATTCTCGTTAAGGCGTGTTCCATTTCCATCACCCTTCCATAGAGCAACGATACAGATCCTTCGTTCGTCTTCACCATCCTGCAGGGGGCCTTATTGAGGCGGCAAGGAGGATCGTTCCTGTTCTGGCGGGACTATACAGTACGTTCATGCTGTGCGGTGGAACGAGACGGAGGTAGAAGAGTCCCGGACCGTTTGGATCGTTCAGAAGCGAGGATGCGTCGGGGTGCGTAACAAAGATGGCGGATTCGATGTAGCTACACGAATCAGGTATGTTAACGGTATCTCCCAGACGCCAGAACGACCCGCTAGGGTCCTTCAGGTAGCAGTCAGCATCGGTTCTCTCTAGCAGAGCCCTATCAGAGGGACCGAATGGGCAACCGGGTATGACACCCCTCTTTCCGTCCCACGGATGGAAGAAGCTGTCCCACCAGAGGTAGGCAGACACCCCCGCTACGTCGGGGTGGTAGGGAGAACCCCAGTCGAAGACCTCAACTGCGAGGTGCGTTTCATTGTGCATAAGGAATTGCGCCGCCAGCTCGGTAAATCTCACGTTGCATTGCTTGAACCACATCATCAGCGATGGTGACCCTGTCCTGTTGGTGTAGGTGGCCACGGTCCACGTTCCTTCCCTATAGGGTAAGCCCTCGAGTTTGGAGTACGGTATTCGAAGCAGAGTTACTCCACCATCGTCAGAACTTGTCGACCACCCCAGATTCACATCCTTGAATGCCGTGATGAAGCTTCCAGCCCTGTTCTTAACTGGGGTTCCGTCCGTGAACAGCAGATGGAAGGAGGCGTTTATCCCGATGATGTCGTAGCCAAATTCAACGCTCGTCATCACGTTATCAATGCACCAAGAACCGTTGAAGTAGTAAACCTCAGGGCCTGAATGGATCTCTGTGTGTGCAAGGAAAGAGGATCCGGGCGGGGCGTCCCTGCCCACCCAGCACAGGTCATCCATGGAGCCCAATTTCATGGTAAACCAGCCCGAGGAGTTCGTCGTGATCTCGCCGCTCAATTTTAGAACTCCATTCGTCACGATCTCTCTGGCTCCTGCATCCCAGTACCAGGCACCGGCCTGATCGAGCCAAGCGGTTACAGTTATCGGCGTCGGCGAGGAGATCCCCGGCAACTTTCCTGTGATGTTTGTACCAAGATACTCCCCGATTATAGCCCTTTTGAAGATCAGACCAGTCTCAACGTCGCATGGTGCCACCGTTATACTCTCCGGGTTGATGTATTCAGTGTCAAAGACGGCCGAGAGGCTGTGGTCGGCGTCCATGTACACGGTGATGTTGCTTCCCGCACCACTGGGCGAGCCGTCCAGCACCCAGTTTGAGAAATAATACGTGAGATCCGTAAGCAGAGCGGTAACAGTTTGATAGGAGTACCTCGGGACCATGTAAACGCCGGGCGAGGGTATTGTTGTCCCGCCATATGTGGCCGATATGTTCAGCAGGAAGGTCGGCGGGGTTGCGGAGAAGTAAACAGATACCTCGTGCGGCTCCCTCACATTCTCTATCAGGAGCTGGTCCGAATAGTGCGTTATGCCATCCACGACCATTCTGTCGAAATAGTAACCTGTGTAGGGGTATGCCCTTACACTAATGCTGTATCCGTGATCCACGTGGTATGTGCCGAAGCCGTCAGGATATGAGGAATAGAGAGTGAAGCCGGGAGAGTCTGAAGAGACCGCCGCGTATCCCCAGCTGGGCGCGTTGGCCGAGACATGGACAGGGTAGTCAACCCACTTCAAGTTAATTCCGACGGTGTAGGGGGAGGTTGTCGTTATTAAGAGGGCGTATTTGTTGGGATAGGTGATTTCGTATGGTTCGAGGTTGGTCGTCCCGCCGTCTCCCACCGTGAATGAGGCGGAGTAAACCTTGGACACCGGCGTCCCACCCCAAGTGTCCACGAGCAGTCCGTTCGTATTCCTTGGTACGTATTGGAACCCTGCAGTATCGCCGATCCTTACGGAGTATGTCGCCGGAGACGACAAAACCCAACCTGAGAGGTCTCCCGAGAGCTTCGTAAGCCCATATTGATAGGAGGTCCCCTGGCTCCATTCGAGACCGTTCCAGTGCCTCACGTCGAATGTGATGGAGGACGGAGGCGGCTGCTGGCTTTGGACGAAGGTCGCCTTAAGCGTGTGGTTGGCATTCATTACGATGGTAACCGGATTGAGCCAGGAGTATGGCACGCCATCCAGCAACCACTCGCCGGGGACATAACCCTGATCGGGTATGGATTCCACGGTCGCGGACGCCCCGGCAGGATAGCCGTAAGCCCCCGGTGGAGGAGAGGTTGTTCCGTTCGCCTCTGACTGTATATTAAGGGTGTAGAACTGCTGGGCTACCGTTATGTAGATGTCGACCTTGCGCGTGATGTTGCCAGCCGTCCCCACCACGCGGCAGTTATAGGTCCCGATCGGAGTGAATGGAGCAGACGTGAAGGAGAGGATCGATGCAAAGTTCGGCATGCCCGACGTTGGCGAGATGTAGGCCGAGGCCCCAGCAGGCACCAGACCTATCCAATCTATTGACAGCGAAACAGGGTTGACCACGGACGAGGAGGAGGTCACCCTTATGACCGTTGAGCCAGACTTTCCGACGACCACCGAGATGTTGCCGTCCTTTCCCAAGGCAAAGTCAAAGGGTGAAGTCACTTGAATCGGCCCAACAGAGGCGAGTCCCTTCTTCCCAGAGGAGTCCGTGACGACCACGGTGGCGATGAAAGAGCCGGGCTGTGCGTACGAGTGATAGGGGTTCTGCAGGGCAGATGTGCCGAGGTCCCCGAAGTCCCATACGAACGAGTAGGGCGGGACGCCGCCCGATGCTGTTGATGTGAATGAGACGTTTAGTGGAGAGGGCCCGGATAGCGGGGACGCCGTTGCGGAAACGGTCAATCCAAGGGTGAAGTATGCCTTCAGCGTATGGTTAGCATTCATGACAACCGTGAAGGCGGAGGCGGAGCCAGAGTCCACGCCATCTAGCTGCCACTTGTCCAAGGCGTATCCTCCGTTTGGCACGGCCGTGACCGTTACCTGCTCCCCCTGTGCCTTCATGTAGGTTGCGGGTGCGGGGTTCGTCGTGCCTCCGGATGTCACCTGCACCGTAAGGTATAGAGACGATGCCGTTACCCGAAGCCACTTTGTGTCGCTCACGCCTGAGGAGTCCGTGGCGGTGCATGTCACGTTGTATACCCCCGGTGAATTGAACGTGAATGAGGGGTTCTGCTGGCTGGAGGATCCCTGACCTCCGAAGTTCCATGAGTAGGTGTACGGCGCCACGCCGTCCGTGGCGGTGGCGGTAAACTGGACCGTGAGGGGAACGGCGCCGGATACAGGGCTCGCGCCTATGGAGAGCTCGGTCCAATGTAGGGTGACGATGGGGTTCCAGTTGGTGTGAAACTCGGCATAGGCTTCCGCGGCTGCGCTCGGCGTCGTGATCATGCCTTCCTCTACTTTAAAGCCGGATTCCGTTACAACGAATGACCCACTCGTGCTGCCAGAGGTGACCAGCCCGGAGGTGGCTGAGAATGTTGGGTCGACGATGGTGCCGAAAATAAATATCGAATAGATGTCCCAAGACCAGCCTCCGCCCGTGTTCCACTCTAAATAGGAGATCTTTCTGTTGTAGCTCCAGGAGAAGGTTGTGGTTGCGTCCGCCTCTGCCCATACTGGTTCATAATCCTGAGAAGAACGCACGGCAGGACCAATGTGGATGTAATAGCCGTTAGTCGTGTTGGTGCTACTCACTGGCACTTGTGTAAGCGTACCGCTTCTTCGAATGTCGATGTTGGTGGAAAAGGAGGGGGCTGTGGTATCAGAATAGGCGCTTACCGTTTGAACTAAGATAAAAGATAGGAAGAGGAAAAGGAAAATAACCTTTCGCATATCCCCCACCTAAACCTCGTCTGCATCAGATCGAGATCTGGAACGTCACCTTCGTCTTGAAAATGGGCATCCAACTCTGAAGGGCCACAGATAATGCGTGGCTGCCCGCCGTCCCGGCAGGCAGAACAACCGACCGGCCATCTACTGGCACGGGCATACTATCAAGTTTTGCCTCAACGACCCTAAATTCAAACCAAGAGTAGAAACGTGATGTTGAGAGTACAACGATGGTGGAGGTACCGTCGACCCACACCTTTGCACTGTCGCGGTGGTCAGGAGTCCAGAAGCCGGTTATCCTCAGCTGATCCATGGAGCAGTTAATTATCCGGCGGTCCTTTAGCATCGAGTATGTCTGCTCGAAGATTTCGTAGCCTATATTTATAGCAACTGGACGTTGTTTTCCATCATATTGTAGCAGTAGAGGGGTGTATATCTGATGAATGGAGCCGTTAAGTGGTTCGTCGGGGCCCGTGGGCTTCGTCCAATAATTATAAAAGGGGTGCGGGCGGCTGGCGAGCGAGACCCAGTAGGCGGTGCCGTCCGGCCCTTGAAATTTGAGGTAGATACCACTTGTCTGTATACTACCATGGTAGGTCGTTAGTTCCACCCTGGCATGCGTTACTGGGGGCTTATCGGAGAGAAGCTCTCCGGGTTTATACACCTTCACTGGAATCGGTTCTACAGGCGGAAGTACCGTCATGCTGATGTCTCCCAAAACCGACGAAGCGGTATAAGACGCGGCTACGGCTACTGTCGACACCGCTACCAGCAGGACTAATACAACTAAAAGCCACTTCCTAATACTACTCATAACTTTGAGCATTCGCTCCATTATAGTGAACCCACCCACCGTATGGGGGCAGTATTTATTCTAAACGAGGGACGAAGAGCACAGTCCTGCGATGCGTATGCGGCATCAACGCCGTCCATCGAAAAACGCATGGTTGCTTTACGGGAGGCTCTGACCTCGACCCTTATCCTCTTCTGGGGCCTCGTTCTGGTATTGAATGAACGCTTCACTGCGCGTGGGTAAATAACTCTATCGGGGCTACGACAGATATATTAGCCGTCATGTATTTTAAAATCAGAAGACGGTGTTTTCATGCTCAAACTCTCCAAGCAGGAGCTTATGAGCCTGGTTTCAGAACTCGGGAGGCTCGGTTTCGAGGTCATTGCTCCCACACGCTCGAATGAGACGGTGAGGCTGGCCACCTTATCCTCGCCCAGCGATCTTGAAATGGACTACATAAGGATCATCAACTCACCAAGGGACTTTCTGCTGCCGAGCAGAGAGCGCCTCTTCAAGTATAGAAGCACAGCAACCGTGACCTCGTACGGCCTAAAGATCAGGTTCCCCACTGTGGAGGGACCCTGCCCGGTCACCATCGTACCGGAGTACACCCCTCCCAAGGCGAAGATCGCGTTCTTTGACATCCACCCGTGCATGGCCAACTCCATAAGGTACCTCGACAAGGTGATGCTCAGCGATCCCGCTGACCCCTACTACAAGGCCAGGAGGGAGGACATGTTTGTCGCGGTATTGGAGTGCGAGGAGGGGGACGAGTACTGCCTCTGCAAGACCGTTGAAACTTACAAGGTTCCGGAAGGCTACGCAGATCTGATGATCAGGAAGAGTGGGGGCGGTTTCCTGGTAAGGGCAAGATCAAAGCGTGGGGAGGAGCTCCTAGCCTCATTGAAGAAGGCTGAAGTGGCAGGCGAGCCAAAAGACCTCGTCCCGAAGCTGAAGGAGGAGTACGCCTTCGATCGAACCGACGAGGCGAGTATAGACGAGAGGGACGCCTCCGAGTATGTGGACGCATGCACGCTCTGCGCCTCTTGCACTGTCACATGCCCCACCTGTTACTGCGCGGACATTGAGGACAAGTTCAGCCTCATGGACCCCTCAAATGTGGAGAGGTCGAGGGTGAGGATGTCCTGCCAGAGGAAGTGTTACAGCATGATCGCCGGGGGGACCACCTTTCTGAACACGAAGGACGCGAGGTTCAGGTGGCGGCTGAAGCACAAATTCCCGTTCTCTGAGAGGGCGTACCAGCTGGTGGGCTGCGTGGGCTGCGGCAACTGCATCGCCTTCTGCCCAGCAAGGATTGACTTCAGGAAGTTCCTTGGCAGGAAGGTTGCCTGATGTCCAAAGAACTCAACCCTTACCTTCCGAGGCCTGCCAGCGTCAACTCGGTAAAGAACGAGAGCCTGGAGACAAAGACCCTGAAGCTCACGCTCATCAACTGGAGGGCCGATTTCCTTCCGGGCCAGTTCGTCCAGCTGCTACTTCCCGGTGTTGGCGAGGCCCCCTTCTGCATCACCTCCTCCCCGAGCGACTCGAAACACATCGAACTGACGATCTTGAGGAGGGGTCTCGTGACGACCGCCTCTCAGTACATCAGGCCTGGAGACGCCGTGGGGATCAGGGGACCGCTGGGCAAACCGTTCCCCCTTGAGCGCTTTCACGGGAGGGACGTACTGCTGGTGGCTACAGGTATAGGCATAGCCGCCCTAAGGTCGCTCATACTATACATGTTGGAGAACAGGGGGAAGTTCAAGGAGGTGACCTTGCTCTACGGTGCCAGGTTCCCCGAGGACCTCGTCTACCGCGACGAGATCAGATCATGGGTAGAGCGCATCAAGGTTATGGTCACCCTTAGCAAGGCGACCGAGCAGTGGTCCGGTCTGAGGGGGAGGGTCACAGATCACCTCAAGGACATCTCCCTGCATAAGGACGTAATAGCCGTGGTCTGTGGCTCACCGGCGGTTATGGAGAGCATCACCAACGAGCTAATCAAGTACGGGTTGAGTAGAGACAACATCTACGTCTCCCTGGAGAGGCACATGAAGTGCGGGATAGGAAAGTGCGCAAGGTGCCTCATCCCGGGTGGGCTGCTCGTCTGCAAGGACGGTCCGATCTTCAGCGCCAGCGAGATCAGCATTAGGGCCATTGGTGAGTGAGATGAAACTGGCATTCTATTCACTAACTTCATGCGAGGGTTGCTTGACGACCCTCATAACAAAGCTCGGCCCCGACTTGGAGGGACTATTCAACATCTTCGATATAGACTACTTCAAACTTGTGAGGGAGCCCGTGGGCGGCAGCAGGATACCCAAGGCGGACATAGCATTCGTGGAGGGGGCGGTCGTGACGAACCTAGACAGAGAACGGCTGCTGGAGATACGGAAGAACTCAAGCTTTGTAGTTGCCCTCGGCACCTGCGCCTCAAGCGGAAACATCGCCTACACGGCCTCGAGGGGGGTGGATCTGAAGGGCAAGCGCCTGAGGGACGTTGAGATCTCGGAGGCGGAGCCCATCTCCTCGGTGATCACCGTGGACTACGAGCTGAGCGGCTGTCCGGTCAGCGGAGAGGAGTTCACCGATGCCTTATTGAGGCTTGTAAACGGCATCGAGCCCGTCCAGCCAGACTTTAGCGTCTGTTACGAGTGCAAGATGAAGGGGAACGACTGCCTCTTGGAGAAGAAGAAGGTCTGCCTGGGCCCCCTTGCAATGGGGGGCTGCGGAGCGGCCTGCACGTCCGTCGGGGCTGCCTGCTATAGCTGCAGGGGACCGGCCTCCGAAGCGGATCTCGATGCTTACCTCAAGACCATCGAGAAGAAGGGCATAGACAAGAAGAGGGCGCTGATGCTGCTGCACATGTTTATGGGGAAGAAGGCTAAGGAGGTTCTGAAGAATGAGCAGTAAAGAGGTAATTATCGATACCGGTGAGCTCAGGTTTATCGAGGGGCACGGCCGTCTCACGGTGAAGGTTTCCGGAAAGGACATCGTGGCAGAGTTCCATAACCTTGAGGGGCCACGTTTTCTGACCAAGTACCTGAGGGGTAAGCCTGCGGAGATGGCTCCAAGGGTAGCCTCAAGGATCTGCGGCCTCTGCTACACAGTGCATTCCATCAGTGCCGCGGAGGCTGTGGAGAGGGCCCTCGGCATCAAGGTTTCGAAGGAGGTCAGGGAGCTTAGGGACGTGCTATACCTGGCAAACAACCTCAGAAGCCACATGATGCATCTCCTCTACCTCTCCATTCCACCGATAGAGGGACTGATCAGCGTTCTTAGGATGAGAAACAAGGACGTCTTCAGGGTTGGATCTCGGCTCTTGGCCAAGGCCACGGAGCTGATAGAGATATGGGGAGGGAGATCGGTCCACGTGCCCAATGTCGTTGTTGGCGGATTCGGTGCGCCGATAAGGGGGAAAGAGCTCCTAAGTTCCGTGAAGGATCTGGCAGGACTCCTAGAGGATGCCCAAGGCTTCGTCAGATATGCCATGGACCTTGAGTTGCCGGAACTGGAGAGGTACCGAGTCCTGGCAGCATCAAAGAAGGCCGGCACCTACCCCATATATTCTGAGGATGCCACCGTCGCGCTCTCCGACGGCTCGATCTTGAACAACCAGGAGTATTACGAGGGGCTCGAGGAGGTAACGAAGGACTACTCCACCTCGAAGCACGTCTACTTCAAGGCCACAGAGATCACGGTGGGGGCCCTGTCCAGGATGATGCTTAACAGAAGGTACCTCAGTTTTGGGGCTAGAAATCTGGCGGAGGAGGTGGAGTGGAGCATAAATCCGTTCCTGGTGGTGAAGGCGCAGGCCATAGAGGTCATACACTACATGGAGGAGCTGATCAGGCTAGGAGGCGAGCTGGCGGACGTGATAATGGAGCCAGAAAAACCCGTGATCTGCAACAGCATAGATCTAGACGCGGTAGAGTGTGCCTATAGCGGGGGTAAAGGGAAGGGGATCTTCGTCGCGGAGGCCCCAAGGGGGACGCTCTGCCACTCCTGCGAGGTGGAGGACGGCCTGATAAAGGACTACAGGGTTTACACGCCCACCGCGGTCAACTCCAAGAGCATCGAGATGGATGCCGTGGAACTCGTCAAGAGGTTCAGACCGATAGGCATGGAGAAGCTCAGGTTCATACTGGAGGACCTCGTCAGGAGCTACGACCCCTGCCTCTCCTGCGCGGTAAGCCTAGACGTCTATGGGTAGCAAGATCACGGAGGGAAAAATGAACGTTAAGAAGATAAATGGCCAGCAGCTGAAGGGTATGCTGGCCAAGAAGAGGGGCCAGTTCGTTGCCATATTCAGCACCAGTTGGTGTGGCTACTGCAGAGCGCTGAAGAAGGAAATCGAGGCTGCTACGCTGGATTTCACGATCATTGAGGTCGACATCTCCGACGAGAGCGACAGCAGCTGGGGCAAGTTTGAGATAAACCTCGTGCCCACGGCCATTTTATTTAAGGACGGCAGAGAGGTGGCGAGGAAGCCCCCCTCGCCCGACGGGCTGAGGCTCAAGGAGCTCAGGGAGCTGGTCGGTAGGAGGTCCGGATCCCCATGAGGGTTATCAGTATCGAGAACAAGCCCACGATGCCGAGTATCAGATATGGGAAGGAGGGCGCTATGCTGAACCCCAGATATCCCATTGTGAGGGGACCAAGCAGTTCGCCAAAGCCTATGGACGACTCAAAGAGGCCCGCGTAGAGCCCCTTGGCGGCCTTGTTCAGCATGTATACCAAAGAGTACGCATAGAGAAAACCCAACGAGAGACCCAAGAAGGCCACGGACACGGCGAAGCCATAGATGGAGGGCATGGCCCAAGATACAAACATGGCCAAGGACAGGAAGAGCATGCCCGCGGGAAGCATCTTCTCCTTCACGAGCTGGACAAGCCTATAGTAGAAGAGGAATACGGCGGTCCTCATAATCCCTGCGAGGCCCACCAGATACCCGATGAATGAGGGGGAGATCCCGTTCATGCTTGCGTACGCGGGGAAGAGGAAGAAGAATGAGAGAACCGTGAAGCCCCACATTATCATGGTGTACAGGATGACCGGCATGCCCATATTGGAAGCCGTTTCCATCACCTGATCCTCTTTATGGCTTACGCCAGCACCCCTGACGTAGAACAGTATAATTATGCTGAGTGCCATGAGGAGGGCGGTGCATACGAAGGCGTATACGATGTCGGTGAATGAAACCAGGATGCCCATAAGGAAGGGCCCGACCATGTAGCCGGCGCTCCATGAGACGCTGTACAGCCCGACGGCCGCCGATCTGGACTTCCCCGGGGCGTTGTCCCCCACGAAGGCCTCTGCGGAGGGCCATATGAGAGAGAAGGAGGTCCCTTCGAGGATCCTGAGCACTGCAAGCTGCGAGAGCCCAGATGAGAAGGCGTAGGAGAGGGATGCCGCCAGATAGATGCCCAGACCGCCGATTATGACGGGCCTCCTCCCCACCCTGTCAGAGAGCTTTCCGAAGATGGCGGGTGCGAAGACGTAGGGCAAGGCAGCCAGCGCCCCCAATATGCCCAGCTCCCACTCATTGGCTGAGAACCTGATGCCCGCAAAGAGGGGGACCGCAGGCGTCATAATCCCAAAGCCGGTGGATAGCATGAAGATCGCTAGGTAGAACAGATACATTGGTGTTCTGCGAATCAAACCCTCCACCCCATGACGGCTTTCGACGGTACCTGGTTGGAACTCCTCAAGCACGGAAGGAGATAAAAAACTTCCCATCTCTACATTTCTAAGTGGTCACCGATTTGCCACGCGTCAGAGATGCAAAGAAACCGATGATGCAGAGTACCGAGAATATTAAGAAGGCAACCCTTAATCCAGCGATAAAAGGTTCACTGTTGGCGGGCGACAGTACCACGGTTCCAACAAATATCGATAGTATGACCATGGCAATTGCCATGCTAACCACCTGTCCAAGGAGACGCATAGTGGAGACGATCGCAGAGGCTACACCGAGAACGTTCCTCTCCACCGAACACATTATTGCATTGGTGTTGGGAGAGCTGAAGAGGGCGAAACCCACACCCATTACCACCAGGATGGCTATGATTAGCAGGATATCGGTCCCTCTGTCTATGAAGGTGAAGGCAGCAAGACCGGCAGCGTTTATCCCTATGCCCAGGGAGGCCACCAGTCGGGGCGCTATCCGATCCGAGAGCCACCCTGCAGCAGGGGAGAGGAGGGCCTGAACCACCGGCTGGGCGACCAGAATCGTTCCGGCAATCTGGGGGTCCAGCCCCTTTACGAGCTGAAGGTACAGGCTCAGAAAGAACGAGATGGCGTAGGTCGCGCTGTAGTTTATCAGCGCCGCTATACTGGAGAAGGTGAATACGCGATTGTACCTGAAGAGCCTGAGATCGAGCACAGGTGACGGTGCTCTCAACTCCCAAGCTATGAATAGCGAGAGGCAGAGAAAACCCCCCAAAAGCGCCAGAAGGGTCTGCAGCGGTAAGCCAGCCACCGTTGTACCTCCGCCCGAGTTCGAGAAGGAGAGGGACCCCCATATAATCGACGTGAGGGCTACCCCGTAGAGTATGGAGCCGGCGAGATCGAACTTCGATCCGGATGCGTCAGCCCACTCACCCTTGAGCCAGTAGAAGGTGAGGAGAGCGGCGATCATGCCTAAAGGCACGTTCACGAGAAATATGCTCCTCCAGCCGAAATTCTGAATAAGGATCCCGCCCAGGAAGGGACCCAAGGCTATCCCCATGTAGACCGTCGCCACGTTTATCCCCAGGGCCTTCCCCCTCTCCCCCGGCGGAAAGACCGACGTGAGGATGGCGACAGCGGTGCCGAATATCATTGAGCCCCCGAAGCCCTGTACCACCCTGGATATGAGTAGAGACACCACCGAGTTGGAGAGCGATACAGCAAAGGACGCGACAGTAAATATCACCAGACCTGCGAGGAAGACCTTCTTCCTCCCCTTAATGTCCGCGATCCTGCCAAAGGGAACCAGAAATACCGCGGAGGAGAGCAGGTACGAGGTCTGAACCCATCCCAGTAGCACAACGTCCATCTGAAACTCTTTCCCAATGGAAGGAAGCGCGATGACTGCTGCGGACAGTACGAAAGGTGTCAAGAACGAGGCAAGTGCTGTGATGACCAGCGCAGTCCTCTTCTGTCCCCTCTCTCCAGTGGGATGCAGATCTTTTGACAATCGAAACACTAGATTACTGCTTCGTTAATATCTATAAAAAATTATGGATGGGCGCAAGCAGGTGTAGTTCCTGCCCCCCTCCCTCTCTATCTTATGAGCATGAGGGAGGCCAGGCATATCATTACGGCGATGGATGTGTGGTAGGTGGCGTAAACGCTCATGTCCACTATCTTGGCAATAAGGGCCCCTACCACGAAGGCCGTTAAAGACACGCTAGAAGGCGGAACCGCAGCTTACCCCCCGCCTTTTGCATGTATCCTCGAGCTTTCTGAAGGTTACTTCCAAGGTGCTGCGTCTTATAGACAGTATATGGTCCCCTGAGAGGACCCTCCCGATCCTTGCTAACATCATGGGCTTGATGTTGAGGCGGTCGTATAAGATCCTACTCTTCGTCCTCTGGGCTAGACTGGCGATGGACTCGATCTCCTCGGGGGAGTCGTTGAAGCCGGGGATTATGGGACCGTAGAATATCCATGTCCTTACCCCCTTTGAGCTCACCTCCTCCAAGGCATGAGCCCTCTCCTCCGGCGGTGAGGCCCCTGGCTCGAAGCGCCTGCGGAACGCGTCGTCCATGGAGGTTACGGTCATGCCCACCTCGAAATCTCCCCTCTTCATCACGTCCAGATCCCTCAACACGAGGGAAGACTTCGTCTGCACCGAGACAGGGAACCCCGCATCCCTAAACATGGAGAGGGCCGCCCGCGTCATCCCCAAGGACCGCTCGACGGGCTGGTACGGGTCCGTCACCGTACTCACGCCGACAACGCCTGGGCGGAGCCTCCTCAGATCTGCGCGAAGGCGATCGAGGACGCCCTCCTTCACCAGAACCTCACGCCCCCACTCCGATGAGGAGACGCGCCCCTTGAGCACATCCGGGACGTAGCAGTAGAGGCACCCGTGCTGGCACCCCACGTATGGGTTAAACGTGTACGTCAGCCCCGGGAGCGTGCTCCTCGAGAGGGCGGACTTGCAGGGTATAGCCTTTACCCCGATCATAGGAGTTCGCTCCTCCTGAAGTAGTCGTCGATCCTCCTCTGAAGGATGGCATCCCTGAGCAGGGCGCTCTCCTCAACCCACCTCGAAGGCGGGACTACCAAGAAGTCCTTCAGGTACACCAAGCAGGACCTCAGATCCTCGAAGATCCTCGGGGTGCCCTTGAGCATGGACCTCACGTTCTCCCTCACGAACCATACGCCTAAAGGCAGCGGGAACTCCGGCATTATCTCCCTGACGACGAGGACGGTTGCCTGCCTCCTCAGCCTCTTCAGGTGCTCCGCGACCCCGAGGCGGGTGGAGAAGTAGCAACCTCCAATATCAGGGTAAGTCTTCCTGCCGTAGTACCCCTCTTCGTCACCGATCACGGCGGCCTCCTCTCCCCTCAAGTTCCAGAAGGTCCCCGGGAACCAAGCCTCCATCCACTCGAAGGACCACTTTCTGGGCATGAAGATGGCGGCAAAGGTGTTGTGCTGGTAGGAGTGGACGTAAACCATGTACTTGTCCACGGTCTCGAACTCCTTGATCTCCTCGATCAGCCTCTGGGAGAGCAGGCTGTCCACCGCAGTGATGCTCCACCTTGTGGGCACCATCTTCCTGTTCCTTGAGAGCCCGAAGACGCCCATGCTGAAGGCCTTCTGCAACCGGGAAACCTGCAGGCCGGAGTCGTAGAGTTCAATGACCGCCTCCGATGCCCTTAGGTCCCCGTCGTAGTACGCCTTCTCGATCCTGTGATCCACCCTTATGGACGATACGTCGAAGCTCTTGAGGGGAGCTGAGGGTCCGAAGGGCTGCGAGTTGTCGTCAAAGTAGACCCTGTCTGTGGGCCTCTTTAGAAACTCCACGCGCGTATCGGCCGGCGACGAACCCATAGAAAGCTCCTGCAGGGACTCCACCATCCTGCCGCCCCTCCTGACGGCGTCTATGGGAATCCTTGTGCTCCCTCTCACCAGAGAGTACCTGTAGTTGACGATCGTGTCAACAAGCTTGCCGAACCAAGCCTCCGGGATGTCCATTATCTCCGTGTCCCCGGTGAACGGCGGGACCATGGGACCTGCAAAGACATAGGGGTACCCGTACCTTCCTACAAAGACGGAGGGCGGGGAAGAGCCAACGAACTCCTTCGTATTTATTACGTTGAGGTTCTTGATGTAAGCCCTAGCCTTGAGCTCTATCGGGCACACCGACTTGCCGCAGAGGTACCTCCCTCCCCGGCAGATTATGCAAAGAGATGTGTGCCTAGACCTTACCCTGACATCTGACCCTGAGGGCAGTTCTTTAGGGAGGAGGTAGGAGTACCACCGATCCATCGCAGAACCCTGATCCTATGAACGCGGCACCTCTATAAAATAATAGTACTTTCGGGATAAAACCGCTTTGGAGATCATCAAAAACAACATGGTCGATGGAGCTTATTTCTGCTGGAAAAATAATTTCGCCCGGGACTCTAAAAACACTTTTTATTCATCTTTAATTATACAAATTGCAGAATAACCGCGAGGTGCTAGCGGTGAACGTAGAACTCCTTGCGTTCGACAGCATGGGCGTCAGATCCATGTGCACGTTCATAGAGACGGATGACATGAAGATAACAATTGATCCAGGGATATCCCTCGCGCCGATGAGGTATGGACTGCCGCCCCACAGGCTGGAGTTGGAGAGGCTCGAGGAGCTCGCAAAGGTCATAACTGACCGGGCAACAAAATCCGATCTGATAGTCATAACACACTACCACTACGACCACCACGACCTCGGCGACGCCATCCCCTTTGAGGTTTATGAGGGCAAGACCGTACTCCTGAAGGATCCAGAGCACAACATTAACAAGAGTCAAGGGGACTTCAGGGCGCCACTGTTTCTAGGAATTATCAGGGAGAAGGCGGAGGAGATTGAGGCGGCTGACGGAAGGATCTTCACCTTTGGCGGGACGCGCCTGGAGTTCTCAAAGGCGGTCTTCCACGGATCCAGTAGCCTACTAGGCTACGTCATCGAGGTAATGGTCGAGTCTAACGGAAAGAGGGTCGTTCATACCTCGGACGTTCAGGGCCCGATATACGAGGATCAGACGGAGTTCCCATTGAGAACAAAGCCAGATGTGGTAATTGCGGACGGGCCGATGACTTATATGCTGGGCTACAGGTACTCCCACGAGAACTTGAAGGCGTCCCTTAACAACATCAGGCGCCTGTTAAGGAACGGATTGAAGGAGCTGGTGCTTGATCACCACTTCCTCAGGGATCTGGACTACCAGCAGTACCTGAAAGGGATTAAGGAGGAGTTCCCAGAGGCACGGATATTGACCGCCGCAGAGTACATGGAGGAGGAGAACAACCTCTTGGAGGCAAGGAGGAAGGAGCTGTACAGTTCCGAAGGCAAAGTGAGGAAGGAAGGAGAAGATAAATAAAAAGGGGAACCGCCTCGTAGAGAGGCGGACTAAGGACCGCTCTTCTTGGTCATCAGCACTGCACCTTTTATTATGGTCAGGATTGCCGGGAGCATAAAGAGCAGCATTATCGTTGTTAGATCTAGTGCAACACCTGCGGAGATCCCCATCAGTAGGCTCGGCGGCACAGTCATGGACAGCGTTCCGCCCTGGAAGAGGAGATAGAGGTATGCGATGAAGCCGAGGCCCGTCAGCATGAGGATCGGTCCGTATGCCTTCGAGCCCCTAAACAGGCATTCCAAGAAAACTAGGACCGTCAGAAGGAGCCCGATCATTGGAAGTGATGGATTAACTAAGCTCGAGAGTAGGGGGTTCAGAATAGACGGGTCAGGTAGGGCCTGGGCGGGCACAAATTGGCTCAGAATGCTCAGGAGGTTTGCAGGGAGATAGTAGAGTACGAAGAAGGTGATGGCAGCGGCTATAATGCCGACGACGATCCTCAGCGCGAAGGACGACGCCTTCAGCTCAAGGTCGAGAATTTTAGGCATGCAGGGTCACCTCTTTAATAACAGAGCCGTAGCTTGTCTGGAATGTTAATCTGAGCATGTACGATGACCGACCGACCGCTTCGTTCTTTATGTAGCCGGTGAGGTTGTCCGAGAGCGTGGCGCCGGGAGAGACGTTCAGTGTATATGTATCCCCTACCCCAACCTCGGTTCCATTGGTCAGCAGGATCGTACTGGTGAGGGTTCCTTGTACTGAGAGGAAGGCGGAGTTGTCCTTAAAGCTGAACGGCAGCGTCACCCGGGCGTGGGTTGCATTGTAGGCGGTCGTCTGCAGGTTGCCAACGGTCAGATCCTTTATGGGAGCGCCCCATTCAACGGTGAGGGGGTATGGGAGAGTGAGGGCGCCCATGCCAAAGGACGGTAACTCGATGAGGGCATTGAAGTTCAGTGTCGTGTCGTTAAGCAGGAGAGGCTCTGTCAGGGTCGTGGGCATCACGAAGTAGATCTGAAGGTTGCCTGAGAAGTGGGAGTTTGTCGGAGCGTTGATGTCTATCTTTCCTGATCCTACCTGCTGCCCATTGGCATCCAACACCCTTACGGAGCCTTGCCCTGAGACGGGGAAGTATGGCGAGTCGTTGTCGAAGGAGACGGGGATCATTGTGAGAAGGTGCGTCGAGTTATAGGTGATGAAGGTCGGGGAGCCCATCTGGAGGTTCTTGAAGGGCGCGCCCCAGTAGAAATTCCCTGAGGCTGAGGCTGTGAGGCTAACCATGGGCGGGATAGCCCCTCCAAGGGAGGCGTTGACGGTCAGATTCTGGCTATTAGTCATCAGGCCCTGTAATACCTCGGGGGTTACGTGTGCAGTGTCTATCGTGATCGTTAGCACGAATGTGCTAGTCGAGCCGGCAGGGATCGTGAGGGGACCGCCAGATCCCTCAACGAGCGTGGTGCCGTTGCTGTCCTTGAGGGATAGCCTCGCATTGATGTCCGCGAAGGCGAGATAACCGCGGTTACCGATGGTCACCGGGACATCGACCCTGGCAATATTACCTGTAATATTGGGTGAGACCTGTCCTAGGGAGACGTAAGGGGCTGACTGAGCAATGGTCATGGCGACTGCGGCGACGGCACCGATTGCTATGATGATTGTGACGATGATCAAGACATTTATGGTCTTTACAATTGTTGAAGTCTTCATAATTACCGTTGGATGATGATTTATTCTTTATAATAAATAAGATTTGTTATTTTGAAGGCTTCTGTTTTTATAAAGCGGAGTTCGATCTTACGGTCTGTCATTGCCGAGTGAAGAACATTTAATATCCCTTCAATTGGCGTTGCAAATACAATGAAACCAGCATACACCCTTGAGTCGCCACGCCGCGCTACCAACCGGGATTTAAGAAAGCTTCTAAATTTCGACTATGCGTACTTCTCGGGGTTGGACTCGAACTCCTTCTTGCAGCCGGTGGCGCAGAAGTAGCAGGTCTTTCCCTTGTATACCGTCTTGTACTTGGCTGTCTTCTCGTCCACCTGCATCTTGCAGATAGGGTCTATTGCCATAATCAACACCGTCTATTAATGCCATTCATGAAGATATAAGTTCATCTCAAATGAGCATGGTTCTTATTTGTCCCACTAAGAAAACAAAAAGGATACGGTTGGCTCAAATAAGCTGATTGGAAGATCGTTAAGTTTTTATACCATGATATAATTATATATGGATTGGATATGGCTGGATAATCCAGCCATATTGGGTGCAAAAAATTGGGGGGCTTCGTTTGTCCCCAAGCCCCCCAATCAGCATACGACTTTTGCAATTATCGAAAAATGGTAGATTGCTAATAATCCGAATAAAAAAATGAGGGCGATTGTTTCTACAACCTAGTGTAGAAGTTTTTGGAACTTGAATACGCCTTGTGGGCATGATTGCTGGCATCTGAGGCATGCCATACCGTCGCACATCTCGGATCTTATCACCACCTTGTAATGGTCTCCGACCTTTTCAAGGCTTATGGCCCCCTCATTACAGCTTGCCAAGCAGCTACCACAGCCGGTGCAATCTTCAAACTCAGCGCTTAAAACCATTCCAATTTCTTTTAGAACCTTGAGGCCATGCTTACCAAGCTCAGGAATGTCTCTGGAGAAGATCCTTTTGATCTCCACGCTCTTTGACCTCGGGGGCAAGGGCGCGTAGCCGTATCGCCTGAGGTACTCATTATAGATTGAGAGGGGCATCCCCTCATCCCAATATGACAGCTCGAGGGTGTACACCTTCTCAAACACCTTGGAGGTGGCGAGCATTATGTGGCGCCCACGAATGCTGTCGGCCATTCTCTGCAGTTCGTCCAAAAGACCTGGCTTGAGCACGATGTCCTTGGCCATTCCCAGCGAGGTGTTTCCTATCTGGAATACCTTCTTGGAACAGGCCGGTATCTGACCCACCTCAGTGGACTTCATGGCATCCACGTAGAATCCGGATGCGCCGGCCATGTAAGATGTTTCTATGTCGTACATCATTATGCCGGCCTCCTCGCATAGGGATATGTGTCCTGCCCGAAAGGCCCCTATGGCCTTACCCGCCTCCACGAGATCCCTTTTGGTGAAGTATACGCCGTCCTGCATGTGAAGCCGCTTGTCATCGGTTACAATGTTGGGCAGTTTTATGAGTCCATACCTCAGACCAAGAGCGATGAGGGCGATGACGCCGGTTCCGGTGATGCCGATGGCCTTCCCGTCCATGAGACCCCTGGAAATGACCGTGCCCCCCAAGGGATCAATGATGTTGCCATCCTTCGCGAGTAGCTGATCGTCCAGAACCGTGCTTCGCCAGCCGCCCGTCGCCTCGTTGAGGTCGCATATGGCCCCCGGCGAGGCCAACATGCCCCTTTCGATCCTCTGCCCCTCTATCGCCGGTCCGGCGGCGGCCGAACAGGTGTACACCTCGCCGTTTATGACCAGTGCGATCTCCGCGTTGGTCCCAAAATCTGTTACAAGGGATATGCCCCTCTTGTCCAGCACCCCTGATTTCACGAGCATGGCAAGTGCATCAGCGCCGATTTCGTGCTTGACGCCCGGTGGGATGTATACATCCGCCTCAGGATTTACCTTGAGTCCCACCTCGCCGGCCTTAACCACCGCGGCATTCCTCTCAGGTGGTTTTATGCCAAAATCGGTCATTGCATGCTCGCCCCAGTACGCAAGGTCCCTTATCTCAATATTCTGGAAGAGGGAAAGTTGTGTTGGGTTGCCGTCCACCGCTACTCGTTCCACCTTGGAGAGGTCTATTCCAGTAAGATCGAGTAGGGTGTTTATGGTGTCGATGATCAGCTTGTGGGCCACAGGTGAGCCTACCTCGATGGCGAAGTGCAGGTGGTCTATGACGTTTGCACCAGGTAACGGGTGTCTCAAGGTTATGGCAGTCGCCTGTACCTCAGAGCTGGATAAATCCATTGCCTGAACTCTTATCCCGCTGGTCCCTATGTCTATCGCAATACCATACAAAGATCTCGCCACTTTTAGTTTATGAAAAAGACCAGTATTAAAATCTACCTTAACATAACTATATATATAACAGCGGTTTAAAAAAAAATGAATACAAATGTCGTCCTACGAGTCTAAGATCGCGGATCTGATGGAAAAACTGATGAGCGTACCGGGAATGGTTGATGCGATACCTCTTCCCCAAGATCTAAGGAAGGAGATCCTGGCCAAGGAGACCGCAGAGGAGTGTGATAAGAAGGGTTTTTTCGCAAAGTACAATGCCGGTCTAAGGGAGGTTCTCAGGAGAGATTACATCATCGCCGTACTGACCGATGAGCACTACACCTATCCGCCAGAGCCTGTGGAGCTGATCTACTTTGGCGAGACCGTTGGCGAGGAGATCAGAGACAAGGGCAAATTGAAGGTGCTAGCCAGCGACAGCAATAACATGATTCTAGGCGACAGCTTCGTGATCTACAGAAACAAATTGCCGAGGAACAGCGTTAGAAAAGCACTCTCAGGTGAGATAAAGGTCCTCATTCCTCCCATGAGCGTCGGGATCAAGGATGTCAAGAACGTTTATGGACTCGTGCTTGCCATGCCATCCACAAACACCGACGTCTTTTTGAAGCAATGGCTAAGCTGCCAAGGAGTGGATACCTCGAACAAAAATTTAGGTGTGGTATTGGTAGGCTTCAATATAATAGGGTGAAGCAGAATTGAATGGGATAGAACGGGCCATACGTTTGGAAAAGGTAGACCGGTTACCGGTCGCTCCTGTTATAACAGCCAAACGCGATACCTTTGAGGATCTGGTTTCAAGGAATGAAACCCTTATTCGAAATTTTGATGGTTTTTTGTTGCATCCGAGGGTATTTGATTCGGGATACATATACATCCCCTCAAAGCCCTCGCTCCCTGAGCCTGCTCCTGTCATGAAATCGGCGGACGGGTACGATGAGATATCTGATTTGGGACCGGTGGACTACGCTTTTAAGGTTCATGGAGAGGGGGGGCTCGTTACAGACCTGAGGGACAGGATAAGGGAGAGCTCTGAGGTGATCAAAAAATTCGCTGAAAAGTGGGATGGGGAAGGAGTAGCCTCCTACTGCGGGGTGACGGGGGTTACACCCATGGGTTATTTATCCTACTACCGGGGCCTGAACGAGGTTCTCAAGGACATGGGAAGGGAGTCCAACAGGTTTCTACGCGTTTCAATGGACATAGCCGAACGCTACCCAGATTTTCTGGCAGAGGTCGCCAAGGAGACAACGGTTCCGAGGGCATGGATACCCTTTGTCTACTCCACCCCGAGTACAGTGGGGAAGTATTACTTTGAGAGGTACGTCTGGCCGCCCGCGAGGACCATGATAAAGGGACTTATAAGCAGGGGCATCACGCCCATCCTGCAGTTCGACGATCCCATTGATGATTACAAGTTTCTAAAGGAACTTCCCCCAAGAACGTCTCTGATTCACATAGGCCATGAGACGGACCTCCTGAAGGCGGTGGAGGAGCTGAAAGGCTTCATGTGCATCGCGGGAAACTTCCAAATTCCTTCGCGCGAGGAGGCAGCAGAGACAAGGAAAGTTCTTGAGAAGATAAAGGCAGAGGACTTGGGTACAGGACTGGTTCTTAGCACAGAGGGTGGCTCTCCATTCGTTTTGACGGCAGGCAACACCGAGCATCTCAGACGGTTCGGATCCATGATCTCCGGAAAATAGGTCAAGGGGAAAAAAAGAAATTAATACAAAAAGCGTCTTTCATGTGAGGAAAAGGCAAATTCAAATGAGACGCACTAGTCACTATCGATGGTGCAGGTCCTCAACAACTATCCCATATCGGTTCTTGATTTTTTCAATCTCCTCTTTGAGGATCTGCTCCAGATTTTTTGGCTCAAGACCGCTCAATGCCACGAATATGGATGCCTTAAATTCCTTGAGGGTTGAGGGAATGTCGCCTGAGAACTCCACCCCTGAGGAGAGATCCACGAGGCTTGCCTTAAATCCAGAATCTCCGGCGCTGACGTATGTCTTTATGTGCCCGATGAGATTGCCCACCGAGGCCTTGCATCTTGAGCCAATGCCCATCATGATTTCCTCCATCATCCCCTTGATTTGGTATCCGCTCATGGCCTTGGCCAAGGAAAATCTGCCATAGAAGTCCGCACTGCCAACCTCAGATCCCTTCACCGAGTTCGTCGTCGCTTCAACGGCGCTCAGGGATACGACTTTAGCCATTCTCCCTGTCATCGCCTCTTGAAGGAGTTCGTCCAAACCCTCACCTGTTACTGTGGATGTGCCTATGATCCTCGCCCTGGGATGGGCCTCGCGCAACGCCGAGACTATGAGAGGGAGCTCGAATTTTTTGTCCAACTTGTCGATTTTGGTGACTACAAGGATGTCGGCATCTCGCATCTGCTTTGTGAAAAAAGGCCTAAACTCCCTTAACAGGAACTTGAACCTCGAGCCGTCCACCAGGGTCACCACAGGCGAGAACTCAAGGCCTGCTAGGATGTAGGAGGCTTGCACAAAGTAGTCCCTAACCTGGGAGGGGAGGGCCACGCCTGTGGGCTCCACGAATAGCACATCCGGATCGTACTCCTCAATCACGGACTTTATAGTGGAGACAAGATCATTGCCCAGGGAGCAGCATATGCATCCACCAAGAAGTCTCTTTGAATAAAGACCGGAGCCCTTAACGAACTCTCCATCCACGTCCACATCCCCTATCTCATTGACGATAACGGCCACTTTGCTTTCCATTTTTTGGTGTACCACGGTCGCCAGCTTGATGATAGTGCTGGTCTTTCCACTTCCCAAGAAACCGGAAATCTGAACTATTAGAGTCATTGAGGACCCCACCTGAAGCAACCGTTATGTTGTTAATCATGATTTTTGTTTTGGTAGAATTGAAAAAATAATGTTGCTGCATTTCAGCCTACAAACAGTAGCTGATGGCAGCTCATTGGCAATACTCGTCCCGTGCCTCGACTAGCGCCTTTATATTAACCAACGGGCTACGCGGAGCTATGCCGCACGCGGGTGCCAGCAGGTCTGTTCCAGCCGCGAGTGCCTTCCTTGCCTCGCTCTTAACCTCCTCTGGTTTGCCCGTAAAGAGGGTCTTGGCGGTGGAGACATTGCCCGCAACCTTTACAACCCTTGTCTGGGTCGTCATCATTCTGCCCGCCACCATCATGGATTTGCCGCCGACCTTAACAAGCTCCTTTGCCTTTGCAAGGTCCACTTTGTCCTCTACGCTGATGGCATCAAAACCGCTGTCGGACATGTCGCTAATGATGGGTGTGGAGGCGCCGCAGATATGAAGCACCTTCTTTGCCTTGATACTCTGAGCCAAGAACTTTAAACGTGGCTTGATGGTTGACTTGAAGGCCAACGGATCTATTAGCTCCGGCGCGGCGGAAGGGTCGTTTACAACGATTATGTCGGCTCCGACCTCGTCGATCTCGTGGGCGTACATCGAACAGGCGTCTGTCACTTTGTCGAGAACATCCTCCACCTCCGTCGGCTTTTGTCTCATCAGCTTAACTAGCCGCTCTATCTCAACAAGATGACCTGAAAGTGTGAACGGACCGGTTATTCCAACAATAACGGGCAGGCCTGGATTTTCCTTCTTGAGGATCCTGGTCGCCTCAAGCACCACTGGTATCCTGCCCTTTTCAACGAAGTTCGAGGGAATACTCAACTCCCCCGTGGACTGGAATGCTGGTTGCCGTATGGACGGCTGCCGATCTATCCTGCCCATTTCCACCTTACACCCTAACGCCTCTGCCTCAACAGTCAGGCAGAACGGGATTCTCGCGGTTTCAAGCCCTGCCAGCTTATTTAAGGATGTTCCGAGCTGAGCCATCTTCGCCGGATCGTTGTGGCTCTCCGGCCAGGCGCAGCCCAGCTTCTCCATAGCCTCAACTATTCCTACCTGGGTGAAGCAGGTCACGGGTACCTTGTCTGGTGTTTCGTTATTTAGAACGCTCAGAACTCTCTCTTTCGGGTTCATTGAAAAACCTCCTTTTTTCACAAAGCATCTCAAGCAATAAAAATTTTTCGTTTATTAAATTATCGTCGCATTATACCAAAATAAAAAAAAGGAAATTTATGTTATGAGGGCAGGGCCAAGGAGCATTTTGCCAATACCTTCTAACGATGTCCCAGTCATAGAACCAAGTACCAACCCTATGATGGCGATGGAGGTAATGATGAAACATATTACTTGCAGTGTTCCAAGGAGCTTTGCGTTGGTCTTATCCCATGCGGCAGGTATTAGCGACAGGAATATGAGCAACAACATGACTATTATTGCAGTGATTGTCAAGCTTGCAGTTGCATATGCGAAGATCAAAGGAATACTAAAAACGGCGTAGGCAATTGCCATCGGACCAAGGACCCTTCCATCTCCGCCCAAGTAAATAAGTGCTTGCAAACCCATCCAGAACAGACCAAAGCCGCCGAAGGTTACTGCATCGAGGGTATCGCCGACCGCGAAGAAGTAGTAGCTAGCAAAGAGTTCTGCCACGCCTGCGACCCATAAAAACCAGGCTACCTGACCTCGGGGCAAATTTAAGCCCTCTTTTGCTTTTATGATGTTGAAGTTGCAGAAGAACAAAATTGCTAGCCCAGTATCTAGACCAAGTAGCCCAAGTGCCGCATATATTAAAGCGCTCATCAAGATCACCCTTTATTTCTCATTAAAATAAAAAAAGGTGGATTTTTTGGTTTTGTTTACATCCTGTCCGCGTACTCTCCAACGAACTCGCCGACTATTTTTGGATACTCTTTCCTTATCTCCTTCCAGTTCTTTCCGGCCACGGCAGCATCCGCCAACTTGTTCGCATGGAATGCCTTTACGCCGTAGACGCCCATGTCGAAGGATTCAACGAAGTCCCTCTTGACCGCACCGCCACCGCAACCGAATATTGGCACCGATATCCCTTCCCTCTTCAGCATCTCCGATATGTGCGGGAATGAGGTCATGGTTGTTGTCATGAGCGCGGTTCCTGTCACCATCACCGGTTTGGCCTTCTTCACTGTGCTTACGACCTCGGTGTTTGCAACGTCCCTGCCTAGGTCGATGACATCGTATCCGTTGGCCCTTAGGAACATGACCACGAGGTTCTTGCCGATGTCGTGCGGGTCGCCCTCAGCAACGAATGATACCACGGTCCCTTTCTTCTCCCTAGCTTTGCCCAACTTGGCATCTGCCATATTCATGCCTACCATCATTGCGTCTGCGGCTAGCATGACATCTGGCAGGAAGTACGCGCCCTTTGCATACAGTGCGCTTACAGCATCCATGCCCTTGGAAAGTCCCTTCTCGATCACATCGAGTGGCGGTGTACTCGCGAGAGCATCCTTGGTTGCTTCCCTGGCCTTTTCGGAGTCCCCGTAGATCACCGCGAGGGCTAAGGAGCGGAATGGTTCCCTTTCTGGCAGATTCTTCTTGACATCCTTGTCCTCCTCTGGTTTGATCGCCGGACCCTCCATGAGTACGTTGTATCTCTTGTAGACGAAATCCGTATTCTCCCTATTTTCCCATTCTGATAATGTCATTTTGTCACACCTCACAATTCGTAGCTCTTCGGATCAAATGTTGGAATCCTCTTTGGATACTCCTTCATGCAGTCGTCGATGAATCTATCGGCTTCCATTGGTAGGCCCTCAAGTATGTTGGTGAACTTCTTCAGGGAGTCGAGTTCGAACCTCGTCAGCTGAAGCTTCTTTGCCTCGTATGCCTCCATGATAACCTTTGAGCACTCCAATGCCGCTGCCCGAGCCCTTAGGTATGGGTCCTTCCCATACTCCACGATGGCAGCAGCCACCCTGAAGGCATTGTCGTATGCCAGAAGTGTGCCCTGCGGATCCCTGTATTTATCGGTCAATGTGTAGAGGTCTCTCAGTGTCTTTGCGTTGCCGGTCTGTATAGCCGTATTCATCAGCGCAGCCTCGTATCCTGTGGCCTGTAGCCAGACGCCAGATGTAGGTCCACCCATCTCCTCTCTGTGGAATACCGACTCGTTGCTCCATACATCGCATACCTGGCAGGTCACGTTGCCCATCACGTCGGAGTGTGCGCAGACAGCGTTCTTGCCCTCTTGGGCAATCGGAACTCCTGTTATGGCCTTTATGATGGTATTCTCATAGCCGCAGTCCTTCAGCGGTCCTGTGGCGCCGCACTCGACGGCGACCAGACTCCTTGCTGCGGATATGGCCCTTGCCAGGGCTGCCCCTGTGTGCGAGAAGTCCTTATCCATAAACCCGCCCGCGATGTACATCACAGAGTTGGCTCCTGAACAGTTTGTATCGCCTGCCGGGTTGCAGTTATACTTTCTGCAGATGGACACCGCCCTCTTCCAGAAGTACTCCATGTCTATGCTGCCCAAAACCCCAATGCCAAATAGAATCGCCTTGATATCTCCCCTCATTGATCCATAGTCCAGCACCGATTTGCCGCCCATGGTCTCGGCACCTATGTCTGAGGCACCGTTTTTGGCGCATTCCTCAATGCTTTCCGCCACGTTGTTGTCGTACTCAGAGCCCCTGAGGCCGCCCCTTTCCTCGAGTCTTATGTCTGCGATTGTCTGCCGGAGGCCGCATTTTACTCCAAACTCATTGTAATACCTCTCCAAGACGTCGGCCTGAGCCCTTGTGCAGGCTCCGCCCCAGTCTGGGAAGTGGGTCTGCTGGTAGACATGCTCCTGTTCTAGTAAGAATGCCGGTAGACCTATGGTCACCGCTCTGCCGGCCGCCTGCTCCGCAATAGAGACGCATTCCTTCACCAGAATTTCCTTGGTGCGCTCTGAACCAGCCTCAGGTGCAACCTTGACCTCTGGTACGACAAAGCCTGCGCCGAATTGTAGACCCCAATGTGCACTCACTGGAAACTTTGCGTGGCCAAAGAGCATCTCGTCTGGTTCTTTGTATGCCAATTTTGTATATCTAAAAATTCCCATGTTTATCCCCATTTTTTATATTAAACAAGTCCTATTTATAACTTGCGGAAAAGATACATAACATGGTATAGTTATAACTTGCGCGTGAGAAAAAAATTATAAAAAATTTATTATAATTGTATCATGATTGTGCAACAAGAAGACAGTTATTTGTAAGCCTCTTAACTCGTACACCCCTGCGCAAATCGATAAAATGTTAAATAACGCCCTTATATCAAGGTTACATTATGCGAAAGAGGACCACCGTGGGTATCGAGGGAATGCACTGCGCCACCTGTGCGGTTACGATTGAGAAGTCGCTCAAGTCGGTGCAGGGCATCCAGAGGGCCGACGTGAGCTTCGCCTCCAACAGCGCCGTCATAGAGTACGACCCGGAGAAGCTGGACTTCAAGGTCATAGCCAAGGTGGTGGAGGGCGCCGGCTACAAGGTGGTAACGGAGAGGGCGATCATTCAGATGGAGGACATGAAGTGTACCTCCTGCATAAAGAAGATTGAGGATGAACTCTTGAAACTGGACGGCGTTGTCTCGGCAAGCGCCAACCTTGCGACCAAGATGGTGGTTGTGGAATACGATCCCAAGACCGTCGGCGTGGGCAAACTGAAGGCGACCATAAAGGATCTGGGCTACACGCCGGTGCTCAAGGAGGAGGGCGTAAAGAGAAGGGCCAAATACGTGTTTGACTTCGTGTTCAGCCTCGTTTTGTCGGTGCCAACACTGCTGCTCAGCATGTTTGGGATGGGCATACCCAACATAGAGCTCATACTCTTTCTCATGGCTACCCCGGTCCAGGTGGTGGGGGGCAGGAGCTTCTACATCGGCTCCTACAAGTCGCTCAGGCACGGATCGCCAGACATGAATGTCCTGATAGCGCTGGGGACGTCGGCGGCCTACCTCTATTCCTTGTTTAACACGTTCTTTGCCGTGGGCGACGTCTACTACGAGGCCGCCGCCCTCCTGATAACCTTCGTCCTGCTCGGCAGGTACCTGGAAGACATCGCGAAGTCAAAGGCATCGGCGGCGATAAGGAAGCTAATGGAGCTCCAGCCTAAGGTCGCCATGGTTATAAGGGGTGACCAGGAGGTACAGATACCGGTTGACGAGGTGACCGTGGGAGACACGATACTTGTCAAGCCCGGTGAGGCTGTGCCGATAGACGGGAAGGTCGCCTCCGGAAAGAGCTCGGTGGACGAGTCGATGGTCACGGGCGAGAGCATACCCGTCGACAAGGCGGAGGGGGATGAAGTGATAGGCGGCACCGTCAACCAGAACGGGATGCTGAGGGTCGTCACAACCAAGGTGGGAAAGGATACCTTCCTCTCGCAGATTGTAAGATTTGTGGAGGAGGCGCAGGCGAGGAAGGCACCCATCCAGAGGTTTGCGGACAGGGTCGCCGCCCGCTTCGTTCCTTCCATAATAATTATCGCCGTGGTCACCTTCGCCGTCTGGATGTTGCTCGGGAAGCCCTTCAACTTCTCCATGATCATGGCGGTATCGGTCCTCGTCATTGCCTGCCCCTGCGCCCTCGGGCTTGCCACCCCAACGGCGATAATGGTGGGGCTCGGAAAGGGCGCCGAGCTTGGAATCCTGATCAAGGGAGGGGAGGTCCTCGAGAACGTTAGGAGGCTAACGACCGTCGTCTTCGACAAGACCGGCACACTTACCATAGGGAAACCGAGGGTCGTGGACGTTGCGAACCTGAGCGGCATCGGGGAGGATGAGATAATCAAGATCGCGGCGTCCCTGGAGAGGGGCTCGGAGCACCCGCTTGCGAAGGCGGTCCTCGAGAAGGCGGAGGGCGTGCAGCTCTACGAGCTGGAAGACTTCGAGTCGTTCCCCGGTGAGGGGGTGAGGGGGAAGGTCAAGGGCAAGACCGCGCTCCTCGGGAACAGGAAGATTGTAAAGAGGTTCGATCTCAGCCTCGGCAGGTTCGAGGACAGACTGCGCGTGATGGAGGAGGAGGGCAAGACCTCCTCGATCCTCTTCTACGGGGGCAAGGTCGCGGGAATAATTGGAATAACGGACACGCCCAAGCCCCACGCCGAGGACGCCATAAGGGAACTGAAGAGGACTGGGCTCGAGGTGATCATGCTGACGGGCGACAACGAGAGGGTCGCCAAGGCGGTTTCGAAGACCCTAGGCATAGAGAGGTTCATTGCTGGCGTCCCACCGAACGAGAAGGCAAACGAGATAGCCAAACTCCAGTCTGAGGGGAAGGCGGTGGCCATGGTGGGTGACGGGATAAACGACGCGCCGGCCCTGACCCAGGCGGACGTTGGCATTGCCATAGGAAGCGGGACGGAGATAGCCAAGGAGGCGGGAGGGATCATCCTCACGAAAGGGGACCTCATGGGAGTCGTCTCAGCGATAGACCTCAGCAAGAAGACCGTGAAGAAGATCAAGGAGAACATGTTCTGGGCGCTTGTCTACAACTCGGCGGGCATACCCATAGCAGCGGGGGTCCTGTATCCTGCACTTGTCCTAAGGCCGGAGATAGCCGCGCTGGCGATGGCACTCAGCTCGGTCTCGGTGGTATCCAACTCGCTGCTCCTGAAGAGGTATAAAGGATAAGGTCCATTGGAGGTTCTGATGTTTTTAAGGTTTGGGAGGGGTGCTTCAGATAATTAGGAAAGCTTTTTCAAGACCCTTTAAATTGAAATAAGTGATGCATATGCCAACCCTGTTCTCAGTCGATTCGGGAAGGTGCGGCCGCGAGAGTCAGGTCGTGGCGGAACTTATGAAAGGCGGCAAGATAAAGGTCACCATCACATCAACCTGCCCAGAGGTCAAGAGGTACGGGGAGAACTTCAAGGAGGTTGAGATCAAGGACATAGCCAAGCCCGCACCTGTCAACCCGATATACACGGTGGCAGCCTCCTCGGGAGTCGGGCCTGAGTGCTTGGTTCCTTGCGCGGTTGTTTCAGCAACATGGACTGAGGCGGGAATGGTGTCAAAGAACCTGTTGGCTCGCTTCAGCACCATGTGCATGAAATACGAAGGCATCCCAGAAAATAAGTAGGACGTTTTTGTTTACTGGTAGCGATTGGAGTAAGTCTTACTCAAAGCCACAGATCCTTAGGATGATCTCAGCGTACACCTTTGCAGCCTTCACAATATAGTCTATCCGTACGTACTCGTTCGGGGCGTGGGTGAGTTTTTCTTCAAGGTGAGAAGCCCACCGTGGGTATACCGAGGACACCATGGAGTAGCCCCCATCAGTGGCAAAGTCCCACCGCTGTATTTTGGGCGGGTGCGATAGGATTGCCTCAGCCGCCCCTGCCACGGTCTTCACCAAGGGATGGTCTGAACTGATCGTAAAGGCGGGCATGTACTTCTGGCCCTTGAACTTCACCCCTGTGTAGGTCGTCTCCTCCGCCTCGCAGACCTTGACCTCTGCGTCTGCGTTGTTGGCTTTGAGAACTCCCTTGATCTTGGACGATATTGTCTCTAAGGTCTCTGGGCAGGAACCGGTAGTCCAGCCACATCCTGCACTGCTCTGGGACCACGTTGTGCGCCCCGGGCGACCCGTAGACATCACCCGCGAGCCTCTCTCTTCCCTAGAACTACCCCCTTCCTAGGCATGATGGATCAGGTATTCTTTCGCAGAGCGGAGGGGAGAGGTTATCAGTGGAAAAAAGTCTTTAATTATCATTTTGCTTTTATTTTTTGTCGACCCTCTGCAGGTACCTCTGCCACTGATAGTAAGAGGATAGAGCGGAAACCGCCCTCTCCGGTATCGGATAGGCGGGAACGGATCGCTCGTCCAGTTTTCGCATGGCCTCCTCACACTGCGGACCCCCCACGAAGCTGGTGACGACGGTCTTGTCGCACCGCTGGGACTCGCAGATGTCAACGATGGACTTGGCTATGGCGACGGGGTCGGTTATAGCGGTCTGGCAGTAAAGGACTATTATGGAGCCGATCCTCTGGTCTTTCATGGCAAGCTCGACCGATCGATAGTAGCTGTCCTCGTACGCCTGCCCCGTTAGGTCGACGGGGTTCCTGAAGTTCCCGAAGATCGGCATGAGCTTCTTGAACTCAGTTTGCAGGTCATCTGGGAGGGGCCAGATCGTGATGCCGGACTCCTCGCAAGCATCGGTGGTCATAACGCCAACGCCTCCGCCGTTCGTGATTATTAAACAGTTCTCGTTGGGCGGCGGGGGCTGCATGGTCATCAGCTTGACCCAGTCGAAGGCCTGCGCGAGGTCAAAGGCCCTCAGCGCCCCACCCTGCCTGAAGGCTGCCTCGTAAATTTTATCGGAGCCAGCGAGCGACCCAGTGTGTGAGGCGGCGGCAGAGGCACCCTTCTCAGTCCTGCCGGACTTCAGGACAACCACTGGCTTCTTGATGGTGATCCTCTTGAGGGAGTCTATCAGGCGCCTTCCGTCCTTCACACCCTCGATATACATTAAGACGGCCCTCGTCCTGTCATCTCCGGCGAAGTAGTCCAGCATATCCGCCTCACTGATATCGGCCTTGTTGCCCATGCTGACCACCGCGGAGACACCTATACGGTACAGGTTCGTCCAGCCCATCATGGCTATGCCGAGGGCGCCGCTCTGCGTGATGAAGGCGATGCTACCCGGGAAGACGCGCGAGAGCCCGAAGGTGGCGTTCATCCTCGAGGGGGCGTAGTAGAGCCCGAATACGTTTGGGCCAAGCATCCGCATGCCGTACTTCCTAGCGATGGAGAGGACTTTATCCTCCAGATCGGTGTTGCCCACCTCCCTGAAGCCCGAGCTTATTACGATCAGCGACTTTACGCCCTTCTGCCCGCACTCCTCGACGATGTCCGGTACGTAGACCGCGGGCACCGCAATGACGGCAAGGTTCACCTCGCCCGGTATGGACTTCACGGAGGTGTAGGACCTCAGCCCCATGACATCCGCGCCCTCCGGATTTACGGGGTAGAGCCTCCCCTCGTAGCCGCCCGCGAGGATGTTGCTGACGAGCTCGTACCCAATCTTCTTGGGATTCTTCGAGGCGCCTATCACGGCAACGCTCTTCGGGCAGAACAGCTTCTCGAGCTCGCTCATGGTGAAACATCCCGTTTTGAAGAGACACGCTTCAATCGTATTTAACAGATACACTTACCGAGACATTATAATATATTACTGTGGTCTGCGATTAACGAGCGAGTAGAGAAGGTACTCTGATGGCTGAACTCTTCGAGATCCCGGACGGGACGCCACTCATGGGTGCTGTGACCTTCGGTCTCATCGACAGGGGGACCAACGTGATACAGGTGAGACCGTCCACGTCATGCCCGCTCAACTGCATCTTTTGTTCCACCGACGCCGGACCATGCAGCCGAAGGAGGAGGACGGAGTATGTCGTTGGGCTGGATCATATGATGGAATGGCTCAGGGAGCTCGTCAAGGTAAAGGGGGACGGGGTGGAGGCGCACATAGACACTGTGGGAGATCCCTTCACCTACCCCCGGCTCGTGGAGCTCGTTCAGGAGATAACGGAATTGGAAGAGGTGAGGACGGTCTCCCTGCAAACCCACGGACACCTTATGAACGAGCGGATCCTCGGCGAGCTGGCGGAGACTGGGCTATCGCGGATCAATCTGTCGGTTGATGCCCTCGATCCGGTGCTGGCGAAGAAACTTTCGGGGACGGAGGGATACGATGTTGAGAAGGTGATAGCGAACGCCAGGTACGTCCTCGAGAATACCTCTATAGACGTTTTGCTGGCGCCGGTGTGGGTCCACCCGCTGAACGACTCGGAGTTGGAGGGGCTTATAGCGCTGGCGAAGGATATGGGCGCCGGGAGAAGGAGCCCCCCGCTCGGGATCCAGAAGTGCGAGTTCCACAGGTTCGGCAGAAGGACAAAGGAGATGAGGCATGTGACATGGTACGCCTTCTACAGGTACCTGAGGGAGCTGGAGAAGAAGACCGGGATGAAGCTTGTAATCAGGGCATCGGACTTTGGTATAAGTCCTGCAAGGACGGTTAGGGCGCCGTTCAGGGTGGGGGAGAAGCTGATGGTTAGGGTCGTGGGACCGGGCTGGCTCAAGGGCGAGAGCTTGGCGATGACGAGGGACAGGAAATGGGCAGTAACGGTCGTGGGAGAGGAGCTGCCGGCGGGCGAGGATGTCAGGGTACGCTTTCTGAGGACCAAGGACAGCATACTTTTGGGCAGACCGTCCTGATCGTGATGCCCTGAAAAGACATATTTGCCAATATAGCAGAGTGGTAACCATGCCAAGAGTAATCCATTTTGAGATATGTGCGGATGACCCGGATAGGGCGATAAAGTTCTACGAAAAGGTGTTTGGCTGGAAGATCGGCAAATGGGGCGGTCCCTTAGACTACTGGTTGATCGAAGCCGGTAAAGGCAAGGAACCGGGCATAAACGGCGCGCTGATGAAGCGCATGGACCCTCGCGCTACAACCATCAACACAATCAGCGTGCCCTCGGTGGACGAGTTCGTTAATAAGATTGAGAAAGCCGGAGGGAAGAGGGTGACCAAAAAGGAGGCCATCCCAGGCGTTGGATACTTTGCCTATTGCCAAGACACGGAGGGAAACATGTTTGGGATCATGGAAAGCGATAAATCAGCCAAATGAGCCGCGGCTCTCGATGAGCCCACGAGCCCCTCAGGGAGCGTGGTAGTTGCAGCACTTCTGGGTAGGTCGTACGAACGGAGACGACATTATTATTAACAGGAACGAACTTTTTCGGCGGTGTGGTTCGGATGGATCTCAAGATGGAGACGAAGAGGGGCGCGGTGGCCGGGCTACTTTTATCCACGTTACTCTGGGGCATATCCTTCCCCGTCATAAAGGCAGCGCTGGGAGAGATTGACCCGTTCTTCTTCATCTCCGTTAGGTTCGTGTTGGCTGCCTTCATTGTTGTAGGGCTTTTGTTAGCCTTGAGGAGACCCATCGTCAAGCTACTGAACAACAGGATCCTCTGGATAGTAGGGATAACCAACGCTGCCGGGTTCGTCATGGAGTTCTACGGTCTAACCATGACGACCGCCTCCAAGGCCTCGTTGCTCGTGAACGTCAACGTCGTATTCATGGCGATATTCAGCTACCTCCTGCTGAAGGAGAGGATAAACGGCAGGGCTAAAGCAGGCATACTCGTAGGACTCATGGGCGTCTTTCTAACCACCACAGGTGGAGACCTGGCGGTCCTGTGGAGCGGTTCCGCGGTGGGCGACCTGATAATATTCCTTGGCGGGATAATCTGGGCATACTCAAACATCTACAACAAGAGGGCGGTGACCGAACTCTCCCTATCGCCCATGGACGTCACCGAGTCCATGACCCTGACGAGCGCCATCGCGCTGGTGCCTATCCTGCTCGTATCGCCCATGAGTTTTCAGGTTACGCCCTTCTCGGTTTCAGCCCTCCTGTACGTGACGGTGATCTGCACCATCTTCGGATTCTTCCTCTTCTACAAGTCGCTGAAGACGCTCACAGTGGTAAATGCTGGAATCGTGATGCTCTTCGAGATAGTCGTGGCCATAGTTACCGCGAGCATATTTCTGGGAGAGACCATACCTCCTCTTGGCGCCGTTGGTGGAGTCCTAATAGGGACAGGCATAGTGCTGGTTTCATAAAGGGGTAGTTTTCTGCGTACCGTTGCATATCACGCAACGAGTTAGCAGCTACTTTCCCACCATCCTCATCGAATGGCGCTGGCTCACCCCCATAGCCAGTAGCCTGCGGATTTGCACCGCACTCCCCACCCTTTCGCTCCCCCTCATTATCGTTCAGGGGCGGTCCTGACGGACCGGCGGGGCGTCCTGCCCTATGCCATCAAGAGTGGGATAGAGCTCGATCATTTGCTCGTCGTCAGAATTTGAGGACACGACTATGCTCAGGTTGGCAGACTTACCTCGTATAAGAGAAAGTTGATGCTCGCTGACCCTTTCACCTACCGAAAAGCCTGACAGATTGCTATAATTTACCGAGATTAAGAATGGCGCCGGGGGTGCAATCGTGCCTTGATCGTCGTATTTCACAACGAGATGCGGCGGTTCATCTGGAGAGAACTCTCTACTGAGAAAGCAGACTCTAGAGTCGGAAGTGTTAGTTTTTAGAACTATGGTTACTAATTTGTCGCTACTTATCGCTTTTTGAATATGCGCGGTCACGTCAACATCATACCAAACGTAATTATTTGCAACGAGCAATATGGCGCTGGGTTCGTAGAGTACTGGCTTCGTTATCCAATTTACACCAAGCTCAGTCCAGTTATTGGAACCCAGTCTAACTTCAACTGAAACCGCGTTAGGTACCAATCCAGTTTTGATGCGCAAAACCGCCGATTTTATTGTGACGTTGGCACCGATCTCTGAAAGGTTGAATTTCAGTAGAGCATATGTACTTAAATTGCCTACATTGCCTACATCAAACGAATACTGTTCGCCAAAATTCGAAGCCGGAAACATCTCCTCAACGTACGCATCGGCTATTGCATGATATAAGTGATCATCAGAAACATATGTTGTTGAGGAGACCATAGGTAATGCTACAGATGTGAATATCAACAACAACGAACCTGTTAATGAACTCAGTTGGTACTTCTTCATATTAATAACTCTAATTCAAAACATCCTATATTTACTTCTATTTGTATAATTACCAGGTCCTTCAACCTAGAGACTTCCTAAAAAAACAAAAGTATAAAAAATGTCCACCTATGTAAAAAATTCTTATTTGGATTCTTAAAATTTAAGACCATCATTTCATGCCGAAATTTGACGGCAAAAAGCCGTACCGACCACTATGAAGGTCAGAACTGCAATGGGGCCGAGATCAAGTTTTCTTATTCCCTTCTCACGACCACTAGCGTACACCGGGTAGCAATACCCGCAATTACGCCCAGCGCAGCCAGCCAAGGGAGCAGTATCGTTCCTAAAACCGCCACGGTTGCCGGTAACTCGAGTAGGACCTTGCCGGCCTCGTCCTTCACGATGATCCTCGTCACGTTCCCCCCGTGTATCAGCTCCTCGACCTTCTTTATGAGGTCGTCAGCCGCTACGGAGAACTCCTCGGTAACTACCTTGCCGAGCTTGGCTCCGCAGGAGTGGCAGTACAACGCGTCCGCGGCAACACTGGTTCCACACTTCTGGCAGTAAGGCATTATTATGCACCTCTGACACAATCTGAAAAAACCGCTTATAAGGTTTTATTCAGTCGCATCAGTCCACAGCCATCACGGAGAACTTCAGCTGCTTGACGTGCCGGTTCGCCTTTAAGCCATCGATCAAGTCCTTGAGGCGCCTGGACTGCCCCTTGACGACCATGACCTCAAGGCAACTCTTCTCGGTGAGGTGGAAGTGTAGGTACTGCGTGACGATGTCGTCGAACTCGTGCTGCAGGTGCAGGCCCTCGTTCTTCTCTGTCTTCTCGTATAGTAGTGTAATCGTGGCGATAATATCGCCCTTTAGTTTCTCGAGCTCCCTGTACTCCATAATGTACGTGTGCACTGCCTGCCGCACCACCTCGGACCGGCTTGCATATCGCTCTCCGCCCAGAATAGTGTCAAGCTCGCTCAGCAGTTCATCTGGTATAGATAGGCTTACCACAACCATCTAAATCACCTTTGGTAATTTTTTGTTATTCGCCCTGCCCTCTATCAGGGAGAGGAGTTCATCCCGCATAATCGGCCTGCTCCCGTCGTCGAGTACCCCGTCCTTCACCAGCGTCTTGTATATCCCTACGACCTCGGGGGGCTTCAGCCGTGCCTCCTGGAGCAGCCCTTCATCGTAGAAGAGATCCTTCGGCGTGCCCTCAGCCAGCACAACACCCTTCTTGAGGATGTAGACCCTGTCAGATATCCTGGCGGCGAGGTCCATGTCGTGGGTGGAGATTACAACGCTCAGTCCCAGCTCATCCCTTAACTTAAGAAGAAGCTTCTCGATCTTCTCGGCGTTGATGGGGTCTAAATCTGATGTTGGCTCGTCCACCGCGACGATCTTGGGCTTCATGGCTATGACGCCGGCTATGGCGACCAACCTCTTCTCCCCTCCGCTCAGGTAGTGGGGAATCTTGGTCTTCTCCGCGAAACCCACGAGGTCGAGGGCCCACTCAGCCGCCTTCTTGGCCTCGTCAGGAGACATTCCGGTATTTATCGGTCCGAACATGACGTCATCCATAACAGTAGGGGCGAAGAGCTGGCTGTCGGCGTCCTGGAAGACAAGACCGACAGACCTCCTGAGCTTCTCCGGGTTCTTCTTATCAATGCGCTCCCCTTCCAACATAATCTCTCCTTCGGACGGGATCAGTATGCCGTTCAGGTGCTCCAGCAGGGTGGACTTGCCGGAACCGTTTGGACCACATACGCCCACTATCTCCTTGGGGAATACCTTGAAACAGAGGTTGTGTATGCCCACCGTGCCGTCGGAGTACGTGTGGGACAGGCAGTCCAGATGTAGTAATGGTTCGGAGCTCATGGGATTACCCCCTGATACATATAGGCTGTAACAACAATCAATACAGAGATCACCAAGATGACCCACCCCAATACGGATGGACTCCTCAACTTCTCGTATGACCTGAGCTCCCCCGAGAAGCCCCTCGCCTCCATCGCCTTCCCGATCCTCTCGGCCTTGTCGAAAGAGTAAACGACCCCAACCGCGAATATCTTAGCGTAGAGTGAACCCGCAGAGGTTATGCCCCTCCGTAGGCTTCCGCCCCTTGCCCAAGCCGCCAGTAGAGCGGTCTCCAGCACCTCGAAGACCACGAAGACGAATCGGAAGGTCAGCAGAAAGATTACGTCGAAGGGCCTGGGGAAGATCCTGTCCGCGAGGCCAGAGATCTCAGAGTACCTCGTGGACATGATGAGGGTCAGGGAGTAGTTCACCACCGCGAGGCCCCTGAGCAGGAGCTTTACAACGAGGAGCAGGCCCATGTCGGTGATGGCGAATACGCCAGGAAGGGTAACGACAGGTCTTCCGGGCTGCGAGAAGATGAACAGGACGGAGATCGTCAGGATGAACAATACAGGAAACAGCGACCAGCCAAGCAACTTCCTCAACGGAAACTTCCCCGAGATGTAGATCAACAAAGAGAGGGCGTAGAGTGCTAACAGCAGAAGGGTGCTCTGCATTATCGTAGCCGCCACCACGAAGAGGAAGAGACCCACCAACTTGACCCACGGGCTCGCCCTGTTTAGCGGTCCCCCTCTCTCCGAATAGTAGAGGATCGTTGCCAAGCTCGGGACGTGCCCTTTCTCAAGACTCTTCAATTTTACTACCACCCAAGAGTTCAGGTTTTACCTTCGCCAGGAAGGCAACCAGAAAACCAGTAACTATTGACTCCACGACCGCCGCAACCTCGTTTATTAGTGCCAGAAGGAAGAGGTTCTGCAGCTCCTCTACTCCTTCCACCCCCTGGATGCCGGAGACGGTTATGGCCCCGACCATTAGCACGTTTGAGACCGTCAGGGCAATCAGCGTCGCGACAAGCGCGGCCATAAAGGGGGACACCCTGCGCCTGCGGAATAGAAACACGAAGATCGAGAAAGCAACGACGATCTCTACCAAGTTTATCAGGAAGTTGAGCCCGATGGGACCCCAGCCCCCGTGGCCTACTGCCGCCGAGAGTATGTTTATGATGATGGCCGATACCGAGCCTATGATGGGCCCGACCAGAATTCCCAGCATTGGCGTGAAGTTTAGGTGGATCCCTCCCAATATCGGGACCTCCACCTGGAAGATCACGAAGGCGAGGGCAGTGGCTGCGCCCGCTATCGAGAGCGTCTTGACCTCAATGGACTTACCAGTCCTCCTGAAGTAGAAGGCGACGATTCCCAGCAGGGCGATGGAGATTAACCAGTAGAATGCCACCCACGTGATGGGCAGAACACCGTCTGGCAGGTGTATGTGGGCCATTTTAACCAGATCATATTAAGGGACTCGCATACGTTTATTAATTTTTCTGATATTTTTAATAAACAGGTTAGCGCCTTACGATGAGCACATTACAATGGGCGTTCTTAACAACATAATCCGCGACGCTTCCAAGGAGTGTGCGCTTGAGGCCGGTGAGACCTCTTGAACCGACAACTATCAGCGAGACGCCTTCTCTTTCGGCCTCTGTTACAAGACCTCCACCCACGGTATTCCAAACTGGCACGATCTTAGATTCCACAGATTTGATGCCAGCTTTCTTTGCCCTTTCCTCATACTCCTTCAGGATAGGCTCCATTTTCTCGGTGACTTCCTTTGGCACCTTCGGGGAGTATTCTGGGAAGCTTGTCAATATGTGGGGGTATCCTGGAACGCCTGGTGTTAATGGCATTGCAGGGGAGGCGTGTATGGTAACTATTAGCAGACGGGCATCATGCCACTTCGCCATATCAGTGGCGACTTTGAAGGCAACCTCGGCGTGCTTCGAGCCGTCCACGCCTACCATTATGGTCTCGGTTGTTTTTTCCATATTAAGCCCATAAGTTACTACGTTTGAAAACTTTTAAGGATATTCTGAACTTTTATTGTGCGAAGGGTGGCTGTACGTTGGTAGCACTCAAAGCGAATTTAGCCGTTTTGAGGTCGTTCCTATTCGGATCAAGACGCAGATCCTTATTCGGCGTATGGCTGATCTTCGTTATTCTACTTCTGCTCCTGTAGATCTTTAGAGGTAGTGTCAATAACCGCGTGACTAACATCTCAACCTTTCTTTGTGCGTTCAGCACTCTTCTGTTCTGGAGCTTCCGGACACGCCTCACCTCATTTGTCAGTAGATGGGGAGCGAGCCCGAGGACCAAGTTTATTCTGATAGAAGCGCTGGTGCGATCTGGGTCGAGACCCTATTCTGGTCTGTTGATAGGATCTTTGGGATCACCGGTGTTGCCGCAAACCACAATCTTGCGATCGACCTTCTGGCTACAATGCCTTGGTATGTGCTTATGATCGCTCTGCTCTGGAAGGTTCAGACCACCTACAGATACGCCCTCTTCGAGCCACTGCTTCTCGGGGGCATCTACGAACTGGACGCGGACGGCGTCTTCGGGGGCGTGCTTCACGGGATGGTCTCCTTTGAGACTTTCCCATTGGTCCTAATAATAATACCTCAGTTCGTTATGGTTTATTCGTTCATGATACTGCCCGGCAGTTTCATGCTCAGGTCAGAGATAGAGAAGAGGGCACGAAGGGAGGCTAAGGGCACCTTCCGCAGGCTCGTCTACGGGTTGCTCCCGTTGCTTGGGCTGATCCCTACTTTATTCTCTTGGTTCTGATCTTTTCACGCTAATCTTCGTATCAGTAAATGTCGCGTGGAATTGGATGCCTCAAACCCTTGGCATTACGTTGGTACTGGCAAGTTTAATAATCGCGAGGCAAGAGATAGGAGGTGAATGGCGTAGGGACATGGTCCGTAAACTGGACTTCAAGGCGTTCATCTTCGATCTGGACGGCTGCATCTACAGGGGGGAGAGGCTCATAGAGGGTGCCGCCAGCGTGATCGATGCCCTGAAGGCGAAGGGGAGGAAAGTCCTCTACCTGACCAACAACTCGACCAGAACCCCGCAGGAGTACGCGGAGAAGCTGAGGAGGATGGGGATCAAGACATCCCCAGAGGAGGTCCTGACCTCCGCCATAGCCACCGCTATCTACATGCGAGGCTTTGAGCGCGGGGGGTGCTACCTCATAGGCGAAAGCGCGCTGAAGTCGGCGATCGCAAGGGAGGGCTTCACCTTGCTGGAAGAGGAGGGGGCGAGGAGGGCGATGTACCTCGTCTGCGGGCTCGACTCCGGGGTCACCTACAGGAAGCTGGCGGCGGCGTGCTACGCGATACAGGGGGGCGCCAAGTTCATCGCCACGAATACCGATCCGAACCTCCCTGTGGAGGGCGGGTACCTGCCTGGCGCGGGTGCTATAATAGGCGCGATAACGGCGGCCACCGGGGCGAAGCCCTTCGTGGTGGGGAAGCCCTCCAAGAGCATTATAGAGATCGCCCTCCAGAGGCTGGGTGTCTCGAATAAGGACGCTGTGATCGTAGGGGACTGCCTGGAGATCGATATCGAGGCGGGTAGGAACGCGGGCGTCTACACCATCCTCGTGCTCACGGGTACGACGTGCAGGGCTGACCTGAGGGGAAAGTGCAACCTGCCAGACCTGACCATCGAGAGCGTCAAGGATCTTCTCGACCTGATCTGATGCCGTTCTACCGGCCCAGGTAATTTAAATAAACACTTAAAAAATGTATATATATTTCATACTGAAATTTATCTACTGGTGTTTATCATGGAGCTTGCCGAGGATCCCCTGACCGGCAAGAAAGTAGAGGTTGTCAGGTACTCCAATCTGGGCGTCGGCGTTCTGAGGAGGGGCAAGGTCAGGGACGTCTACGACCTCGGCGAGGAGCTCCTGATATACCATACGGACAGGGTCTCAGCCTTCGACATCGTTCTTCCTACACTGATCCCGAGGAAGGGCGAGTCCCTGCAGAAATTGTCAGTTTACTGGATGGAGAGGAGCAGGAGGGTCTTCCCGAACCACCTCCTATCGGTCGAGGACAGCCGAACCATACGGGTCAGGAAGGCGAAGAGGGTCGACATTGAGTGGGTGGTGAGGAGGTACCTCTACGGTTCGCTCTGGAGGGCGTACAGTAAGGGGGAACGCAAGCTCTACGGGATAAAGTTCCCGGAGGGGCTGAGGATGGCGGACGAGCTTCCCGCCCCAGTAATAACTCCCACCACAAAGGTGGACGTGGGCCACGACGAGGAGATCACCAGAAAACTCGCGGTGGAGAAGGGCATAGTCAACAAGAGCACGTGGGACGAGCTGGAAGAGGCGACTTTAAAGCTGTACGAATTCTACGAGTCGGAGGCGAGGCGGAGGGGCATAATCATACCGGACTTTAAGATCGAGTTCGGCTGGTACGGCAGAGAGCTGATACAGATAGACGAACCTCCGACGCACGACTCTGCCAGGATGTGGGCGCGCAGGTACTACAGGCCGGGGGAGGCGCAGGAGAGGCATTGCCTCGACAAGGAGTTCCTCAGGGAGTGCCTCAGGAGGCTCGGCTTCGCTGGAGAGGGCGAGCCGCCGGTGCTTCCGAGGCGGGTCGTCGGGGAGGTTGTCAAGCGCTGTGCGGGTGCATACAGGGTGCTCGCGGAGGGCGCCAGCGTTGAGGAGCTGAAGCTTGCCAGCGTAGATGAAATTTTTAAATAAACGCATAAAAAAACCTTAAAAAGCTCCCTATAAATATACATGTCTATATTAACGGTCTGGGGGCACTCTAATGGTGGGGGAGAGGTGTGGGGTATTCGGTGCTAAATGCTTCGACGGTAGCGACGCCTTCGTAAACCTCTACTGGGGGCTAGTGGCGCAGAACCACAGGGGGCACGAGTCCTACGGGTTCCTCACACACTCCGAGGGGCTGAGGAGGTACGTGGACCTCGGTCTCGTCCCGAGGATAGAGAGGCAGGAGTTCCTCCGCTGGAACATACTCCTGCCGGGCAACGTCGGGATAGCCCACGTAAGGTATGGGACCTCCGGACATAGAGACGTTTACGCTCATCTGAAGGATGCGCAGCCCTTGGTCGTCTCCCGCGGGAAGGAGAAGCTGGGCGTAGCGTACAACGGCAATCTGGTGAATATTGGGTGGCTGAAGGAGTTTGTGGCCAAGAGAAATGGTAGGCTCAAGACGACCTCTGACACCGAGCTCCTGAGCAGGTACCTCATCGACAACATGGACAGGGGCATAATGGATAGCGTAAGGTTATGCATGGAGAACGTGGAGGGTGCATTCTCCGTGGTGGGACTTAGGTCGAGCGGGGAGTTCTTTGCGTTCAGGGACCCGCTCGGGATGAGACCCCTCTGCCTCGGACGGAGCAGGGACGGCAACATCAAGGCGGTCTCCTCGGAGACTGTCGGGCTCGACATCAACGACTTCCAGGTTATTAACCAGGTGGAGCCGGGCGAGGCTCTGATCTTCACGAAGGACGGGATGGAGAGGCAGAGGCTCGTTAAGGACAGGAGGAGGGCTTTCTGCGGCTTCGAGTTCTCCTACTTCGCGAGGCCGGACTCGAAAATCAACGGCAAGTACGTTTACGAGGTGAGGGAGGAGTTCGGCAGGAACCTGGGGCGGCGGTACCAATATGTAGTCAGGAACGCAGACCTCATTATATCCATACCAGAGACGGCCGACGACGCGGCGTACGGGCTGCATGAGGAGACGGGTCTCAGGTGGGAGAGGACCCTGAGGAGGCATAGGTTCGTGACCCATAGGGCGTTCATACTGGAGTCCGACGAGAGGACCTCGACCATCGACAGGAAGATCAACGTTCTGGACCGTGGCCTGAAGGGGAAGAGGGTCATAGTCGTGGAGGACAGCATCGTCAGGGGCGATACGACAAGGACGATAATAAAGAAGCTGAGGGAGGTGGGCGCGGAGAAGGTCTACCTCTTCGTCACCTTCCCCAGGATAACGCACCCCTGCTTCTACGGGATAGATATGGCGACCTTCACGGAGCTCATCGGGTTCTACTTCAACGAAGAAGGGATAGCCAAGGAGATAGGCGCCGACGCGGTCTGCTACCAGCCCCTCGAGGACTTCGTTAGGGCGACCGGCATGCGTAAGGAGGACCTCTGCATGGCTTGCACCACTGGGAGCTATCCGACGGAGCTGGCGCAGAGGATAGCGGACAAGGTCAGGTCCACCGTCGACAAATCGGACAGAAGTAGGGTCTACGAGCGACCGAACTTGGAGGTATGAAAAATGGCAGGGATCTTGGGGATATATCTATTCGACAACAGATGGAACGCTTACAACTTTGGGGTCTTCGGGCTCATGGCACTCCAGCACAGGGGTCAGGAGACGGCAGGTCTCGAACTCCTCGGAGATCAGCACCAGAAGATTGAGGGCAAGGGACTGGTGGAGCAGGTCTTGACCTCCACCAATACCAAGGGGCACGTCTGCGTCGGGGCGGTCTCCCCGTACCCGGCAGAGGACGCAGAGATACAGCCGATCTCGCTGAACGGTAAGGTCTCCGTTGCTATAGACGGGAAGATACTGAAGATAGACGGCTACCGGTGGAACGGTGCCATTGCATACGAGGAGAACCTGAGGAGGGCTTTTTCAGAGCAGAAAAAAGATGGTACTGACCTTGACGGCCTGAAGGGCTTCTTCGGCAGGTGCAGGGGTGGCTTCTCATACGTGGCGGTCAACGAGAACAGAGATATGATAGCGGGCAGGGGTTCTCTGGGGGTGAAGCCCCTCGTCCTGGGCAAGATGGGGTTCGACGGAGGAATAGTCGCCTCAGAGAGCTGCGTCATGGACATCATCGGGGAGAGGGTCCCGATCAGCCCGGCGGAGAACATCGAGCCAGGAGAGGTGAGGGTCTTCACGCCGCTCTCGGCACACTCGGAGCTGGGCACTACATCAAAGAGGAGGGCGTACTGCAGCTTCGAGTATGTCTACCTCGCAAGACCGGACTCCTATATCAACGACGTTCCCGTGTACAGGGTCAGGAGGAGCATAGGGAAGAAACTCGTGGAGGAGGGCTACGTGGACGCCGATGTGATTATAGGCGTACCTGAGACCGCGATACCGTTCGCCATGGCATACTCCAACGAGACCGGGATACCGGTGGAGAAGGGCTTCGAGCTGACGGGGAGGAGGGTTAGGAGCGCCATGAAGCCGAACCAGCTTGAGAGGCTGAAGGGGGTCCAGCTGAAGCTCAACGTCATCAGCGAGGCGGTGAAGGGGAAGAGGGTGGTCCTCATTGATGACAGTGTGGTGAGGGGGAATACGCTGGCAAACATTGTATACCTGATGAAGGAGAAGGGAGCAAAGGAGATCCATGTCAGGATTGGCAGCCCGCACATAGTGTCGCATTGTCCCTTCGGGGTTGAGGTCCCGCCCGAGGACGAGCTGATAGGCAAGCACCTTCCGGAGAGTAAGATAGCGGAGGTTGTGGGCGCGGACTCATTCAAGTACCTAAGTATTGATGGGTTCATCGAGGCCGTGGGCATGAGCAGGAAGAGCCTATGCCTCGGTTGTTTCAACTGTCAATACCCGGAGGTGTGATGACATGAAGATCCTTCTGGTCGGGGGGGCTGGGAGGGAGCACGCCATCGCGGCAGCCTTCGCTAGGAGCAGGCACGAGCCGAGGCTCTACTGCCTCTCGGACCTGGTAAACCCGGGCATAAAGGAGATCGTGAAGAAGAGCGGCGGGGAGTACTACCAGGGCAACATAAACGACGGCGAGGCTGTGGCGAAGACGGCCCAGAGGTCAGGGGCAGACCTCGTATTCATCGGTCCCGAGGAGCCGAACTTCCACGGGGTGCCAGACAGGCTCGAGGACGTTGGCATACCCTGTATCGGGGCGAACAGGGCGGTCTCGGAGCTGGAGATGTCCAAGGCCAGCATGAGGGACCTTCAGTGGAAGTACAAGATACCGGGAAGGCTCTGGTACAAGAAGTTCAAGACCTTCGAGGAGGCGGTCCCGTACATCGAGGAGTACGCGGACAGCGTAGCGCTCAAGCCGGCGAGGCAGGCGGGGGGCAAGGGGGTCAAGGTGATAGAGGACTTCCAGGTCTATCTGCAGGAGGACAAGAGGAAGGTCAAGAGGGAGCATGCCGAGTCGATTGTCAGGGAGTACATGAAGGGATATGATGACATCGACTACAAGCTGCTCATAGAGGAGAGGGTCTGGGGCCCCGAGTATACCGTCCACTGCTTCACGGACGGAAGGACGGTTGTACCCATGCCGGCGGTGCAGGACAACAAGCATGCCTTCGAGGGCGACCTGGGGCTGGAGACCGGTGGGATGGGGTCCATATCCTGTGGGATGAACCTCAGGTGGGGCGTGGACGATGGGAGGGCGATCCTAACGGACGAGGAGTACCGCAAGTCCGTGGAGATAGTCAAGATGATGATAGACTCCATACAGAAGGAGACGGGCAAGAAGTACCACGGTGTGGTCGCAGGGCAGATGATGCTCACCTCGGTCTGGGGGCCCACGGTCATAGAAATGTACTCGAGGCTGGGCGACCCGGAGGCGGGCAACGTCCTCTCGGTGCTGAGGACAGACATTGTGGATATATGCGAGGCGATAATCGGCGAGAGGCTCAACATGGTAAAGGCAGAGTTTGAGGAGAAGGCGGTAGTGGTGAAGGCGGTCTGCCCCGAGGGTTATCCCAACAGGAGGGACATGGCGAGCGGGCACCCAGTAAAGATCAAGGGGAACGGGGACGGGATCCTCTGGGCCTCTGCAGACATCAAGGAAGGGGGGATAGTCAGCGGCGGCTCTAGGGTTGTGGAGTGCGTGGGCGTGGGGGAGAGCATACCAGAGGCGAGTGCAAGGGCAGAGAGGCTTACGGGGAAGGTAACGCTGGACGACGGGTGGAAGCTCTTCCACAGGAGTGACATCGGATCGGAGAAGTCCATGAAGAGGAGGATAGCGCTGGGGAACATGGCGCGCGAGATCTACCAGTACAGAGAGAGGAGAGGTCTGTTGGGGAAGAGGATGATATGGATACCAGGTAAAGGGTTGGTGGAGGTTGGTTAATATGGTCTATAAAATGACGGAGGGAGAGAGAAGAGATCTGATGGATAAGATTGGGTCTTACAAGAAGGAGTTCGAGGAGAGGCTAGGCCCGCTCGACCCGCTCGACCCTGAGAAGCCGGCGGTCTTCATCTCCGTCGGCGGAGGGGAGCTGGGCGACTTGGCGGTCACGGCGGCTAAGAGACAATATGGTGGGATGGGCGGCGGGGTAAAGACAGTCGTCTTTGACAGGTATAACGGGTTCCCGGCTCAGGACGCGGCCGACGCGTCCGAGGTATTTGATATGAAGAACGGGGACCTTTTGGAGAGGTACATAAAGAAGTACGTGCCCGATCCCTCCAAGCCACATGCCATATACATGGAGGTTGAGATGATCGACACCCACAGGGCCTACAAGCTCGGGATGGACGAGGGCTACAAGGTTATGTCCACACCCTACGGCCCCCTAGTCTGCATGGACAGGCACGCCACCAAGCTGATGTTCGACAGGCTCAAGCTGGAGAGGGTAGACTGGGCATACGCCAACAACGACAAAGAAGTACACAGGATTGCCAAGGACTTCGGCCTCCCTGTCATAGTGAAGCCCGTGATGACCTCAAGCGGGCACGGCACCACAATAGTGAAGACGCAGAGGGAACTCGACGAGGCATACGCCCACGCCGTGGAGCACGCGAGGGGGGTGGGCGACGAGGTGATCGTGGAGAAGTTCCTGCCCGGGCTCAAGACCTTGGGCACCGAGATCACGCAGATCGTGGTGAGGCACTTCAACGAGGGGGGGAAGATCGTGAACTCCTTCCTGCCCCCCATAGAGCACAGGAGACCCGGGGCAACGTACCACGAGAGCTGGCTACCCGCGACGATATCCCAGACCGCAGCGAACAGGTGCAAGGAAGGCGCCGAGCGCATGGCCGAGTTCATGGGTGGGATCGGGGTCTACGCGGTGGAGCAGTTCGTCCTTGGCGACGAGGTCTACAATAACGAGGTGGCGAACAGACCCCACGACACGGGTCTCGTCACGAGGTGGATGCTGAACATGGACGAGGGGGCGCTACAGCTTACGTCTACCCTCGGTCTTCAGATCAACCCGTTCCACATAGAGATCGCGAGGCAGGGCCTCTATGGGGTTGCCCACGTCGTCCTTGCACCTCCGGAGATTAAGAAGGAGGTGAGGGTTTTGGGCTGGAACGCCAACAAGTTGAACGCCTTCCAGACGAAGGGGGTGAGGGGCGACTTCTGGTACTTCGGAAAGCCGATAGCGTACGCCGGGAGGAGGGTGGGTCTGGCCATCGCCTTCCAGCGGGACATCGAGCTGGCGAGGAGGAACGCGGAGATCATCGCGCACTTTGCAGAGGGATGCATAGAGTACGGAGGACGGGTTTAATGCCCAAGGTGGCGGTTGTCATCGGGAGCAAGTCCGACGCGAAGGCGGGTGATGAGGTCGTTAGCGTCCTCAAGGAGTACGGCGTGGAGTGCGACTACAGGGTCATCTCTGCGCACAGGAGCCCGGATGAGCTGGACTCGTTCGTGAAGGTTACCGATGCGGAGGTCTTCATAGCCGTCGCAGGTCTCTCGGCGGCGCTGCCGGGCGTTATAGCCTCGAAGACGGTCAGACCGGTCATAGGAGTTCCCATGAACGTGAAGCTTGAGGGCTTGGACGCGTTTTTGTCCATGGCACAGATGCCGCCAGGGGTTCCTGTTGCCACTGTTGGCGTTGACAACTCGAAGAACGCGGCCCTTCTCGCCGTTGAGATCCTGGCGATGAAGTACCCCGAGCTGAGGGGGAGGCTCGAGGAGGGCAGGAGGAAACGAAGATGAGGGTAAGGGTCGAGGTGAGGCTGAAGCCAGGACACTTCGATCCCGAGGGCGACGTGACCGCAAAGTCCCTCAGGGATCTGGGCTTCCGCGTGAACGGCGTGGAGGTCAGCAAGGTCTACACCGTGGATCTGGAGGCGAAGGACGCGGAGGAGGGCGTGAGGCTCGCGAAGGAAATGTGCAGGAAGCTTCTGGCCAACCCGACCAAGGACTACTTCACGGTAGAGGTGCTCCCGGGTGAAGAGCGAACTATTAAGAAGGGCAAGCGATAAGCTCAGCCTGTTCACCGTCGACCTCTCTGCTGCCGATGATAGGGATTTGGTCGAGATCAGCAAGTCCATGGGCCTCAACCTCAGCCTGGACGAGATGAGGTGCCTTAAAGGTTACTTCAAGACCCCTCCAACCGACGTGGAGTTGCAGACCCTCGGTCAGACTTGGTCGGAGCACTGCATCCACAAGACGTTCAAGGGCGATATCAGAACGGAGAAGGGGGTCGTCAGGGGACTGCTGAAGAACTACATAGCCAGGGCGACAAGGGAGCTGAAGAAGCCATGGTGCATCTCCGTCTTCGAGGACAACGCAGGACTCGTGGACTTCGACAATGGATACGTGGTGGCTGCCAAGGTGGAGACCCACAACCACCCCTCGGCGGTAGAGCCCTTCGGCGGCGCCGCGACCGGCGTGGGGGGCGTCATAAGGGACATTCTCGGGGTATGGGGCGAGCCTGTCGCAAATACGGACGTGCTCTGCTTCGGACCCCTTGATATTCGCCACGAGGAGCTGCCGCCAGGCGTGAAGCACCCAAAGTACATCTACAAGGGTGTGGTGGCGGGGGTGGGCGCCTACGGCAACAACATGGGGATCCCCACCGTGTCAGGAGGAATACTCTTCGACAGGGGCTACACGGGTAACGTGATAGTCTACTGCGGCTGCATTGGGGTGCTACCCAAGGACCTGTACATTAAAAACACTAGGGAGGGCGATTACGCGGTGATGGCTGGGGGCAAGACCGGGAGGGACGGGATCCACGGGGTGACCTTCGCCTCCGCAGACCTCCCGGAGGGGTCCGAGGAGCTGAGGTCGGCCGTGCAGATACCCAACCCGGTGGTGGAGGAGAGGCTGAAGAGGGCCATCCTGAGGATAAGGGACGGGAGGCTCGCCTCTGGCGTGACTGACCTGGGCGGGGGCGGGATATCCTGCGCGACCGGCGAGATGGCGCACAGGTCTGGCTTGGGGCTGGACGTGAACCTTGACGTGGTCCACCTCAAGGAGGCGAACCTGGCACCGTGGGAGATCTGGGTCTCCGAGTCGCAGGAGAGGATGCTCGTTTCGGTGCCCGAGGGTAACGTCGAGAAGGTCCTTGAGATATTCAAGGAGGAGGATGTGGAGGCTTGCGTCCTCGGGAGGTTCAACAGGAGCGGAAGGATCAAGGTCACATTACACGGCGAGGTGGTCTGCGATCTGGACCTCGACTTTCTGTACAGCCCGCCCAAGGTCACTAGGAAGGCTGCGCGGGTGATCATCCCTTCAGCCAAGTACAGGCTGGATGAGCCGGGGGATCTGGCAGAGGAGCTGCTCACCCTCTTAGCAGATCCCAACGTTAGGAGCAGGGAGGATGTCATAAGGACCTATGACCATGAGGTGAGGGGCTGCACAGCGATAAAGCCGCTGCAGGGCGAGGAGAGCGGACCCAACGACGCGGCCGTGATAAAGCCCCTGAAGGACTCGTGGATGGGGCTGGTGATCTCCTGCGGCATCAATCCCTTCTACCCAGACCCCTACTGGATGGCGGCAGCCTCCATAGAGGAGGCGGTGAGGAACAACGCCTCGGTGGGCGGGAGGAGGGTGGCGATCCTAGACAACTTCGTCTGGGGGAACCCCGAGCGAGAGGAGAGGATGGGCTCACTGTTAAGGGCGGTGGAGGCGTGCTACGACTTCTCAATGGCGCTGGACATGCCCTTCATATCGGGCAAGGATAGCCTCTACAACGAGTCCCCGCTGGGACCGGTCAGGCCGACGCTCCTGATCACTGGTGTGGGCATAATCCCGGACCTTAGGAGGGCGGTCACACTGGATCTCAAGAAGGAGGGCGACCCGATTTACCTAATCGGGCTTACTAAGGACGAAACCGGTGGATCTGCGTATTTCAGGTCAAAGGGAGTCGCGGGAGGGGCTTGCCCCAAAATTGATGCAAAGGTCTCCAAGAGGACGATTGATACGCTCGTCAATGCCATGGACGGGGGTATGGTCATGGCATGCCACGACCTCTCCGACGGAGGGCTTGGCGTTGCCGCAGCGGAGATGGTCATAGCCTCGGATGGACTCGGTCTCGCCATCGACCTGAGGCGGGCACCTTCAGCGGTGGGGAGGAGCGACATTATCCTCTTCTCAGAGTCTACCTCGAGGTTCTTGGTGGAGGTTGACAGGGGTCACGCCAAAGACTTTGAGAATCTGTTCAGGGGGCTGCCCCACGGAGAGGTTGGAGAGGTCGTGGGGGGCAGGAGGGCAGGACTCAGACTGCAGGACCTTAAGGGCAGAGAGTTGGTGTTGGGTTCCTCTGGGATGAGGAAGATGTGGAGGGGTTATTGTTGACACTCTCCACGACTGAAGTCGGGAGATTCTTGCACACAGTCCCTTCAACGCTTGGAGGCACATCTGTTTCAGCATTTACCTCTTCACGGCTCATGGACTATCTGCAAGGGCTGTGCCACCAGCCCGTTAACGGCCTCCACAAGAGGCATTACCTCCTGAGCAGGCCCTATATTCATGTATATGTGCCCTCTGCCCGAACCACTCCCCACCTATCTCGGCCTGGAGCCTTATTCAGGCTTTCGGACATCCAAGCCACATCCAAGGAGTTGATGGAAGATTGAGAAATATAAATCTAGCGGCGATTCATCCCACGGTTAAAACCGTAGGCTTTCTCGCCGAATGCATGTAAACTACCACCCTTTAAAAAGGGTGGCTTTCCATAGGAGTTGATTCAAGATGCACAGCACCAAAACCAAAACCTTCATCGGGACGCAGGAGTCCGTTTACCGGGACTCGCCTGTTGGTAAACTGGAAGAAGGTGTTCTGGTCAAGAATATGCTTATTCCGCACCAACAGGGATTTAACAGCGACAGCAAGACTTGCCTTCCTGTCGCTGTTCACTATTTGCCCGCACCTGCATTTGAACAGGGCGTAGTTGTTGCTATGCCCACTTTTAGCCACAGCGCCGCAGTGGCTACACCATTTGCTGGTGTGGTAGGCATCAACAACGTGGAGAGCGATATTTTTATCAAAGCACCTGCTCTGGAGGGTTCTTTTGAACAGGTAAAAAGGCATACGAAAAACCTCCTTATTGAACTTCTTACTTTTAGGACTAAATCGCTTCAACTTCTCTATTCCTATATCAGCATCATATCTCAGGGCAAGATTAGTAATATCTCTGACGACCTCGCCAACTCTATTCTTGACAAAGTTCTGTTCTTTATGTTCAAGCCTCTTGAGAGACTGCCCAGCTCTATGGCTTCCCTTATCAGCAAGGCTTTGGAGCACAGTCCGCCTCAGCATTATCTTCTTTCGCTTAATCCAAATATCCTTACCGAAATACAACTGTTTCAAGACTCTGCCATCGGGAGCAAGAACGCTAACAGCAAAGCACTTGCTGTTCACATCAACGCCAACCATATTCTTTCTTTCAGGGATTTCAGCCTCTTTGGAGAGGAAGGCGACAACTTGCCCAGAAGCGAGTCCGTAGGTCCTGCACATCCAGCCGCTCTGGATAAGCGAGATGTATCGCTGGTAATTCCTATCCTTGCGGATAGGCACAGCTATCCTCCTGCGTGGATACATCCCAAACTCAACAAAAAAGTAGCTCTTGGTCTTAAAAGTCTTGCAGTTTCGAGGAACATTGAATTTGACGGTAATATTTT
>Ga0315282_10000977_pt1 | contig 55303 bp, 60 predicted proteins | sample YL17G07_20_MG_FD_203693 | JGI IMG/M metagenome (GOLD analysis project Ga0315282, IMG submission 203693) | Sediment microbial communities from Yellowstone Lake, YNP, Wyoming, USA - YL17G07_20 | ecosystem: Environmental > Aquatic > Freshwater > Lake > Sediment | place: USA: Wyoming | collected...
CTTGGTTACTGACCACCCGTACTTTACACGCCTGCGTATTATTGCCCTTCTTGCCTTAAGCGAAAGCATCCAACACTCCTCTCATACTGCTTATGAAGAGTGTCGGATATGTGGTTAGGAAAGACAGAAAAACAAAATATATTAGCCAGGCGCTTTTGAAGGCTATGTTAAAGATGGGAGTGGGTGGAGACAATGGGCGAGGGTTGCAAGGTTGTTTTGACTGCTGACCGCACTCTCATGAGTGATTATCACCACAATGAGTTTGTGGGTTTTGGAACATGTGCTCCTCCAAACTTTATTCCGGACTGGCTTTACAGCTGGTTGTTCTTTCCACCCATTAAAACGAAGGGCGGGGTGCCCGTTGCTGCGCCTTATGGGCTCAGAAAGATTGAGGCCCAACTGCTGATGGAAGGTTTTGACGTGACCGTAGTCGATCCAGACCATTTAAAGAAATACCTTGATGATGCTGAGGTCCTGGGCATTCATGTCATGGATCCTTTCGGCATGGGTCCGGCCTCAAGCACATTCGCGTCCATCTTAAAAAAGGAGCTTTTTTTGGCGCAGCACTTCCGCATGTTGATGGAGAAGCCTGAAATAAAGATGGCGAGGAGGCGCGGTTTGAAAATAATTGTTGGAGGCCCTGGCGTTTGGCAGTTTAAGTATAGACCCGAATTTGTTAAGGAGCATGGAATAGACTGCATAATTGATGGGGAAGCCGAAAAAGTTATCGGAAAAATCGTTCGGGCCGCTTTGAACGATGAAGATCTTCCGCAATACTATGAGGTCCCAGTCGAGGAAACTCCCAGTTTGGATGAGATACCGGATATTGTGGCGCCCTCAATTAATAACTTAGTGGAGATCGGGCGTGGGTGTTGCCGTGGATGCAGGTTCTGCAGCGTGACTTTGAGGCCATTAAGATGGTACCCCTATGATAAGATACTGCGGGAAATAGAAGTGAACAGGAAAATTAGGAGGGGCGCATGTCTCCACGCTGAAGATGTAATGCTTTACGGTTCCAAAAACACAGTTCCGGACGATGAGAAGCTCGTTAAGCTTCACGAAAACGTTTTAGAGAAATGCGATAGAATTGGATGGAGTCACTGTTCACTGGCTACAGTCGCATCAAAACCAAAGCTTTTCTCGAAAATTTCAGAGATCATACTACAGAAACAGTCATGGTGGGGAGCCGAAATAGGAATAGAAACAGGCTCGGCTGAACTAGCAAAGAAGATTATGCCAGCAAAGGCTCACCCCTTCAAGCCTGAGGAATGGCCGGAAGTTGTCCGCACAGGCATGGGTTTGATGCATGATCACAAGCTTGTTCCAGCATGCACCTTAATTGTTGGCGTGCCAGAAGAAACTGAAGAAGACTTGATCAAAACGATAGAGCTTGTGGAGGACCTCAAAGGTGTAAGAAGCCTTATCGTACCATTATTTTTTGTCCCAATGGGCAGGCTGAAGGATAAAGACTGGTTTAAGGAGACGGAGATGAACCAGCTCCACACAGAACTGCTGATAAAATGCCTAAAACACGACTTTTACTGGGTAGACAGCCTTATAGACTTATCCTTCAGAGGGAAATGGTATGGCAAGTTTCTGTGCCCCTTCTACAGGCTGTTCGTTGGAGTGGTCACGTATAAGGCGAAAAAAGCCGGAATAAGATGAGGTGAAAACATGCATTTTGATCTCATTGAAAATGCTTTTCTCTCTGCTGCCGTTAATCCTTGGCTGAAAGCTCTGATCGGCAGATTTGATGTGGAATGCAGAGAAGATGGAAACCTGCTCCTAAACTCACTGAAAGATTTCTTGGGCATACCTGTTTCTCTCTGCCCAACATGCCAGCGGAAAAGCCGACTTTTAGCCAAACCGGTCTATACAGTTGGAAGCCGCTTATTAAAAGTTGATAGGGGCTTCATGAAGAAGCAGTTTCTTGAAGACCCGTATGGTAGAGCCTGGTTCATAGGCTTCGGGTTAATGATGACGGGCGTGAGGAAATATGGCATACGCATACCTTTCGTTCCAGCCGGCCCCTTTGAAATTGTCTGGAACCTCACATACAGATGTAATTTACGTTGCAAGCACTGCTATGAGAACGCCGGCAACGGCAGACTCCCAGAGTTAAATACAGATGAAGCAAAGCAGGTCATAGACATTCTTTCAAAATTAGCCGGTGTGGGGCTGCCGGCGCTTTCATTCAGTGGAGGCGAGCCCATGGCAAGGAAGGACTTCTTTGAGCTGGCAGCCTACGCCAAAAAGCACATTCTATACATCAGTATGGCCTCCAATGGAACTTTGATTACGGAGGATGCTGCTAAAGAGATTAGGGACGCAGGCATAGATTATGTTGAGATAAGCGTAGACGGCGCGACGCCGCAAACTCATGACGAGTTTAGAGGCATGCCAGGAGCCTTTGAAAGGGCAATTAGAGGCGTAAAAAACTGCGTCCAAGAAGGCGTGGACACATGTATAGCAACGGTTCTGCATAGGGACAACATCGCCGAGCTTGACAAACTCGTAAGTCTTGCTAAGGAATTGGATGTCCGCTTCATACACTTCAACTACGTGCCGACTGGAAGGGCCGAGGCTTACGTTGAATTGGATCTGACCCCAGACGAGCGGCTCCATGTTTTAGAGACAGTCGGGAAGGAAATAATCAACCTGTATCTGCAGGCAAAGGAGGAAGAAATCAAATACGGCAGGTCAAGCGTTAAAGTCGACCGCTTCTTCAGCACATGCCCGCAGTACGCGAGCGTCACGAAGGAGCTCTCGGAAAGACATGGCGAAAGGTTTATGGTTGAGGCCCACTACGCAGCAAAGAAAGGAGTCGAAAACGCCGCAAACTTTTTGGGCGGCTGTGGAGCTGGGCGCTTGTACTGTGCGATAGAGCCTAACGGCGACATCAAACCATGCGTGTTCTTCCCGACAAACAGAGACACCGTTCTAGGCAACGTACTGAAGGATGATTTTGAAGAGATATGGGACACCGACCCGTTGCTCTGGAAGCTCCGCATTAGAGAGGATATGGAAACCTACGTTGTGAATGGCGAAGAGGTCGGCTGCGGAAAATGCCCGGATAAATACATATGCGGAGGATGCCGTGCAAGAGCCTACAGCTACTTCAACGGAGATGTGAAGGCACCTGACATCGGGTGCATTCGCAACAAACTTCTATGGGAAAAAGTTACGAATAAACGATGATGGCCGTTCCGCTATCATTTCAAAACGATATTATGCATCTGTTCTTATTAAGGAGGTGGCACTTGTTTAGCCTTTCTGGTAATTCATGTTTTGATGGTTTTGAATGTGGATTGTCTCATGCCTTCAGAATGGGCGCGTGCTGAGGAATTGAGGGGTTAATAGGGTCTACATTCAATGTGTCTAATGTGGCATTAGATCGTTAAACGTGGTTGGAGGCTGATAATTTTAGAGCAACCTCACCCGCTATAGACCGACTCGATCTCTCTCGCTACCCTCTTCCAATCATACCTCTGGACATCCTCAAATGCCTTACAGGTAATCTCCCTAGCCAGATCAGGGTTCTTGAGTAATGTGAGGATCTTTTCTACCATTGTTCCAATATCATACCTATTCACCAGAAAGCCCGTCACCCCATCCCTTATAACCTCTCCGATGCCTCCTTGCTTGATCGCAACCACAGGTGTCTTTGATGCCATGGCCTCCAGCAGAACTACGCCGAATGCCTCACCAAACACTGAGGGCATAAGAAAGACGTTCGCCCTCTGGTACAACTTGATCAGTCTATCTCTCGCAGCATTCTCTTCCACAATGATGTTGTTGTGAAGATCGAGCGCCTTTATGATGGTCCTCAACAACCCTCCCGACCTGCCTGTACCGGCTATGGTCAGCCTTGCCTCAGGCAAATTGTCCACAACCCTTCTCATGACCTCGAGGAGAAGGGGTATGCCCTTCCTGTAGGAAAACCTCCCCACGAACAGGACGCTCCTCCCGTCGAACACCTTCAGGTCTGGGGAGAACTCCTCCACGAAAATCCCGTTTGGTATCACGCGAACTTCCCTGTCAGTGAAATGGGATATGAAGGATGCAGCCGCTCCGCTCACGGCTATAATTCTATCTGCCATATTGATGTACTGCCTGTAGGGAAACAGAATGTATGATGAAGGTCTCCAAAGGTACTCAAACTCGTACATTATCTGTATGGAATGATTAGTGAGCACAGTCCTTATCCCCAGTTTTTTGCCCACCATTAAAGAGAAGAGTGATACAGGTGAAAAAGCATGGTGAGCATGCACCACATCAGGTTTAATCTCTTTGATCACTCCCTTAAGCTCCTCAAGTCGCGGCACATCAATGGTGTTAGAACTGCCGAAGAAAGAGCCCACTCTGATTACCCTGAGGCCATGCTTACCGTCATCGAATACTGCTTTTTTTTGTCACTATGAAGACCTCATGTCCATTCTCCTCAAGCGCCCTCGCTAGGTTCTCAATGTGGGTTGTTATGCCTCCGATCTTGGGATAGAAGTAGTCACTGCAAAGCGCTACCCTCATCCAAATCTCACCCAAACATATACCGTCTTCACCTCATGTGTATATATTTACCGCTCTTCACGGTCCTCACGAAATAACATGGAAAGCCAATGCTATATAGTGAGGATTCGGTTCTAGAGATTTTCGAAAAACCTGCCTATAGCCTTTCCCAAAAGGAGCGCAATGCTTAAAGATCATTGACACAACAGTTATCCTCATGCCCTCCTTCGAGTTTTACATCCTCAACGAGTACTACAATAGGTACCTGAAGGACAACGACAGATTGGCGAAGGTAGCATCCCTGATAGACTGGGAGCTCCATGATAGCCTCATCCAACAAAAACCTCACAGAGAAGGGAGGAGGGAGAGACCAAACATCGATCCAATCGTGATGCTGAAGCTTTTAGTGTTACAGCAGTGGCACGGTTTGTCTGATCCGGATTTGCTCAAATACCCTACCCCCGGCAGCGAAAAGTGGGCAACTTTTTCCCCTGTTTTTCACTCCTGCTCGGGGAGGCAGGAGGGGAGAGGAGAAGTGGAGGAGAAAAGAAAACGAGAAGAGGCAGCCCCAACACACTATTACATGGAAAGCCCGAAAAAGCTATTTTTTAAGGGTCTCCCTCTTTGTTGAGTATCTCCTCAATTTTCTGCCTAATCCGCATGACTTCAGTCATCGTCATGTAGCTCTTTGGCAGACCGTGTAGGCCCCGTCACTCCGCATGCGCATCATCCCAGCTCATAGCCAAGTGCTGAGCTTTATATTGATGTCTCTTCATCTTCCTTCACAAATATACCAGCCCACTGGGAATATATATACTCAAGACGAGAGTATCTTTATTGGGAGAAGAAGAAAAAAAGAGGATGGACGGGTATGGACAAGAGGAAGGCCATTAAGGCACTGAAGGTTGCCCTCTTCCTAGCCTATCCCTTCGTCTTCTTCTACGTTTTGGGTACGCTGTATCCCTACAGGGGCCCTCCCACCACCGACATCGCAAGGATGGCATCCCCAAACGCCGACGCCCTGCCACTCGTCTTTGTTTTCACTATGGTGTATCCACTACCCATCTTAATTTACCACCTCTGGGGTAAGATAGTCGTAAATGCAAATCACTCCCCCTCCTATTCCTATCCGTCATACAGAGATGCGTTGGGCGAGGCCGATTTCATGTTCCTGGTCCCATCGCTCCTCGCGCTCCTCACGGCGATCGTCTGCCTCGCCGCCGGCGCACTCCTCGCGCCGTCCAAACCATCGTCGAACCTCAACCCCCTCTGGCTCGCTCCCATAATTGAGACGGCCATGCGCGGCCTGATGGTGCCCTTCACCAGCCTGCACTACCTGCTCACGGTCTGTTACCAGGTCGCCTTCTCCAACCCCAACCTCTCGTACCTCCTCGCCTTCACAAGCTACCTCTTCATCCTCCTCGTCGTAATATTCCCCGTCCCCCAGTGGTACGCATCCAAACTGTTCATCAGGAAGGTGGTGGTGCCGCTGCGGGAGTTGAAGAAAGAAGGGGACATCCGCCGCCCGAAGCACAAGCTCGGGTACCGGGACGTCGTAGGGGTCGACAAGTTCCGGGACCCAGCAGTACCGGTGAGTGAAGGTGCTGGTACGGGCATAAGCACAAGCATGGGTACGGGTGCTGGTGCAGGTGCTGGCACGCGTACAGTAGCACCGATCCCCCCCTCGGAACACTTCCTGAAGTACGGGACCGACGAGCAGTGGAGAGAAGATGAGCGGAGGAGGATTGACCGCCTGAACAGCACACCGGTCACGGATGAGTACCTGAAGAGGGCCAGGGAGGCGCTGCAGGAGCTGTACGGCCTGGTCGAGTCCGAAGGGATCGTCCTCACGCAGAAGGAATGGGTGTGGTTCATAAACTTCCTGGAGGACGGAATAATTTTCACAATGAGGAGAGGCACCTCCTGCACCTCCCCCCCAACAACCGAGGTGCAAAGGTTAGACGAGCTGCTGGCAAGGACGGAGTACGAATTCCAGGACAGGGTCGTCCTCCTGCTCGCATACGTGACCTTTGCCGCTGCACTCTTCGAGGACTTCAAACAGCAGGGGCTGACCCGTGCCGACCGCATCGACGACTTCATTGAGGAGAGGATGCTGGCTGCCAGGGGTTACCTGCGCCCGACGGCCCTCCTCCGCCCCGAGAACTACTAGCCGGAGCGCGGTTAGCCGCCGCAGCGAGGGACGCGACGGCCACGGCAGCCGCAAAAACCTCCCCCCTTTATAAATTCGACGCAGCTGTGTTAGAGTAGGGACAGGTGGCTCAAGTGTTCTCGTTCCTGCTGCTCATACCCATGATACTACTGGCTATCGGCATCTTCAACGCGGCCCTCCCAGCCGTGGTTGGGAACATTGTAAATGCCACGAACATGCCGCAGAACATCTACTCACTCCTCATCGAGGTCCCCCGTCCGTTTTGGAACGATACCGTGTACGGGATGCCGGCCCTGGCCAACTCCACGACGGGCGGGATATACAGCCCCAGCGGCTACAGCGGCATAATAGGGCCCTCGATGACGAACTTCTACGCCGGGTCGAGGTATGCGGCTTTTGCACTGCTCGCCTTCGTCCTCATCATCGCCGCGTTCTCCTTCTTCCTCCAGAACTTCAGGCTCGTCGGGGAGGGGACGGCGATGAGGATCCTCACCGGGACGGTGATGGTGGCCGTCCTCATCTACATCTTTCCTGCAATATACGACGTGATAGCCGCCGCCGTGAACTCTGTGACATGCTCGATAGCCTCGCCCAATACAATATACACAATACTCAACCAGGCTGCCGCCATCACGCCGAACCCCGGGTCCGTCACCACTACAACCAACGCCAGCACCGGCATCACCGCCAATATCACCAACCCTCCCTGGGCAGCATATATGGGTAATATTCCAGGGGCCACGAGCTCCTCGTACGATGTCGGGAGCGCCATAGCAGGAATAATAATGAACCTATTTCTGCTCATCTTTGTCATGATCACCTACGTGAGTATAGCGATAATGGGGATCCTCCGCACCTTCTTCATAGGTGCAGCCTTCGCCCTGATGCCGGTCCTGCTGGTCATGAGGCTCATGCCGTACATCGACAAGGTCGCCGACCTGTTCATACAGGTCATCGTAGGCGGGATCCTGGCGTCGGTTATCGTCTCGGTATTCTTTGCCTTCGGCTACGACGTACTGACGAACGCCTCCATATCCGGGCTCATGAAGACACTGATAGCCATGGGGGTGCTCCTCGCCTCCTCCATGATGATGACCGTCCTGATACCGCATTTAGGATCTTTGATGTCCTCCGTGTCGACGGCGATCACGGGAGCCGCCACCGGTGCTGTCGTGGGAGGCGCGGCCGTGACGACCGGTGCTGCCACAGCAGGCGCCCAGGCCCTGCCGGGGCTCATGACAGGCGTGGAGACCGGGGCACTATCACCCGCAAAAGCCGTCCTGATGGGGGCTGGCACCACGGCTGTCGGCGGACTCGGGACGTTCGGGGCCGTGGCGCCGCGCCTGGTGCCGGGGATGGGGGCGGCAGGCTACGCCATCCCCACCGCCGTATCGATGGGGAAGGGGGTGGGAGGGATGGACTTCGTCCAGAGGTACGCCGCCAGTAATCCCGAATACGCCGACGCCCTGTTGCTCCAAGCGGCTGCGACGCCGCACGAGAACGAGGGGGACCCGGGTGGTATGGCAGAGTACGCCGAGAACGTGAAGACAGACCTCCTCACGAGACCTCCCGAGGTCCTGGGGAGGGAGTACGAGACAATGACAGGGACCAAGCTCAACGCGGAGGAGTCCGCCGAGGTTGGGAAGAGGATGCAGGGCAGGGTGCGCCAGATTATGGACATGACGAAGGACGACAAAGGGGCGCAGAACGTCCTCCTCTCGAGGATCGGAAGGGGCTACAACGCGTGGAAGGCCCACACGGTGGAACTGAAGCCGAAGAAGGTGAAGGCGACGGAGGAGGCGGCCGTGGAGGAAGCCATGAAACGCAGCAAAGGGTACTACGAGGAGGCGGGGACCGAGCACGTGGAACTGAGGCTGGAGGAGGCAGGGCTGACCGGCCTCAGCCCGATAACGAAGTCAGCCGCCCTCAGGGACAGGAAGGCAAACGCGGACAAGGTGGCGGAGTTTGTGCAGAGGAGGAAGGGCGTTGAAGGTTAACGGCCAGTCGAATATGGCAAAAACAAAGGAGGAACCTGTTTCCGTCCCCCAGCTCCTGGAGGGCTACAGGGCGGTCACATTCAGCGACGACGACCTCACCGACCTCAAGAAAGCGTTGGAGGAAACCTTCTTCAGTGGAGCATACGCACTGCTGTACTTTGTCGGGAAGGGTTGCGGGGGGCGCTCATAACAGCGGGGCAAGGAGACCACCCTTTTTAAAGGGTGGAGGAATTGCCACTCCCTTCATAAAGTTTTTAGGCAAGTTTTGGCTATGAGTAGATTGGTTAGGAGCATGAAACGAGCCATACTACTACAAACAGATGCTACAACTCGCAAGGAAAAAATCTTGAACGAGTTCAGTACAAAAGCCGTTTCCCTTGCCAATCTCCTGCTCCAACATCGCAAGTCAAAACGACTGATGGACCTGCACAAAGAGATGTACTCAACCTGCAAGAAAGACACCCCCTTCAACAGTCAGGTGATATGTGACATCGAGCGTAACGTGGTTCGCAGCAAGGGGAAGACAATCAGAGCAATCACCATCAAGTTCAACGTTCCAAGAAACTGTAAGACCTTCAGCACGAAAAGCAGGTTCTTCTTGGAACTCGGTTTGTATCCGAGACGGCACATCGCCATCCCGATACGGGCAAACCGCAGCTTCCAAAGATACACCGATCTGATCAGGTCGGGTTGGAAATGCAAAACTTACGGTCTGACCTGCGACGGTCAAATCGCTGCCTTTCTCTCCAAAGAAGGCACCCCTGAAGGTAAGCGCAACGTGGTCGGTGTTGACGTGAACAGCAAATGTTTCGCCGTTTCCGTTCTTTCCCCGGATGGGAGAGTTCTCAAACAGCTCTACTACGGGAAAGACATCTGGACAAAAAGAAAACGAATAATGGGGAGAAGAACAAAACTCCAGAGCCTCGCCGACAAGGGAGGCCACCGAGCCAGAAGAAGTCTCAAGAGACTCAAGATTAGGGAACATAATTTCGTAAAAAACAGGATTGGTGAGGTCGTGAGGGATATAACCAACCTTGCCATCAAATACGATGCCGACATCGCCATCGAAAACCTCAAAAGGTTCAATCCCAAAGGAAAGAGGTTCAACAGAGAGGTTCTTCGGATTCCATTCTATCAATTCAGGAAAAACCTTGAGAGCAGGTGCCTCGACAGGAACATCAAGCTCACGGTTGTGGATGCCTACCACACCTCCAAATGGTGCAGCCACTGCGGTGCTGTGGCTAAAAGCGGGCACTCCACAAACTACGCTTTGTTCAAGTGTAGTAACTGTGGACAAGTAGTAAACAGCGATAGAAAGGCATCCCTTGCCATCGCTGTAAAATCTCTGTTGGTGCGGAATGAACATGCTCCTAACCAAAGCATATTTTTCCAGTCTACCAACAGACCAGTCTCCGTAAACGGACTGTTGCGTTCCGATGCGGTTGGTTCGAGTTTTGCTGTGCATGAGCTTGACCAACCTATGGAAAGCCACCTATTTCAATAGGTGGTAGTTTACACAGGAGGCTTTCACAGCTGTACTCCGACCGGCAGGCACTCATGGATGCCTGCATCAGCCTGAAGGAGCGGGAGAGGTGGGGGTCGTTCAGGTGCGAGATCGTCGAGGACGGGACCGGGACTATCCGGGTGGAAAACTGCTTCGAGGCGAGGGGGTGCGGAAACTCAAAGGAACCAGTCTGCTACTTTGTAAGGGGCTTCATAGAGGGTTTCTTCGGCAGCGTGTTCAAGAGGGAGCTTAAGGTCACCGAGACCTCATGTTTCGCGAAGGGCGACAGGGAGTGCATCTTCGAGAGCCGCCCAGAGCAGAGGGCTGCTGGTGAAACCTGAGGGCCCGGGGTGTATTAATTGGAGTTCAGACGGAAGGTCGCTCTGCAGGGACTGGCGTCCTTCGCCGCCATCACGTTGCTCTACGTGGAGAGCGTGTACTCCCTTCCCTTCCTGGTGGGCGTCCTGAACATTTGGCCTCTAGCCCTAGCCACGATCTTCTCCCACAACGCCTTCGCGGCGTCGGCGATCATGCTCTGCATGATCTTCTGCACGAACCTAACGGCCCTATTCAAGGAGCGCAAATGCAGAGGAGCGGCACTCGCGCTCAGGCACCCGGGGGCCTTCTCCGCGGCTTTCGCGGCCGTCGTAGTTCTCACGAGCCTGCTCCGGGGCGCGGGCCTCGCCAACGCCCAGCTTCAGGACATACCAACCATGGCTCTGATCAGCCTGCCGGTGATGGTAATGGAGGGATACGGCCTCTACCTGGCAGTCAAGAACGTGCTGACAAAAAACGTAAGGGCGAAGACGCTCCTTCAAGTCTACACCGTCTTCTTCGCGGCGGCGGCAGTCGAGGCAAGCCTCATTACCCTGCTCTGAAGGAAGGAAAGGGAGAAGGAGAGGAAGAAAAAATGAAGCTCTCGGTGTACTACGACGGGCTCTGCGAACCCCGCAATCCTAAAGGCGTGGCAACCTACGGCTTCGTGGTCTACAGGGACGGCGCGAAGATAGGCGAGGGGAGAGGGCTGGCTGCCGAGCCTTGGAGCGAGAGCGCGAGCAACAACGTCGGGGAGTACAGGGGGCTGATAGCCGCCTTCGAGTGGCTCCTCGAGCACGACTACGAGGGCGCCGAGGTCTTGATCAGAGGCGACAGCCAGCTCAGCATAAGACAGATGCAGGGATGGTACTCGGTCAACGCCCCGAGGATCCTACCCCTCCACAGGAGAGCCAGGGAGCTCGCGTCGAAGTTCAGCAAGGTGGCGTTCGAATGGGTGCCGAGAGAACAAAACGAGGAGGCGGATCTGCTCAGCGAGCTCGCACTCAAGGAGTACTGGACGGAGTACAAATCCAAGAAGGCGGCGGAGATCCGTCCCGAGGAGATCGAACACGTATCGGGCTCAATATTCAACGTGAGGGGGTACAGGGTCGACGCCGAGGCGGGCACCTGCGAGTGCCCGGACTATACGTGGACAAACCGCAATCAGAGGCTTCAGGTAAGGCTTCCGTGCAAACATATTATAGCCGCACGCCAACACGCACGCCAACCCCTAAAGGAGAGGGAGGGGGAGGAGGGGCCTCTCCCGCCGTTTGAGGTAAAACTTTAAATCCTGTTTCACGTGAGAATCTATGAGCCCTTAAGGGCCAAGGAGGCGAATATACAAATGTCGGCTCCTGCGGAAGCGAAACCGAAGAAGGGAAAGAAACAGAAGAAATAAAAAACCCAGCCGTAAAGGAATTTAAAAACTTCACTCACTTGTAAGAGGTGCTAGACCGTCCAGCGGCACCTCCCTTTTTTTCTTTTTCTTTTACCTTACACTCGCAAGGAGGTCCCGTCCTTCAGGGCGGGGTAGTTGACCGAATGCTCCATCTTCAGAGGATTGGTAGGGCGCTGGAGAGCGCACTATTTCCATCACCTTTCCCGTGTGCTCCATCAAAAGACTTCTCATTCGAGAGGCGAATGGGAAATGATGGCGGGCTGCCCCCTCCTATCACTCTCAGGCAACCACCCCGAACTAACAGAAATGCTGATGGACGGACTGGAGGAGTTTTCAAGGCTCTTCCTCAATTTTAAAACATTAAATGGATAAAGCCTCAGTCGTAGGAATATCCGAGTTTCGCCATGCGTGACAAAAACGGTCTTTTTTGCCCGAGTTTTGCTCAAATACCTTACCTAGCAACGAAAAGTGGGAAAAATTGGGCAGTTACTGGTCCCCCCTCACACCACGCTGTTAGGTAAATGCAGCCGCGACCTGGCTTATCGTGCCGTTAGCGAACACGGTATAACTGCCGTCAACCACATTGACCTTGTACAGAACCATGTGAGTAATCGGCCCAGCATCGGATGACCAGTAGTCTGAGTATGCCTGCAACTCCGAGAGAGCCACTTTTGAGGCTATCTCCCCTCCAGACTTAGTCAGGTAGTTTCCGGCAGGGTCTATTATGCAGAGCTCCCCACCCTGAACTGGCAAGATCACTGCGAGGTGACTTTTACCACTTGAGAAGTCGATGTGTGCCAGGTACAGGTTATATTCTGTACCATACACGAATTTCATATGATATTTTATCATGGCATACGCCAGGACGGCCTGGTCGTCGCAGTCACCCTGCTTTATGTTGAGGGTCAGCTCCGGGGTCTGGACGTAGTTTTGCGCCGTTTTCATTTCGTCGTAGAAATGTGTCACGTATTCTCTTCCTTCATAGGTCACATACCAGTATGTGAAAATATATGGCATCTCGACGTCATTCGTATATTCAATGTTTGCAGTTATGTAATCGTAGATCTTTTGTATAGACGACCATATGTCCGTGGATGATGTGTCAGCAGCTGCCACTGCAGTCGTCGTCTTCTTTATAGCACCATCGTTCAGCACCCGCGGAAACGCTTCTGGAACACTACAGTAGGAATAAAGAAGATCTTTCAACTTCAACACATCACTGCTCAATCTCATGTAGTTGCTCATCATCTGTTCATTTGCAGTTGCTGTGGAGTTGTAGGTCAGCTGGAGCTGTTTCATGTCGGCCATGAGCTGGGAGCAATTCCATAGCAGGGCGGAATAATCTGATTCTAATGACGAATAGTTTGTCTTCAAATTGTTGTAATCCACGTTTAGTCTATCATAGTTGGAGGAAAGGGTCTGGTAACTATTTTTTAATGACGAATAATTGTTGTACAGGTTTGAGTAGGAAAACTTCAAGTCAAAATATGTCTGATTGAGCCTACCGTATTCTGATGCCAGTGAAGATAGGTTCCCCTCCAAAGACACTTTTTCCCTCTGCAGGGAAGAGATCTCACCCCTCGCCTGCAGCAGCCCACCCTGCAGAGTGCTTATCTGCGGGTTGAGTACCATAAAGCCGACGCCGAATCCCGCGGCAGAACCTATCACTAAAAGAAGGACGAATATCGACAGGGTTTTGGATTTAATATGACGTCACCCCTTACCACCTCAACATTCTCCGTATGAAGTATGTATATTTCCTTGCCGTATTATACTTTTTTCATCCACAGCCATCTCGACTTTATATACCCCTATCAGTAAAAAGTGACCAACTTTTTCCCTCTTTTTCGAATATTACTAGTTTCGACCCCTCTCCGCGCCCGCCCTTTATAAATTCACGCCAACTGCATACTCTTGAGGAAAGAGTCAAATGTTCAAGGATGTTAGTGGTGACGGGCCCAGATACCACGTCGAGGTGTCGTACCACGAGAACCCGAGGAACAAGAAGAAGTACGTTGTCCTGAAGGAGCACGACGTGCCCTTCCAGGTGGTCCAGGACATGATAGGGGACGTCCTGGAGAAGGTCGGCAGGGGGTCGGCCGAACTGAGGCACATCCTCGTCTACATGCCGGACGACCCGGAGTACGGGCTTTAGGGGAGAGGTGATACCTTTGGTCAGGCTCGTCCAGACCCTCTGGTTCGAGACGATATCCGTGCTCAGCCAGCCCTTCATAGACACGCCCATTGGCATGATAACGGTCAGGCAGGCAATCATAGTCGGCGTGGGGGCAGTCCTGGGGTACGCCATCTACAGGCTGGTCCCATCCTTCATAGACCCCTTCGTCAGGATCGGCATTGGGATAATCCCGTTTGCCCTCTGTTTGATGACGGCTGCAAAAAAAGTGAAGACCGTGCCGCCCGAGCAGTACCTCCTCCTCATGCTCCAGCCGAGGGCGAGGCCTGGAAGCAGAACGAAAGGAAAGAGCGAGGGCGAAAACAAAAACAAAAGCAAAAGCAAAGGAGAGGCAGGGGCGACGGTAGCCCCAGCACCGACACCTGTACCAGCACCAGCAGAACGCCAGGCAGCATTCACGACAAAAACAGAGGCGGAGGCCGCCGTGCCCTCCGTTCCAGCTCCTGCAGAGGAGCCCCCGCCGGCGCCCGTGCGCCTGAGGCCGGTGGAGGAGGTCCCCGAGGAGGTGAGGAAGACCCTGAGGACGTTCCTGCCGCCGCTGAAGGCGGTATCGGCGGTGATGGGCGACGGCGGCGAGGTCACGGTCAGCGAGGTGTTGAAGAACCCGAAGACCGGTGCCTCCCTCCTGAACACCAAGCTCTACGCATCCGTGGGGAGCAGGATAGTCACTGCCACCTCGGACGAAAAAGGCGCCTACACCGTGAAGTTCTACCCCGGCGGACCGGGGTCGTACTACGTGCTCGTGGCCGTACAGGGCTTCGGCACGCCAGTTGACTCCGTGCTGATCAACGTCGCAAGGAGGCAGTGAAGACATGAGCATCTTCAGCAGGAAGGAAAAGGAGCAGGAGAAAGAAAAGGAAGGAGAGCAGGCTGCTGGAGCGCGAGCACAAACACGAGCACAGCGGCGCCACACCTACGAGATCCTCCCCGTGAACTTCATCACGCTCCCGGAGCAGCGCCAGGACGAGCTCGCCTCCCGCTTCCACTTCCTCCTCAACTCCGTCCCCTCCCCCGTGAGGATAGCGATGGTGAGGGGGAAGAGGGGGGTGGAGCTCGGACCAGACAGGACGGCCGTGGTGGAGTACCCGACCTTCTTCATCGAGTGCGGCGAGCCCCTGGACGACATCCTCGAGGCCAACCGCTTCCTCTTCCAGAGGGCGGACTCCTTCCCCGTTCCTGATGTAAGGACGGCGAGGTGGAGCCACCTGGTCCTGGAGGACGGGAGGCTGGCGCAGTGCCTGACCGTGTACGAGCTGCCGGCTGCGCTCCCAATCGGATTCCTGTCGGAGCTCTACGGGACAGCGGACGTGGTCCAGTTCACGGCCTCCCCCCTCGACCCGGAGGAGGCGGCGAGGAAGATAGAGAACTACAAGAGGACGGTGAACGCCTTGGTTTCCGCGGCGGTCAGCAAGAGGCGGTCACCGAGCCAGGCCCTCCTGAACAAAAGGAACATGGCGGAGAGGGCGTTGGCGGCCGTGACCATGGGCTCGTCCAGGCTCTTCAAAGTCTCGACCACATTCGCCGTCACCGGCTCGTCGGTGAACGAGCTGAGGGACAAGGTGAGGCAGCTGCGGAACAGGCTCAACGCCCGCCTCATCAGGGTGGACTCCCCCAAGATGGTGCAGGGGAGGCTCTACGAGGGGAGAGGAAAGGTGCTGTACGTGGACACGAACACGCTCGGGGCCTTCTACCCCTTCGTTGCGGGTGAGGTCCTGGAGTCGGGCGGGATATTCCTGGGGATCAACGCGCTCTCCGGGGCGCCGGTCGTCTATAACCCGTTGGTCCGCCCGAACGTCAACATATCGATCATAGGCACGAGCGGCGCGGGGAAGAGCTTCACCTCCAAGATCTTCCTGAACAGGCTCCTGGGCAGGGACCCGGAGATACCCTTCTACGTGATCGACCCGGAGGGCGAGTACACCCCCCTCGTGGAGTGGCTCGGGGGCCAGGCCGTGCACGTCAAGAACTACGAGGGGACGGGGCTGGGCCTCGACCCCCTTGCGCTGTTCGAGAAGGGCGAGGCCGCCGACACTGTCTGCGACATAGCGGGGCTGACGGAGAGGAAGGACGTCTCCCGCGTCCGCGACCTGGTGATGTCCTCGCAGTCGCTGGAGGAGCTCTACGGAAGGCTCCCGGCGGACCTGGCGGAAAAGTTCTCGTCGATGAAGGGCGGACCCGAATCATTCATCTTCCAGGGGCAGCCCCTGTCATTCACGCCCAAGATGTCCTTCGACATGAGGAGGATAGAGTCCAAGCTGGTGAAGCAGTTGGTGTCCTTGCTGATATTCGGCAAGATATGGCAGATCGTCTCGAAGCCGGACGCGTTCGGCATAACGAGGGCGACGCCGAGGATGGTCCTGGTGGACGAGGCCTGGCTCTTCATGGCCATACCCTCCGCCGCCACGTTTTTGGAGAAGGCAGCCAGGCTCGGGAGGAAGAGGAACTGCATCCTCCTCATCAACACCCAGAGGCCGGCGGACATGATAGGCGACGTCAGGGCAGGGGCATCTTTGACCGCGACGGCGGCCGCCGGGAGGACTATTTTAGAGAACTCCGCAACGAAGATTTTGATGAAGCAGGACGAGGCCAACAGGAGGATAGTTGGCGAGGCGTTCGGCCTCAGCGAACAGGAGATGGACGCCGTGGTGGACCTGCCGCAGGGCGAGGGGATACTCATCACGGAGACGACCCACGCCCGGGTCCAGTTCGTGGCCCCGACGCAGGAGGAGTACCAGCTCTTCACGACGAAGCCCTCGGACCTGGAGTGATCTTCATGAAGGTGAACGAAGAAACAAAGATGACACTGCTCGCGATGCTGTGTCTGGCAATGAGCGGCGCGGTACTCGTGAGTGTATTCGTATTCAGGCCACCGTTACCCTCATACGAGGTGGAGGCCGCCGTGCTGGGCTACCCGACCATAAACGGCAGCGTTCTGACCGCGACCGTGGAGAACCTAGGTTACCTCAATCATACCTTGGTCCTGTGCAACGCGACAATATGCGTTGGAGACGACCGCTACTGTGCGGCATCCATCTCGCCCACCGTCATACCGGTCGGAACCGAGACCGTCACGATTGTTTTCGCGGGCGAGCCGCCGGTGAAGGCAAACAGTTCGTACCCAGTGTTGCTGCTAACCGACCAGGGGACGGTGCGGTTCACAACCGTCTGTCAGCAAAGCGAGGTGGCATGAGTGCGCCGCAGCCAGGACGAGACCACCGCATGGAAGAAGGCGGAGCTGAAGGAAGGAAATAATGATTTCACCAAGGACCTGGACTACTTCCTATCCTTCTTCCCCAACACGCCGGCGGCTTCCACCTTCCCCAGGGAGGTGATGACGGCGAGGACGGGAGGGCAGGTAGCCGTGAGGTCGAGGGAGGAGCTCTTACGCGAGCTGGAGAGGGCGCAGCTGTTGGACTGCTTCATACGGAGCCACACCCACGAGGACGCGAAGAAGGGCATACTCTACTTAATATTCATCGACATCGACCTGGAGGGGAGGCTGGAGGAGGCGAGGAAGGGGGCGGTGGAGGCCTCCGCCAGGATGGAGGAGATGTTCGGCGTCAGGCCCCACGTCCAGTTCTCGGGGGCGAAGGGCTACCACGTGATCCTGCCACTGGAGCCGGTGAGGCTGGAAAGCGCGGACGCCGCCAGGACCGCCCTTAAGCTGGCACAGACGTACCTGTCCAACGACCTGTGCGACCGCCACGTCGCAGGCGACCTCGTCAGGATATTCCGCATACCCGGGACGGTGAACTCGAAGGGACTGGACAACGAGTACAAAGGGCGCGTGGTGACGGTGCAGAGGTGGGACGGGAGGAGGGCGGACTTCTCCAAAGCAAAGACGATACCCAAGGACGTCATTAGGAGGGCGCACGCGGAGCTCAAGAGGAGGATGGAGTACGAGTCCGGCACCCTGCGCTACTACGTGAGGAGGATAATGGAGTACGGGGAGGCGGTCCGCAGGCTCCCGCACAGGGCCAGGCACATCGTGGCCTGCGAGATGATAGCCCGCGGGCGGTCGGACGAGGAGATGCACGCCTTCTTCAAGTACATGGTCGACTACGACAGGGAGAGGACGCAGTACCAGATAGAGCACGCCAGGAGGATGGGGTACAGGTACTCGGACACGGTCGTGGAGGAGGAGTACAGGAACCTGGTCGGCGGTTAGGTGTAGGGCCGAAGGGAGGCGGCAGTGTGGGGAAGTTTACGGGGATGATAGTTAACCCACAAAGCAAAAAGCTATTTAGGTACTGTGTACTCTGCGTCGGATTCAGGAACTGGATAAAATCGTCGGATTTTTATCTATATGTTATTCCGCGGGTTCTGATGTTTTCTTTTGGTAGTACCTAGAATAAGTCGAGCACCCATAGAATTTTGTATCTTGCCAAAGCACCAACAAGGAGGAAAAGAGTGTTACTGATTATTTTTGTAGCAAAGGTTGGGCAAATCATCAGAGCAATTACAATAGACAGAAAATCAAGAAGAAAATAAAAAAATAAAAAAAGAGGAAATTACTTGAACATGCTTGTAGCAATATTCATTAATTGGTTGGTTGAGACAGTGTTGGGAACAAGTATATCGTAGATTACAGTTCCTTGGTAAATTGCAATCTCTCTTTGAGAGAGAATAGCTGGAATATTATTAACATAAGCAATTTGGTCGCCACTGGATATTCCGTTTTTCACATCGCTGTAAAGGGACTGTACATCGTTTAAAGTCCAACCGCTGTCCGTTTGAATCACTACCACATGTCCTGTATTGACAATATCACCTACACTCATGGTGTTGGGGTCAATTGGTGAATTACCATATATCAGGTATACTATTGAATAATTTTCAGCGGTACCACCATACAACACAGTAACTAGGTTCATTCCGAGTGCTTGTATTTTGTCATCAGTTGGCATTTTGAAGGGCACATTAAGTTTTTGTTGGGCATCTAGCACAGTTGTCGTATGTGAAGCAAAGCTGGATATTGGAAGCCATAGTCCGTAATGATCGTTATTGTAGGTGGAATTGTAACCAGAAATGGAAAAGACATTCACACCATTCTGGTTTATTAAAGTCGAAGAAACCGCACCAGCAATCATCGAGATAATAGCGATTACAATTAAGATATAGAGCCTTTTCATTTATCTCACCTTAAGATGGTCCAGAAGAACGCCAGTCTGTGTAACCCCCAGTGAAATGATATGGCAACATATAATATGCAGTTGCAGGATAAACAAAATCATGATAAATCAATCCCATATCTGCCCATTGACATCCCCAATAATGATAATTCAGTGTATTAAGATTGTCATGAGATTCAGATTCACCTACAGGTATTCCCCATGCATAATAGAAGTCAGTGATGCTATAGGTTGGACTAAGATAACTATTGTAGGCATACCACGTTGCATGTGCATCCCCAGGTGGTGGCCACGGTGGCGAAAATTGTCGAGAAGTGTATACCCCATATCTTACATTAGTGTTTAATGGTGTTGCCCCTAGTCCAACAAACCCAGGTACTGTTCGTTTTTGATAATCGTAATAGAACTGTGGACTACTATAATATGGACCGCCATTTGGTTGTTTGCCTTGCATAATACCCATTGCTAGCCAATCAGTATTAGGTTGACCGACTCCATAGAATGATGCAACACCACTATTATAAACGATTGTCTGATTCACCACAGTATTGTAACCTCTTACACCATAATAGTATGGATTAGAGGATGAGGCATTCATTTGTAAGTAAACATACCAACGACCCGGTGATGCATTTACTTGAACTATCACAAAGGCGGAAAAATAGAACAATAATGCAAGTCCTAATGCAGCGACTATGAATTTTTTGTTATTCATCGGATTTTCCTTCTTTTTTTCCTACCCTTTACTGTCTATAAAAAGGCAAAGGCATTAATCAGTTGCATATATGATATATTAATACTTGATCATTTATTAATATATCTTCTTAATTATTAACAAAATAATAAGTGTACAACAGATAATTGTATCACACAACGTCAACGTTTGCTTACTCTTATGACAAGAACGTCAAGAAAGTGTGCGCCAGTGTCGAAGAAGTCTATAACTTATTTCTCATGGGTCTTTCACTTTTGTGTCAGCTGTATTAAATCCACTTATTTCTCATGGGTCTTTCACTTTTGTGTCAGCTGTATTAAATCCCAAATCAGGAACATCATTTCTGCCTAAGAAACTGTAAAGGGCCGTGGTAAGGTTAGCTACATCCGAAGGTGCCTGTGTGGCAAGGTAATCATATGCATGTTTGGCTTCGCTATCCCAATGCCAGAAATCTGAGAAGGTTTGAATCTGAGCCGTTGATTGCTCGCCTGTGGTTTCTTTGAAGAGGACATTATAATCGGCTTTACTGTTAAATGGTGGGTCTAAATAGATTAAATCTACACTCTCGTTGGGGATATATTTACGTAAAACTTCGAGGTTATCCCCATAATAGAGAGTGTTTTGTAGTAATTGCATACTATTTGATATTGGATTATTAGGATTTATCCTTTGCTTGCGTTCTATATCAAAGTCTTCCACTTGTTTAGACCATTAACTTCTATACCACATGCCTCTGCTGGCGTTTTGCCGTTAAGTGCTTCGTGAGGTCGTATGAAGTTGTGGTATATTTGATAACCTGTTAAGATAGCACCCCTAAAGGGTGTGGGACTTCCCCGCTCATAGGTTAAGGAACTTTTACACGCCCCTCATCATATCGAAACCCTGCTGTACAAATTCTATAAAAACTGGGAGGAGCATCAGAAGAGGCACTACAGAGGCAAGATCGAGAAGAACATCAGGAAGTTCTTTGAAGAACACGGATATGAGTACAAAAAGATCACCAAACCCACAGAGGTAGATGGTGCCATCCCCCCAGGGAAACCTAAAGTGGTATTCCAAGTTCGCAAGGGGGTGGTGCAGGATTTAGAAAAACGGGCCAAAGAATTCAGCGCAGAATTTGATTTGGCAATACAGCACTTCCCAGATGCCAAATTTGTGGTCATTTACTTGGTCCCGCAACATGAACTTAAGAAGAAGGACGAAATCAGATCAATAATCGAAGCCCAGAGGGAGGGAAAGAGACCATATGGTGCGCTCATATTGTCTGAGGACGAACTCTCCACACTCCTCAAAAAGTTCGATGAGTGGGGAGTTCCGAGACAAACATCCCTGCTGAGAAAACCTGAAAAATGTTGACATCCTACTGCCCCTCCTCACGCAGTACCTCCTAACGACCAAAATCAGTTCCCGTTTCTAGGAATGTATATTTTCCCGTGGCTGTTGCTTCCCCCTTTATATAATCATACCAAGTGGAATGAGGTAGGAGGCAGATAAAATGAAAGGAGACGAAGCTGCAAAGGAGAAGGGCATGAAGATACTGACGGGCTGCGTTGTCTTCGGCATAATACTATTCCTGGCCCCGAGCATCGTATCCTTCCTGACAGGCTATGACATCAACAAAATTCCCGCAGATGTACTTCCAACGGGACTCGCCGACCTGCTGACGAAACTTCTCACCGCGGTCCAATGGGGCGGCGCCTTCCTCGTTGTCTTCGGCCTCATCTACGGCGGCTACGAGTACGTCAAGATAAGGACAAAAAAAGCCCTGAAGCAGCAGTAAGAACAGGGACAGCCAAAAAAGAGGGCCGAGGAGAGGAGACGTCCCATGGACAGCAGGTGGGGGTACGACGCCCTAAAGGTAGCTGGGATTCTGGCTACCGTACCCCTTTTATTTTTCAACGAGGCAGCACAGCAACTTTTGGCGCCGGCGGCCCTGCTCTACGCGGCAGCCGTGTCCGCGGACCTGTACTCCACAAGCGGCTTCCTAAAAAGAGGTGAGAAGGAGAGCCACCCCGTCATGGCATACTTCCTCCGGCGGCTGCGCACGTTCAAGAAGGCAGCCACTGCGGTGCTCCTTACCTGGGAGGCTCCGGGGGTAGTCCTCATGACGGCCCTTTTTACGTTCGCCGGCCTCCCCGTTTACGCCTCCCTGACCGTCGTTTTTACCGCCCTCGCCGCCGTGCACACCGCGGCGGCCGCGCACAACTGGGACCTCCTGGGGTGATAGTGTAATATGTGGATAGAGCTCCTGCCCAACCCCACCGTCATGAACGACCCCACGTACTTCCCGCCCGAGTACTTCGCCCAGCTCTTCACGTCACTGGCAGGGACGCAGTTCCGCCTCTTCGTGGAGAGGGACGCCGTGGGCCAGTCCGTGCGCCTCCTCATGGAGGTCGACGACTCCATCGCCCCCTCTTCCGTGGAGTACGCCAGGACCCTCCTGAAGGCGGACGTCAACCAGTGTGAACCTCCCCTGCTGGAGTACGGGTACAGGCTCGAGGCGACCCTGGACAGTCCGTGCGCCTTCCCCATCTCCCACATCACGAGGCAGTGGATCGACAGGTACGCCCCCTCCTCCCAGAACCAGATGCACCTCCCGGTGCCGGCGGACAACCTCTTCACCTCCGTCCGCACCCGCGGGACGGCGGTCGAGGTCGTAGCAAGGGCGAGCCAGGAGGCCGCCCAGGAGGTCAGCGCCTACGTGGCAAAGATGCAGCGGGGTAAAAAGGCCAAGGAGGGGCTGCCGATCCCGGGCGGGGACTTCATTGAAAGGGCAGGGGACGTCGTGTACGACGGGGGCGTGAAGAAGCCGTTCACCAGGTACGTGGAGCCGGCGAAGGACAAGAAGCTGGACGTGGCCTCGGAGAAGGTCCTCTCCACGGTATTCGAGTGCAACGTGTTCGTCTACGGGGACTCCGAGGAGGACGTCAAACTCACGCTCTCCTCCTTCGTGAACTCGTCCATGAACAGGCTCCAGGAGCTCTCCATCAAACGCGCCAAAAAAGGGACGACGCGGTTATCCAAGTTGGAGACAGGGGAAACAAAGGAGACGGAGGGAACGAAAAAAACAGAGGAAACGAGGCCCGGGGGTGCAGGAGGACCCGCAGAGGAGGTGCCTGCAAGCGAGAGCTCAAACGAAAGCGAGAGCGAGAGTTCAAGCAAGAACAAGAACGAGAACGAGGGCAAGAACGAGAACGAGGGCAGCACAGTAAAGGTGGGGGAGGAGGCGAAGGAGGAGGAGCTCGTCCTCGGAAGCATATCCGAGGCCAGCCTGGGATCCGCAGACGCAGGTGCAAACGCAAACGCAAACGCAAAAACAGAGGGCGGGACGGAGGGAAGGGCTTCGGGCTGGAGGTTCAGGGAGAGGATCTCGGGGCACTGGGTCGCAAGGCACAGACCGCACATCCAGAAGTACGTGCCAGCGGGGATTATACTGGGTACGACCCTTATTCACCTCCGCATGCTCTCCGGGGCAGGACTCCCGCTCCTCGTCCTCATCAAGCAGGGACTCGACGTGTGGACGTTCCTTCCCGAGCTGGCTGCCTGCGGGGCTGCCGCTGCATTCCTCGTTTCGTTCTCGGTGCTGGTGAAGGAGCACAGGACCGTCGGGCTCAGCGAGTACGAGCTCGCGTCGATATTCTCCTTCCCGAGCCCGGGCATCCCCATAAAGGCGTCGGTTTCGACCCAAAGGGCAGGGGCTGCCCAGGAGCTGAAGGACGGAGTTTCGGGTGGTGTTAGATGGTGGATTGGCCGTCGCTAGGACCAAGAAGGAGGAAAAAAGAGAAGGAGCTGGAGGAGAGGGAGAGGGATAAGGAGAGGGAGAAGAAGGCCTCCCTGGCCAGGAAGCGGGAGGAGTACGCCAGGCTCCTCCTCAAGCCCTTCACGCTGCCGCCGGACTACGCCTCGGTGATGGGCGGGGACCCGAGGGACTTCTTCATCCTGTGCAGGGCCTCGGACAACTCCGGCCTAGTGATTAGGAGGAAGGACAGGATCCACATGGCCGTGTTCGGCGAGCCCGGCATGGGGAAGACGACCTTCCTTTTATTGCAGATAATCCAGCACGTGAGGAACGACGAGGGCTTCTGCGTGATCGACCCTCACGGAGACCTGGCAAAGAAGGTTCTGTCCATTATCCCCAAGGAGAAGTGGGACCGCGTCGTCTACATCGACCCCACGACGGCCGAGGACTACCGCAGGGTGGTGAAGATAGCCTTGCTGGAGTGCACGGACCCGTCGAGGAGGGGGCTCGTCGCCATGGGCTTCGTGGACTCGCTGAAGAAGATGTACGAGGACTTCTGGGGGCCCCGCCTCGAGAGGATACTGCTGAACGCCGTCTACGCCATCATGGAGCAGCCGGAGCTGAGGCTCACCGACCTGTACGACATCATCATAGACCCGCAGAAGAGGGAGCACATCCTCGCGAACGTGAGGGACGAGATGGTCATGAGGTACTGGACGAACGAGTTCCCGCTGCTGAAGGACGACGCCCCGACGGCCGTGACGAACAAGATCTGCAGGCTCATACAGGAGAAGATCGTGGCGCCCATGTTCGACTGCTCGAGGTCCTCGGTGGACTTCGGGGAGGCCATGAACGAGGACAAGTTCGTGATCATAAACCTGTCGGAGGGGAGGCTGACCACGGACGTGGCGAACTTCCTCGGAGCCCTCATCCTGAACAAGATCTACCAGGAGGGGATGGCCAGGGAGAACGTCCCCGAGAGCGAGAGGAAGCCCTTCTACGTCTACGTGGACGAGGCGCACAGGTTCGTCACCACCTCGGTCAAGGACATCCTGCAGGCGCTGAGGAAGTACAAGGTATACATGACCCTGGCGGCGCAGTACCTGGGGCAGTTCGACAAGCAGGGAGGGAGGGACAGGACCCTCACGGAGGCCATACCGCAGCTGTGCGACGCCTTAATCGTATTCACCGTGGGGGCCGAGACGGCCGCCGCACTGGAGTCCTACTTCAAGCCCGTGGTGAGGTACGTCACCAGGGACACCCTCACGACCCTCCAGAGGTACCAGCTGGCCTTCTCGATAAAGCGCGGTGCCGAAAGGTACATAAACAGCGGCATGTGCGTGGACGTCTCCTCCTGCAGGTACGCGGACCCGCAGGAGGTCGTGAAGCGCTCGCTGGAGCTGTACGGCCAGGAGGTGGACGTGAAGAGGTACACGATCAGCTTCGAGCCGACCCCCGTGCCCGACATGGAGCCCATCTCCTTCTTCATCCTCTCCTATCTGTTCTACAAGAGGGACTGCAAGGTTACTCCGCTCCCCTCCATAGAGTCCGAGATGAGGAAGTACGGCTTCTCCGAGAGCGAGACGAACAACACCATCCGCTCCCTGCTGTACGAGAAGCTCCTGGACGTCCAGACGAGCATACCGGAGAAGGGGAGGACGGTCAGGTACTTCACCATGACCGAGCAGGCCAAGGCAAAGTTCAGGGACGCCCCCCAGGGGCAGCGGGGCGGGGGGCCGGAGCACACCGCCATCCTGGGGAGGTACGTGAGCGACCAGAGGCAGAACGGCTTCCTCTGCATCGTGGACCAGGGTGCGGACCCGAGGAGGGAGCTGCCCGACGTCATCGTGTTCCCGCCGCAGTACACGCCTGCCGGGAGGATCCACCCCCGCGTGTGGGACTACACCAAGAAGTTCGCCGTCGAGATCGAGACGGACCCGTACCACCACAGGGACCGGGTGGTCCACAACTGGGAGAAGTGCTACAGGTACGGGCTACCGGTGAACTTCATCACGACGTCCTTCGAGAACAAGGAGATGATAATCGGGATACTTTCGGACAAGGCGACCCCCGTCCAGAATATCCTGAAGGACTACTCCCCGGGGAACATACAGGTGGACAGGGTGACCGCCTCGGGGGAGATCATAAGGTCCTACGAGGAGGACGCCGTGGAGGGGAAGGGAAGGGGAGGTGAAAGAGAAGGGAGGACCGAGGTCGAGACGCTCATAGACCAGATGAAGGGCATGAAGCCGGCGGAGAAGTTCGACCTCCTCGCCGGGAAGGGCTGGAGGCCGTTCGTCCACGTCACCCACACGAACATGAAGGAGGTCCACATGCAGAAGGAGGGCTGTCCTGCACCACTCTACGCCGGCAGGTACGAGGAGCTGAAGGAAAAGTACGAGAAGTTCGTGGCGGAGCACCCGACACCCGAACCGGCAGCTGTACCCACGCCTGCATCAGAATCAGCACCTACACCTGCATCAGCACCAACAACTGCCCAAGCGTCCACGCCAACGGCCGAGGGCGTGCCAGCATCGCCCATGCCAGCGTCTGCTGGTCAGGAACCCGCACGACGACCAGCAGAGAGCGTACAGGTACAGTCCCCAACTGCGGAAGCGGAGATCCTGAAGGAGCTGAAGGTGTTCATGGAGGGACAGAGGACACTCACGGAGGAGCTGAAGGTCCTCAAGGAGGAGGTGGCATCCGTCAAACAGGAGGTCGAGGCCCTTAAGGCGGCCTCAAGACCAGCAGCGACGGTGCAGGTACCTCCGCCTGCAACGACAACCGTACCGACGCCAGCAGAGGCAGTACCGACGGAGACGGAGGCGAAGAGGGGGACTGAAGCGAAGACAGCGACAGAGACGAAGACAGAGGAAGCAGCACCTGTGCCGACAACCGCCCCCACGCCAGCAGGGGCACCAACCTCTGCCCAGCCGCCTGCACTGCCTCCATCAGTAACGCCAACCCCTCCAGCACCAATAGAGCAGACACCAGTACCAACCATAGAAGAATCGACCAGTAAGGAACCCTTAGAGGTGAAGGAGGTACCAAAGGAAAAGACAACAATGGTAGAAGAAGAGGAGGACGGGGATGAAGACTACGAGGATGAAGAGGTTGTCTGTATTGAGAAGACAATAAAGGGGGTTCTTATAAAAATGAACGAGAGCGGAGTGAAGGAAATGGGGGCAAAGGAGCTGTACGAGATGGTGAAGAAAGCACTGAAGGAGAAACCCGGCGAGGAAACGAAAATCACTTCAACGGAGTTGGGTTTGATCTGTAATAAGCTTGGTGTAAAGAGGAAGCATACCGAGTGTGGCAATAAGTATTATTGGAATGAAGAAATTGCGAAGAAACTTAAAGTCGAAAGCGGGAATAGCTAGCTTGATCCTTCAGCCAAACCCTTCAGCCATGATACAAACCCTTCAGCCTGATCTCTCACCACCGACACATTATCAAACCAGGGTGAAAGATTTATATATGCTGTAAAGTAGAGAATTTCTCGGAAACCCCAAACAGGCCTTAGTGCCTTAAAACCCTTCTCTCCTCGGAGAGAAGCGCTTCGCTCTTCGGAGCGAGCAAAACCCGTTGCTCCCGGGCTTGGAGCGATTGGGTTGATGGTGATTTTTAAAGTAGTTTTTTCTATAAACTCTACAAAAAACCCTTCAGCCAAACCCTTCAGCCAAACCCTTCAGCCATGATACAAACCCTTCAGCCAAACCCTTCAGCCATGATGGCCCAACCTGCTACCGCCAGGCATCCGCGGTCAACCCTTCAGCCAAACCCTTCAGCCATGATACAAACCCTTCAGCCAAACCCTTCAGCCATGATGGCCCAACCTGCTACCGCCAGGCATCCGCGGTCAACCCTTCAGCCAAACCCTTCAGCCATGATACAAACCCTTCAGCCATGATACAAACCCTTCAGCCATGATACCTAAATTTGGCACATAACCCGCGTCGTCGCAGACGCAATGCAACACAAACACCTGTGGACTTTGCAATTTTTTCGACTAAATACCACCTAGGATACACCATCGACACAGGACCACCACACCATCAACACGAGAACGACAATCCTTCACCATCACATCAAGGTTCGCGAAGGGCACACCAACGTGTCCTGGCACGGCGCAACAGCAGTCAAACCAAATTCCAAGGGGAGCGTCCAAACCCTCCTGGCTCCCGCCTTGAGTTGAAGCTCAGGGTAATTTGGAGGTTGAGCGCCCCTAGAGGGGAAGTCCTGCAGGTCCTTGAACCCGGTGAGAACACCGGCGGAGGCTGGTCGCGGGCCCGGCAAGGTACGCCGGAGGTCTTTTAACAGGCGAACGGAGAAGACGCCTCCCGATTTTTTCCCGAAAGGTACCGCCCTAAAAAACAAAACGGGTACCCGGAGGGGGAGGCTGTCCCTGTTTTGGCACAGCAGGGAAATCGACCGCGGAGAACCGCAGCCGGCAGACCTCCCCGAACCGAGCCGTCTAATGGAGGGGTCGTTATGACCTCTCAAACAATAGAAACAGAAAACGAATATATAAACTCAGTCCAGAGAATTCCGAGGGAGGCGTTCGAATACGCCTCCAGGAAGGTCGAAGAGTACCTCCTGACAAACTGGCGCGACTTGTACGATGTAGGCATGAGACTCGTCTATTGCAACCCCACCCTCTTCGTAAACATGAGTCGAAATATAACGGACGATGACTACTACGCAGTCACTGCCATCGCAACCCTGGCGCACGACCTGAACGAGTTCTACAACGAGAAAACATTTGAGTGGTGGGAAAAGAGGCAGAACAGCCTCTCCAGGAAGCTGGGCAGGAAGATCTGTAGGGCTGCCAGGTGGGTTGCAAAGGCGCTGGTGAATGCCTACACGACATTGAGGAGGAGGGAGTAAGATGCAGGCACTGGAGCGGACGAATACGAACATGAACATGAACATGAACATGAACATGAACACGAATATGAACACGAACGGCACCTCGTTCCCGCCAGTCTCGCTGGAAGAGGCGGCTGCGGCGGTGCCCGTGAGGGCCCAGCCGAGGCGCGGCGTGTTGAACGGCGTTGGCGCCTTCCCCTGTTGGGAGGCAAAGCTCCTCTTTTACACCCTCAGAAGGGGAGGGGACGGGGAGGACGTCGAGGACTTCGCCCGCCGGAACGTCCTGTTGTTGGCGCGGCTGCGCAGGTCGCCAACAGATAAACTGACGAAAAAAATGGAGAGGTGGTAGGAAATGTTGACAACCAAACAGGTCCGAATGGACCATACGATATCTTACAAACGTCAAGGCCTTCACCCCTCCAGGACGGAGGAGGAGAGGGGTAGAAGAGGGGGCGCCCGCCTCCTCTACCTCTGCGGACCGGGCGTGACACCCTTCCCGGAGGAGCTCCCCTTCAAGAGAGCAGGCACCATCGCCGACGACTGGAAGAACGCCTACCGCGTCCTCTTTCCCGACGTCGTCTTTACGCCCCTCGGGCCTGCAGTACCCATTCCCACCAAGCACCACCAACGGCCTCAGTACCAGCAACTACAACCGTACCAGCACCCACGCCCACGCCCACGCCTGTACCTGCAACCGCAGGACGCCAGGCAGTCTGACCTCCTGCAGTTCGGCGGGGACGACCTCTACGGCCCCATATACGAAGGGAAGACGGTCGTCCCAGTCGGCCTCTTCAGGCCCAGGTCCCGTCGCGCCGTCATCGACTACGCCAGAAACGCCGTTGAGAGGACGGTGTTCGGCAGAGGCTCCCCGTGGCGGGATGCGTCGCAGCCGCAGGACAGAGGGATCCTGTTCGACCGAGACGCCGTGTACGTACCGGTGCAGGTCGCCGACAGGAGGGTCTGGGCGAAAATCAGGGATTTCCGCGACTCCCCGGAGCGGCAGGTGCCGGAGAGGGGAAAAGCCCCCCTGCCGCCCCCAAAGGAGTGGACCTGGGCGGAGTTCCTGGACAGGCTCCCAGCGTCAATGAGAAGTAAGGTGCTCTCACTGATGGAGGAGCTGGAGCAACGCGGGCTATCGAAGACAATAACGGCCGTTGAGTTCCAGAGGTCCCCACTATACGACAAGTACCCGATGAGCCAGCGCTTCTTTGCGAGGGTCATGGCGGCAGCGAACGGCTACCCACCGGAGGACGGGTACTATAAGTTCCTAGGATGGGTATAAAATGAAGAAGGACCTCAACGTAGAACTGAACAGCCTCGTTGCCAGCATACAGTTCGACCAGTGGATCATGGTGTTGGGCGCTCCGAGGTGCACCGTGGTCAGCCACCTCGACGAGGACCACGATCCGTTCCTCACAAGGAATACGCCTCCCATCATAATAAATGGCAAAAAACTAAGATCAAGACCCAACATCAATAGCGCCCTCTTTTACGCCGTTGACCCAAACATTCCTGCAATATACAAAGGAATGGTCTTTTGGCTGACAGAAAACATACGCAATGAATGCCAGAACATCATAAAAAACTTTCACGCGGACTGGTGGTACATCCGGTCGAAAAATTCTGGGCTACTGTTCATAGGAGATCTTTACTACCCGGAGATACCAGTGATTCCGATGGTTGTAAAATACATCAGGGCCTACCATCCGCTCGACACGGTCCTCCTACCGAGCTACGGCGGCATAAATCCTCCTGCCCATAGTATTCCCAAAGGATTCAGACCAACAGCAATGGCCGACGCGATCGCCGCGTTGGCACTGGAGCTGAAAAAAGAGGGAATTAAGGTGGGCGGGCTACCGCACCCGATTCCGGCACCTTGGTCGGACTTCGATTTCGTGCGCCTGCCCCTCTCTCGAAAGACATGAAGTTGCCTCCAAGAACGGTGAAGGCCCTCGGGGAGAACGATGCAATAACTCCTGCCCTCTTATGCGGATCTTTCCAAGTAAAGACCATCTCTACATTGCCACAGCAACCATCCTCCGCCTCCCAAAAGCTCTTCTCGATCTCCTCAGGACCATCCGTGGGCTTGAACTCATTGATTATTTCGTTAGTTTCAGTGCTCTTTATCTCGGCACTTTTGGGGGAATCGTAAACATCTAACAATACTCTCAGTGCCTCAGCTATGTATCCCTGTGGGCATATTCCGACGGGGTGTACCAGAATGTCTGGTCGGCGGCGCACCGAAAGAGCTTCGCGCAGCCTGCTCTCCAACTCGGCTGCTTTGAATACAAAGCTCTTACCTTTCCTCGTAAAACTCATGATAAATACTGGATAGCCCTTTTTGTGAGCAAGCCAGAGGAGGACGGCCTCATTCAAAGCCTCGCTCTGAGCGCCCTTCAGCTTGCCGTAGTCGTCTTCCACCGCACACTGGAACTCTTCAAACATCTCGTCGTCTATCACTAAGGTGGTTTTCATATTTCATCACTTTTTTCCTATTATAATACTCAAGTATTAATTGGGTACCCAAATATATAAAATTTGTGTTAAGTTTATGATGTGGTGACATGAAGGGCCTCCTAGACTAAAAGTTCGAAAGGCCCCGAGGTTTGGAAACAATAAGAAAAATAAAAAGAGGTGAATTCATCCCCTGACGATGTGCTCCGCAGGTGCGGAGTGCTGCTCGCGTGCCTGAGGCATGCGGGTTGGCCCGTTAAACCCCGGTTGGTGCCGAGGGAGAGAGAGGGCCGAAACCTGGACCGTTTGAACGAAGAAAGACCGCCGGATGGAGAACCGCTTCGATTCGATTTGGTTCTCCACGACAGCACGGTACGACGTAACGGTTGATGCCGTTCCGACGGACGTCGTAGCGTAGAACTGTTCTGTCCCGCTCCTTCATTTCTTGCATAGCTGGGACCAGGCAGCCTACGCCATCGACCCCTCGGTCCAGGTCGGGATACGATCCGCGGAAGAGCCGTGGTTTGTTTTCCCCCGCACCTGCGGATGCGGACGCGGACGAAATCAGAAACGAAAGGAGGGTATGATATGATGGATATGGAATTGAAGGGATGGAAAACACGCGAAGTCCGAGAAGGAACAGGAAGAAGGAGGGGTACCAGTTGAGGTACGTCAGCAACACGAGGGGCAGGTGCGCCTGGTGCCATGCCGCGGTGGAGGGCGAAGCCGTCGAGGAGCTGGAGAGCATCAAGGGCATGGTGTTCACGTACCTGTACCACCCCCGCTGCTTCGTCCGGGCGAAGATGCCGCTCTTCGAGAGGCTCAAGGGCGCGGTGGTGGAGGTGTGCAGCCAATGATGGCAGTTGGGTCAACAGCGAAGGCAAGTGCAGGCGAGGAGGAGGAAGAGGACGGCGCAGTAGGGCGCCTGGCGAGGGACCTCGCCAAGGTGAAGCAGAGGGTCGCCTACCTGGAGTCCATCCTCTCCGGCATAGAGCAGAAGGCACCGTACGCGAGCTGGCTCATAAGGGGCGAGGGAGGACCGATCCTCGCCAACGTGGCGGCGCACATGGACATCGGGAAGGTCGTGGCCGTCCTGCTGGTACCGTTAAGGGAGGAGACCGTTCCCTTCAGGAGCTTCTTCTGCTCCTACGTCGCCGACAGGGAGCGGGACGGGCTGATCCTCTCCTTCGATGTGCACCAAACTGAGAACGGGAACCTCTCCAGGATCTCCGTCACGGTGACGGTGGAGCCGGAGGTCAAGAACTTCATCGTGATGGAGCTCCTCGGGAAGCTGCGGTGGACCCTTTCCAAGATGTACGAGAACCAGCGGAAGGCGGAACAGCGCGCCGCCGAGGTGCAGGCGCTTCCGGTGGGGGTGCCCCGATAATGCGCGCGAACATGAACACGAGGATGAGCATGACTCCGAAGATGAAGACCGAACTCCTCAGGGACCTGGCAGGGCTCCTGCCCCGGGAGGAGAGGGCTGAAAGGGAAAGGGAAAGGGCGAGGAAGGGAAGAAGAGGGAGACCTATCTCCTGCCCCCTCATGCGTGCTCCGCCCCTTAATGAGTGCGGCGCTTGTAGGCACTTCCTCTTCACACACCGCTCAAACAGGAGCGGCAACGCCTGGGGGAGGTGCAGGAGGTTCGGGACACCGGTGGGGAGGTACGGGGAGGCGTGTGAGGAGTTCTCCCCCAGCAACTATGCGGGTGATCGGCGTGGCTACCGTTGAGGAGGCGAGGCTCAACCTCACCCGCCTCCTACTTTCAAAACACGAGCTGGAGGAGCTCCCCGCCGAGAAGGTCGTCGAGAAGGCGCTGGAGCACAGGAACCCGGCGGTGGCCTTCTCGGGCGGGAAGTCGTCCCTCGTCGTCCTGCACATGGCCTGGCTCAGGAAGCCCAAAATTAAGGCAGTATTCAACAACACGGGGGTCGAGATACCCGGCACGGTGGAGTACGTCCGTCGCCTCGCCAGGGAGTGGGGCTTCGAGCTGATAGAGACGGAGCCCGTCAAGCCGGACCCGTCCTCCCCGGAGCCGGAGACGGCGTTCTGGCAGTGCTGGCGGCTCTTCGGCCCGCCCACGGTGAGGGGCTCGGTGCTGACAAAGGCGGACGCGGGAAAGGGAAGCAAGAACCGCTCCCACCCGCAGTGCTGCGTATACCTGAAAGAGCTGCCGGCAAGGAGGGCGTACGCCATCCACGGGATAGACGCCGTCCTGAGGGGGATTCAGGTGGCAGAAAGCAGGATGAGGACGTTCGCCATCGGGCAGAACGGACAGCGCCACTTCAACAGGAAGTGGATGATGTGGACGTACGACCCCATAGCCCTCTGGACGGACGAGCAGGTGTGGGAGTACATCCGCCGGCACAACCTCCCCTACAACCCGGCGTACGACAGCGGGTTCAAGAGGACGGGCTGTCTTCCCTGTACCGCCCACAAGGACTGGCCCCAGAAGCTGGCAAAGTCGTACCCGAGGATGAGGGACTTCCTCCTCAGCAAGGTGGGCCACGACGAGAGGGGGAACAAGGTGCTGCTCCAGTGGATGGAGGGCAGGGTCCGTGCAGAGATGGGGTGTGCGGGCTACGCCTGAGGTGAAAACATGCCGTATAGATGTACTAACTGCAACAGGTTCGTCCGCGTCGTCTGCAAATGCCCGGAGTGTGATCACGGGTACTTTGAATGCACAGAGTGTGGTGAGCTGGTAGAGGACGAAGTGGAGGAGATTTGATGGAGGTGAGAATGATGGCAAATTCAGAAGAGGAAAATATGTTCAAGGCACTCGGCCTTGGTTTGCTGGCCATGTTCGCAATAGCTCTCGTTGGTACACTGATAACGCACCTTTTAGGGCTTTGGTGAAACAGCTACACCCGAGGGTGCCACCCTGCGGATTCGAGGAAGGCCTTGACGGCGGCGGAGCTGAGGGCAGCCGCGGCGCGGACGGCCTCGCGGTCGTTGAGGCGGGAGTAGACCTCCCCGGCGAGGGCCTCCGCCTTCTCCCTGGCACCCTCCGGCAGCCGCGCGGCCAGCTCCTCCCCCTGCACGATCCAGGCCTGGTCCAGAGGCACCAGGGCGACGTCCTCCTCGTAGCGGTGGAGGATGCAGCCGTCCTGGACGTAGTGCAACAGCTTCATGGTGTTCACCAGGGCGCCCTTCCTGTCTTCCGAGGAGCCCCTTTTGTAGTCGCTGACGTTCATGAGAAACTCCTCGACAAGGGCCCTTTTGCTGATGTTGTGGTGGGGCTCCCTGACCGCTATGGGGAAGGTCACACCGCCGCAGTCGATCCGGCGGACCGCGAGCTTCGGTACGTAGTCCGGCCAGATGCTGTACACAACGTACTCCGGGGGGAGGGAGTAGTGCTTCAGAACTGCGTGTGTTACGACCGCATGCTGCCTCTGTTTCACGGCTGTCCCTCAATTGATGACACCGCCCTCGATTATTTAAAGCCTTTTTTTGGCATTTGGCGTGGTGACGTGAAGGTGCCTCATCAGGCGCCCGATTTTGAGAGAGAGAAAAGGAAAGGAAACGAAAGGAAACGAAAGGAGGTAGATGATCTTGAGTTTTGAAAGAAGGAGGAGGATGCTCGAGAAAAGGAGGAGGATAAGGAGGCTCGAGGCGAAGGCCCTCGAGATCCTCAAGACCGTCGAGGAGGAGAAGAGTCGCTTGGAGGGATCCGGATGCTCAAATTAGAGGTTGGCGGCTCACAGGTCAACCCAACCGACCACCCTGCCAGAACCGTGCAGATGCAGCTGCTGGTCGAGGGCACGGGGGCAGACCGCGCAGGCGAGGTCGAGTTTGATGGTACGAATGACCGTGCACCCCAGTCTGACCAAACCCAGCAATTAAAGGAAAAGGAGGAGGTACCACACCCAGCAGGCGCCGCTCCAAAGACGGAGGAGACGCATCAGGACAGGGTAGCCCAAGGAGGAGCACCGGAGGCAGAAGGAGAAGGGGAGCGGAAGGAGGACGAAAAGGACGAGAAAAAGGAGGCAGTACCACCCTCAGACAAAGCACCACCCTCAGACAAAGCACCACCCTCAGACAAAGCAGCTCCCGCGCGCCACATCTCCGTGAACGGGTTCCTGGTCGACGTCAACTGCCCCACGGAGGAGCGCCTCTCCGTCAGGATAGACGTAACCAACCTGCCAAACCACCTAACATTCCTCTCCGGCCTCCAGGACAGGATAAACGCGGTGAACGCAAACTACTCCAAGAGGGCAAGGCCAAGGGTGTGCACCGTCAGGTACTACAAGGAGAGGGACGAGGACGGCAAGGAGAGGGAGAGGAAGCTCCTGGAGTTCTCACCGTACCCCTCACCGGCGATAAACACCCTGAAGGAGGCGCGCAACAAGCTGTACGCCGCCCTGAGGGAGCACTGCCTGATCCTGGCCTCGGAGAAGGTCGGGGCACAGAGCCGCCACCTCTTCTTCCTGCCGGCCGGGAAGGCACCGGACCTCGAGTTCGAGGCACATGCCATAAACGCAAGCCTCAAGATACTCCAAGAAAAGATAAAAAGCTTCGAGGCATCCAGCGACGCCAGGTCCATAACGGACTACGTGGCGCAGGTCCAGCCCATCGAACTGAGGGCCGTGATAGGGAGCGCGAGCGTAAACCCGGTGCCCTTCTCCCTGGACAGGGACTTCATAGAGGGCTTCGTGGAGGACGCCACGCGGTCGCTGGTGGAGATAGACACAAAGAGGGAGGAGGGTCTCAAGGCACTGGAGGTAGAGCTCGAGGAGAGGCGAAAGAAGATGCTCGCCGAGCTCGAGCAGTCGATGAAGGAGAAGGTGGTCTCCGTCCTCGACCAGCTCGAGGCCGCCATGAAGGACAACAAGGACAGGCCAACCCGGTCCCTGCTCAACGCCGTCGCCAGCGCCGCGTCCATCTCGTCCTCCCTCCAGCTCGGCATCGCAAAGCCGCTCGAGGACCTTGAGAAGGCACTGAAGGCCAAGGAGAGACCGAGCAGTGCGGCGAAGGGCCTGGCAATAACCATGGGCACCCCGGGAGCCACGCTGCAGCAGATAAGGGACCGGCTGAAGGCCGAGCCCCTCCTCTCCGTGATAGAGTAGAGAGGAAAAGGAGGGAGAGACATGAACGTGAACGCGAACGCGAACGCGAACACGGAAGAATTCGTGTGCGAGTGCGGTCATCCGCTGTCGGAACACACCGACCTCTCCGACCCCGTCGCTCCCGACGCGTCCGAGAGGTGGATATGCAATGTTAAGGGATGCACCTGCAGGTGCTTCTCGCCGGTGCTGCCGCCCCTCACCCTCGGGAGGAAGGAGGCAAAACCATCCCTTGAGAGGTGGCTTTGATACGCTCAAGATAGTGCTTCCGAAGCCCAGGGCATACGCGGGCCCCCTCCTCTTCATAATAGAAGAGATCTCAACCGCGCCCGTGAGGGCGGTGCTGAACGTGGTGATGCGTACCAGGGACTACTACCTCGACGAGAAGCTGGTGAACTGGTTCTTCGCGGCGACGAAACAGTGGAAGGAGACGGCCGTGCCCCTGCAGCTGCTGAAGGAGGTGATGCCCCCCAACACGGTGTCACCGAAGGCAGACAGGGTCGGCGTCTGGGAGCCAATCAACAAAGCGCTGGAGAGGCCGAAGGGGAGGTTGGTGGAGGAGGGCGGTGCGCTCTACGTGCTGCTGAAGCCCATCACCCCCACCGTCAAGGAGCAGTACCTGACGACCATAGACCTGCAGAGAAGGATGTTCGCCTGCGACTGTCCTGCGTACACCGGCGAGGAGACGTTCGTAGACAACAGGAAGAGGGTCTGGCGCGGCGGAGAGGCGCGCGGGGAGGAGTGGAGGAAGAGGCACGTCCTCTGCAAGCACCTCCTGCTCTCCTCCTTCGAGCTGAGCGACAGGATCCTTGAATCCTCACCGCTCACCGTCGAGGAGAGGGCCCAGTGGAAGGAGTGCAAGACGAGGATACTCCAACAGAACGCCAGCACCGACCAATACACCATCAGGGTGCTCGCGGCGAACTACCTGTACTTCTTCGTAAAGCGCGTGCTGTCGAGGATGGAAATGCACCCGGCGGACTACGACGAAGAGTCCCTGGGGAGGGCGAAGGAGGAGCTCGCAGGATGAGGAAGAGAAGGGAGGAGAGGAGAGGAGAAGAGAGAAGAGAAAAAAGAGAAGAGAAAGGAAAAGGAGGTTGATGGTATGAGTAATGCGAACGCAACGAGCGGGGACACCCCTGCCAGCGTACTGGCGGCGGTCTCCAGCGTGTACAGGGGGCACTCGCAGTTCATCGCCCTAAAGGGGATCCTCGCGGCGATGATAACGGGCGAGCCGGTACTCCTCATAGGGAGCCACGGGACATTCAAGTCGTCCATGGCGAACTTCATGGGGAGGATCTTCGAGAAGCCTGTAGCCACCATCTCCACGGACGCGAAGTCCTTCGGCGACATCGAGAGGTTCTTCGAGGACCTGGGCAAGGAACTGAAGATGAACCCGGAGGTGCTGATGCAGAACAGGGCCGACGGCGTGGACGTGACCTACCAGGACTACCCGGGCTACACAAAAACGAGCGTGGTCGTAGACCTCATCAAGCACCCCGTGAAGAGGGACGACTCCAGGATGGTGCCCATCACAGTCTTCTCAAGGCAGATCAACGACCAGATGGACCCCGAGGACCTCCTGGGGTACGGGATACAGCACCGCGCCGTCCTGGGCGAGAAGCCGCCGCACGTGGTGAAGGCGGGGAAGCTCGCGGGTGCGGACCTGATTACCCTTGACGAGGTCTTCACGAGCCCGCGCCTCATGAACAAGCTGCACACGGTCGTGAACGAGAAGGTCGTGGAGACGACGGTGGGACCGGTGAGGATATCACCGCTGTGCTTCATCTTCTGCACGAACCCATGGTCGCAGTACTATCAGACCAACGTGAAGCTCGTCAACGCCGCCACGCTGGACAGGTTTTTGATGAGCGTGCCCACGGACCCGCCCTCCGGCGCAGAGATCCTCAACATCGTGGACAACCTCACGACCCTCCAGGTCAGCAGCGGCGCCTCCGTGGACATGGTATACGAGGCGAGGCGGGAGATGGCCCGAGTGGAGGTGCCTCCGGACGTCCTCAGGTTCTGCCTGGGACTCGTGGCGGCCCTCAGCACCTGCTACTTCTCCCCCTCGAGCGGGTCCACGGCGAGGATGCCGATGAACCCCTTCATGGTGGACAAGGACTGCTCCCTCTGCCGGTACAGGAACGCCGTGTGCTCCGCAGCCAGCGTCGGCAAGGTCCGCTCGATAATAAACCTGAAGAGGGTGATGGCCGCGTCGGCGGTCATAAGGGGCTCGACCACGGTGGAGGAGGCGGACCTGGACTTCGCCCTGAGGACCGTCCTGCCCCACAGGCTGGTTTTCAACGACGCCGCCTTCCTGACCGAGGCAGGGACGATGCACGGCGCGGCGGTGAGGCTCGTGAACAGGTACGTCGAGGAGATGGAGGCGTACGCGCCGCACCTGGAGAAGATAATGGCGCTGCCGGTGAACCCGAGCTGGCAGCAGGTGGAGTCGCTCATGAAGGACGTGCAGGACTCGCCGCCCCTCCGCGCCATACTGGACGACTTGATCCTCATGATGAAGGAGAGGGCGGAGAAGACAGGGGAGAGGATACCGGATGCCTTCGCAGAACACGTCAACACAGGTAAGGCAATCAAGACGTTTACCCCCAAATCAACCCCAACCCAAACCCAAAAGGCTCCTTAGCGTATTCAACGCGGAGCTCACCACGTGCAGGCCGGTCCCGCCGCCGCTGAGGATCGGGGTCGCCCCCGGGAGGACCTTCTCCGTGGACCTGACCACCATGACGGTATCGGCACCACCTAACTGGTACAGGTTCAGGCAGCTGGGCGGGATAACGAGGCACGAGATAAAGCACGCGTCCGCGGACGGGCAGCCCTGCACCTACAGGCGGCACATTGACCACACCGCAGCCGTGATGAAGGCCCTCAACGTCGGAAAGGCAAGGGCACACGACCTCCTGAACATTGTCTACGACGTCTGCGTGGACCGCCTGGTGAACGCCAGGCACAGCATAAAGGAAGTGCAGAGGGAGTGGCTCAGGCACTTCCCCATCACTCAGGACGCGGAGGGAACCGAAAACCACCTCCTCAACGTGGTCTACAAGGACCTCTTCGGGGTCGAGCTGGGGGAGACGGAGTACGAGAGGGAGCTGAGGACGACCTACGCCGACAAGTACGAGCAGCTGAAGAATTACCTCCTCTCCATCGGTGGAGGCAACGAAAACGAGGACGAGACGAAGCAGAACGTCGTCAACGCCGCCGTCCTCGTCGACCAGCTGGTAAAGAAAAAGGAGAAGGAGAAGGAGAAGGAGAAGGAGAAGGGAGGAGGATCTGAAGAGGGCAAGGGTGAGGGCGGAAATGAGGACGAAAACAAGGACGAGGGTAAGGACAGAGGCGGCGGGAAGGACGAGAAAGACAAGGACAAGGGTAAGAACAAAGACGAAAACAAGGACGAGGGTAAGGGCAGCGGGAAGGATGAGGATAAGGACAAAGATAAGGATGAGGATAAGGACAAGAAGGAGCCCGCGATGCCGCAGGTCACGAGCAGCACCCAGGGCATAGAGGACGAGGTCTTCGAGATAGCCCTCGACAACGGCCTCGAGCCAGAGCAGGTCGCAGACCTCCTCGAGTGCTCCCCCCAGCAGATGGAGGAGATGTACGAGGACTACGCCAGGAGAGCGCTCTGGCAGGCGGTGGCGGCCTACCGGGGTAAGGGTTCAACGTACGCCATACAGGAGCCCTACACAAGAAAGTGGAAGCCCTGGGACAGGGCCATCGACCCGGACTCCATAGCCCGCCACCCGCACGAGCCGGAGAGGTGGATGGCGGTCGAGCTACAGCCTACCATACAAACGGAGCAGTACGGCGGGGACGCGGGTGCGGAGAGCGTCGTCGTGGCGGTGGACAACAGCGGCTCGATGGAACTCCACTTCGCGGAGAGGTCGAGGCTCGCATGGGCCAAGGACGCCGCCCTGGGCCTCATCGCCTTCGCGAAGGAAAGCGGGATACCGGTCGAGTGCTTCAGCTTCAGCGACACCACAAGACGCCTCTCCCGCAGGTCGAGGGACTACCTGGTACACGCAAAGCAGGTCCTGGCACTGAGGCCGGAGGGCGGCACACACCCGGAAACACTCGTCCAGCACCTTCAACGGTGCGACGAGGGGACGCTGGTGGCGGTGATCACGGACGGTTGCTTCCCCGAGGAGTACCTCAGGGCCGTGACGGGGCACGTGAAGAGGTCGAAGGTCATCTGCGCCGTGGTGGACACCGAGTCCGGAGTCAACGACGTCACGGAACCCAACCTGGAGATCTACGCGGTGAGGCCGTCGGCGGCGGGCGTGACCCTCGTGGAGAGGGCAAAGAGGAGCACCATCTAACAACAACCATTTATTTTTCAACCAGGGGGGCGGAAAACCCCCGAAAAGTGACATGAAGGCACAATAAGTGCCGGATGGGTGACATGAAGGAGCGCCGCAGCGCTCCCGACGGACTTCTGGAAAGGAGAAGAATTCAGGAAGGTGAATGATATGTTGTTAACAGTAGAAGATGAGTACGACGTTGAGACGTTGGAGGAGTTCGCGAGAAAAAACCACGTAGAATCCCTCTACAAAGAACTCTTCGGAAGAAGTATCGACGACGAACGGCCCGACAACTTCGATGAGTTCAATGCATTCGAGGATCTTGTCGCGGCGATGAACGGCGTCTTTACCTTTGAGTATAAAGACGTCGGCTACTATCACGTGGTCAAGTTCAGATCCAAAAGGACGTACGACGGGTTCGTCGTCATACCCTACAACAGAAAAGGAGGCAAACTGAATGAAACGCAATAACAAGGAATGCCCGATCTGTCACGTATCGATTCCGTTGGACCAACGGGTGTGCAGCGGGTGCGCCAGGGTACTCGAGGCCAATCCCTGGCTCACCGTCGTGGACTTGATGTAAAGTGAGTTAAAGTCAAAGGAGGTGTTCTTATGAGGTTGGAGAACGTATTTCAGAGGCTCGAGCTCTCGTTCGCGATGAGAGCCGAGGGGCTGGAGTCCATAACCCCCCACCTGATCGGGCCGCCGGGGATAGGGAAGAGCGCCGTCGTGCGGGACTTCGCCCTCAGCAAGGCAAAGGAGCTAGGGAGGAGGTTCGTGGACTTCGACGCGCTGTCCACCGAGGACATCGAGGGCATTCTCGGGGCGCCGGACGGGTACTTCGTCTTCGCGGACAAGAGGCTCACCGGCCTCGACCCCGTGGACGTCTCGGGCATCCCGCGCCCCGTGAACGGCTCCAAGTACGTCATGTTCCTCCCGCTGGCACTGGCGCAGCTGCTGGGGAGGTGCGCCGGGGTGCTGTTCCTCGACGAGTTCCTCAACGAAAGCAGGCCGAACATGCAGGCCCAGGCGTACCGCATCGTGAGGGACTACAAGATAGGCGACGTAGCCCTGAACGGGTACACCTTGGTCGTCGCGGCCTCGAACTCGTCCGAGCACAGCAGCATCTCGAACAGCATCCCCAAGCCGCTGAGGGACCGGTTCGACTTCGTGGAGGTCGAGGTCCCCTCGCTCGGAGCCTGGACGGAGTGGATGGACAGGACCTACGGCGCGGGCAGGTGGGACAGGAACGTCCTCGCGTACCTGCACTGGAGGCCGAGCGACTTCCTCGCGAACGTGGCGGACACGGTCGAGGACAACGGCTACGAGCCCCCGGCGACGCCGAGGGGGTGGACGTACGTGGCCCTGGCGCTCGCCAAGGTGAAGGCAGAGCAGGAGATGCGCGCCAGCATAGCCAGGGGCAAGCTCGGCCGCGTGGGCGAGAGCCTGATGGCCTTCCTCGGCAACAAGGTCCCGTCCTTCGAGGAGCTGGTGAAGAACCCGCAGGTCATGTCCGGCTTCAACGTGGAGCAGAAGTACCTGGCTGCCATGACCGTCGCGGAGGCGATAAACGGGACGGCAGAGAACATCCAGAGATCGAAGGGATTCATGGGATTCGTCTCGGAGGGGGACGACCGCGAGTTCATATCTGCACTCTTCGCCTTTCTGAAGAAGGAACGCAGGTACGAGGTCTTCGCGGCGGTGAAGGGCAACCAGACCGTGCTGAAGGCCCTCGAGCTCACCGGAAGGGCCCTGCTGTGATGGGGCGAGACGAAACGAGACGAAACGAGGCGAGGTGATAAACATGCCAGAAACAGAGGTAAAGGAACAGATCAAGCAGGACCTGCGCGACGTACGTATCTTCTGCGGCCGCTACTTCCCATTCGTCGTCATACCGCTGAGCTACGTGCCCATCGTCGCGACCAGGACCGTCCCGACCGCAGGCGTGGACGAGAGGGGGGTGCTGGCGATAAACCCAGAATGGTGGACCGGCCTGTCACCCGAAGCAAAAAGGTTCGCGGCGATCCACGAGTGCCTCCATTTGGCTCTGCTGCACCCCTTCAGGGCTCGGGGCTTCGACCACGCGGTGCACAACGTGGCCGCCGACGGCAAGGTCAACAACGCTATCGCGGACGCATGTGTCCAGGGGATCAAGTACGACGAGGCCGTCGTGACGCTCAGCACCCTGGCGACCGTAACTGGCCTGCGGGTCGAGGACCTGGAGAAGATGAGCACCGAGGAGATAGCCAGGACGCTCGAAAGGAAGGTGCAGGCACAGACGCAGGTGCTGGTGTTGGCGCAGGTGCAGGGCGGAAACCTGGAGGGCGACCTGCTCAGCGGGCGGGTCGAGGGCGAGTTGATCCAGGACGGCTTACAGGCCTCCTTCTCGGAAGGTAAAGGAGACGGCGAGAGGCTCAGGGAGGCGTGGAAGAGGCTCTGCGAGAAGGCCAGGGCATTCGCCAGGCAGGCAGGCACCGTCCCCGCCGGACTGGAGAGGCTGGTGGAGGAGGTCCTGGAGGTCAAACCCCCGTGGTACGTCACGCTCCGCTTCGGCCTGGGGAACGGCAAGGTGGATGCCAGCTACGCCAGGACGAGCAGGAGGGGGGACGACTACCCAGGCCAGTACGGGTACAACTACAACGTCTGGTGCCTCGTCGACACATCCGGGTCTATCGGCGAGGAGGAGCTCAGGTACTTCCTCGGCATCGTCAAGCACGAGTCCAGGAGCGCCCGTGTATTCGTCGTCCCGTGGGACGCCCAGGCGTACGAGGTCCTGAAAGCCGAGAGGCCAGCCGACGTGGCAAGGAGGGTCGCCAGGAAGATGAAGGGAGGCGGTGGGACGGTCTGCCTTCCTGCCCTCAAGAAGGTACACGAGCTGATGAACAACGGCGACGCGGTGATCGTGCTGACGGACGGCGAGATCTTCGACATCGAGAAAGAGGAGACCCAAAAGTGGCTTAAGTTGGTCTCGACCAAGGCCGGCTTCGCGATGGTAGGCTACACCACGAAGCCGGTGACCGCTCCCGGCTTCCTGACAGCAAACATAAGGAGGGACTACCATGAAGGTTAAGGCAACGTTCGAGTTCGACGAGGACGAGAAGGAGGGCACCTGGACCTCAAGTTCGGGCGACGTGCGTCTCAATGTACGGACGTACTACTTCCGCGACGTCGAGGTCCCCGGCTGCTACGCCCTCCTGCTCCTCGACGACAACCGCGGGGAGGAGGCGCGCAGGCTCCTGCAGGAGCTGACGAGCCTCACGAAGGTCAAATACGTCAGGAAACAGGTCCTTCAGACTGCGTGCGAAAAGGGCTTCGCGGAGGCGTGGAGGACAGTCGAGGCGTACAGGGCCCAAGCCCCACACGGCCCCCGCTTCTACATGTCGCTAAACACGTGGTGCATTACCTTCACGGACGGCAGCGTGGGCTTTGAATTCAACATGGACTTCGACGTGAAGTCCCTCAGCCTCCCGGTCAACGTCTACGTCGACACCAACCCTTACTCCTTCTACATGAACCTCTCCATGTACAGGAAGGCGGAGAGCCACCTCGAGTCCTTCTGGAAGTTCATGAAGAGGCTCGACAGGTGCCACGACCACCTCTCACGCAGAAGAAAAAACAAAATAATCAAGGCATTCTTCTCGTCCTCGGTCGAGGGCGAGGATGAGGCATTCGCCCTCCTCAAGGACGCGGAAAAGGATGTCACGCATAAGATCGAGAGAGAGGAGGCGTTCGAGGACCTCAGGCGCAGGGAGGTCGTAGGCATCTGCGGCGGCTACGTGGCGATGTTCGCCGGGGACGTCTACCTGGTCTCGGAGAACGGCGAGGTGCGCAAGCTGGTACATGGATCCACCCAACTCGAGGACATCGTGTTCAGGCTGATCCACGGAAAACCTACGAAGACCAACTCTGTCGCTGCTGATGAAAATGAACTTGCCGCAGTCGGGAAGATCGTCGGGAAGGTCAGGCCGGACCTGGCCTTGGTCATTATACCGTGAGGAGGCGTCTGCATGTATGATAAACAGGAATGAAGAAGAGCTGGAAGCTCAGCTGTGCTGCCAGTGCGGTGCGATGGAATGGGTAATAATCTCCATGAGATACGTGGGCTCATACTGGGTAAGGAAAGATGGGCACGTCGAATTCAAGGAGGACTTCGATGACGTAGAGTACAGGTGCAACAAATGTGGCGCATGGTGTCTTCTGGGGATTGCGGGAACGCCGAAGGTTTTCCGCGAGTTGGTGAGGCTGGATCCGATGGAAAGGATCCTCCGCACGCTCGAATGCGTGCTCGAAGGCAGGCTCAAGCAAACAGATGAGAACGTCGGTCCAGACGATGTGCTGGAGTGGCTCGAAGTGTACTTCGAGGCGAGGTGGGAGATGCTTCATAAAGGCAAGAGGAACACCGGCATCAACATCGAAAGCTTTCTCTCAAAGGCGGGGGGGCTCATCGCGAAGTGGAAGCTCCTCGAGGAGCCGTGATCCATATGGTGAGCGCGCAGGAACAGCCCCTCGCAAAGATGATTGAAAGAGTACTCAACGAGAGGCTCGACGAGGAAAAGGAGACCGTCAGGCGCATAGTCGCCAGCGTCGAAAACCCCGAGGTGGACGAACAGGACTACAGGCAACTGATAGTGTCTGAGGTGATGAAGGAGGTGATGGTTGACGCGTTGTTCGCCGTCCTCCTTCCTCCGACCCACACGCATGAGGACGTAATATCTAAGGCACTGAACGTTCTGGCCAAGAATCTGAGGAGGGACGAGTGGATATATGACGTGAGCAAGGGAGGTGGTACGAATGGTCCGTAGTGTATACGTTTTCAAGTTCAGGCCCAGCAGCCATTCAGACGACTACACCGTCATCGCAACGTACAAAGACCGCAGGGCGGCGGAGAAGGTCAGGGACGCCCTGGAGAGGCTGCTCGACTACGCACGGAACAACGAAGAGGCCCTCGACATAGACTGGTCCCCAGACGAGGCGCGTGTTGCGGCCGACGGCAACGAGGTCACCTTCAGGGTCTACACCTCCGGGTACCTGGACGACGTTGAATCGGTGATGCGCACGGCCGGCTCTCCGGAGGACGTGGAATGCTACGCCAACTACCAGGAGCTGGTGGTAAAGGTGCGGCTCCCCCAGGGGCTGACGACGGAGGCTGCGATGCTCGTGCTCGACAGAGAGGAGGCCGATGCCATCAAGTGGCTCAACGACAACTGCGGACCACCGAAGGTCACCAAACGCGGGAACGAAGACGAGTTCGAGTGGCACTATAAGGGAAACGGCATCTACAGCGAAAACGACGACGACCTCTACGTAGGGTTCGAGTTCAGTCTCGAATCGAGAAGGAACTGGGAGGTGAGTGTTGATGAGTGAAAATAAGGCTCAGACCCGTCCAGGCCAACAGGTCAACCACCCGCAGCTGCGGATAAGAACGGTCCGGACGCCGGACGGCCTGTTCGTACACAGCAGAAACTCGGGGCTGTGCGTCCTCGACCCCGTTGCCGCGTCTAAATGCTGGCTCAGGCCGCTGTACGCACAGGTGGCCGTGACGGAGAGGTGCAACCAGCACTGCTGGTGGTGCTACACCTCCTCATCCCCGAGCAGGAGTACCGAGTGGGACACCGGAGAACTGAAGGAGCTCGTCAGGTTCCTGGACTCGTGGGGGATCCTGGGGGTGGCCTACGGGGGCGGGGAGCCGTTCGTACACCCTGGCATCGTAGAGGTCATCAGGTACACCTGGGAGAACACGGGGCTGGACGTCTCTGTGACGACGAACGGGTACGCCCCCACGGAGGAGCAGCTGGACAGCATAGAGGGGTACGCCAGCGAGGTCAGGGTCAGCGTCCGCCGTCCCGAGGACTGCGCGGTCCTCAGGAGGTTCATCGGAAGGAGGTTCGACCTGGGCGTCAACCTGCTCCTGATGAGGGGAAGTGCGCATGTAACAGACGAGTTGATAGACAGGTGTACGGAGGTGGGCATCGACGACTTCCTCGTAAACTCCTTCGTGGCCGCCGGGAGGGGGGCACAGCACAGGCACCTGGAACCAGGAGAAGAGGACGTGGCAGCCCTCTGCCGGGCCGTGGACAGGCACAGGACGGCAACAATCAAGGTGAGCGGGAGGCTGGCGGCGAGGATGAAGACGAGCGGGCACCGGTACCGGTTCGTGCCCTTTTCGGGCGAGGTGAGGGGGAGGATCATAGCCATAACGGCCGACAAAAGGGTCAAGCCCTCGAGCCTGTCCCAGGAGGCTTACCCGTTCGACAGGCCCGAGGAGATACCCGAGATATATGCCAGGATGGTGAGTGGAAATGTCCAGTAAGATCGAGAAGGAGCTGAAAAGCACTATAAAGAGCACTCTGAGCACTCACCCACCGCTGATGGAGTTTGCGGGGTGGCTCCACAAGAACGAGTACTACGATGATGAAACCATAGAGGTGCTTTTGTGCAAACCGTGGGACGGGGCATACCCAACCACCATCCTGAGCGATGACATCTTGAAGGACATCAGCTCATTCCTCTACCACATGGCAGAGTTCGCCGTGGAGAAGGTATACGGAGAGAACTACAACTCCGGGCGCATCCTGATCCAGATAGTAGCGGAGCCTGATTACGAGGACCTCTCCTACGTCTTCGTCCTCGAACTTCAAACAAAGACAGTTCTGGCTGTGGGGTGCGAAATAACATGGGACTTCGACCCAGACGTTCTTGAGAAGGGCTTGAAAAGCCTCATAGAACAGCTTGAGAGGTCCAAAACCCTGCTCGCCGTTAGGATGATTGTCGAGGGATAAGGAGAAGGAGAAGAAGGAGAATAAATAGGAAGGAGGAACTTAATATGGTCTTGGTTTCGGTCAGATTTGACGTATCCGTGTACTACGGACACATCAGTTACTACGCATACGTCACTGTGGACACCAACAGGGCGCGCTTCAGGATCAACAACACCCCAGCACTTGCCCAGTTACTCAATAAATACGCCACGAAGATTACCATCAGCGAAAGTGGACTGGGCTACGATGTTGAGGTACCGGAGAACATCGCCCCGGCGTTGGAATACATAGCGTACGTAAAAACATCGAAGGAGGATCTCGACGAGATCGTGGCAACAGGAACGACAAAAATACACAGGTTCGCCAGCGAATTGGGCCTCAACGTTGAAGGAAGGGGGGTAGAGGCGATCCTGAAGAGCAACGTGAACTGCCAGGGCTTCGAGCTACACCTCAGCGATTTTCCAACGCTGCTGCTGACTTCGGAACCCCAGAGAGTGATAAAGTTCAGGGCAGAGGGCACCGAAAACTTCCTGAAAAGACTAACGCACGACGAGGCGACCGAGGACGAGGTCCAGATGCTGATAGGCATCTCGCTCCTGGGAGAAGGAACACAGAGCAAGTACGTGCGGCTGCTGTCGTCCGGGCAGCTAACGAAGGACGCGCTCGCCAGGGCCATGTGCAGGTCGGCCCTCTCCTCGAGAAACGGATCTTATTCCTTCCACCCGGACCGGACATCGTGGAAGAGAATTGCGGAGTGGCTGAAGAACAACGGCTACGGCAAGGAGTCCAGCGAGATAATCGTGAAGACGACGCTCTGCAGTGGGTAAGGAGGACGCCCGTTTTCATCAAGGCCGTAAAGAAGAACATGAACCCGTGCGTTCTGATGGCCGTAGACCCGAAAACGGACGAAAACAGGTGAAGCTGGACTGGAAATGCAACTGTCCTGCATCAAAAACCATTTTTTTGATTTGAATGGTGACATGAAGGTGCTTTGAAGCCCTTTACTGTACTGGGCCCTCAAGGTACCAGACTTTTGACATGAAGGCACCTGGCTCGACAAGCCAGGGTGCCCGATTTTGAGTTGAGGATTGGAGAAGGAGGCGTTTTTATGAGAATATCCAATGCCGACGTGAAGGAAGCTCTCACTAGCAGGTTGGGCAGGACCCCAACCAAAGAGGAGCTGGAACGTTTCGTGGACTACCTTGAGGTCGACATCAGCCAGTGGCTCGACGACAACGCCAAGTGTTTCGTGAGGGACGTGTTGGGTGATGGAACCGTCTACGTGGAGTGCCCAAACTGCCACCAGTTGACAAGCGAAAACCCCTGCATGAAGTGTGGCAAGCCCATCCGGCCTGAACCGAACCGAGAGCAGACACGGAGGTGATACAAATGGCATCGGTGATCATCAAGGAAGGGAAGGCAGAGGTGGCGGGCGTGGAGGAGACCCACCACATCACGGCAACAGTCGTCGTGGACGGGAAGGAGTACGAGGTCTCGGCCAGCAAGCTCCTCGGGTGGACGGACGTGGGCGGCTACCAGACCGACCAAATCTACGAGGTTGAACTGGTGGACGTGCCGCCGGAGCTGGAGGAGAAGGAGGACTGGGAGGAGCTGAAGGAGGAGATCGAGAACCTCCTCGCAGACATAGAGCCGGAGGCATAACACAAAGCCGTTTTTTAACGGCGAAGGCGAGATGAGGGTACCCACGACGGGCACCCGATGGGCGACGTGAAGGGACGGAGAGAAGAGAAGAGAAGAGAAGAGGAGAGAAGAGTCCCCGATGGTTTTTGAAAAAAAAAGAAAGGAGGGTAGTTTATGGAGTGTTGTATCACCGTAAAGAAAGGTGGGCCAGGACCTTCCTGCCACGAGTGCAGGCGAGAGCTGAGTCGGGAGGAGGTAGAGCATTCAAAACAGCTCACGACCGGCATGCTCTGCGACGAGTGCCTCCTCGACGTCCTTGCTGGCGGGGACAGGGTAGTCGCCGTGTTCGACGCGAAGGGCATAGCCACGGACTACTGCGAGGAGTTCGAGGACGCCCTGAAGAAGCTCGGCCTCTGCTACGGCCTCCCTGGCAAAGGGAAGGACGGGAGGACCGGCAACGAGTTCACCGTGGCGCCGGTGAGGCAGACGGTAACTAGGGAGTGATCGACGTGGCAAGAGCTGACGTACGAGAAGGCAAACTACAGCTCGAGATGACGCGGTTCTTCGCGCCCGCTGACGAGGTACAGACGACGGTTGATGCACCCGCAGATGCGGGTTCGGACGGTGCCTGTCAATGTGCAACAGTGGAGGCTCCCATACAGGCGACGCCACAAGCGACAGTGCAGGCAGCGGAGCAGGTGGTAGAGCAGGTGCCAACGCCAGCACCTGCGCACGCACCACCGCCGCCGGAGATCGTGATCGACACCAAACAGTTCCTCTGCATTGCGAAGGCCATCAAACAGATGCACGACGAGGCAACCCTGAGCATCGAGCAGGCTCAGATACACGCCAGGATCATGGATCCATCCCACACAGTGATGGTGGACGTAACCATACCGAGGGAGGCATGCGTAGAGTACCGGGCGGACGGCGCGGTCAAGGTACCCCTGAACCTCGAGGACCTCGTGAACTTCCTGAAGCTCGTCGACGGTAGCAGGGTGACGGTAACGGTCAACGATGGGCGGTTCTGGGTGGGGGACGGCACCACCACGAACGACCTTCCGCTGCTCGACCTCAAGGAGGAGGAGGCGGACGTGGACGTGTCAAGGATAACGCCGACGACCGAGGTCGAGCTCTCGGCGCAGGCGCTCTTGGCGGGGATGAAAAAGGCAGACAGCGTGGCCAACCATGTCCGCATACACGCACGCGAGGACGGCACGATCCTCCTCGAGGCCCTCAGCGACAGGGGCAACACGAGGCACGTCATAAGGGGCAACGACGTGTTGAGCTTCAACGGTAGACCCGCGAAGGCGTGCTACAGCGTCGAGTGCCTCAAGCGCGTCCTGTCCGAGATGCCGCAGCTGTGCAAGACCTTGAAGCTGCGCTTCGCCGACGATACGCCGTGTCAGGTGGTCTTTACCCTGCCGACGTCGACATCCAAGGCAACCGTGATCTTCTGGATAGCACCCTACGTAGAGGGAGAGTAAACGGCACTTTCAGCCGCAAGCCGTCCAATTGACATGAAGGTGCCTCATCAGGCGCCCGATTTTGAGAGAGAGAAAAGGAAAGGAGGAATGATTTCATGGATCCAAACGTGGAGTTCGTGAAGGCCAAGATAGCGGACCTCAAAAAAACCCTCGAGGTCTACGAACGCTGTCTCGAGCTTCTGGAGCGGTCTGGCACCCCTCCGACGCTACCAAAGGTAACTCCTCCAGCAACAACGACAGCAACAACGACAGCAACAACGACAGCAACAACGACAGCAACAACGACAGCAACAACGACAGCCGAGCAGAGCCGCGTGCAGCCAAGTGCGCAGCCAACTGTACAGGATGCTCAAGAGATCAGGCTGCAGGGCAGGTCGGGCCAGAGGCTCGGCGTGATCCGGATCTTCCCGGACAGGGTCGAGGTAGAGCCCAGCTTTGCCCTCAGAAAGAGTACGCCCCCCTTCCAGTCCTTCCTCGTCGATAAAGTCTTCGAGGAGATGAGGCGGAAGGACGAGGAGGCCAGGGACGCCGGCACGCTGGACCCGAGCCAGGTCTTTGACTGGGTATTGGTGGAGAGGGGCGAGGTCCTGGAACGCATAACCCTGCGGGGCCTCAAAGACCCGTCGGTGAGGGAGCGCAGGCTGCGCGAGGTAGTGAGCGCGACGAAGTGGACCTTCGAGAGGATACTGGAGAGGACAGAACAAGTGAGGTGAGGACAATGGCAGCAACCAAGAGAAGCGGACAAGGGAGCGTTCAGATCTGCAACGAGTGCGGGAGGAGCGTCGCCCCCGGCAGCGGATGGTGGGTGAACAGGGTGCCAGACTGCAACACCCCCAAGGAGAGGAGGAGAATAGGCAAGCCCTACCCCAACGGCGACTTCATATGTGCAGAATGCGACCAGGAATGCCCCCTGGACGACAGGCGGGCGAGGGAGTGAAGTGAGGGGGATGCCAGCAACCCAACATGCGATGGACACCAGATGCCCGAACTGTGGCTCTCATACCTGGCACTACTGCGCGAGACACGGACGAATGGAGTGCAAGAATCGGAGCTGCAGGTACGTGTAAAAAGGAAGACCATGAATGTCCCCTATTTAAAAATAGGACAGGTTATTGATATGGGGCACCCCGAGGTGCCGACAGGTAACATGACGGGGCTCGACTTTACTTTACTTCAAGCCCCCGAACGAGAGAGAGGAAGATAAGAAAGAAGGAAAAAAGGAAGGAGATGGTTTTATGGCCGAAGTTAGCAACAACGGTAACGGTGAGAAAACCTCACCGGCCCCTACGGCGGTGGCGGGAGCGGCGGCAGGACTCAAGGCGGAGATAGACGGGAGCCTGTGGAAGGGGATCGTGGAGGCGATCTCCTCACTCGTGGAGAAGGAGTGCGTCTTCGTGGCGGACGCCAGCGGCATGAGGTTCAGGGCGATGGACGCCTCAAGGGTCGCCATGATCTCGGTCGAGATCCCGGCGTCGGCCTTCGACTCCTACACCTGCCAGGGCGAGCAGAGGATCGGCGTCTACACGGACAAACTGAGGGAGGTAATGAGGCGGTGCGGCAACGAGAAGGTGCAACTCGACCTCGACGGGGAGGGGGCTAGGCTGAGGATCCGCATGAAGGGGAAGACCCTGAGGACATTCTCCCTCCCCCTGATCGACGTCAGTAGCGAGGCACTCGGCGAACCAAAGATACCCCTGAAGGTCAGGGCAACGATACCCTCGGCCGCACTGATGAGCCACGTAAAGGACGCCGCCACGGTCGGCGACTTCCTCACCCTCAGGGCGACCCAGGACAAACTGGAGATCAGTGCGAGCGGGGACAAGGGCGAGGTCTCCATAACGGTGACCAGGGAGGACGACCTCCTCACCATGGACCTCCAGGAGGAGTCGCGTGCGAACTACAGCCTCCAGTACCTCGAGAAGATGACGACGCTCCTCTCGGAGAACGTGAGCCTTGAGTTCGCAACCGAACTCCCGATGCACATCGAGTACAACATGGATAAGGGGGTGAAGCTGGCGTACTGGCTCGCGCCGCGGGTGGAGGCAGAGGTGGGTGGGAGCGGGTGACTGAGTACAAGTACACCAGGGCATACGACCTGGACGGCACACTTCTGAACAACGGCAACGGCGAGAACGCCCTGAGGCGCCTCCTCTGGCTCCCGAAGCCGGGCCGTGACAGGCGCGAGGTGCGCCTGGTGATAACCGGCAGGCAGGGCGGGCACATCAAGGCCGGCCTCGTAAAGTGGGCCCTGAAACTGATCGGGTACTGGAACGTCGAGGAGGTGGTGATGAACCCCCTCCCCACCTCCGCCCCCGAGGACATCATCGACTTCAAGGTGAGGGTGCTGCGCGACCACGGCGTAAGGGAGTACATCGACGACGACGAGGAGACAAGGTACCAGGTCGGCTCCCTGTGGCACGGTTGGGAGGGCGTGTGCCGGGGGAGGAGGCGATGACGTTGCCTCAGCTCCACGAGTGGCTCAAGGAGGCGCTGGTGCAGGGACTCGTAGCAAAGGCGAAGGAGGAGCAGGGAAGGCACGAGCGCAGACCGAACAGGCTCTGGCCCTCCGCCATAGGCAGGTGCGTGAGGGCGCAGTACTACTCCTACCTCTTCCCGGAGGAGTACGACGCGAACAAGCTGTCCATCTTCGCCACGGGGAAGGCAATACACCTCTACGTGCCGGAGATCCTCAGGGCCGGCGGGGTCCAGGTGAAGGGCGTCGAGTGCAAGGTGACCCTCAGGCACCCCAGCAGGGACATCTACATAGACGGCAGGGTGGACGTAATAGTCGCCAGCGACGGGAAGGGGGACGTTGCTGTGGAGGTGAAGTCGGCGAGGAGGCTCCCTCGGGAGCCCCACGGGCAGCACATCCTCCAGCTACAGTGCTACCTCAACCACCTAGGGTTGAAGAGGGGCCTCCTCCTCTACTGGGACAAGAGCGCCGGCAGCGTGGCGACCTACGAGGTGGAGGCGGACCCGAAGGCGATGGAGGAGGTCTGGCGCAGGTGCGAGGAGGTCTGCGACGGCATCAGAAAACAGAGTCCGCCGGAGAGGGAGGGTGCCGAGAACGAGTGGGAGTGCCTCTTCTGCGAGCACTTCGTCCGCTGCCACATCGGGGAGGTGCACGAGCCGCTGGCAGTCTGGCTCGAGTCCGGCATCTACAGGGGAATGCGCATCTGGAGCGGGGAGCCGTCCAAGCCCGTCCCCGTGCTGCCCCACCCCGACCTGCAAACCGTCGAGAGGATGAGCAGTGCCCTCCTCGAGGAGAGGGACGTGGTGGTGCTGACCGAAAGGGACGAGTCCTACAAGAACGCAGCAGAGGGCCTCCTCATGCATGACGGCGTCCCCTTCACCACTGTCCTGACCAGGCCGCGGAGGTACGACCCTTGCCGATGGAAGGAGAAAGTGACGGCGGAACTGCAGAGGATTGGGGCCGAATTGCTATCGTCTTGAAGGGCGACGTCGTGGGCTACGTGTCCGACTACGCCTTCATTGCCATAATGCAGTACTTCCTGTTTTTTTCAAAGGATACGAGCATCTTCCCCATTCAGAAGGATGCGATGTGAGGTGAGGTGGCACGATACGACATGAGGGGGCACCACAATGCCCCTGATGGGTGACATGACGGCGCACGCCCGTGAGCGGACGCGCCCGATAAGTTTGAAAGAGGAAGGAAGAAGGAGGAGGGTGAAAGAGAATGAGCGAAAGAGATGAAGGTGACCATGGTTACGAGTCCATGGTTGCTTATCAAGAAAGAATTAGAAGAGAAGTAGAGGAGAAAGAAGAGGAGAATAAAAAAGGAGGAGTGATCGTATGAAGGTATCCTTCAAATACAACGAGGAGCTGAAGAACTACGCGAAGTCGGTAGGCGGGAAGTGGGACCCCAACGAGAAGGTGTGGGAGATCCCGGACGACGCATATGACGACGTCAGGTACAAGGCCATGGACCTCGGCGTGACGCTGGAGACGCCAGCAACCGGACCGGCAGGGCAGGGCAGGGCAGCCGCAGGCCCAAGGACGCCTCCTAAGGCAGTTGCACCCACGGCCACGACCACGACCACGACGGCGGCGCCGCAGCAACCCCATTTCACAGGAACTGCCGGCCCAAGGAACCAGGGCACCATCTGGCTCGGCCGCTCCAGGGACGGGCGCTACATGATAATGAGGATAAACCTCGTAGCGTTCACCGAGGACGTCCAGGCGGTGCTCGACGGTACAAAGAGGGGCGCCAGGTTCAGAGTGATGGCACCGAGACCACAGACACCTACGCAGTGAAGCGAAGGAGTGTCCATACCCCCTCCCCTTTTTTTCTGTTTTTGACGGACACCAACAAGTTTTACCGTATACAGGGCACCGCATCCTAGCGGACGCTATTTTTTTTCGATCTCGTTTTTTACTTTTTAAAACCCCCCTACCCCCTACAAGGGGGATCCCCCTGTACACCTACAGTTTAACACGCCGCATAGTGTCAGACCCCCCTACCCCCTGAAAGGGGGCTTACGCCTTCCTCATTCCAACAATACAACCATCCGAGCCAAACAAACAGGTTCAAATGTCATTAAAGCGGAAATAACTTCTATAATGCTACCCCGCCACCTCCATAAACTTCATCAAACCTCTAACCTCAACATGTTATCCCCGGGGTAACAGGGACCCCCTCCCCTCATTCCAATAATACAACCAGCAGGAACACGTGCCACAATCAAACTCAACTCATTCAAACAATCCTGAATCATTTCAATTCGACAACCTCTTCTTTTTTAAAAAAAGCAATACGGTCTAATCCAGCCCAGCACACCACGTGGACTTTACAAGCACGATCTCAATGCTGTAATGATTGTAATGGTACTATAATTACCATGACCATACGTTCGCAAAGTCATGCCTGTGGATCTGGACATAAGCATATTTATAAAGATGGGCGCCCAGAAAACCCCCAACTTTAGTTGGGGGATGAATGGGCTTTAAATATCCTTTTCAGGTAGATATTTGTGGTGGCTGGTGTGCTCGCTGCCTTCAGGTACCGCCTTTACCC
>Ga0315282_10000978_pt1 | contig 55295 bp, 48 predicted proteins | sample YL17G07_20_MG_FD_203693 | JGI IMG/M metagenome (GOLD analysis project Ga0315282, IMG submission 203693) | Sediment microbial communities from Yellowstone Lake, YNP, Wyoming, USA - YL17G07_20 | ecosystem: Environmental > Aquatic > Freshwater > Lake > Sediment | place: USA: Wyoming | collected...
AGAGTCATCGAGTTCGGCTCGAAGGAGTACTTCGAGCTGGCCCGAAAGCTGGCAAGCGAAAACCGCCAGGGCAGCATCGCCCTGAGCGGCGACATCCTCCTGATGGTGGACGGCGAGTCCGTGCTGGTCCGGAATACGAAGTAGGCAATTCATATGTCGCGAAATTGTGGAAAGGAGAGATTGAAATGAACCGATTGCGCACAGCGATAGGGGTCGCAGGCTGCTGTCTTGGCCTGGTGGCATTATTCGGGAGCCGCGCGATGGGCAATGGGGGCCCGTTCGTGCTCAAGTACCCCAATGGCGACACGGCGGCACGGGGCGTCTTAGCCCGGATCGATCCGAGTCTCAAGCCCGGCCGGGAAGAGCGCCTGCGGGTCGTCAAGGAGGACCTCAGCGTGGCCTTCCAGGCCGGTCCTTTTCGTGACCAGGCAAGTGCGATGCCGCCTCTGGCGGAGGTCAAGGCCGAATACACCATCGAGAATCCCACCGGCGAGGCAGTGACGGTGGATTTCGGATTCCCCATCCTGCGGGGCATTTACATCAGTCCGCTCTCGATGATGCCCAAGGCGGATGTGGCGGTCACCCTGGATCATCAGGCGCTTAACAGTACGGTCCTCTCGAATTCCGTCATTTACGGGCTGATCCGGCGGGAGGCTCGCGCCGCGATCGACAAGGCTGTTGACGGCGATGCAGACCTGAGCAGGCTGGTTGGGACGATCCGCAAGGCAGATGCCGAGCGGGAGACGGCCCGGCAGGCCCTGCGCCGGCGCCTGGTCGAATCACGCGGGTGGAACGAGCGGGACGCGGCCCTGATGGTCGAGTATGCGGGTCTGGATTTCGGCACGATGCGAAGTTTCCCCATGGATCGGACAAGTCCCGTATGGTTCTCGGATGCAGAGTTGAATGAACTGCCTAACGCGAATCTTGGTCCACTGTCGGCAATCGGCGAGCAAAAGGCGACGCAGTTCTTTGCCCAACTCGGCGCGAAGTTCGAGCCCGAGACGGCCGCGAACTATGAGGCCGTCTTCCAAGCCTGGGGCGGCGACGTGCGCGAGCGTTCCGTGGATTTGGACAGCGGCCGGGTGCGGCCTCGAGAGATTTCGGTGAGTCGCGAGTCGCCGAACGGCCCGGCGCGTCTGCTCGGCACGTATTCCGATCCGACGGTCTATGCCCGCGTGGATTACCTCGACCCGCAGGCGAAGCTCACCGAGGCGGAGGCGGCCGCATGCAAAACGATTCTCAAGAACCTGCCGGTAGTCTTCACGTTCGCGCCGATGAACCTTCTGCACTACCAGGCGACCTTCCCGGGCGGGACCACCAAGGTCCTGGCCGCCAGCTACCGTCAGTATGCCTACAAGGACACTCGCTCGCCGGCGAGCTGGCAGCTTGCGTACGTCGTGCATCCGGCGTCACTCTGGAAGGACTTCGGTCCGATTCATCTGGAGGTCGCGGCACCCGAGGCAGTGCGCGTGCGGGCCTCCGTGCCGTGCACGAACGACGAGGTGCAGCAGCGCGCCTGCAACAGCTTCAACCAGAACAAGGCTCCGTATTCCATCTATCGAGCGGTGCTCCGTGACAAGACGGGGGAGCTCTACGTTGCCCTCGACGGGGCTTCGTGGGAGACAGTTGCGGCGAGTTTGTCGCCAGGCTCCCCGACAGTGCAAAAGCCGGTGCTGCTATCCCAGAAAGGCAACTGACCGCCATGGACCCACGGATGAATCGAAGACGGTTTCTCCTCGGCGCCGCCGGTGCAACGGCTGCTACTCTGCTTAGCGGGGCCGAAGGGTTTGCCGGCGGGACACTCGCCGAGGCTCCGAAAGGGGACCTGCAGGCCAAACTCATCGTCGCTCTGTTCGGCGGGGGGACGCGATGCAGCGAGACGATCGACGACCCGGAGCACCGGTATATTCCGAGGCTCTGGAACGAGATGGTGCCTTGCGGGGCGCTGTTCACGAACATGCGCGTGGAACACAGGGTGGTTCATCCGAACTCGGCCGGCTCGATTGTGACCGGGCACTGGGAGTGGGACGATCTCGACTGGAGCAGGCCCGTCGCTCATCCGACGCTGTTCGAGATATATCGAAAGGTGCGTGGCGCCGGCGATGCGGCCGCGTGGGCGTTTGTCTACGCATCGATTCTGGCGAAGGCCGGCGAGAGCCTGGCGCCTGGCTACGGCCCGGACTACGCGGCCAACGTCGTTGAGCCGCCGACGATTCCTCGCTCGACCGCAGAGCAGATGGACCGGGTGATGAGGGGAGCATCTGCAAGCGGCCGCGAGGAGGTGGAACTCGAAGCGGCACAAGCCTGCGCGCAACTGGCGCGGCAGACCAGCCGGATAGTCATGCGGGGGCTCCGGTCGCCGCCGGCACGCGAGTTCCTCCAGGGCCAGTACGAGGCGTGGAAATCCAGCGCCGGCACGACGAGCCACGATGCGTTCCTCTGCGACCTGGCGACTGCCTGCATGCGACGCTTTGCCCCGCCCGTCATGCTGGTGGCTTTCGGCGAGATCGACTGCGCACACTATGGCTCGTGGTCACGCTACGTCGAGGCCATTGCCAGGACCGACGAGCTGACGTGGCGGCTGTGGCGCCAATCGCAAGAGCTGCCGGACTACCGGGGCCGGACGCTGATGCTGATCCTGCCGGACCACGGACGCGAGCTGGATGAGCCGGGGCACAGCGGGTTCATACACCACAGCAACTTCTACACGGACGAGGGCGCCGACGAAGGTTGCCGGCGCGTCTGGATGCTGGCCCTGGGTCCGCAGGTCAAACCCGGCGGCCGGATCGAGCGGCCGATCCCGATCACATCCGTTGCCGCCACAGGCTTGGAGCACCTTGGCCTCGAAGCCGCCGACAGGGCCGAACAGTCCATGTGGGGAAGCATCAAGGGCAGATGAAGGAAGGCAATGACGACAACGAAACCTCTTGAAAAAGCACGGCGACATCCTCCTGATGGTGGACGGTGAATCCATGCTTGTTCGCCATCCGCGGTAGCCGTTATGATGCACGGCGCCAGTAAGGAGAGCAGCAACATGCGACGATTTCAGCCACTGTGGAAGGCGGGTACGGCGCTCGCAACATTGGTCATTTGCATCGTGTGCGCCTGCGCCGCACCGAAAGGGTCCCAGCGTTCAATTGTGATCACAGAGAATGATGAGCGCGCCATTGAACGAATCCTCGTGGATTTTAAGCAGCACACGGACGATGTGAGCCGTGGCTCGGACGTCCAGCCGTACCTGAATTGTGATGCGCATCGTCAGTTGCTGGCCTGCGGCGTCAGGGCACTGCCTTATATTGTCGAGCAGCTAGCCCAGCAACAGGCTGTGCGCGCCTATGTCGGCGCAGTACTGATCGGACATTGGACTGTCCGGACTCCGGCGGAGGTCTTTGAGTACAACCAGCGGCGGATGCAGCGAGTGCATCAATCGACGCTGCCGCCCTTTGTCTTGGGCATTGTGTTTCAGGAACTGGTGTCCGCCGACAATGTGCCAGGCCGGAATACCAAGAACGGCGCCGAGCAGGTAACGTGGGTAAGGTGGTGGAGAGCGAACAAGGACAGGTTCATCCGCTCCACAGGGCGTTTGCCGCGTGTATTGCCGCACGATGAGATGCCCGTGACGCCCCAGGTCAGGACCACGGCCCACAACGGCTTGCTGGACATCCTGGCTGTCAGCGCCACGTATCAGCAAATGATCGAGCGGGCGGCGGCCGAGATGGGATCTGATGTGTTTATAGGAGAGCAGGAATATCTCGATATTATGGGCACTGTTGAAATGAGATCCGTCACACTTGAGGAGTTCCTTTACATCATCGGCAGAACGGTTTCTGTCAACGGATTCGACTATGGCAAAACAGACACAGGTTACAGGCTTGGCGGCCTCAAGCCCGCTAAGGCTCGTGCGATCATGAACGGCTGGGGCATCATGATGGACAAGACAGTGTTTCGCAGCGGGGATGAGATGCCGGTGACCGTGATCACCAGGACGCCCGTAGTGCTTATCGACCCATGCGATCCTGCATTCCCGGGGTGGGGCAGTTTTCGCGTCATCACCAACGACGGCAAGGTGGTAAGGGAATATGAGCCTGTCACAAAGCCGCAGCCCACCCTTACCACTGTCACAGTCGAGAAGGACTGTCAGCCCGCGACGCTTCGGCTCGACAAGTTCTGTTGCCTGCCGCCTGGAGAGTACAACATCTGGTTTCGCTACGTCGACCACGAGACACCGTCCATCGCGATAGAGGTCTACGAGGGCCCCGTTCTGCGGCAATGATCGGCCCTGTTGTCCTTGCAGGGCGTGAAAATCCATCAGAGAGAGGCACTTTCGAAAGGAACCAACCATGAAGAAATCCATTACACAACATATATGCGGCGCGTTAATCATAGTCGCTTGTCTTGTCAGCACAGGCGTGCGGGCCGAAGAAAGTCCGTTCCGTGAGAAGCCACTCTCGCCGTCAGGGATGCTGCAAATGGCGGAGCCGAACGCGCCGCTGGTGCAGATTGCGATTCTGCTGGATACCAGCGGCAGCATGGAAGGACTCATCGATCAGGCGCGGGCGGAGCTATGGTCGATTGTCAACGAGTTCCTCTTTGCGGAGCGTGGGGACCGCCGGCCGGAGATTCAGGTCGCGCTCTACGAGTACGGCAATACCGGCCTGAAGGCCGAGAGCGGGTGGATTCGCCAGATCGTCCCGCTGACGACCGACCTCGACAGGATCTCCGAGGAGCTATTCGCCCTCAAGACCAACGGCGGCGACGAATACTGCGGCTGGGTCATCAAGGACGCGACGGAGAAGCTCCAATGGAGCCGGTCCGCGGAGGACCTGAAGGTCATCTTTATCGCCGGCAACGAGCCGTTCACGCAGGGCCCGGTGGACTATCGCCAGAGTTGCCAAGCGGCTGTGGCAAAGGGAATCCTCGTCAACACGATTCACTGCGGCGGCGAGCAAGAGGGGCTTGAGGGACAATGGGAGAATGGGGCCGTCATTGCCGACGGCAGATATCTGAATATCGATCAGAACCGCCAAATCGTGCATGTCGCCGCACCGCAGGACAAGGAGATCGCCGAGCTCGGCGCACGACTCAATGCGACATACATCCCGTACGGCCAGCAGGGTCACGCCGCACAGGAGCGGCAGGCCATGCAGGACAACAACGCCTTGCACGCGTCACCCCAGGCGGTCATTCAACGGACAGTGACGAAGTCCTCGCAGAATTACATGAACGCCGGCTGGGATCTCGTCGACGCCGTCAAGGGCAATCGACTGGACCTCGATAAACTCCAAGACGAGGACCTGCCCAAAGACATGCAGAGCATGAACGCCGAGCAGAGAGCGAGCTACGTCAACGCCAAGGCAAAGGAGCGATCTGAGCTGCAGGCCAGGGTCCAAAAGCTCAATGAGCAGAGAACCAAGTACCTCGCCGAGGAAACAGTCAAACAGCAGCAGGGCAAGACGCTGGGTTCGGCCGTCCAGCAGGCCATCCGCGAGCAGGCCCAAAAGAAGAACTACACGTTTAAGCCCGCTGACAATCCGAAAGACCCCAACCAGGCCGCCACTGCGAAATAAGGCATACACTGCGTCCAATTCACTTCTGACGCCTGACCGGCATCCAGATGCGTGGGCCGCCCGCGGAGGGTGGCCCACTCTTTGGGCCCTGTGTGCCGCCGCCTTTGAAGACGACCTTCGCCGGTCTGTGCAATGAATCACACCGGCGGCTCCGGAGCGACGGGCTCCATCCTGGTGGCCCGTCGGCAGGTTTGCGGAGCTCCAGACAAGTCCTGCCACCCGGAGCGCCGAGACGCGGGGTCTTCATGTCGCGACACAAAATCTCCATGAGAAAAACGAAGATTCCTGAGGCAAAAGCCCTCGCCGGTTGTTATACTCATAAACACTGATTATTTTCCGTCGGAGATTCGCGCCAACAGCATAGAGAACAGACATCGGGTACTTGAAAGGAGGACACATGAGTCGCAAAGGCATGTCTCTAACGATCCTGGTGGTATTGTCCGTCTGGATGCTTCCGGTAATGGCCCAGGAGAAACTCGGCGACCTGGTGGCCCAGGGCGGCTACGACTGGGTGGTCGGCCGGTGGGTCGCCACCACCGACCAGGGGGAGAAGGCGGAGTTCCGCTATGAGTGGACGCTGGACAAACATGCTATCCTCGTCGATACGATTCTGGGCAACTTCCAGTACCATGGCATGATCATGCTCATGCCGACGAACGGGGAGGTTGCCGAGATCGGCGCCGACAACCGGGGCGGCATCTGGAAAGGGAGTTGGTCCGAGGACTCCGCGGGCCTGTCACACAGGGTCGAGCACACGAACGCCGAGGGCGAGGTCCGCAAAGGCGAGATCATCCATAGCAGGATCGATGCCGACACGATCACGATCGCGATCTACGCCGTGGACAACAGCGGCAGCCGCAGTTCGGAGCCCTGGGGCAAGCTGACTTACAAGCGCCAGCCCGCCGCCACGGCAGCGACCCTCTCCACCTCGGGACAGGCCGGTGGCTCTAGAGACTACCAGACCCTGGGCGACCTTGTCTCTCAGGGCGGCTACGAATGGATGATCGGCAAATGGGCCGGCGGCGACGGCGACACGAAGTACGAGCTCGAGCAGAAGCCGACGCTCGACAAGCACGCTGCTCTGACCGATGTCAAGATCGGTGACTTCCGGTACCAGGGCATCATCATGTGCGCTCCCGCCCGGCAGGAAATCACTCAGATCGGCGCCGACAACTCCGGCGGCATCTGGAAGGGCACATGGAGCCAGGACCCCGACGGCGCCGCTTGCCGGCTGGAACACACGAGCGCCGACGGCTCGACACACAAATTAGAGCAGGTATTCGTCAGGGGCGACAGCGACATGCTCAAGGTCAAGCAGTATAGTATCGCCGACAGCGGCGCACGCGCCTCGGAGCCTCGCAGCGAAGTGGTTTTCAAGCGGCAGAAGTCCAATTAGAACCGGATACGGCCGCCGAACATGTAGATGGGGCCGCTCAGGTCGAAGCCGGACTCCTTCTTGTCGATGTCGTACTGGAACTCGAACATCAACTCAGCGTTGGACCCGAGCGGGACGGCCAGCCCCGCCAGGACGAACGGGAAGAAGCCGTGCGCCATCGTGTCGGTGCCCTCGTCATTATCGACGAGGGTGATGAGTGTGCCGGGGACATACGGGTCCTCGAAGGTTTCGTCGCGCTCGTACTCCCACTGGTCGAGAAACCAGAAGTAGCCAATACCGGCCCCGACGTATGGCCGGATGCGCCTGTCGTAACCGAACGGGTACAGCCGGGCCGCCACGCGCACGTCCAGCACTGACAGGTGATCCGTGTAGAATTCCTCGACCAGCGTGCCCTCGGTCTCATTGGAGTAGTAGTCATGCAGCGTGCCCAGGGATGAGCCGCCGAACGTGAAGGCCAGATCGAAGTGGTCGTCCAACATCACCGGACTGGAGACCTCCAGCTCGAATCTCGCCCGGGTGGTCTTGTCGAGAGTGATCGGATGCTCGATTGTCTGGGCGCCGAATTTCAGGCCGATTCCCGGTCCCGTGTCGGCGGCGCAGACGGCCGTCCAGCCGAGCAACAGGACGAAGGGGCACATCGCGGCCGTGAAGATGCCGCCCCGGGACGTGCCGCGATGCACGAGATGGGCGATGTGGTTCTGGTGTCGTGCGTTCCACCCTGTGCGGACAGACTGTATGCGTGCCATGGTTTCGGTCTCCATCGTGAGGTTGACGGCTTCAGGCCGAATTGTCTGATCTTTTCGGCTCCACCTATAAGAGGCACGCCGAAGCGTGACGGTAACATGAACAGAGTCGAACTGGGGACGGATCGCGACTTTAGGGGACGTCTCGGCGAGAGTCGATGTTATCGAAGGGGGACATCCGAGGCGTTGTACGCAGGGTTGACGTCGAGACAGGCGACCAGGAAACGGATGCCGGACTCCGTGTCATTCGTGAGGCTCTGGGCCTCGGCAACCAGGGGACGCTGAATGAGGCGCGTCCACGCCGTCCCCGGGTCGGCATCTGGCGGGACGAAGACGGCGATTGTGGCCCTTGATGGTCCAGGCGGCTGCGTTGCCGGTCTTGTGAGGAGGACGGCGGCGGCGGCCGCGATCGCGATGCACGCCGCCACAGCGAGGACAGCGCGGATCGGCCGGCGCCGATTCGATAGCTGTGCGCTGGCCAGTCGTGAGAGAACGCCGTGAGTGAATTGTCCCGAGGCTCGGGCGTACTGCGCCGCGTCAAATCGAAGCGTTTCCTCAATGACATGGCAGCTCTCGTGGAATCGCCGGCAGCTTGCGCAGCGAGCGAGATGCCGGCTTGTCAGCCTGCCGACGGGCCCCCCCGAATCGGCGGCGAGGGAGATCATCAATCGAAAGAACCAGCACATCATCGCGTGTCTCCTGACCTCACAACAATCCGCAGCCTTTCTCGTGCCATCAATCCAGGTTCGACCCGGGACGTTCGTTCAACCGCCGTGCCAGGCTCACGCGGGCCCGGTAAAGCGACACCTTGACCCAGACCTGGGACCTGCTCATCGCGGCGGCGATCTCCTTGACGGACATATCCTCGCCGTACCTGAGCCACAGCGCCTGATACTGGCCGGGCGGCAGCTCGGCCGCCATCGCCCAGAGACTCTCCTGCTGCTCCCGCCGATCGGCTGCTTCGTCGGGAGCGGGCGCTTGCACCTGAGGGTCGAGCGCGTCCAACTCAGGTTGCTTTCGGCGATACCGGCTGACGGCCACGCGGCCCGCGATCGTGAACAGCCACGTGGAGAATCGCCACGAATCGTCGTATCGGTCGAGGTTTCGATAGACCTTGAGCAGCGTGTCCTGGACCAGGTCCTCAATCTCATGGTTGTTGCGGTTCCGCCGGCACAGAAATGCCTGGAGCCTGGGCGCGTAGCGACGGACGAGCTCCGCGAAGGAAGCCTGGCAGCCGCATTGGGCCCGCCCGGCCAACTCCTCCGAGCTCAGTCCGCACAGTGACATAACCCCATTTACGGGGTCGTGCCTTGCGTAGTCGGCTTTGGTTGCTCCTTTTTCTGCTCCCATTGCTCTTTCAGAAACGCGAACACGGATTGTGCGGGGGCCTCGAAGCGGACCTGCACGGTCTTATCCTGGAGTGTGACGTTGACATTCTTGGCAAGCTCGCTGAGCTTTGGCTGTTCCTGAGTGGCCAGTTGCGCCATCGCCACGACGCCTTGCACCAGCTTCATCACGTTGTCCGCCACCTCCGGCGCCTGGCCTCGCAGATGGAGCGCGGCGAACACTTTGTCACCGGTTTCGCCGGCATCCGCGGTGAATAGATCGGTCTGCTTCAAGATCGCTGCTTGCGGGTTGTCCCCCGTCAGGCTCCCGAGGCTGCTGGCGACGGCCTGGAAGAACGTGCCGCTCTGCGCTGGGGTTACCTGAGCGGCCAGACCCGTTGAACTGCCTGCTCCCGAGCCTTTGAGATTGTCCGCCGCCTGCTTCAGAGCGTCGAGGCCCGTGCTGATCGCGACCCCGCGGCCTTCACGGACGAATCCATACATGAGCTGGCCCTCGGACTGGCCGCCTTTCTTGTCTTCATTCTGCCAGCGATAGAGCGTCACACCCTGGTACGGGGTTTCCTGGAACTGCGGGTTCAGCCGTATGAGGGAAATGAGCTTCTGCGCGTCGAACTGGCCGTCAACGATCGCCACGGCGTTGTTCCGGTCCTTCCCCTTGCCGTACAGCGTTACGTTGTGCACGTCCGTGAGTGGATTGAATGAGAAGATCGTGGCGAAGCTCTGCAGCTTCTCCTCGACGCCCTGGGCCTTCAGCTCGTCCATCATCAGCTTGCCGAATTGGGAGCTGCGAAATGCGTCGAGGTCGGCGTGGACGACCCAGTTGGCCCCGGGGCCGATCTGATTCTTTTGCAGGGGATTGGCGAGCGCCGGGCTGACCGCCAGGCACAGGCCCGCCAGAAGGATCGCCATCAGTGTTCTCTTGCTCATGATTCACTCCTTTCCCTATTCTACCGGATAAACGTCGCCGTGGATACTCGGCAAATCGACGGCGCCGGTCCCACGCCGGGACCTGCGGCATCTTACCCCCTTGTACGCCGGACCCGCCGAAATGGTTACACCCGGGACTCTGCGGATGCCCCAGGGCAATCGCAAAGTCCCGGAAGGAGAGGTAGTGAATGCGCCAGCCGGGTGGCATCGTCAAGGCCGCAGGCCTTGGCGATGGTCCTACGCAGGGGAAGATCGCCATCGCCAAGCTTCGAGGCTGTGTCACAATTCGAAAATCGGCAAGTCGATCCTCATTCTCAGGTCAGAATCAAGGGTGCGATGGACCAAAATGGGCCAAAACACCAATTGTGACACAGCCTCTTCGCTTGACGATGCCACCCACTACATTGGGCGACTTTGCGTTTGCCCTGGCGGACGCCCGGTTGCGTCTTGTCCGCCGTAGATTGGCGCGGTACTATCCAGCCGACTCAGGCGACCCGTGTGATCTGAGAAGGAAAGGGGACTCGTATGATTCGCAGATTTGGGCGACGGCAACTTATTGGGGCAGTGGCCGCAGGCTCGCTGCTCAATTCCCATCGGGCACGAGGGCAGTCGCAGACTGCGAGTCCCTCGGCAGATCGCGAGGTGCGGCTGGAGTTTCTGCATCCGAGGGAGATTGAGGCGGCACAGAGGGCGTGTCCGTCGATCTTTCAGCCGCTTGGGACCATCGAGTGGCATGGCCTGCACAACGTGGTCGGCCTCGACGCCGTGAAGGCCCATGAATTGTGTGTCCGGGCGGCACGGCAGGGCGGAGGAGTCGTCTCGCCGGCACTCTTTGGCGGCGTCGGCGGTTTGAATGAGCCGCACACGTTCATCATGGACCCCGAGGACAGCGTCTTTTCCAGAATCCTTCGGCCTTGGCTGGAGCAACTCTGTCACGAGATGGCCCGCGACGGATTCCGTGCGATCATTATTCTCACGGGTCACTACGGCGCGGCCCAGCAGATTGTCGTTCGCGAGACGGCCGTCCGCATGAGCCGGGCCCTGGGCATCCCCGTCCTCGGCACGCCTGAGTACATGCTGGCCCTGGATGTGGGATACGCCGGCGACCATGCCGCCTGGGGCGAGACCTCGCTCATGATGCACCTGTTCCCCGGCACGGTCGATCTCTCACGGCTGGGCGAGCCTCCCTATCAGGGCGTTGCCGGACGCGACCCCAAGCAATCGTCCGCCGAGGATGGACGGCGCATCGCCGAGACCATTATCTCGCGACTCGCCACGCTCGCACAGAAGATGCCGACGTGGGATGAGAAGACCCAGGATCGTTTCGTCGATGCGGAGGCCACCCTGGTCGCAAAGCAGCTTTCCGCACCGAGGGGCAAGAATGCGATCTGGACCGCCTGGCGCAACAATGCCACCGCCATGCGGGATTACGGCAAGCTGCTCGCCGAGGAGCGCTTCGACGAGATCAAAGCCGCCGTCGGGCGGCTGTGATTCCTCCGAAGGCGGGTGCCATGTCCACGCTTGCGTGGACATGCTTGGTCTGTCGTGAGAGCGATGTGCTTGCGCAAGCCCAAGCACGGCGCTCGGCTGCAGGTATCCTCGATTCGCTCCGGCGTGAGTCACCGCGCATCGTCTGGCAGGAAGAATGCGAAACCGGCGGGGAAGAAGAGGGTGTCAAACAGGAGCAGCGCCCAGACGTCCCGCCCCAATAGTCCGGCTGTCTGTCGTCAATTGCCGGCGGTCAGTCGCAGGCCGGCCTTTTGCAGGGCGGCCAGCGCCCGCGTGTGATTCCCTTCATAGCCACACCAGGCGTCCACGACTCTCCCTTGTGCGTCGATGATACAGCTCATCGGCATGGCCATCGTCTTGTCTCCGTAGTCAATGCGCACCGCCTTCCTCGCGATCCCGGAGCAATCGTGGATGATCGGAAACGTGGCCGGGTTCTCGCGCAGGAAGACCTGTGCGATGCGTTTGTCGTCGACGCAGTTGAGGCCGAGGACCACCAGGCCTTTGTCCTTGTGCCTTTCGTACAGCTTCTGGAGCTGGGGCCACTCTTCGCGGCACTGGGGCGAGCCGCATTGCCACAGGTAGAGCCAGACGACCTTGCCGCGATAGTCCGACAGCTTGATCTTGCCGCCGCCGAACGCGCACAACTCGAAATCCGGCGCCTCTTGCCCGCTCTTCGGAAGGAAGTCGTCCGGGGTGGGCGCGCTCCAGAGCCGCCCGTCCTCCGGGGGCGACCAGGCCAATGTCTTTGGCGGCACGTTGGCGTTCACGCTGATGTCCGACCACTCCTCGACGACAATCTCGTTATCTGCGACTCGCACGATCTCTTTGACCTGCCGCGGCAGATGATCGCGCCGGGAGATCCAGAGATGGCGAATTCGCTGGGCCTTCATATAGCTGATTTCGATGACGTCGCATCTTTCGTTCTCAACCTTGTCCGCGCCTCTGCTGCGAATACCGTCGATATAGGGATCGAAGACATCGGCGCCGCCGTGGAACGTACTTGGATCGACAATGCAGCCAAACCACGCGACCCCGAGCCTGGCGACCTCGCCGGCAATCGAGACGCGGCCTGCCGGGATTGTTCTTCTCATGTAGACGTTCGATCGTGTCTTCTCGTGGCTTTCCTGGTCGTCGAACCAGAGGTAGGGACGGCCCCCGGGCCAGAAGACCGAGAGGTTGTTGCCGTCGCTGACCAGTGTGTTGTCCTTACCCATGGGACCGTTCATCAGATCGACGCGGAAGAACCCGGGCTTCTTCAAGAAGACCCGGTAGTACGTGGTCCGGTAGTCCGGACCGCTGCATGTGCTGTTGTAGGAGAGACTGTCGGCCTGGCGGATCGCCCGAATCATCGTCTCATACAAAGCGCGTGCGGCGGGCTCGTCCTTCACGATCATCGCGGGCCGCCATCGCTCCGGGGATGCGCCGACCACGTAGAGCGCCCAGGCCTCCAGTCCGAGCGTCCCCACAACGATCATCATCCGTGTCCTGGTTCTCTTTGTCATCTGCACAGTCACGACCTCTTGATGAAGAAAAGTCGAAATCCGATTCCTGCTTTCGCAGGAATGACGCCCTGGACTCGATCCAGGGTCGAAATTCGAATTTGGTGCTTCGTGCTTTCTCTCTTGCGGCTCTCAGTCCCGCGTGCGAGAGAATTGCCGCCGGGTGAGCAGGGCGATTCCGACCGCGCTGTAAGCGGCTGTCAGAATCAGGCTGTGTACGACGCAGGCGACGCTCTTCGGCAGGCTGAATTTCCCGACGGTCAGACTGAATTTGTCGTACTCCCCGTGCGCGAACTTGAACAGCAACTCGAACGGCGGCCAGAGATACCGGACGAAGCCCATGAACGTGCCCTTGCCGGCCTGCTGACCCAGGTAGGCGGTCAGCATGCTCACGACGAAGTAGCCGCAGGCGACGACCACCAGCAACAGCAGGGAGTTGTACGTCCGCCGGATGACGACCGACAGCGATGTTGACAACGCCGCGCAGGTGTTGAACAGGAGCCAGGACGCGACCAGGTACGGGGCCAGGCCGTCAATGGACCCTTTTCTCATGATGGCGTAGAAAACGGTTGCGATGCCGCCGGCCAGGAGTACGTTCAGGGCGCCCTGCAGCGATAACCCAAGCAGGCGGTACAGGTAGATCTCGCCCCACCAGAAGGGTCTGGTCACCAGGACGCAGATTCGGCCGGAGGCGATGTCGTCCCCGATGATGCCCGCGCTCAGGGCCAGGGGCAGCAGGAAGCCGCCCCAGATGAACACGAACCGGCCGTACTCCGGCGACTCCGGAAGGAACAGCCACCAGTAAACGCCGTAGATCGTCAGCCACGCGACGTGCACGATCCAGATGTAGCTTCCGCGAAAGAATGTCTCCTTGATCAGCTCGTACGCTCTCATCGGCTACGTCCTCTCATTGCACAGGCGTAAGAATACTTCCTCGATATTTTCGCTTTGCAGCAGCACGCCGGTGATTCGCGCGCCGCCCTTGGCCAGGTCGCACACGATGTCGGGGACCTCCTCGGGGTCGCTGACGCCGATGACCAACTCCGTATCGGACGCGCTGAGTACTTTGGAGGCCGGCAGAAGTTTTTCCGCGACCTGAGCGCCGCCGGAGAGGAGCTCCACGCGCAGCTTTCCGGCCTGGCTTGCCGCGATCCCATCCGCGAAGCTGATCACCTGCCCACGGTGCATGAAGAGGTAATCGCTGGTCAGCTTCTCCAGCTCGCCGAGGCGATGCGAGCTGATGATGATCGTAGTGCCCGAATCGCGCAACTGTTTGAGCAGGTCGCGCAACTGGACGATGCCGATGGGATCGAGTCCGTTGCTCGGCTCGTCCAGCAGGAGCACTTGCGGCTTGTTCATGATCGCGATGGCCAGGGCGAGGCGTTGCTTCATGCCCTGCGAGAAGTCCGCGCAGGGCCGGCGGGCAAACTCCTGCATCTGCAACTGCTCGATGGATTCGCCCACCTGCGTGGAAATGGCGTCGCGGGACAATCCCAGCAGCGCCCCGTGGTATCGCAGCGTGGCCTCGGCCGAATAGCTCCCGATGAAGGCGGAATGTTCCGGCATGTATCCGAGGCCGCGATGCGCCTGGATCGACCGGGGCGGATGCCCGCAAACGGCCAGGTCGCCCTCTGTGGGCAGGATCAGCCCCGCAATCAGGTTCAGCAGGGTGGATTTGCCTGCCCCATTCGGGCCGATCAGGCCGACGATCTGGCCTTTATGCACCGACAGCGAGACATCTTTCAATGCGCAGACACTCTTGGCGCTGTGAGGCAACAGCTTGCCATAGACCTTGGTCAGCCGTCTGCACTCGACGACCGCCGGTTGTTTGCTCTCGCCGCGGGTGGTCTCCTGGACTATTTGTGTGAGCAATGTCTGCCTCCTTCAACGATCCCTGCACTCACTTGGCTCTGGGTTCCGGGAATCGCCAAACCATGTCATGGCCCCCGTGCCGTTCGACCGGCTCGGCGATGCCGCCATCGTCCTTCTGATCCTCGCCGACGCTGTATACGACGAAGCCCTCGCCCTCCACGCGGTAGTGCAGCGGTTGCTGCGAGAATGGATCTGTCATGTTCTTCAGATCGAGGGCGTCGAGCGACTGGGGCCATGTGCCGTGAGCCTGCTTGTATCGGATCAAGGCCAGACCCGCGTGCGTCATGCGGACGGTTGCCGCCGTTCTGGAGGAGAACCACTGTATGCCCCAGACCATCGGCGCGAGCTTGTCACTCACGAAATTGTGTCCGATAAGGCTCTCAATCTCCTTGTATTCCCGTGACTCTCTGGGAACGTAAGGGCTTTGCAGCAGCCGTGCGGATTTGCTCATGATCTGCAGGTACGCCGCATGATCGGCGATGAATCTGGGTCTGAAAGTCATGAACCGGAAGGTCAGCCGATAGGGAAGCCCCGGCTCAGTGTCCTTCATCCCCCAGGGGTTCTTTCGCAATGCCTCAAACAGCTCATCGTCGGGCAGATTGAACAGCCATTCGCCTAGCAGCAGCCGCTCCGCGTCCACCGCGCGGACGAGGGGCGTGACATCGTCCATGCCTGCCAAAAGGCCGTCGATCTTGCTGTAATTCTCGTCATCCGGCGGGGCGGTTTCGCACAGTATCTGAATGGTCCCGCACGAGTAGTTGATCATGCCCGTGCGAGTGAACTGACTCCCGACGCTTGGCTCGTTGCGCGGCCCGTCCGCAAAACACAGCAGGGTCGGGATCATATCCCAGGCTTTCTGAGACCGGCCGGCTTCGGCCTCAAAATGCACTTTCGTGCCCATGACGCGGATGAGGTCCCGCACATCCTCTGTGCCGGGTACCTCCAGGGACAGGCCATGATTGGCGTTGCCATCGAAGAACAGGCATGCGGGCCGCTGTGTTCCCTGCTCGATAGTCGAGATCGCCTGAGCGACGACGTCCAGGCCCATCAACTGCTTCAATTCGGCGGCTTCCCGTTTGTACTTTTCGAGTTTGTCCGGATCGTCACTCTTCTTGAATGGTGCGGAGGAAAGCTCACCGAGTCGTTTAAGCAGGCTTCCCTCTTTGGTGACTTGTGCCTTCAGGATCGCGGCCGCACTCTTGTAGAGCACCGCGGCATTTTGCTCGTCGGGGACTTTTGCGGGGGTCACGTCGGCCGCGTTCATGGGTCGGCCGTCCTTTTCCAAGGCGGCGTACGCCTCGCGGAGCTTGGCCGTCGAGCGGGCCAGCGCGACGGCGTACAACGTGCCCAGTCCAATAATGATGATGCCGATGCCTGCCAGTATCCGTTTTGATCTCCTGCGCATCTATCTCTCCTCTTGCGCTTTATGACCCGTCTCTCGCGACGCATGCCTGTCCCGACGACCATCTTCGGGTCCAGGCCAGTTTTGTATTTTAGACGGTGCAAACGTTGCGGCGTTAACCCAAAATCGTGGATTTATCGCGAATTCCGATACCGATTCCGTCCGAGGATCTCATATCTCTGGGTGGCATCGTCAAGGCCGCAGGCCTTGGCGATGGTTCGACCCGGCCCTGAGAAGACCATCGCCAAGCTGCGTTTGACCATGCCACCCGGATTACCGGTGTTTTTGCGAAGGACTCAACGGGAATCGGTGTGACGCTGATTGGCACGTTCATGTGGGAGAACGGTGCGGCGGGGGGCTATTGCCAGGACCGGATTCGCTCGGCTCGCCTTTGGAATGCCTGCGACATGGAATGGGCCCGGGCTTTGAGCAGGAGCCGCCGGCCCTCGGGTGTCCGGGTGTAAACCAGCTCCGCCGGCCCGACGTACGTGGACCACATCTTGCGGAAGTACTCGGCCCATTCCTTGTTCTTGCCCAGTGCCTTGGGGACCGTGTGGTAGTCCTTGCGCATGAGCCAGCCGAGCGGCGTCTTGCGCACGAGGACATATCGAGGATTCTCAATCGGGCCGAGCAGCTCCTGAATCGCATCGAGGAAGATCGACCGCTCGCGCGTCGTACCGCCCTTGAGCGAGCAGCTCACGAATCCGTAGTTCTGCTCCCGCGTGACCACCTTCAGTTGCATGATGTTGGTTTCGATGAGCTCAGCGCGGACCATGGCTTTGAGCACGGCCTTGCCGATCTGCCGCATGCTCGACGCGACGGACCCGTGCCGCAGGAAGAGCCACAGGGCCTTGAGGCACTTGGGCACGGCGGCCAGCGCCGCAAGCGCCGAGGCGATCACGATCAGCAGCAGGAGACCGCGGAGCGTCATCCGCTGCGAGTTCCGCTCGGCGGACTGCATCAGCAATGAGAATACGGAAACGCCCCAGAACCACGCCTGCCACAGCAGCGCCAGGATCGTGTGGCGGAAGACGAAGTCACGCGGCAGCACCAGCGGCGATGCGGCGACCTGCTCGACCATCTCGCCGTCCGGCGCGGAGCCGAGGGCCTGTTCCCAGTCCGTGATCAGCCTCGCGCGGTCTCTTGCCCGGTGCGTCATCGTGCCGTTGATGTGGTCCATCCTCGCGTTGTCGTAGGGCGGCTGACCCAGGCCGAGGCGCCCGATGCCGCTCTCGATCCGGGGGCTCGTGAAGGACACGCCGACGAACGACTTGAACCGCCGGGCGAGCGTCTCCATGTCCTCGTTGAGTTCCTTGGCTTTCTCCTCCTGGCAGACGAGGTGCCAGATGTTCGCGGTCTTCAGCGGGTTGCCTTCCTGCGTGCGGATGGCCCGGCCGCGCATCTGGTTCGACAGCATGTACGACCCGACGAAGCTCGCCAGGATAAGCGAGTTCACCGACGGGGCGTCCCAGCCTTCGCCTAGCAGCGAGGTCGTCCCGACGAGCACGGTGACGCCGCCGCGATTGAACAGGCCGGTGATCAAACTGACCATCTTGTGCTTGTCGGCCCCGCGGATCGTGACCTCGCAGTATCGGTCGTCGTGAGGCAGAGGCTGCATGATGATATCCGCCGGGACCACGCCGGACTCCGGCGCGATTGTTCGGAGCAGGTCGCACGATTGCCGCGGTATGATCGTCAGTGTCCCCGTGAGGACGCCGAGCTTGATCGCATCTGTGGCGCTGCGGCGAATCTGTTCGAAGATCGGCGCGACGCCGAGCCGTTTGACCGGCTTGAGATCCGCGCCGTCGGCGGGGAAGTCCGCCCTGCGAATCAAGTCGGTGAGAATGACCATTCTCAGGTCGGGCCCGAGGGTCTCGCTCTCCAGCCGGACGATCTCCTCGATGCTCCGCAGTTTCGAGGCGCTGCGGATCAGCAGCCGTGCAATCTTCGTGGTGCTTCGCAGGCCGACGGTCCGACGCTCCACGATCCCGGCGCGCTTTGCGTCGCGCAGGATGCGATGGAACAGCTCCTTGTGCGCGTCGTAGTCTTTGGCATGCGTGTAAAGGCAGCCCGCCAGCAGGATTTCCAGCCACTCCATACCCAGTTTGGGACACTTCCTGGGACTGAGGCCGATGACGTGAAGCAGCTTTCGCGGCGGCTGGCCCCGGACGCAGTTCAGGAAGAACGCTACGCTCGAATAGAACGCCGGGTCCTCGAGGATCTCCTCGACGCACGTCTTTGGGGCGGCGGCGGACGGATGATTCTCCAGAACGCGGATGAATTCCTCGTTCGCGCAAAGCTCCTGCACAAACGTGTCCACCTCCTTGCGGAACTCCCGGATTTCCTGCTGCTCGATCTGCAGCGGAGGCGTCATGTAAATGTAGTCCTGGTGGGGACACAAGTTCTTCTGCCCGACCAGCTCGGGTACGGAAATCTCCGCATCGATGGGCCCGCACAGGCCGATGTACCGGTCCCACTCGAAGGGCGAGACATCGAACGGTGCCGTGGCGGTCAGCGCCACAATCCTGGGCTTGCCCAGTTCCTTCTCCAGGTCGGCCAGGCATTTCCACCACTCATTTCTCAGGTGATGCGCCTCGTCGAGCACCAGGGTCTGCACGCCGATCTGCTTGAGCTGTTTTAGAAGGGCGTCTCTTCCGGGGGCCTTTGCACCGGCGTGCGAATTCTTGTCATCCTCCTCAACCTCGTCGTCCTGGCCGCCCGTGTAGACGCTGTGCAGCCCCTGGTAGGTGGAGGCGGTGAGGAATCGCGGGTCGCGGATGCTCTTGGAGATCCAGTTGGGCACGCCGCTGCGCCGGTCCATGAATAGGGCGACGAACCGGTCCACCCACTGGTCCCGGATGGCGACGGTGGGCGAGAGGATCAGCGTCGGGCGATTCATCCGCCGCATGACCTCCAGGCCGAGAACGGTCTTGCCCGAGCCTGGAGCGGCGATGACGTGCAGGTGGTTGTCGTCCAAGTGCTGCTCCAGCTCGCTGAGCACCCGCTGCTGGTAGCTGCGCCAGGGTTTCTGAAACCGAATATCCGGAGGAAATGTATTCATCAGTTATCGATTGCAGACCAACCGCCAGTAGCCATAGATTGCCGCCGCCTGTAAGAGGACAATGGCCGCCAGAACGATCTTGAAGCTGCGTTTTCGCGTCTTATGGTGGAACAGGCCCTGCGCAAGGATCGCGCCCGGGCTGCCGCCGAGCAAGGCCGCAACATGCAAAGTCGCCTCGGGCACTCGGGTCCTGCCGATCACGGCCTGCCGCTTGTCATATCCGTACAGAGCCAGTGTGACCACATTGATGCCGATCAAGCCCGCATAGAGCGGCGCCAGACCTGCCCGCCACAGCAGCAGCGATACGCCGACCGCCACGCACAGGGCGAAACCGAGAGTGTATTGCAGAAGCTTATATCTGTGCATATTGCGCCATCAACCCGGTAATGAGAACCATCAATAAGCCAACTCGCCGCGTGGTTGTCAACGACCTGCTGCGGCGCCTCCGGCGTGGTCCTCCGGCGGCCATCGGCGGCTCTTTTAGTGAGATACTGCATGAACCGGCCGCACTCTCCCTGTCGGTGGGCGTATACGCAGGCGAAAACCTCGGCAGGCGTCTTTGCCTTGGCTTGACGGCGTCGACGGTTTTGACAATACATCTTGTAATTACGGGAGTTTCACATTACACTGTGTCCATATGGACGGTCAGCCGGGACCCGGACCTTGGTCACGCCGGGATACAGATCGAAGCCGCCTCGCGGTCTGCCTCTGGACGGAATCGTGCCTTGGGCCGGCTTGAGCCGGGCACAGGAGAAGAAACCGGAGTTCGCAATTTTGTTCCGTGACAAGGAGGAATAATGCCGCAGCACACAACGCCTGCAGCATCCGGCGCACGGATGACGGACAAAATCCTTCTCGGCACGGTCCTGGCTCTCACGATGGTCAGCCTGGTGTCGTGGTTTGGTCTTGACCAGTGGCTCATTTCCCTCGTGTCTCAACCGCGGATGCACCTGCATGGCAGCTTCTGGGGGCACGTGTTCACACGCCTTGGAAAGGTGTGGCTTCAAAGCTGGCTCTTGCTGGTCTGGTTCCTGGTCTCGCGTCGGCGGCACGCCGTTCTCGCAGCGTTTCTGGCCCTGGTGATCGTTGGCGTCATCGTGAACCCGTTGAAGGTCACAGTCGGGAAAGCCCGGCCGCATCAGGTCCTGAGGGCTCAGGCTGCGGGACAAAGCGACCGGCAGCCCACCCATGGTTTATCGTTTCCTTCGGGGGATACCGCTGCAGCGTTTGCGGTTACGACAGCAGTCCTGCCTGCCGTTGGGTGGCCTTTGCGGCTGCTATTGCTGGGCGCCTGTGCAGGGATAGGAAGCCTGCGGATCGCGGCGCTGGCCCATTACCCGTCGGATGTCCTGTGCGGTGCGGCGATTGGGTTGTTGGCCGGATGGCTGGCGACGCGCCTGCTCGACCGATGGAGCCGGTTGGACCGGGCATTGCCGTTCGAGGGCTGGCTGATCCTCGCGGGAATCATCGGCATTCCGGTGGGCGTATGTATATCCGAGGGGCCGGCCGAGTTGCTACTGGTTCTTCGGACGTACGGATTGCTGGTTCTGTGCATCGTCGTGGCAGGCGAGATCCGCAGGGCGATCAGAGGGGTTGAGCCGGGGCGCCTTCTGTCGCTCCTGACGAGAATGCGCCCCGCGGCGATGGTTCTGGGCTTCGCCGTGGTCATCGCGGAGAATGTGCTGGACCGCCAGAAGCCGCATGAGTTGTCGCCGCTGGACCAATCGGTCTCACTTGTGGCGGCCGTCGGTTTCACGCTGGTCGTTGCCGGGGCCCTGATCAGGTTCTGGGCAGGGGGGCACAGGACCCGGGGGGAGGTGTTGGCTGTCGGACCCTACGCGATTGTCCGGCACCCCCTCGTTTTGGGGTCCTTTCTCGTGGTTTGCGGCATACTGGTGCAGCTTCACAACTGGCTGAACTGGTTTGTGATTCTGCCGTTATGCGTCTTGTTGTACGGTGTGCCGTTGATCTGGGAAGAGCGGTCGTTGGCCCGGAAACTCGGGGATCGATGGCAGTGTTACAGGGCCCAAGTCCCGGCGATCCTTCCATCGCTGCGCCGCCTGCCGCTTCTGCGAGATTGGAGTTCGTGGAACTGGAGGGTGTACGTCGGCACGGCGGAGATTTGTATCACGCTCATGCTCGTGTGTCTGCCTTTCGTGATCGAATTCCTGGTGGAGGATCTTCTGTTTGAACGTCTGCTGGGAGTCTGAGGAGGCAGGGCGTTCTGAAGACCTCAAAGGGGCTCAGAAATGGTCAGGACGCCGACCGGGGACATAGATCGAATCGTCACGGCCCTCAATGAGCCCGGGTGCCGTTCTTCGGGGATCATGGCGGTTCACTCGGACCGGAGCCTTGTCTGCGTGGCTCGTTCGCGTCGATGATGAACGAGATCGGGAACTCCAGCGTGCCGTTCCAGACGGCTTTGATCGTCGGGTCTTTGTAGGCGAGATTGGGGTCGGGCAGGAGAACGAGCGTGGCTCGGTAGCGGCCGGGCGCCTCCACGACGAGACTCGATGGATCCACCGTAAAGCTGCCGGAGCTGCCGCCCCTCGCGGAGAGTGCATTCGGCCAGGTGCCGCGCACCGGGATCTCTCGCCCGTCCGGCAGTCGCAGTGCAACGCTGAATGCGACGGCCAGAGGCAGGCTCTCATAGGAGATTTCCGTGGCCCCTCGGACCCATCGCTCGCCGGCAGGGGTTGAGAAGCCGGTTTCAATTACGATATGTCTTGCGGAGAACGCCGCCCGCATGGCCTGATCAAGCTCCGGAGATGATATCAGCTCGATCTTCTCCATATCCTCCGCAATGACTTTGACTTCGGACGACACGGTGAAGTCACATTCGCAGGTTCGCGCGGGCTGCCACGTCGCCGGGCTCGGTATCAGCCAGGGCAGCCAATCGTGCAGATAGCCGAGGACGCTCGTTGCTCTGCTTGCACGCTCGATTCCCAGGGAGCACTGGATGCGCAGCTCAATCGGGTATGTCCCGGGCTGCGTGTGGGAGATCGGAACGTTCAGGCATGAGGTTCCGTGATCGAGCCTGTCGGAGCCGTGGTATTGCGCCATTCGCTGTCCGTTGACGGCGATTGTCTCTTCCTTCCACAGGAACCTGCGAAAACCCAGCTTGAAGGGCAGTTCCGTGGCTATCGTGATCGGTCGTCCGGTGGCGTAGGCCTTTCGGGTCACGATCTTCGGCCGCAGCAGCAGGGCGAGCGCGCGTCCGCCTTGTTCTTCGGTGCCCGCGTGGACTTGCAGCAGTTCAACGAGACTGTCGGCTCCACGTTGAGAAGGGCGTCTCTCGAAACGAGCGATTGCCCTCTCCATCTGCCAGCTTCGGACACTCGGGCCGGCCAGCACGAGGATTGCCAGAAGGCCCACTACGCCGGCCACGGCAAAGAGGATTCGACGGAATATACGATGGATGCGTCCCTGCTTCATGGGGGCCTCGCCTTTTACCGATCTGTTTGCACTCGGGACCGGCATCGTGGACCTCATTCCGCGAGCGGCTCGTAGAAACACTCGGGGCGGGGGCCGAGGGTGTTGGTCAGAGTGCCGAGGGCCTCAATGGTGCAGTCGATTCGGTCCCCGGCCTTGAGGAAGTTGCCGGTGGCGACGCCGACGCCGGAGGGTGTGCCTGTACAGATGACATCGCCCGGCTCCAGAGTCACGATGTGGCTGAGGAACGAGACAATGTCGGCCACAGAGTAAATCATCTGCGAGGTATTGGCGTTCTGGCGGACTTGTCCGTTGACCGTCAGCGTCATCTTGAGATTCTGCACGTCGGTGACTTCGTCGGCCGTGACGAGATAAGGACCGAGCGGACAGAAGCCGTCGGCCCACTTGCCATTGAGCCAATCGTAGAATTCGTCCCAAGGGCGCGCTTGGCGATCTTTCGAGAATGTCGCACTGCGCGCGGATACGTCGTTGGCGATCGTGTACCCTGCGATACAACCTAGGGCTTCCTCTGCGGCGACGCACTTTGCCTTTGTACCGATGACCACGGCCAGCTCCAACTCGTAGTCGATCTGCTCGCTGTAGACGGGCCAGGGAATCGTTTCGCCCGGGCCGATGACGGCGGTAGACGGCATGAGAAACGGCCTCGGCACCGTCGTCTGCCGCGGCGAATCCGACAGGCCCAGGTTGAATCCTCGCCTGGTCGCCGCCTCCTTGATGTGCTCGCTGTAGTTGCCGGCCAGGGCGAGCACCTTGCCGGGCCGCGGAATCGGCGCCAGAAGCTTGACCGCTTCCAGCGGCGTCGCCTGTCGGCCGGACCGGGCCAATTGTCGCACCTGATCGAGGCAGGATTGACCCCGCTCAAGGACTTCCACCACACTTGCCGGGGGATTTGCCCCTTTCCACGACCGCGGGATGTCCACAATGCCTCGCTCGATGACAAGGCCGCAGGACACGGCTCCATCATAAATATAACTGACAAGCTTCACGTTCGTATCTCTCCTGAAAATCAGTAGTTGCGCACTCGCGCAGCATTGTACCAGCCCTGGGCGCGGGTACAAGCCCGTACTCAGCAACGGTCGGCACGTCCCAGAAAAGCATGATCCCTATGAGTGGGGGCGTCGAACAGGGGCCAAGCACATCGCAGGAAGCGCTCCCCTGCGTGCCGGTGGTGCAAGTGATTTGTATCTTCGCGGCCTGGCGACGTGCGTGAGTCCTGAAAGTGGCGTTCCGCACATCTGGCCCGGATGCGGCCGTATTTGGCTCAAGTGAAAATCGGCCAAGGTCCGATTTTATGGGTGTGAGCGCCAAGTGCGTTGAACGCCGAGCGCGGGAAAACACTGTTGATGAATAGGGATGCTTAGTGATGACCCTGCGAGAGATTCTGAGCGGAACGAGTAGCTGGCTTCGCGCCCACCGGTATGAGCAGGGCGGTTCCTGTGAGCCGGACCTCGATGATGACGGCTTGCTGACCACGGGCCTCGATCCGGAGGACGATTTCGACGACACTCAATCCGCCGCAATGGAAAGTGAGCCGATTGTGGTTAAGACGGTCACCTCCGTGGATCGGCGAGACTCCGTGGAAAGGCTCCAGGAGGGCTTCAATCAGCTCGTCGATCAGCTTCAGCAGATCAACGACCATCTGAGCCGCCAGCTCTCGCAGCACGAAGACCTCATGGACAGGGTCAAGCAGCTTCCCCGCATGCTGGAGACTCTGCCCTCGGCAGTGGAGAACCAGAAGCAGCTCACGGCGCAACTCCTGGAACAACTGAAGAGCACGGCGGCCAAAGACCGGCATTTCATGGAGGTGGTGGAGCGGATCCCCGAAGAGACCGCCCGGCAGACGGACACGCTGATGGACATCAACCATCAACTGGCCGCGGCAAGCGACGTCGATGTCCAGTTCGCCGGGAGCATCAACAAGTTCAAGATGGCGCTCGACCGGCTCAATGACAACACGATGGGCAACACGCAAGGGATCCTGCAGATGAGCCGGACCTTCGCCGCCAGCGACCGCTACCTCAAGGACACCGTCGCTAACCTCGGCAGACGCTGTGCATGGACATTGGCCGGCGCTCTTGGCGTGTGTATCGCCGTAATCGCCTCGCTCGTCGGCATCATCATCTATCTCGCAAACTGACCTCTACATCTCAGTCAGGTCTGTCGTCGATCTTGGCACTCGCGCCGCTACGACCAGGATGAATCCCGCCCGGTCGGCTCGCTCGGATTGTCGATGCGCGGATACCGCGCCTTTGGACCCAACCTCCTGAATCCATCGATCATCATAAGGATGCCGAGCAATCCGAATAAGGCGATAATGACCATGTCCGCACCGCGGGTCCAGCTCCACGACGCCAGAACGACGAAGACGACGCCCATCACAACCATCAGCGAGCCGCCGATCCTCGTCTGATACCGGGCCGCAGACAGAACCCGGGCGTTATTATCGATGATCTGGTTCATCAGGCGGACCCGGGCTTCGCATCCCTTGCAGGATAGTCCGTTCGGCGAATCCACCGCACAATCGCGGCAAAGACCTCTCCCGCATGACTTGCAGATCCCGACAGCGCTGCGATCCGGGTGATTGAAGCAATCCATCTCAGTATCCTCTCAAATCAAAGCACTCGCATCACAGTTACGGGCATCCCTTCGACGTCCCGGCTCTCCGCAATGCACATTCATAGTCTATTGAGTCTCAGGCAGATAGTCCATAGGCTTGGGTAGCAGCGGCAAGCGCACCCGCCCATAGGTCTTCGACGCACCTCAAGAGGACGAAGACGCCTTGGCCCGCTCGTAGGGTGGGTCCTTGACCCGCGCGGTTATCTATCCTTCGAGTGCTTGAGACTTGACGGTATTTCTCATGCCTCGAAGTACACACCGCTTTTGACAAGGGCGTCGTGCAGAGCGGGGTAGGGCAAGTCTCGGGTGCCGCAGTTCCTGGCGGCGCAGAGGGCGGCGGCGGTTCCGGCACCCTGGCCCTGTCCCATGCAGCAGACGGTGTTGCGTGTGGACATGTGGGCCTCGTGGTCCGAGGTGATCATCATGCCGGCGGCGAGCAGGTTCTCGATCCCCGCGACGCGCAGGGCGCGGTAGGGCAGGCCGTAGGTGCCGCCGTTCTTCACCTGGTAGCGCGGAGCGGAGTCGTGGAAGCCGTAGACCATGACCTCGTCGTCGAAGTGCCGCGCTTCGAGCACGTCGCTCAGCGTGATGTCATAGTCGCATTGAATCAGCCGGCCCCGGCGGATGCACAGCCTTGGACTGGTGCGGGCCATGAACGCCTTCTCGCAGCCGGGGACATACTGGCGGAACAGCTCGACGGCCCTGGCCATCCGGCGGCGGATTTCCAGCTCGGCTTTGGCCAGTTCGTCGCGATTGGTGGGACTGACCGCCATCTTGAAGTTGCACTTGATGAACATGAGGTAATTGTCGTGTACGGTCGTCGTGATCATGCCCATGCCGATGGCCCGGGCCGCCTCGGCCAGTCCCGGCACACTGATCGACTCGGCGCCGGCGCGGACGATCTGGTCGCTTTGGCCGCTGCGCAGGCCCCTGGCCAACTGGCCCGTCGCGTTGTTGGCCTTGAGGAAGGCGTAATACTTGTCGATATCCACATTGCCGATGCCGACGCTGTTGCACACGGGGTAGTCGTTGGGCTCGGTATATTTGGCGCCGGCGTATGCGGCTAAGTCACCGCAGGCGGTACAGTCCAAGAAGGATTTTGCGTAGAACGCCTCGCGCCCCGAGCGGCTCTCGACAATCACGCCCCGGACGCGCTGACCGTCCATGATCGCGCCGGTCAGCAGCGTGTTGACGAAGACCGACACGCCCGCCTCAACCAGCATCTCGAAGGTCACGAGCTTGTACAATTCCGTGTCGATGCACGTGCAGACCGAATCGCAGTTGTACCCTTCGATCATCTCCGCGTGGCCCGAGCAGCCGCCCACCTTCACCAGGCGTTCCACGATCTCCTGCGGGATCCCGCGCACCACCTGCCGCTTCTGCACCCCGGGAAACGCCTTCCACAGATTGTAGAAGCTGTGCAGGGCGGTGCCGCCCTCGGTGACCGTGCCGCCGGGATAGCCCTTGGCCTCGATCAGGGCCGTCCTGGCTCCCTGCCGGGCCGCCGCAATCGCCGCAACGACCCCGCCCGTCCCCGCGCCCGCCACAACGACATCGAACTTCCGCACCGGCAGCCTCTTCGCCGGCTCCTCGTAGTAGTCCCCGCCCGCATCCGCAGCGCGGACCGTAGCTCCGGTCGTCATTGCGGGCCCAACCCCCATCCCTGCCGCCAACACGCCCTTCGAAAACTCCCGTCGATTCATGAGACTCCCTTTCCTAACTGACAGCTTTCAATAGAGTGAGAGTATAGCCGGGTGTCTCTCCCATGTCATTCCCGCGCAGGCGGGAATCCAGGAACCATAGAATGGACCCCCGGCTTCGCGGGGATGACATGCTCATGCCTTCAGCTTTTCTCCAGACAGATGCGATCGCCTGCCACGTCGGCCGGCTCGTTCAATAGATGCAAGCGTCCAAGATGGAGAGAACTTCGTCGAGCACGGGTTGAGGGGCCCGGGCGATGCGCCTGGCACTACGGGCATGGAAGTCAAGAGATTTGACCTGCTCCACCATAACGAAGCCAGTCACTTTCGGACTGTCAGTGACGGCAACGTGGAACGGAAAGCCGCGCGCTGCGCTGGTGATGGGACAGACGATCGCAAGGCCTGTGTGCTTGTTGAATAGGTAGTGACTGATGACCAGCGCCGGTCTGCGACCCTTCTGTTCGTGGCCGGATTGTGGGTCGAATGTCACGCTGATGAGATCGCCTCTCTCGGGGATGTATTGAGCCATCTACCAGACCTCTTTGCCCGCCGGGCGGCCCCAATCAAGCTCCTTCACATGGCGGTCTTTCGGGATGCGCGCGACCAGTTCCTGCAAATTGTGCTTGCCCTTGCGGTGCTTGACCGGAGCCACCATGATCACACCGTCGTGCACGGCGACGTCCACCTCATCGCCCACGGAGATGTGAGCATCGTCCAGCAGTTGCTTGCTCAGGCGTAGTCCTTGGCTGTTTCCCCATTTTTGTACCTTCGTTACCATAGCCGATTCTCCAAAAGGATATACAAAGTATAGCCCTCGGGGCTTGCGGCGTCAATGTGATCTATCCGTCTTGCGAGGCGAATCGGCGTCGATATGGTCGCCGTAAATATCGATCAGGCACTGGCGAAAGACTCGGTCGAGGTTGGCGGCACAGGTACGCGTTGCGGGCGGGGGCGCTTTCGTCGAGAGGCGAGCCAGTTCGGCTTCGAGGAAGTCCGAGATCACGGGGATTCGCGGGCCGCGGTTCAGCTCATCACCGGCCTTCTTGCGAGCGACCAAATCCTCAATGGCAGTCTTCACGTTGGCCTCGTCAACCACTCGCTCCACGAGCGTCGCGAACTCCATCGGGACCGCCCCGTAGCCTCTCTCGATCCACAGGCAGGCGAGCACCGGCCGCAGCACGTACAGGTACTTCTTGAGCCAGACCGTCTCGCCCTGTAGGTACTCGCGGTTATTGCCCTGGGCCATGTGCAGGTAGTGATGATGGCACGCCGCAGGCTGATAGTACTGCGGGACCAGGCCGCGAATCCGCGAGACGATCTCGCTTCGCTCGCGGTACACGATCGGCGACTGCAGCCATTCCAGCAACGGAGGGTTCGACCTGTGCAGCAACTGCAACGCCTTGCGGAGGTCCCATCCGGAGATGTCGAACACCTTATCGGCGGGCCGCTCGATCACATCCGGCTTCGGTATGACGCTCAGGTATCGCTCCGTCGGCTGGACGTAGATGAAGCGAACGTCGTAATCGCTGTCCTGCGACTCGAATCCCCACGCCCGGCTGCCTGACTCGCATGCGTAAACGATGCACACCCCTTCCTCTCCCTCGATCCGCTCCAGTCTGGTCAGGATTTCCTTTGTAGGAGTCATTCGTCAGCGATGTTGCGTTCATCGCTTTGTGGATACCGGCGGGGAATGTGGGAGGCTCGTCGTGATGGCGGGCCCTCCCCACCGCATACCACCGGCTTCGGCGCTCGGGTCGCTCGCCAGCGTTGCCCTATCCTCCGAACCGGCACAAGCAGTCTACCTGTCAAGACGGCGTGGGGCAAGCTCCCCGCCGGTACCCGGAAGGCGATAAACGCACCTCCGGAGTGGCACCGGTCGCGGGCAACCGTGCAGAAATCGTCATGCACCCTGGCTGGAAGTCGCTCTTGCTATAGATGCGGGCCGATGCAAGTTGCGTTGCGGTAAGGACCTTGCCTGGACTCTACAGGGGCAAGTCGCGGCGGTGCCAGATTATGGCGCCGATGACGGCGGCTGTCAGAAGGATGATTGCCAGGATGGCCATGTTGCGGAGCGGCCAGCCGCTGAAAAGGTCGGAGTAGTAGATCAGGTAAAACAACGTGGCACGCTTGAGGAACTGCGCCCGGGGCCACCACTCGGAGACGAGGAACACGAGATAGTTCAGGGAGAGAAAGGCCACGGAGACCGCCAGGGCGGCATACAATCGTTCAAATGTTGCGGCCGCGAGCAGGGCGAAGGCCCCGAACGTGCTGGCGAGAAGCCCGCCGCAGATCGCGATGCGAAAGAACAAATCGAGCGGGATCGGCACGTCGAAGTGATAGATATTCACGCCGACGGCCGTGCCCAGGAACATGAACAGGATGAGGCCGAACATGCCGGTGAGCGTCAGAATACACGCACAGATGTAGACCTGGATCTTCGTGACCGGCCGGCTCAGGATCAGCTCCATCGTCCCTTTCTGCACTTCGCCGGTGAGCAGCCCGGTGGGCACGCCGACGGCAAAGACCATGCACAGGAACATGACGAACGGGTGCTGGTAGCCGACGGTCAGCAGAGCCGAGGTATTGCCGGCCTGGAGCATGTCGCCACCGAGAGCGGTCTTCACGATGGACGGGAGCATGTTGAGGAATTGGAGGAAGGCCCGCACGTTCGCGTTGTCGTGCACGATGGCGCTGACGGCGATCTGCACCAGGAAGATCATCAAGCCGATTCCGCACCACACCGGCAGGATGCGCAGGAACCAGAATCGCAGCAGCGCGAACGGGAATGGCACGCGGGGACTGCTCACGGCTGCACCTCCCGGGGAGCCCTGTCCCGCTTGCGGTCGGCAGGGGAGTGCGGCGGGCCCTGGTAATACTGGATGAACGCCTCCTCAAGCGAGGTCTGCGGCGTGGCGATGCGATCCACGGGGAACTGCGCGATCCATTTCAGGATAGCATCGGCCGTGCCCTGATATGCAATGTGGAGCATCCCCGGGTGTCGCTCGATTATGCGGACGCCCGGCAGATGTCTCAGCGGCACCTCCGGCGCCGGCGTGCCGTCCTTGAACCAGACCTTCAAGCGGTGTTCTCCCTGCTCGACGATCCTGGTGATAGGGGCGACCTCGACGAGCCGGCCCTCGCGGAGGATGCCCGCGCGGCCGCACACGGCGGCTACCTCGCTCAGATCGTGTGACGACAGCAGCACGGCAGCCCCGGCCTCGGCGGCTTCGCGGATCAGGTCCAGAACGACCTGGCGCATCAGTGGGTCCAGGCCGGCCGTCGGCTCATCGAGTATCAGGACTTTCGGCTGATGCTGGAATGCGTAGAGCACGGCTACCTTTTGCCGATTGCCCTTGGACAGATCGCCCACGGGCCGATTCAGATTCAGACCGAGCCGTTCAGCCAGTTCGGCGCGTCGGGCCTTTGCACGGTCGCCGCCGCCCAGGGAAGCCAGGGTATGCAGGGAACGACGCGCGCTCGGCCATTGCCAGATGCGGAATTCGCCGGGCAGGTAGCCGATCTGCGCATGCTCGGTGGCCCGGCCCGGCGCGACGTGCGTCCCGAGGACCCGCACCTCGCCGCTGCTGGGCCGCAGGAGACCCATGATGCACCGGATCGTCGTCGTCTTGCCCGACCCGTTCGGGCCGAGGTAGCCGAAGATCTCGCCGCGTTCGATGGTGAACGTGACATCCTCCACCGCGCGGGTGCGGCCGTACCATTTTGTCAGCGATCTGACATCGAGCATGCTCGTGAAAATCCCGATCCGCCGCCTGTGCTCTTCTGTCGCTCTACATCGCTCTCGACAGAACCGGTGGGCCTATTATCCACAGCGCCGTTCTCAAGTCCAGTGGAAATGCAGCCTGCCGCATGGGGGCGGGGACGTGGAATCGTGGGGGGGGGCGCCCCATCGTCGTTCCAACACTCCAGTGCTCCGTCGCTTCGCTGGTCCATCATTTCGCTGTCCCACCTGTCTGCCAAGATGGGCCGGTTCTGCACAGGCCCCCCACGCAATCTTGCGGGGAGCCTCCAAAGCGAAAAATGCGTTCGATGAGCTCGGTCCGGGCGAAAGAGGTTTTGTTTCCGCCGGGAAATTTCCGTGAGCCGATGAGGATGATCGTGTATAATGGTGTCACGATTGAGAATCAAGGATCAGACGTCAAAGGTCAAGAGTCTTGATTCTTGGCTTTCGACCTTGAAATCGGGTGCATGTGAAACGTCTTCGTGGCAATCATGGTCTCTCTGTGCTCGTGATGCTGTCGCTGACCGTGACGCTGAATGGCTTACAGTCGATGGTCTTGTGCGTGGGCAGCGACGGCCACGTGGCTATCGAGCCGGCCGGGCACGACCACTATGCCGACGGCACGCACATCTGCGAGGCGGATGCAGACGTGCATCGCACAGACCTGGCGCCGGACAGCGACGTCGCGCGTTGCCACGGCTGCACCGATCTGGCCCCCGCCAGAGAAATCTGCAATGATCCGACGGCATCCGGCACGTCGAAGATCGTCCCCTGGTTGCTGGTTTCCGGTTGCTGGTTGCCGGTGGAGCAACGAACAACCAACGACGATCAACCAACAAGTATCATATCTGGGTCCGCATCCTGGACTTTGTACCACGTCCCCCTGAGCAGCGTTGTGTTGCAGGTGTAATCCGCACGAATCCGTCGTCCGGCCGGGGTCGCGCAGAGACTTCGCGCGCGAAGCGCAGAATTCACACTCCACCCGGTCGCTGCAACGCACTGTTTCTCTGTGGGAGTATTGTCCATGCGCATTTACGCGTTCATGCCCGTTCTGACGGCGGCTGTGGTTGTCTGCGGCTGCCGGAGCGCTGATGGATCGGGCGGACGAGTCCATTGTGGAATGAGTGCCCGTGCAACCGCTAATCCGCAATCTGAAATCTGCAATCCGAAACCAAACGCGTCTTCGGAGGGACAGACCGGGCCCAAAGAGGCCGATGCCACGGAGCCGACGGGCGAGATCGCGCTATCCCACGCTTTCGCCCTGGCGCTGACGCGCAATCCCGGACTCAAGACGTTTCCATACGAACTCCGGGCGGCGGAGGCCCGTAGCTTGCAGGCCGGCCTGTGGCCGAACCCGGAACTCCAGATCGAAGTGGAGGAATTCGGCGGCCGCGGCGAGCGGGCCGGTTTCGATGCGGCGGAAACCACGGTCCAGATCGGCCAGCCTATCGAGCTCGCCGGCAAACGCGCCAAGCGGACCCGCGTGGCCGCTCTCGAAAAAGAGCTGGTCCAATGGGACTACGAGTCGGCCCGTCTCGACGTGATGCGCGAGGTCAGGCAGGCATTCACAGCGGTTCTCACGGCCCAGGAGCGCCTGGCTCTGGCCGAGAGGCTTTTGGATTTGTCGATGCAGGCGCGGTCGGCGGTGGCGCTGCGCGTCGGAGCGGGCAAGGATTCACCGGTGGATGAATTGCGTGCCGGTGTCGCCGTCTCGGAGAGCCGGATCGAGCAGCAGAAGGCACAGAAGGCGTTGCTCGCGGCGCGTCACGCGCTGGCGGCCGCATGGGGCAGTCACGCGCCGCTGTTCGAGAAGGCCGCGGGCGATCTGTATGAGATATCGCAGCCACCGCCGCTGCAGGAGCCCGAGGCCGCCATTGCTGTCAACCCGGACGTGGCGAGATGGGAGACGGAGCAGGCTCGGCGGCGGGCGGCGCTGCGCCTGGAGCAGGCCCGTGCCATGCCCGATGTCACCGCGGGCGGCGGCGTGCGGCGGTTCGAGGCGACTGACGATGCCGCGATGGTGTTCGCCCTATCTGTGCCTATCCCCCTGTTCGACCACAACCAGGGCGGCATTCGGGAAGCGATCGCGGCCTTGGCCGAGGCGAGGCAGCGCTATGAAACCGTCCGGGTCAAGACCTTGGCGGCGCTGACCGAGGCGGTCAATGCCCTCGCCGCGGCTTGGGAGGAGGCAAGCACTCTGAGACAGGACGTACTGCCCAAATCGCAGCAGGCGTTCGACGCCGTGCAGCAGGGCTACCGCCAGGGCAAGTTCGACTATCTCTATGTTCTGGACACGCAGCGTTCATTATTCCAGACGCAGGCCGCCTACATCGACTCGGTCGAGGCCTACCATAAGGCCCGGGCAGATGTCGAGCGGCTCATCGGCCGATCGTTGGACGCTGCGAGTGAAAACGTCCCGGCCCCCTCCGAAGCCGGGCAGACAGGAGAGTAAGAGATGAAAACGAGAGAGTTGTGGAGCATCATGCCTGTGGGTGTGATCGTCGCCGTGGTCCTTCTGTGGCATTTCCAGGTCCTGCAGAAACTCTTCGCCGGCAATCGGAGTGTGGACTCCGTCGCCCTGTCTCAAGAGCGGCAGACCGATGCAGCCGAGGAGGAAAAGATTGTCCGGCTGGACGACGCAGCGGTGAAGGAATCCGGGATCGAGATTGCCGTAGCGAGCGCCGGCAAACTGCAGGTCTGTGACACGCTGCTGGGCGAGATCGCCTTCAATTCGGACAAGCTGGCTCACATTGTCCCCCGGGTGCCCGGCGTCGTGTCTGAAGTCCGCAAGAACCTGGGCGACACGGTCCGGGCCGGTGAGGTGCTCGCGGTGCTCGAAAGCCGGGACCTGGCGGACGCCAAGGCGGCGTACCTGGCCGCCGGGGAAAGACTGGCGCTGGCCCAGTCGAACTTCACGCGCGAACAGAGTCTGCGGCAGGGGAAGATCACGGCCGAGAAGGACTTTCTGGAGAGCAAGCAGGTCCTGGCGGAGGCCCAGATCACCCTGCGTTCCGCCGAGCAGAAGCTCCACGCGCTGGGCTTTGCCGAAGAGGACCTTCGGGCCCTACCCTCCCTCGCCGACAGCTCGTTCACCCGCTACGAGATCACCGCGCCCCTGGACGGCACCGTGGTGGAGAAGCACATCGTGCTGGGGGAAGTTTTCAAAGAGGACTCCAGTCCCTGTTTCGTGATTGCCGACCTGACCAGCGTCTGGGTGGATCTGAAGGTGCACCAGCAGGACCTGTCTCACATCCGGGCGGGCCAGACGGCAGCTATCAAAGGCGGCGAAGACCTTCAGACTGAAGGCACGATTGCCTTCGTGAGCAATATCGTGTCGGAATCCAGCCGGATGGCGTTTGCCCGGATGACGATCCCCAACCCCGAAGGGCGCTGGCGGCCGGGCCTGTTTGTCACCGGGCGGATTGTGATCGATGAAGTATCCGCTGATGTGGTCGTTCCCAAGGACGCGCTGGTCCGCTTGGATGGCCAGACCTGCGTGTTCCTGCAAACCGACCGCGGGTTTGTACCGCAGGTTGTCACGGCGGGACGCTCCAACGAGGAAGTGGTGGAGATCGCCGCCGGGCTGAACGCCGGACAGGAGTACGTGGCCCGGGGAGCTTACACGCTGAAGTCGGAATTGAATAAGCCCTCCGTCGAGGAGTAGAGCCGCGGCCGTTGCGGTCCTCGGCTGGGCCGATTCCGCTGAGCATCCGCCATTCAAACCCAGAGGAATGAGCATGATTGAAAGACTAATGCACTTGGCGCTTCGCAACCGCCTGTTGATATTCCTCCTGATCGTGCTGATCGTGGTCCTCGGAGCCATTGCTTTCAAGACCCTGCCCATCGATGCCTTTCCGGATGTGACGAACATCCAGGTGGAGATTGTCAGCACGGCGCCGGGGCTCAGCCCCCTGGAAATCGAGAAGTTCGTCACCTATCCGATTGAAATGGCCATGCGCGGGCTGCCCAGGCTTCAGTTGATGCGCTCGATTACGAAGTACGGGCTTTCCGTGGTCACCCTGGTCTTCGAGGACAGCGTCGATGTCTACTTCGCCCGGCAACTGGTCTTCGAGCGCCTGGCCTCAGTGACGGAGAACTTGCCCGAAGGCGTGTCTACGGAGATGGGACCGGTGGCCACCGCCATGGGCGAGATTTATCAGTACACGCTGGAAGGCAAGCCGCCCGCCGATGCGCAGGAACGCATCAAGTACTTCACCGACCTGCGGACCTTGCAGGAATGGATGGTCGCTCCGCTGCTGAAGAACGTGCCGGGGGTCAGCGAGATCAACTCGTTCGGCGGGTATCTCAAACAGTTTCAGGTCATCGTGGACCCGGACAAGCTCCTGAGCTACGGCCTTTCCGTCAAGCAGGTCTTCGAGGCGATCCGGAACAATAACCAGAACGTCGGCGGCAATATCGTCGATCAAGGCTCGGAGCAGTACATCGTTCGGGGAGTCGGCTTGATCCGCTCCGAGACGGACATCGGCAACATCGTTCTGGCGGCGTATGACGGCGCGCCGATCTTCCTCAACCACGTCGCGAGGATCGAGGTCGGTCACGCCGTCCGCCAGGGGTCCGCCCTGAAGAATGGCGAGGGCGAAACCGTCGGAGGCATCGTCATGATGCTCAAGGGCGAGAACAGCCTGGAAGTGGTCCGGCGAGTGCAGGAGAAAGTCCGGGAGATCAATAAGGGGACGATCCTGCCCGCCTCGATCAAGATCGTGCCTTTCTACGAGCGGTCCGAGATCGTCGGCCAGAGCATCCGCACTGTCGTCAAGGCGCTCGCCGAGGGTTCCATTCTCGTCCTGGTCGTATTGTACGTGCTGTTGCGCAGTGTCCGCGGGGCGCTTATCGTCATCTTCGCTCTGCCGCTGTCGCTGCTGCTGACGTTCATCGTGATGAAGTACGGGGGCCTGAACGCCAATCTCATGTCGCTGGGTGGATTGGCCATCTCCATCGGCATGATTCTCGACGCCACCATTATTCAGGTGGAAAACGTGCAGCGGCGCCTGGGGAAGATGGCGGAGGGAACTCACAAGGTGTCCCTGGTGCTCAACGCGGTGCTGGAGGTGTTGAAGCCGAGCATCTTCGGTGAGCTGATTATTGCGCTGACGTTCATCCCCATCATCACGCTGAGGGGGATGGAAGGAAAGATGTTTTCACCTTTGGCCTATACCGTGGCCATCGCGCTGTTTGCGGCGCTGTTTCTCTCCATTCTGGTGGTCCCCGTGCTCTGTGCCGTTGTGCTCCGGCACGGCCACGAGAAGGAAAGCATAGTGCTCCGAGCCATCCGGCGGGTATATGTCCCTCTCTTGGGCTGGTCCCTGGGCCACAGGATGGTGACCGTCGGCATTGCCGGCTCGTTGATCGTCTTTACCTTGCTGCTGGTGCCCCACCTGGGGACGGAGTTCGTCCCGATCATGGATGAGGGCGCCTTTGACATGGATGTCCAGATGCTGCCGGGGATATCCCTGGAGAACGCCACGGACATTACGGACCGCATCGAGAAGAAGCTGAAGCAGTTTCCGGAACTCAAGACGGTGGTCTCGCGCACGGGGCAAACGGGCCTGGCGCTGGAGGCCCGCGGGGTGGACAAGACCGGGTTCGTAGGCGACTTGGAGCCTCGCTCCAACTGGACCCATGCGCGGACCCGGGAAGAATTATTCGGCAAGATGCGAGACGCCGTGGCTGTGATCCCCGGCATCGCCTTCAGTTTCAGTCAGCCGATTCAATGCCGGATCGACGAGATGGTCGCCGGCACCCGTGCCCAGGTCATCGTCAAGCTGTTTGGTGATGACACGGATATCCTGCAACAGAAGACGGCGGAAATCGCCAAGGCCGTCGCGCCGATCGCAGGCGTCGCGGATTTGATTACCGAGGTCGTCGCCGGCCAACCCTACATCGCGATCCAGATCGACCGCAATCGGATCGCCCGCTACGGAATCAACGTCAATGATGTGCTCAGCATCGTTGAGATCGCGGTGGGAGGAAAAGCGGCCTCGCAGGTGTATGAGGAGAATCGTTTCTTCGACCTCACCGTGCGGTTCCCGGAGGAGAGACGCAATTCGGTGGAAGCCATCGGCAGTATCCTGATCGATTCACCTGCGGGCACGCGTGTGCCGCTCAAGCAACTGGCCGATGTGTCCGTCGTTGACGGGCCGGTGCAGATCAGCCGGGAGAACGGCCAGCGCCGCATGGGGATCGAATTCAATATCAAGGGACGCGACATGGGCAGCGTCGTGCGGGAAGCCCAGGAGCAGATCGCCAAGAAGGTAAAGTTGCCGAGCGGCTATTACCTGATTTGGGGCGGTCAATTCGAGAACCAGCAGCAAGCCATGAGACGGCTGGCGATCATCATGCCGATGGTTGTCGGGCTGATCCTGCTGTTGCTCTTCATCACATTCAATTCCATCCGGCTGGCGTTCCTGGTGATCTTCAATCTGCCGTTCGCGCTCGTCGGGGGCGTATTCAGTCTGCTGATCTCCGGTCTGTATCTATCCGTGCCCGCGTCGGTTGGTTTCATCGTCCTGTTCGGCGTGGCCGTCCTGAACGGCGTGGTGCTGGTCTCCTACGTGACCCAGTTGCGCCGGGAGGGGATGTCGTTGCAGGAGGCCCTCTCCGTCGGCTGCGGCGCCCGTTTGCGGCCGATTCTGATGACGGCCTCCATCACGGTGTTCAGCCTCATCCCCATGCTGGTGGCGACTGGTCCGGGCTCGGAGGTGCAACGTCCGCTCGCCGCCGTGGCAGTGGGCGGTCTTTTTACCTCGACAATGGCCACTCTGCTCGTGCTGCCCACCCTCTACGGCTGGTTCGAACGAACCAAGACAGAACCCGAACTCTAAGGAGAATCGTCGTGAAGGAAATCAAAGCCATCATCCAACCTTTCATGCTGGCCCAGGTTCTGGAGGCGCTGAGGGAGATCCCCGCCATGCCGGGAATTACGATCAGCCACCTTCAAGGCCTCGGCGGGACGCAGACCACGGGGCAAGATGATCTGGTCGAGCCTGCCTCCAAGGTGAAACTGGAGATGGTCGTGCCGGACAGCCTGGTTGGGCAAGTGGTGCAGACCATCGAAGCGAAGGCACGCACGGGCAACAGCGGTGATGGCAAGATCTTCGTATTGGAGGTCGAAGAAGTTGTCAAGATCAGAACGGGTCAACGTGGAGAAGGAGCCATTTAAGGCGGAGTCTGGGGGCCGCGATATCGACAGCTTCGTTGCCGAGGCACAATGTGTGGGCCGATTTGAGGTTTTTGCTCTGCGCCTGGTGTTGCACCTCGTGCGTCACGGCTCGTATGAAATATGGGAGTGATGCAAAGCAAGATAGGGGTGCGGTATGATAACGAGAGGACCGTTCAGATACCTTGTTGTGTCTCTTGTGATTGCGGGGGGCGTGGGGACCCCAAAGGGCCCCTTGGCGGTCAGTGCCCTTGGGCAGCCTGCTCGCAGTGCGACCGTCCGCGTCAGTCCGAGATTCAGCTCGCCGGCCGTTGGTTACACGTACTATACGAGCGTTGCGGTACCGCCAATGGGGTGCGTGGTGTTGCCGTGGGGCGTGTACTGCGGGCCTTACGGGCCGTATAGTTATAACCCGTATGATTATGGACCATACAGCTATAGACCATATAGTTTCTATGGGCCATACAGCTACCTGCCATATGGCTACGGGCCGTACGGTTATGGACCCTATTCCTATTCGCCCTATAGTTACTGGCCATACTTCTACGGTCCGCCATCCGGGATCGGCTGCCCGCCCACTGTGCCGCCTTCTGCCTGCCTGTGGGGGTAGGTGGTTGATTACTGGCGACTGATTATTGATGATGGATTATGGATGATCTAAGAGGAAGACTCGGACTTCTTCTCTCAATTATCAATCACGATAATCAATCATCCATTCCCTTCCTGCCAGCCGCCGCCGAGGGCTTTGTACAGGGCCACGAGGTCGGTGGATATGGTACGGATGCTCTGGGCCAGAGCGTCTTCCGATGAGTATAGCGACCGTTGTGCGTCCAAGACATTCAAGAAGTCGGTTTGACCTGCAGTATAGAGTTCTGTAGCCAGTTCGACGGCCGAGCGATTGGCCGCTACGGCATCGACAAGGGCCTGACGATGCTCCTGCTCCTTGGCCGAGGCGATCAACGCATTCTCCACTTCCTGCAATGCCGCCAGGATTGTCTGTCGATACACGATCAACGATTCCTCCTCGAAAGCACGCTGCAGCTCGATATTGGATCGGACCCGCCCGGTGCTGAACAGCGTCCAGGTTGCCGAGGGGCCCAGTGACCAGAATCGGTTAGCCCAGTCGGTCAGCGAGCTGAACTTGTTGCCCTGCGTGCCGGCGCTGGCGGACAGTGAGATGCTGGGAAACAGGTCGGCGACGGCGACGCCGATCCGTGCGGTGGCGGCGTGAATCTGTGCCTCTGCCTGCCGGATGTCCGGGCGCCGGCGCAACAACTCGGCCGGAACGCCCACAGGGACGGCCGGCGGGCCGGCGGGAATCCCCGATACCGGCGTCAATTCCTGCAGCAACGCCCCCGGCTCAAGCCCAAGCAGAATACTGAGATTGTAGATCGTCTGCTGAGCGGAGGTCTCCAGCACGGGAATCTGCGCCGCCGTGGTCGCCACCTGGGCATTCGCATTCTCGACGTCGAGCCGGCTGACGAAACCGCCCGTCGAAAGCTGGCGAGTCAGGTCGGCGGTGTGCTGCTGAGCGGTAAGGTTGCGCCTCGCGATGGCGATCTGTTCCTGGAAGGCGCGGAGATCGATGTAATTGAGCGCGACCTCCGACGTGAGCGTCACCAGGGTATCGCGGCGTGCCTCGATGGCGGCCTGGAGGTCGGCTTGAGCGGCTTCCACGTTGCGTCGCACGCCGCCGAAGAAGTCGAGTTCCCAGGCGGCGTCGAAGCCCGCCTGGTACTGATTAGAGATCGGTCCGGCCGTGCCTGCGACGCCGGGCGCCTGGCTTCGACGAAACGAGCCGGCCGCGTTGATCGTCGGTCCGAGCCCGCCTGCCGCGATGCCGCGGGAGGCTCGAGCCTGCCGAATCCGGGCCTCGGCCACCTGCACATCCAGGTTGGAGATTACCGCCCGCTCGATCAGCGACGTCAGCGTTGGATCGTTGAACAGGGTCCACCACCGGGCAAGGTCCTGCTCGGGGGCGGGCTCCGGAGCAACGGGTCCGACCCATGCGGGCGGAACCGGCGTCTGAGGCGGATGGAAGTTCGGGCCGACCTTGCAGCCGGCGATCAAGACGAGGCAGAAGGCACCTAAGCACAGGCCTGCACGATGGACTGTGCCCACTGTTTCCTGGGCGCTGCGCAGAGGACTGGTGGTCACAGCCCACCCTGCGAAATCCTCAGATGCCGCGCAGCTACGAGCCAATGTCGCCGGTAGTGTGTGTGATTCGCGTACACCGCGTTGATCCCGATTGTGCATAGATGACTCCCCTTATGCGAGACAGGCGTATGGTCGCCGTGCATTACTCGTACCGCAGGGCCTCGATCGGGTCCAGCCGTGAGGCTTTCCACGCCGGGTAGTAGCCGAAGATGATGCCCACGCCGGCCGAGACGATCACCGCTGCCGCGATGGCCGTCGGTGATGTCTGCACGGGCCATCGCAGGACCGCCCGCACGACGGCCGACCCGCCGTGACCCAGCAGGATGCCCACCGCGCCGCCGACCAGGCACAGCACAACAGCCTCCACGAGGAACTGCCTCAGAATGTCGCGAGCGCGGGCCCCCACGGACATGCGAAGCCCGATCTCCCGCGTCCGCTCGGTCACGGAAACGAGCATGATGTTCATGATCCCCACGCCCCCGACGACCAGCGAGATCATGGCCACCACCAGCAGCAGGTTGGTCATCAGTTTCGTCGTGGTCGTCAGGGTCTTGCTCATCTCCGTCATGTCGCGCACGGTGAAATCATCGGCCTCTCCCGGGCGGATATGATGCCGCTCGCGAAGCAGGGCGCTCATCTGGTTGATAGCGGATGGAATCTCCGGTGCGCTCTGGGCCGCCGCGAGGATCTGATCGACGTTGGTGAAGCGGACCGGCATCGGAGTATCGGCCGCCTGGACTTCCGACTGCGCCGGATAGAGGCTCGGCTGGCCGCTGGGATAAAGGTTGCTCAGCGTGTTCACCGCGCTGCTCGATGCGGCGGCCGCGCTCTGGTTGGTCGCCTGCAGCGTCGAGCCGGTGACACGGTATTTGATCGTCGTCCACGGGGCTAAGAGGATGTCGTCCTGGTCCATGCCCATCATGTTGGCGCCCTTGGGGCCAAGGGTGCCGACGACGCGGAAGGCGACGTTCTTGACCCGGATTTCCTTGCCGACGGGAGACTCGCCGTCGAACAGCTCGCGGACGAGGGTCTGGCCGATGAGGCAGACCTTGTTGCCGTTGAGCACGTCGCGGTCGGTAAAGGACTCCCCCTCGGCCACCGTCCAGTCGCGGACGTCGAGGAAGGCGGGGGTCGTGCCGTACATGTTGGAGGGAACCCAGTTGCGGTTTCCGTAGACGACCTGGGTGCGTGCGCGGACGGCGGGCGCAGCAGTGCGTATGGCGGGGCAATCCCGCAGGATAGCCTCGCCGTCGCCGGGGGTCAGCGTCATGACGCTGCCGGAGCCGAAGCTGATGCCGCTGCTGGTGGCCGTGCCGGGCATGACCAGCACGACGTTGGCGCCCATGCTCGCGATGGATTTCTGAACGGCCGCCGACGAGCCGGCGCCGATCTCCATCATGGCGATGACGGCCGCCACGCCGATGACGATGCCCAGCGTTGTCAGCAGGGCGCGCATCGGGTTGCGCCGCAGGGCCTTCATCGCGGTTCGAATTGTCCGATATCCCTTCATGCCGATTCTCCTGATTCGACGGGGCCCGCGCCGGACGGGCTGGGTGCGGCGGCCTGCCCGTTGACGATCACGCCGTCGTGGATGTGGATAATTCGCCGGGCGTGCCGGGCCACGTCGCTGTCGTGCGTGACCATGATGATCGTGATGCCGTCCGCCTCGTTGAGCTGCACGAACATGCGGAGGATCTCCTCGCTCGTGTGCGAATCGAGGTTGCCGGTCGGCTCGTCAGCGAAGAGCAGCGGCGGATGGTTCACCAGCGCGCGGGCGATGGCCACGCGCTGCTGCTGACCGCCGGAAAGCTGAGAGGGCTCGTGATCGAGCCGGTCCGCCAGTCCGACCCGCACCAGCACCTCCTGGGCTCGATGCCGCGCCTCGTGGTCGGACAAATTCGACGTGTACGTCAGCGGCATGGCCACGTTCTCCAGGGCGCTGGTCCGCGGCAGCAGGTTGAAGTTCTGGAAGACGAAGCCGAGCTTGCGGTTGCGGACCATGGCCCGCTGGTCGGCCGACAGGCGCGACACTTCCCGCCCGTCGAGCCAGTACTCGCCGGCCGTGGGCCGGTCCAGGCAGCCGAGAATGTTCATCAGCGTGCTCTTGCCCGACCCGGATACGCCCATCAGGGCGAGCATCTCGCCGCGGGCGACGGTCAGCGATACGCCCTTGAGCACCGGTACGGCGATGTCGCCGATGTGATAGGTCTTCTCAATGTTGTGCAGCTCGATGAATTCCATTGCTGAATCCACTCCATGCCGTCGGCGATTAACGCGGCGGGGGACCGCTGGGAGACCCGGCGGGGGACCCGCCGGTGCCGGCTCGCGGACCTCGCGGGAATTTCGGTGCGAAGGGGTTGGTCGTATCCGTTGACTGAGCGGCCGCCTGCGTCTGCACGCCTGTGACGATCTCCAGCCCTTCGGTCACGCCATCGCCCTCGATCTGAGTATTGAGGCTGTCGCTCGAGCCGGTCCGCACAAAGATGGGCCGGACGAGCTTGCCTTCAAGGGCCCAGATCACACCGCGCCCCATATTGCCGCCGGCCGGTGACTTTGCTTGCAGACCCGTGGCCTGCGGAGTTCCGGCCGCCGGTTGCGCATCGGCGCCGGGTCGCTTCGAGTCTCCCGGCCGCGGTGCACCCGGGTTGCGGTAGGCCGGCACGATCTGGCCGACCGATGTCGGCGTCCAGCGCAATGCGGCGTTCGGCACCGTCAGAACGTTGCTGAGCCGGTTCAACTCAAATTGTACGTTGGCTGTCAGGTAGGGCAGCAGACGCCCGCTCGAATTGTCGGTGAGGATCTCCACCGTGTACGTGACGACGTTCTGCGTCATCGAGGCGTTGAGGCGGACGTTGGCCACCTCGCCCCTGAAGCTCTCGCCGGGGAACGCGTCCACGGTAAAGCTTACCGGCTGGCCCGGATGAATCTTGCCGATATCCGCCTCGTTGACCGCCACCCAGACTCGCATATGCGTCAGGTCCTTGGCCAGCAGGAACAGGCTGGGGGCGTTGAGGCTCGCGACCACGGTCTGGCCCGCATTGACCCGGCGGTCGATAATCACGCCTTTGACCGGCGAGCGGATCGTGCAATAGTCGAGGTTGCGCTGGGCCCGCTGCTGCGCCGCCTGGGCCTGGGCAAGCGAGGCTTGGGCCTGGAGGATATCCGCCTCGGCGACGGTGACGTTCGCCTGGGAAACCTCGTACGTCGAGCGGTAGGTATCATAGGCGGACTGTGCCAGGGCTTCCGAGGGTCCGAGCTTCTGGGCCCGCTCCCAGTCGCGCTGGGCCGAGTACAGCTTGGCCTGCATCTGCTTGAGATTGGCTTGCGCTACCTGCACGGCAGCCGTTGCCTGTCGGACTTGGGCAGCAGCCTCCGCCGCGTCAGCGGCATACAGCGAGTCGTCGATCTGAGCCAGCACCGTGCCGGCCTCGATCGGGGACCCGTAGTACACGGTGTTGCCGGCGGTGTCCTTGCCGAAGGAGATGATCCGCCCGGCGACCTGGGCGCCAACATCGATGACTTCCTCCGGCTCGACCGTGCCAGTGGCGCCGATGGAAACGAGCAGGTCGCCGCGAGCGACCTTGGCCGTGCGATAGGTGACCGCCTGGCCGTTGCCTCGCTGCAGGTACCACGCGGCCGTGCCTCCCACAAGCGCCAGCAACACAACTACCGTAATGATCCTTTTAATCGAATGCCTCATGGGGAACCCTCTGCAAACTGCCCGCGCCGCCGCTGCTCGGGTCGCCGACCCGGCTACGCCGCCAGCTATATTTGATACGATGCAACCCGTATCTCCGTTCATGGCCGGTCCGTACGGGCGCAACATACTGGGTTGCCACTGTACAGCAGGTCCACTTATTGTGCAAGAGGGTAATGCGCACCAGAATCCACACACGCGATGCCGGCTTGCCCAGCCGCAGATTCGCACGGCCGCCTGCCGCCGATCCGGCCTCGGGAGGATGCCGGTCCGTGCGGCAGTCGGGCCGTCGGCTCGGGTCCGGAGCGGAGAAACACGTGCGAAATGGCCGAAACTACTTGCGGTGTCGTGACGAATCTGGCAACCTGATACGGGCTCAGGACTTGTCGGTGGCGATAGGTCGTGCTCATGGGGAGTTCCGCCGGAAACCGGCCGGAGCGGCTACAGGGGTACAGTGAGTGACGTTCATGAGCAAGTCAGGTGCGCGTTTCGTCATGGTTGCGGCCCTGCTGGCGATACTCGTCGCGGCAGTCGCAGCAACTGCATGGTACTGGCGCCGGCCCCGGATAGCGGACATCGTGGCGGCATATGATAGCGCCGCGAGGTACGACAGGCTGACGATTGAATACCCTCTCGATGAGACACTGTTCCCGACGGACATTGCAGCCCCCACGTTTCGCTGGATCGACTCGAACGGCCGGGCCGACACGTACCTGGTGACGCTCGAGTTTCCGGATGGCAATGGTCGCATGAGCTTCTTCGCTCGTGGGCCGCAGTGGACCCCCACAGCGGCGACGTGGGAGGCCGTCAAGAAGCGGTCCTTGGAAACGGAAGCCCGGGTGACCATCCTCGGCATCGATCACAAGGCCCCCCGGACGATCCTCTCGGCCGGCCAGGTCCGCGTCAAAACATCCAGGGACGAGGTCGGCGCCCCGATCTTCTACCGGGAGGTGATCCTGCCGTTCATCGATGCCGTCAAGGACCCGAGCCGCATCCGCTGGCGATTCGGCGCCGTTTCCTCAGCGCAACAGCCGCCGATCGTGCTGGAGGGGCTGCCGGTCTGCGGGAATTGTCACTCATTCTCCGCCGACGCCCGGATTCTGGGCATGGACGTGGACTACGCCAACGACAAGGGCTCGTACGCCGTCACGCAGGTGAAGGAAGACATGACCCTGACCACCAGGGAGATCATCACCTGGAGCGAGTACAGGAAAGAGGACAAGGAGCTGACGTTCGGCCTGCTCTCTCAGGTTTCACCGGATGGCCGGTACGTGGTGAGCACGGTCAAGGACATGTCCGTTTTTGTGGCCAAGCCGGGTACGGCGTTCTCTCAGCTCTTCTTTCCCATCAAGGGCATCCTGTGCATCTACGACCGGCAGACCGGCGCGTTCAAGGCATTGGAGGGGGCGAATGACCCGAATCTGGTCCAGAGCAATCCCGCCTGGAGTCCGGACGGCAAGTACATTGTATTCGCCCGCACCACGGCCTATACGCTCAAGAACGCCCGGGGCGAGAAGAAGGTGCTCCTGAGTCCCGAGGAGTGTACGGAATTCCTCACGGAGGGCAAGCCGTTCCTGTACGACCTGTGCCGGATACCCTTCAATGACGGCAACGGCGGCCGGGCCGAGCCGATTCCGGGGGCCTCCGGCAACGGGATGAGCAACTTCTTCGCCCGGTACTCGCCGGACGGCAAATGGATCGTCTTCTGCATGGCCAAGAGCTACATGCTCTTGCAGCCGGACAGTGAGTTGTACATCATCCCGGCCGAAGGGGGCCAGCCCAGAAGGCTTCGCGCCAACACCCATCGGATGAATTCCTGGCATAGCTGGTCGCCGAACGGTAAGTGGCTGGTCTTTTCCTCGAAGACCAACACCGTTTACACACAACTCTTCCTCACCCACATCGACGAGCAGGGCGAGAGCAGTCCGGCCGTGCTCCTGGACCACTTCACCGCGTCCGACCGCGCCGCCAACATCCCGGAATTCGTCAACGCCCAACCCTCGGCGATCCGGAGAATCCACGAACAATTCCTGGACGATTATTCCTATTTCAGAGCCGGAATCAGCTCTCTGCGGGTCGATGATCCCCAGGGCGCAGAGCAGGGCTATCGCAAGGCGCTGGAGCTGAATCCCGGAAATGTCCAGGCGCATGTGGATCTGGCGTATATCCTGCTCAACCGGGGGGCCATCGACGAAGGCATGATGCACGTCAACGAAGCGCTGCGACTGGACCCGGACAATGTGGAGGCCAGGTTCAATCTTGGCCTGGGCATGGTTCTTCAGAAGAAGCCGGAGGAGGCGATTGCACACTTCTCACGGGTCGTTCAGCTCCGCCCGGACTATGCGGAGGCTCACTACCAGCTTGGCATGCTGCTGGCGGAGAAGAAGAAGGTGGACGAAGCTGTCTTGCACTTGTCCAAGGCGGCGCAGCTCCGGCCGGACGATGCCGAGACCCACTTTAATCTTGGCGTGCTCCTGGCGGAGCAGGGCAAGCTCGAGGACGCCGTCGCGCAGTATGTCAAAGCTGCTCAACTCCAGCCCAAGGATGCGAAGATACCTTACAACCTCGGCGTCACGGTCGCTCGACAGGGCAAGCTCGATGAGGCTGTCAAATACCTGACAAAAGCTGTCCAGCTCCGCCCGGACTATGCGGAGGCGTATGTCAATCTCGGCGTGATGCTCGCTCGCCAGAAGAAGATGAATGGGGCCATCGGGTACCTGATGAAAGCGGTCGAGCTCCAGCCGAATGACACGATCGCACACTACAACCTGGCCATGGCGCTGGCGTCCAGTGGGAGGCATGTCGAAGCGATCGACCATTGGATGCGGGTGACGCAGCTTGACCCCGGCAACGTCGGGGCCGTTCTCAACCTGGCCGCCAGCTACGACAAAGCCGGACAGCGCACCAAGGCGGTTTCATGTCTGCAACAAGCCCTCGATGCGGCTCGTGCCGCCGGCAACGATCAGGCCGCCCGCCAGATCGCTGAACAGCTCAAATCGACTTCAAATTGATTATTGATAATTGGTGATGGATGATCGGAGGAAAAGTCCCGGTCTTCCTTCTCAATTATCAATCATCAATCATCCATCATCAATCGTTGGAGCGGAGCGCCTGGCCTGCCGCGCATAAAAAGAGGCCCCGCGCCTCGCACGGGGCCTTTGATCTACGATTTCCGATTTACGATTTGCCAATTGGAATCGGCGGGAGCGCAAATCGTAATTCGTAAATCATAAATGATAAATCGCCTAGCTGGGCACGACGTTGGTCGCGCACGGACCCTTGCGCCCCTGGCCCACCTGGAATTCGACCTTCTGGCCCTCGCTGAGCGAGGCGTACCCGTTGGTCCTGATCTCGGAGTGGTGGACGAACAGATCGTCGCCGCCGTCATCCGGAGCAATGAACCCAAATCCCTTGTCCGCGTTAAACCATTTCACCGTTCCTTTTGCCATTTTCTGTACTCCCTGGACCCATCGATCCACAAGTAGATTCTCCCTCTGTCTTTTCACAAGGGGTAAACTCCGAGGGAGGAAAGCGTACTCCTTAGAATAAACTGGGCAACTTGTACCGTGACATTGGCTCGTTGTCCATGAGGATAATGCCTAAAAGAGAGATTTTTTTCCGTCGCGAGGAGGGACTGCGCAACCAGCGGAGCCACGGGGCCGTCAACTTCGTGCGAGCGACCTGGGGGAAAGCGGGCAGTCGAGCAGGATAACGACACGATCCTGCTCGTCCTCCGCAACGACCCAAAGCACGCCAACGCATGCCGCAGCGGCCGCCAATAGCGGGCGATGCACCCCTATGTGACGCGGTGCCCCCCCTATGCCCAGGGAGAAAATTACTACCATTGCCAACCCGGTGCCTGACCGAGTCAGCCCGTTGCTGTTCCTGTCCGGACCGACCGTAGGCGATCCGGCGTCAGCTACTCGCTCGGCGAGCCCTCTTTGATCGAGTCTTTCAACTGCTCTCTGAATTCCGGTGTGTCTTCCAAGCCGTGAGCCTGCATGCCATGCTGCACGGCGGCCTCGATCACTTCCTCATCCGTGTCCGCCGAGATCGCTACGCTGCATGTCTTCGAAGCATCAGGATTCTCTCTGCAATCAATGTATTTTCTTGCCATAGTAACCTCCTTTTCTTATTACCTTTTACGACAGGAGGTCATGCGAGCCTGATGCGGAAAAGCCTCATTATCCCATAGTGCTTTTCCTCAACCTCAGATTGCGGCGAACGCATCCCAGTGGGATAAATCGCACCGCTGGGCAGCCCTTGGCGTTAGTCAGGTTTCTTCGTCAGGTTCACACGCAGAATTCGCGAGTTCTGCACGTGGATCGGCTCATTGGCGGACAAGACCCGGCTGTCGAGCGGATCGAGAGCGGTTGCGTTCGTGCTCGTGTTCAGTTGGATCCGCACATCCGCCTTGCCGTCGTGATCGAAGTCGATCTGCTCGTCGATCAGCTCGGGCAGGTTGGCGTCTTTGGGCCGCCATTCGATCTGGACGAAGCCGGTGTTCCTCTCGCGGATCAGGCCGTCGAAGACGGGGCGATGGACGAGCGTCTGATACCGATCATGGTCGATGGTTTGGCTGACCTCGCCCCCGGTGTAGACGGGATGGACGTGCAGGCCGGTGATGGCGACGAGCTTGCCGACGAACGACGGGTCTGTTCCCATGAAGGTGGCAAACACGATCGGTCCGGCCATGAAGGCCCAGGCGTAGGCAAGATATTTCACGGTTCGGGACATCGGCTCTTTCCTCATTTGACCAGGCTGCCGGTAGTTGCGAGCAGCAGGATGCGGTAGACGGCGCCGCTGATCATGCCGCTGGCGATGATGGCCATGAACAGGAAGGCTGGATAGACGAACGCCATGCGGGCGATGTGCGACTTGACGCCGACAGGCGTGCCTTTGATGTGGTACGAGATGGCGTGCTTGGGACATTCATCGACGCACTTGCCGCACTTGGTGCAGGTCATGCGAGTCTTGCCTTTCCCGATGCTCTCGCGGTCGATGGAGAACGTCGGACAGGAAGTCTCGCATTGGCCGCACTGCACGCACTTGTCCGGATCGATCCGGATATCGAAGATGTTGAGCTTGTTCGTGAGGGACTGAAGCGCGCCCATCGGGCAGAACAGGCCGCACTGCGTTCTGCGCTTCGTCAGAATGGGACCAATGACGACGAGCCCTGCAAACAGGGACACGAAAATGATGGTCTGCACGAGGACCGTCGCTGAAGTCACGGCCTCGAATTCCGTGACAGCCTTGAACGGACACAGCCATCCACAATACATCGGGCTCAACATCGCCGCAGACAGCAGCATGATCGCCACAAGAATCGCAAACGGCAGGTAGACCCATTTCCGGCTGATGTTTTTGATGATAGGCTTTCGGCCGATCCGGGAGAAGCCCTCGTCGAGCCCCCCGTAGAAACAGGCCCAACTGCACCAGCCCCGCCCCAGTGCGATGGACGCCCCCAGCCAGAGCACGAGCATCGAGCCGATCGAGGCGAAGCCTTCCACCATGGAGCCGGGGAAGATGATCGTGCGGGACAGGACCGCCGGGATTAGGGTCGCGGTGATGACGATGTGGCAGAAGGGTGTCTTGCCCTGGGCCATCTCTGACTGGGTGACGGCCATGCTGCCACGGGCCTCGATCATCGCCGGGGCGAAGGTGAGCACGAGGGCCACGGCGTAGATGATGAAGAACAAGGAGCGGTACTTGTAGGTGCGCCCGGTGAAGGCGATCAGGAAGAAGGCAATCACCGTGAATCCGTAGGCGACGATCATGCCGACGATTTGAAACGGCTCTTTCGGCCCGGATTGGCCGCCCATGATCATCATTGGCATGAGCAATGCGATGGGCAGGGTCAGGACAATCGCCTTGGCCAAACGCCGTGTCTTGCTGTCGCCTTCTGCCATCTTCTCACACCTCAATGCAGGACAGATATCAGACTCACGATCCCTGAGTATAAATAGAACACGCCCACGACGCCAGCCGCCAGCCGGCCGATGATTCGGATTTTCTCGCACCCGCCGGCCAGGCCCACCAGAGGAAGCGGGGCAATATAGACGGAAGTCCCGACGAAAAAGGCGGCAAAGAAGAGCAGACTCTGCCAGAGCTGCGAGAGTTGGGCGGCGCTGCTGAAGGCCAGCAGGAACGGCGGGCAGACATTCACCCCGGTCAGGAATCCCAGCGATACGGGCATGAGCAAGAAGGCTCTTCGTCCGGGTTTGGCCGCTGCGGCAGCCGGTATCGCCGGACAGTGCCGGTCCCGCCCCGTGAAACCATAGACGATCAGGAGCAAAGCAAGACCGATGGTGACGACGCCGAGTACCGCCTTCCGGTGAGGCAAGTTCTCGATGAGGGCGGAATGGGTGAGCCAGGCCAGGACGGCAAAGACCATGTACCCCGCGAGCCGACCGCCGAGAAAACCGCCTACCGGCACGAGATTGGCCCGCACGGTCCGAGCCTCGCCCAGCAGGTAGGGCACCAGCACGGGCGCGCAATAGGCCAGGCACACGCCGCCGCTGGCGATCCCCAACAGGAATCCGTTCACAAGCATCATTCGCTCGGCCCTTATTCTGGCAATGTGATCGCCCCAAATCATACTTCGGCGACCGATCGCGGGCAATGATCGGCATAGAGGGCGAACGCAAAGTCGCCCCCTGTGGTGGGTGGCATCGTCAAGCGAAGCTTGGCGATGGCGATCTTCCCCTGCGTAGGACCATCGCCAAGGCCTGCGGCCTTGACGATGCCACCCGGCTGACGCGTTCACTACGTTTCCTTCCGGGACTTTGCGATTGTCCTGGATCGGCAGAGCTAAGACCTTGACGCCGCGAATGGCTGAACCGTACGATGTCCGGAGGTCTATAGTAGGTATTGTTGAAGGCAACTATGGTGGAAGTGTCGGATTGCAGATGAGGGAATTGAATGACGCGGTCATGGGTGCTGGGTGCTTCGATGGCAATGGGAGTCTTTTTATTCGCGGCGGATGGTGAGGGCCAGATGCGCCAGCGAGCGGACGTGCCGGTGGAGTACACGTGGCGGCTGACGGACCTCTATGCGTCCGATGCGGCGTGGCGGCAGGCCAAGGATTCGGCGGCGGGCCGGACGGATACGATTCTCCAGTACAAAGGCGCCCTGACGAAGTCCGCGTCACAACTGCTCGCCTGCCTGAAGCTCAACAGCGATATCTCCAGGGAGTTGAGGAGGCTCGACAGCTATGCGTCGATGAAGTCCGATGAGGACGTGCGAAATGCGACGTACCTGGCGATGAAGCAGGAGATCGACCAGCTCTCGACGCAGTACCATACGAAGGCGTCGTTCATCGAGCCGGAGATCGTGACGCTCGACAAGGAGACAATCGAGAAATTCCTGGCGGCCGAGCCTGACCTGCGGGTCTACCGGCTGTACCTGTTCGACATCCTCCGCACCAAGGCGCACACGCTCTCACCCCAGGAGGAGAAGATTCTGGCCGCCACCGGGCAGATGGCGGACGGGCCCGGCTCCCTCTACACCGTCTTCAGCAATGCGGAGTTGCCGTATCCTCAAATCACGCTGGCGGACGGCACGGTCGCCGTGCTGAACAAGGCGGGATACGCCCTGCACCGCGCCTCGCCGAACCGTGCGGATCGCGAGGCCGTCTTCCGGGCCTTCTGGTCCGCCATGGCCGGGTTCAAGCAGACGTTCGGCACGGGACTGTACTCCCACGTGCAGACGCACGTCTTCTACGCGAGGACGCGGAACTACGACTCCTGTCTGGCGCTCGCCCTGGATCGGAACAATATTCCGACCGAAGTGTACTATCGGCTGATCTCGAACGTGCGGGACAATTTGGATACGCTGCATCGTTATCTTTGGCTCCGCAAGCGCATGCTCGGCGTGGACGAGTTGAAGTACTCGGACCTGTACGCTCCCGTCGTCAAGGGCCTGGACCTCAAGTACAGCTTCGACGAAGCGAAAAGGCTGTATCTGGATGCGCTGGGGCCGCTCGGACCCGACTATCGCAAGGAGGCCCAGAAGGCCTTCGAGCAGCGGTGGATCGACGTGTACCCGACGCCGGGCAAGCGCTCCGGGGCATATTCCAGCGGCACAGCGTACGACGTGCATCCCTACCTCCTGCTGAACTTCAACGGGCAGTTCGACGACGTCAGCACTCTGGCCCACGAGATGGGTCATGCCCTGCACAGCGATTATGCGAATCGGAGCCAGCCATACCCGCTCGCCGGTCACCCGATCTTCGTGGCCGAGGTTGCCTCCACCTTCAATGAGGCGCTTCTCATCCACCGGATGCTCGATGAGATCAAGGACGACGACACGCGATTGTCGCTGCTCATGGATTATCTCGATGAGATCAAGGGCACGGTGTTCCGGCAGACGCAATTCGCCGAGTTCGAGCTGCGCATCCATGAGAAGGCGGAGCGGGGCGAGCCGTTGACGGGTGACACTCTCACCGCACTCTATGGCGACATCCTCAAGCAGTACTACGGGCATGACCGCGGCGTCTGTCTCATCGACGACCTGTACGCCGTGGAGTGGGCGTACATCCCGCACTTCTATTATGACTTCTATGTGTACCAGTACTCCACGTCGTTCACCGCGGCGACGGCGCTGGCCGAGGAGGTCCTCGCAGGCAAGCAGGATGCCGCTCAGAGGTATCTCGACTTCATCTCCGCGGGCGGGTCGGACTACCCCATTGAGTTGCTGAAGAAGGCGGGCGTCGATGTGACGACGCCGGAGCCGTTCCAGAAAACCATGGCCGCGATGAACCGTACCATGGATGAGATCGAGTCGATTCTCGCCCGCCGCGGGAATCGGTAGCTCGCCGCAGGCCAGTAGGGACGCCGCCGGGATGATTCGGATAAAGAAGACCATAAGAATTATCGTTGGGATCATCCTGATCCTCCTGGGATTCTTCGCGCTGGTGACGCCGCTCACGCCCGGGTCGTGGTTGATCCTGATCGGCTTGGAGCTGCTCGGATTGCGAATCCTTCTGCAGGATAAGCTCCTGGTGTGGGCCAGGGCCCATCCCGGCAGCATATCGGCAAAGATCATCCGTCGGTTTCTGCGAGTCCGGGAGCACGACGGCGGGACGAAAACGAAACGCCAGGACGCCTGCAAGCCGTGACAAGGTCACTCGCGGTGTCCCTGACAGGACCCTCATCGCTGCCACAGTCGGGAGGGCCACAGCCATGATCTTCGTTGGGTGCACGACAGGAAAGGGCGGTCGGGGCGGGTGGCAGCGTCAAGGCCGAAGGCCTTGGCGATGGTTGCACCGCATCTCAGGAAGGCCATCGCCAAGCTGCGCTTGACGCTGCCACCCAAGACTTCCCGCTTGCTCTACCCTAATCCTGTCGTACACCTTGCCGTTTCTATGACTTGATTTTTCATCTTCTTGAAGGTATCTTGGTACAGCGAGCCGGGATCCTGTCGGAGGACGGGTGAAGGCCCGGAGGACCCGGAACGTGAGGCGGCGAACGTCGCACGGAAGCTCGTTTCACCTGCAAGATGAGAGAGTCGTCGAGGTGATTCGAAAGTGAGGCTGTGATCATGGTGCGAGCAATCAGCAAACTTGGATTGGCGGTCTTGTCGTTGACCATCCTGGCGGGCTGTCAGAGTTTGTCCGGGGGCACATCGCCAGGCAGGAAGACCATGCTCTGGAACGGCACGGATTTCAGCGGCTGGCGTCGATTCGTCTCCGATCCAGCCGTGAATGTCGACGATGTATGGTGCATCCGCGACGGCGTCCTGGTCTGCAGAGGGCAGCCGAACGGCTATATCCGCACCGAAAAGCGATACAGGAACTACCAACTGCATCTCGACTGGCGCTGGCCCGAGACGCCGACCAACAGTGGCGTGCTGCTGCACGGCCGTGCGCCCGACCGCATCTGGCCCGCCTGCATCGAGTGCCAGTTGAAGGCCGGCGACGCGGGCGACCTGGTCCTCATCGGCGGCGCCGGCCTGACCGTCAACGGCGTCAGCTATCGCAATCCCGACAAGCAGTTCAATGTCATCCAGAAGAAGTCGCCCACGAGCGAGAGGCCGGCGGGACAGTGGAACAGCCTGTTGATTCGCTGCAAGGGCCGCTCGATCCGCTGCTTCGTCAACGGCGTCCCGCAGAATGAGGGCACGCGGGCCACCGTCGATTCCGGCTGGACCGCCCTCCAGAGTGAAGGCAGCCCCATCGAATTCCGGGACATCTATCTCCTTCCCGCCGATTGATGGCGGAAGATCCAAACCACGAAATACGAAACTCGAAACAAGCTCGAAGCTCCAATGGCAGAAACCATAAACACTGGCTGTTGACCCTTATGTCTCGCGCAAAGACGCCAAGATCGCCAAGAGTAAGAGTGCCATAGCCGATAGCAGGATGGGACGGTGGCGATGAAAGGCAGGAGGCGTCCCCGGAATTGCGATGTTTGTAGTGACGCCGTGAGACGTCTTCGTGGCGAGGCCATCTTGGCCTTGCGTCGCGCCGGCATCTTGCCGGCGCCCAGCCAGCAGCCAACAAGTTCTTGACCCGGCGCCTTCCAACGGTGTGACGATGCCGAAGAAATGAGTAAGGCGCCCATGGAATCAAAACTAGTTAATTAAAGACGCGGCCCCGCCTGTGCCCGCCTGTGTCTCGGAATTACAGCGCTTCGCGAGAATCCCATTTGCCTCTGTGGCGGATTGGGCCTATAATAGAGCTGTGGATTGTGCTCTGGGTGACGGAGGAAAAGTTGTCGTTGATAGCTCACGGTTGGTAATCTGCGGTTCCACGCTCCGACAGGTGCCGGCCTACTTGACGGCGTCTCGTTCCTCTGGAATTCACTATCAGCGTTGTCGATAGGCGATATGTAGGTGGCTCGTATCAAACCACTGATGCACGGTGGGGAATGGAGATGACATGCAGCTCGAAGAGTTTATTTCCGCGACCTTTAGGCAACTGATCGATGGTGTCATGTCGGCGCAGGAGTACGCTACCCAGAAGGGTGCGCGCGTGAATCCGGCCGCCACCGCGTTTCGCACTGACCAAGGAATGCGGCTCTGGGACAGGAATGACATCGCACCTATCGCCGAAGTCGAGTTCGACGTTGCTGTCACTGCGACTGAAGGCAAGGAATCGAAAGGCGGCATTGGCATCTTTGTCGGTTCTGTCGGTGTCGGGGCACAAGGCAGAAGCGATGTGACCAACCAGTCCATCAGCCGCATTCATTTCTCGCTTCCTCTCAAGCTTCCAAGTACTTAGGGACGCGTGGGGAATTCCGGGGACAGATTCCGGGCACACGATATAATGGCACTAAGTTAAGGGGGATCGAGGCCAAGGAAACGGCTTGGTAACCGTTCACGGCTCTGCATCAATATAACAGAGAAGGGGCGGTTTCTTTTCGGAAGTGGGCATTGATGGCGTTGCAGAAGAACTGGAAGACGCGGCGGTTCTGTTGGCGGCAGGTCGCGACCA
>Ga0315282_10000979_pt1 | contig 55284 bp, 40 predicted proteins | sample YL17G07_20_MG_FD_203693 | JGI IMG/M metagenome (GOLD analysis project Ga0315282, IMG submission 203693) | Sediment microbial communities from Yellowstone Lake, YNP, Wyoming, USA - YL17G07_20 | ecosystem: Environmental > Aquatic > Freshwater > Lake > Sediment | place: USA: Wyoming | collected...
GTACGAGCGGTAAGAGCCTGTCCTAATAACCAAGGTGATCCGCGGATGGCGGATCGGGACAGTCGGACGCAGCAAGCAGCGCCCCTACGTTTGGTGGCCACGGACGCCAAGGCCACCAGTGCCACACAGTCGTTTCGCGCGTACGAACGGTAAGAGCCTGTCCTAATAACCAAGGTGATCCGCGGATGGCGGATCGGGACAGTCGGGCGCAGCAAGCAGCGCCCCTACGTTTGGTGGCCACGGACGCCAAGGCCACCAGTGCCACACAGTCGTTTCGCGCGTACGAGCGGTGACAGGGGCGCGAGAGAGGCAACAGGGAAGCGCACAGGCGCCTTAGGGGTACGATGAAGGAGCTCTTGACTGACTCCGAGATGCTTCGCCACGTCGAGCAGGGGCTGGGCCGCGCGGTCAGCGCCCTTCCCAGCGGTCGCCTCCAGGGGGGGCGGCTCGTGTTCAGGGGAGGCGCCATCCGGCTCTTCCTGAATGACGAGTTCGAGGGGACCGATGGCTTTCTGATCACGCCATACCTCAAGGATTACCTCATCACGGCGGCGACTCCCTTCGGGTTCGTGTCCGGTGTGGCGACGGCGGTCTGGAACATAAGGCGTGGCGTACAGCCCACCGGGCCGCGGATCCCTCGCTTCAAGTCGCGGTTCTACAAACATGAAACCAACCTCGGCCAGGGGCCCCAGGCGCGGCCGGTGCCCCACACGCATATCGCTGAGCTCGACGACGCGTTCTGGGGGGAATACTGCTCGGCGCTGGCCTCGAGGCACTTCGATGGGCTGGTCTTCTACTCCACGTGGCACCCGTTCCAATATCTCCTCGATTACGATAGGTACCGGGAGGCAGGGGCTGGCACGAAGCGCCAGCGAGCGGCGACGCTGGCAGGGCTGAAGCGCGCGATAGGCATAGCGCGGTCATTCGGGATAAAGACCTACCTGCAGCACCACATGACTTTCATGCCGCAGGCGATAGCGGCCAAGTACCTGCCCGGCATATGCAACTACAGGAACGTCGAATGGCTGGGCGGCGTCGATCATCCCGCCGTAGTGGATTACAACCGCTATGTCTACCGCAGGACGTTTGAGCTGCTGCCGGAGCTGACGGGCCTCTTCGTCAACCTTGAGAACGTGCCGAACAGCGCCGACATCGTTGAACGGCATCTCCTCTGTGAAGTGGCCCGGGTGAAGCCGCTGCCGGAGCTCACGTTCATGCTTAGCGGGTTCTGCTCGCTTCCGGAGATGGCAAAGATCGTGAAAAGCTACCCGGGCAAGGTGCGGTTGACGCAGGGCATCATGGACATGGCCGACGTGTATTACTTTCCGAAAGCGGACAGACGCGTCATGGAGTGGAAGAAGGCGCTGCCGGACACGGAGTTCGTTTTCATCGTAGGCCCCTGCTACAACTCGGCATCGGCGCAGAGCAGGACGCTATGGTGCGATCCCGAGTTCGTGAAGGCGACCTTGGCCGACGCTGAGAAGAAGGGCACGGACTCGGTGGCATTCCACACGGTCTATGACCTGTTCTGCGATGATATCAGCGCATCGAAGCTCGCCGGCCAGGGCGAGATACAGATGGCGCTCATGAACCGGGGCCACATAGAGGGCTTCCTGGAGTTTGTTCGCGGCCGGACTCCCATTCGGGATTACAGCGTCATCCGGGAGCGATATGAATCGAGGCTTAGCCGCCGCCTTGGCCTGTCGCGCCGACAAACCGAGCTTGTCTATGGCTCGATGAGAGAGTCGAGCAGGATATCGCTGCTGATCTTTCAGCAGTTCCTGATGTCTTTGAGGACCGAAGGACGCATCTGGGCCATGAGGCGCAATACGTACGCCGATCCGTTCATGTATCCTACGATGACCGTCGTGAATGAACAACCCAGGCTGGCAATGGACGTGCAGGGTTTGTGGCTCAACACGACCAACAGTGCAAAGTACGTCCCGGAAGACGTTCAGCGCGTTATCGATTACGTCGACCCTTCGCAGCCGCGCGTGGCGCGGGATCCCCTTGTTATGGCGCGGCTGATTGCCAGGCACTCCAGCGCCGCGATGTCGATGGCGGTGCGCGCCGTCGGCAGGAAGCCTATGGGGATAGCGGCCACGTTTATGGAGAACACAATCCGCATGAACCATTGGGGCATGCGGATGTGCCATGAAATACGCGCGGCTGCCGGCATTTACGCGGCCTTCTTCCCGACATCGAAACGACGTACGTCAGCAAGGCTCAGGACCGCGCTTGCGGAGCTTAAGGAATGCGCGCGCCACAGCGCGAAGGACGATCCGCTGTCGGCGCGAAATGTGCCGATTCTGAGGGAGTCGCAGCCCGAAAAGGACATAGCGATCCTCAGGAGCCTTATCAAGCATCTCTCGAAAGACGACTATCCCTATGCGGCGTTCGCCGCCTACGCGGGGAGTCTGAGGGAATACAACGAGATTCGGCGAACGGTGCGGCCTGCGCGGCAGATTCGTCCTCGCGAGACGGACATCATCAGGCGCCAGTTGCGGGCGAGCCTGCGCGCAGCCGGAGAAGCAATCAATCTCCTGCAAGGGCGCTCGTGCATGAAGCTTGCCGCCAACGTCGGAAAATGGGTTGAGTATCTCGAGGCCGAGCTTGCGGGGCTGACGCCGCCGGAATATCGCGTTTCGAGGGACGGCGCGCCGGGCGACGGCTTCGTGCAGCTGTGGCACGACCAGTGCTTCAGGCACGGCGAAAACTGCATCAGCGACCTCAGCGCGTTCTTCACGCCCACTGATTTCCCGCGGCGGGAGCGCATCTTCATGAGCCTGGCCGCCAGACCTGACGGTCTTGGGATCTTGCTCAAGGAGGAAGGCGTCGATGTCGCGGAGCGCGAGGCCAGATGGGACGACTGGAAGGGGTCGCTGTCCGACACGTTCTTCCTGCGGCTGTACCTGCTTCGTGACTACCAGAGCATGAGAGTCGAGTGTTTCAAGATACAGTCGCGCGGCCGCTGGTGTTCGAAGAAGGCGGCTACCATCCTTGGGAGGCAAGACGTTACTTGCGAGCATATGAGGGTCATCGAGACCGCGGCAAAGAGTTTCCATAGGGGCGCTGACTGGTGGCGCGTTGACGTGACCATCCCCTGGAATGAGGTGGGCGGCATCCCGGAGAGCGGCGCCAGGTGGCGTGCCAACGTTACCGCCAACCCGGCGATAAGGGTCAACCGTCAGAGCGTGTGGTGCCCCGGGTACGACTTCTTCGCCGGCAAGTTCTCGCGAATGGGAACGCTCATCTTCGCATGACGGCGGCAGTGACTCTCCGAGTGCGCGCGGCGGTGGCCGCGCTCCTCAACTGTCCTGTCTTCCCGCTTGGCATCCAGCCTACCCCCATATGTTGTGCCTTTCGCTTCCGGAACCCCCGCGGCTCTTGTGGGCTTTTTGAGAAAAATCCGCGATTTGCGTTTTGTCTTTAAGTTACTTCGCAGGCGAAGGTTACGGTCATATTCCTGAAGCCAAGTATCCGATTTATATCCCCCAAAACACGTCTGGTATTTGTATCCGCCCGTAGGGTAGAGGGACTGTGTTTTTTGGAGGTTTCCGGCTGAAGGCCGATGGTCAGTCGAGATGTGCAAGTCTCGACTGCCCCTCCTGTCAGAATCCGGCCGAGATTCGATGCCATGGTCGGTCGGGACTTGCACTGTTGATTGCTGCCCCTCCCGACCGGTGACTTGGTTCTCGGTTTGATGGTTTTTCTTCAGACTTCGGACTTCAGACTTCGGTCTGGTTTGGGTTCTTTGACAACTGAATCCTTTGTGCAACGGACAACCCACTGGCTGAAGGCTGAGAGTCTGTCCGCGTTAAGGCGCGCCCGGTGGGGTAATGCGAAGTGTGGGCGTGGCTGTTGCGCGCAGGCACGCGACCGGTATATTTAGCTGTCTTGAGAGGATGGAGTGCCGACTACAGCGCGAACGCACCCTGAGCGCACCCTGATGGCAGCACCGTGAGAGATCGGCACTTGCGTTGGAGGCACGATGGGCGTTTCAGACGAGCTGCAAGGCTCGATAGAGAAATCGAAGGCCGTAGTCAGGCGCTACTTTGCCCACAGGGACGTTTACCCCTCCGACCTGCACGGTGTGATGCGAAAGCACATCTACACCGGCGCGATGGGCAGCACTTACTTTACGCTCATCGCCGGGCTCTTCTACATTTACTACGGCACTGAAGTCGGGCTGACGAGACCCCTCTGGGGTCTGATGGGCGGCATATCGGCGTTCGCTCTCGCGTCGCAGGTGCTCGCCGCCTACATCGCGGAGCGCATCCCGAGGCGGAAGCTCCTCTGGTTCATCACCGCGCTCGCCGGCCGGGTTCTTCGCGTTTCGATGCTCTTTCTGTGCCTGTGGCTGTGGTACCGGCGGTGGCCATACACGGTGTATCTCCTCATCGCCGGCATGTGCGCGTCGGACTTCTTCGATGCGTGGGCCGGCCCGCCATGGTTCTCCTGGCTCGCGGACATAATCCCCGAGAGAAAGCAGGGGCGCTTCTGGGGACGCCGTTCGGCGTGGGTGTCTTTGGCCACGGTATGCGCCCTCGTTCCGGCCGGATTCGTGATGGACGAGGTCAGCGCCGACCACAAGATGGCTATCGTGACGTGGGTGTTCATCGGCGCAGCCGTTATCGGGATCGCCGATATCGTCATCCACGGTACGCTGCCTGAGCCAAGGCTTGATGCCGGCGAATCGGGTCCCCTTCTTGATCGCCTCATCGCCCCGGTCATGGACAAGGACTTCCAGCCGTGGCTGGTCTTCAACGTGGCATGGACGGCTTCGATGACCCTGGGCGGCGCGCTCGGAACGCTCTACTTCATGAGGGAACTGGAATACGAGAAGCATTTCCTTGCGGGGGTGATAGTCCTCAGCGCCCTGACGCAGTTTGGCGTGGTTGTCTCCTCGACGTGGTCAGGCAAGCTCGTGGACAAGGTCGGGCCGAGGCGGGTGCTCCTGTGGGGGCATTTCTTCTGGGCTGTGCTTCCGCTGTACTGGGTCTTCGCGACTCCGGCTACGGCGAACCTCTGGCTCGGATGGTCCAGTTTCTCGGGAGGGGCCGGCTCGGCCGCGGCGTCAACCGCCGCCAACAAGCTCATCACGCGCCTGCCGCAGCCGCAGGACCGCGCGATGTACGTGGCGGTGAACGCCTGCCTCGCCAACATCGCAAGCGCCATTGGCGTGTGGACGGCCGGGCTCGTGCTCTGGATCTTTGGCGACGCTCACTGGACGGTGCTTGGATGGACATTCGCGGCGTTTCCGCTGCTCTTCGTGGCATCGTTTATCCTGCGGTTCGTGTGCGCTCAAACGCTGCTGCGCCGCGTGGTAGATCCGGGCCAGGAAGAGGAAAAAGCCGTTCTGGAGGCTGAGGCGGCATGATTGGCATCCGATGCGGCGAATCTCTGGAATTCGCGGCGTCGCCTCGGTAACATCGTCGCTGTAGCTGGGGGCGGACAGCCCGTGGAACTGGAGGGAGGGTGGTCATGAGATTTCCTTGGCCCTGTGCAGGCTGTTTTGCCATAGTGGCTTTGCTCTGTGCGCTGTCGAGCGCCGGAGAGGTTCGCGCGGCAAGGGCGACCGGGATGGAACTGTATCCCACGCCGCTTGCCATAGGCATCGAGATTGCATACTCCGGCGATGAGGCCGGCGCGTCGCGGGCCGACTTCGTATGGCGCAAGAAGGGCGAAAGCCAGTGGCATAACGGCGTCGACATGACGTTCGACCGCAAGAAGCGGCTCGTCTGGGCGAGCATCTGGCCGCTTGAGCAGGGGACGACCGTTGAGGTGAAGGCGACGTTTAAGCCGAGCGCTGATGCCAAGCCCCAGACGTTGGACGGCACGGTTACCACCCGCACGCTTATCCTCGAAGCCAAAGGCGGCAGAACGTTCTATGTATCCCCGTCGGGCGACGACGGAAATCCCGGCACGAGAGAGAGGGCGTTCAAAACACTTCAACACGCGGCTGACACGGTGAGGGCCGGCGACACAGTCTATGCGATGTCAGGAGTCTACAAGGAGCGGTATCTCTTCCGGAAGCTCAAGGGCACTGAGGGGAAGCCGATAGTCTTCATGGCCGCCCCCGGCCAGAAGCCCATAATAGATGGTTCCACGACTATCGAGAAGGGCAAGGGGGCATGGAGGAAAGCGGGCAAAGGCATCTACTCGACCGCTCTCGACGTCAAGCCTGACGGAAAAGGCTACCTGGCGCAGGACGGCAAGCGGATGTTCAGGTGCTGGAGCCTCGACGACCTCAAGGCCAACAAGCTCGGCGTGCCGCGCGCGTGGTTCTTCGATGACAAGGCCAAGAAGCTCTTCATAATGCCGGGGTCGGGGGTGGACCCCGAGGAACACGAGTACAAAGTGGTATTCGCGGATTACGGAGTGAGCCTGCAGGCGAGCCAGTACGTTGTCGTGCGCGGCTTCGAGGTCCGCTACTTCGGATCGGCCGCGGTAGGGATCACGGAGGGCGCGCGCGGCTGCATCGTTATCGACAACGTCCTCCATCACGCCCCGGGCGCGGTTGTGATGTCGGGCTACGACAGCACCGATAACGTCGTGTGGCGAAACGACATGTACGACGAGGGACTCGTCGACTTCACTTGGTCCCAGATAAAGGCCAGCGAATACCGCCGCCAGGGGCTCACCTGCGCGACCGGGAGAGGCTCGTCGATCTGCTATAACAGGGTGCACGAGTTCTTCGACTGCCTCGACCCTGAGACGTGGCAGATGGTCGAAAACATCGAGCGCAATCGGGACCTTGACGTGATGTACAATGAGCTTTATAACAGCGGTGACGACGCGATTGAGGCGGACGGCGGAGGGGTAAACATGCGCATTCACGGCAACCATATCCGTAACGCCTTCAGCGCTATCTCCATAGCGCCCGTCGAGCGCGGGCCGGTCTACGTCACGCGCAACGAGGCTTCATACAAGCACCTGATGCTCAAGCTTAATGTCGGCGATTCCGACTCGCGCGGCTGGGCCTTCGTCTACCACAACTCCGGATACTGCGTGCTGAAAGACGGCGCTGACGCCGGCATCGCGGTAAGCTTTCCCCCGCTGGGGTTTATTCCTCTCGAAAACAAGGTATTCAGAAACAACGCGTTTCTGGCAAGGGAGTACGCCATACTCCACAACTGTGCGAATTACTCGCTGGACTACGACTGTTACTACGGCCTGCCGGGGCAGAAGCAACCGGTGTTCTCATGGGACTCGCTGGATGCGGCCGGCAAGAGGACAACGTTCGACACTCGCGACTTTGCCCAGTACGTTCAGAAGACCGGCTCGGAACTGCACGGGCTCTACGCCGACCCTGGATTCGTTTCAACGCCGGATGTGGCGACAGTCATGTCAGTGCCGTATGAGGAAGGATACGTGAGCCGGGGAGCGATGGTCAAAGACGGCAACCCGGGCGACTTGCGGCTCGAAAGCACGAGCCCGTGCATAGACAGAGGCGTTGTGATCCGCGGGATCAACGAGGACTTCAAGGGCAAAGCGCCAGACGTCGGAGCGGTGGAGACAAGATAGGTGCGCGAAAGGCACCGCTGCGAAGGAAAAGGGAAGGGGAACTACAGCATGAGACTTGGCGGACCGGTTCCAGCGGCCTCAAACGATGTCGATGGATGGATATCGGCACTCAAGGCGCGAGGGTACTCCGCCGCGTACAGTCCGGTCGAGGAAACGGACGACGAAGCACTCATTGCTGCTATCGCGCGCGCCGCAGAGGCGGCGGGGATTGTCATTGCTGAAGTGGGCGCGTGGAGCAATCCCCTCTCGCCGGATCCCGAGGAGCGCAAGAAGGCGATCGCCCGGTGCCAGAAGTCGCTGTGGGTGGCGGACAGGATGGGCGCCCGGTGCGCCGTCAATATCGCCGGCTCGCGCGGCATGCAGTGGGACGGTCCGGACGCACGAAACCTCACGCAGGAGACGTTTGACCTCGTCGTCGAAAGCGTTCGCGGCATCATCGACGCAGTCAAGCCGACGCGGACCTTCTACACGCTTGAACCAATGCCCTGGATGTACCCGGACTCGCCGGATAACTACCTGAGGCTTGTCCGCGCTATCAACCGCAAGACATTCGGCGTTCACCTCGACCCCGTAAACATGGTCAACACGCCGAGGAAGTTCTACCGCAGCGGGGAACTCATCCGGGAATGCTTCGCGAAACTCGGCCCCTATATCAGGAGTTGCCACGCCAAGGACATGACGCTTTCCGGCAAGCTCACCTTGCACCTCGACGAAGCGCGCCCCGGTCTCGGCGGCATAGACTACCGGAAGTATCTGACCGAGGCGGAAAAACTCGCTCCCGACACTCCGGTTCTTCTGGAGCACCTCAAGCAGGAGGACGACTACAACCTCGCTGCCGGGTATATCCGGCAGGTGGCCAGAGAGGCAGGGGTGAGGATCAAGTGAAATTGTGCATTCGAGCGCCTCTCCAGTATTGATCCGGCGCCGTATATCAGCATACTTACCATGAATCCGGCACCAGGGAACGCAGGGAAAGCATGACAGAGCAGGGGCCTAGATCGCTCTCGTACTGGAAGGCGATCTCGACGATGGCAGCACTGACCGCGTTGGCACTTGTGATTCTGGTTGTAAGCTCATGCCTCTAATCGTAGTCGGCACTGCCAACAGTTGCCGGTCAGCGATCACAAGTCCCCTGAAGGCGGCCATCTGACCTTGATTGCCCGCGCGTTCCCCATGGCCTTCATCGCATTCGGAACAAAGGCGCGTGACAATCTGTTATGAGTGCTGGTTGTACTCCGGGTTTCATTTACTTCCGGCGTGGCTTTTCGTTCCTAAAGCGTGAATATTCCTCCACATAGCACAAACTTGTGTATACAATACTGGGACGCGTCTGCGACCAGTTGTGGCGCGTGTTGGAGCGGAATCGCTCGACAGGGGGCAGAAGAGAGCGCTCCCGCTCCAACAGATGCGAGGGTGCTCAATTCGCCTAACCGCCTTTGGTTCCTGGTTTGCGCACCATGCAAAGACTCGTGCCGGCATCCACCGGGGCAAGGGGCGCTAATTGGCGCGGAACGCGTCCTCGGTGAACCGATAATTTAGGTATGCCAAAGTGTTACGGCTTGGCACATACGGCGATGTCTGGGAATTGTCCGGGGGTGGTTGTGGCTTTCAGGAATACTGGTTCATTCTTCCAGGGGTTTGACGTCATCGACTGGCGCCCCTGGGCAATCGTTTGCGTGGTCCTTCTCGCGTGCGGCGCCGGGTACCGTGTGGCCATGGCAAAGTACCATGTGCGTATGGCCGAGCGGGTCGTCCTCCCCGTGCCCCTTTCCGTCTTTCCCCTGACCGTCGGCGATTGGACAGGGCAGGACAGGCCACTCTCGCGCGAAGTCGAACAGATCGCGGGCAACGACGACTACATCAACCGCTTCTATGCCGACGGCCTCACGGGCGAATGGGCTTACTTCTACATCGCATACTCCGGCAATCCTCGGACGATGCTGGGCCACAAGCCCGAGGTCTGCTACGTCAGCGCCGGATGGGTTCACGACAGCACGGAGCAAAGCCACCTCGTGCTGCCTGACGGGTCCACGCTTCCCTGCCTGGTGCATAGCTTCCATGAGCCGCCGCCAAAGAGCGGCGCGGTCTGCGTCCTCAACTACTACGTTCTCAACGGCGTTCCCACTAACAATGAAGGTCAATTTGCCGGTCTTTTGGACAGGGTGCCCAATATCGAAGGCAACCCCGCGCGATACGTCGCGCAGATAGAGGTCTCGTCTGTTTCGGAAGCATCGGTCAGGAAACTGGCAGCGGCCACCGCCGACGAAGTGCTCGCGAGGCTGCCGGATAGAGAAGGAAAGGTGCGTGCGGCGACGGATGGACGAAGAGCCGCCGCCACGCCCGTGGCCGGGGGGCGTTGATGCTTTCCGTCGCCGACAATCCGCCGATCACGTTTCCTGACAACACACCGGTTGCCGCGATGCGCGGGACCTGGTGGGTAGCGCACACGAAGGCGAGGCAGGAGAAGGCATTCGCCCACGACCTTATGCGCAAAGGGGTGAGCTACTTCCTGCCGCTCGTGGAGCGTGTGCGAGTAATCAAGGGGCGCAAGTTCCGGCCCCTGATCCCGCTCTTCCCGTCATATGTGTTCGTGTGCCTGACTGACAGCGAACGCTTCGGCCTTTTCCGGGGCAATCGCCTCGCGGGGACGATTTCCGTCGCCGATCAGGCGGGATTGTGCCGGGAGCTTGACGGCATCCAAAAGGCCATTGCCGCGGGTGCGCCTATGCAATCGTGTCCGACTCCAAAGAGAGGGCAGCGATGCAGGATAGTCGCCGGCCCCTTCGAAGGCATAGAGGGCGCCGTCGCCAGGAAAAACGGCTCGACAAGGCTGATTCTTGAGGTCCGCAGCGTTGGCCAGGCCGTATATCTCGATATTGAGGCAGATCTCCTGGAGCTACTTACTTAGGCGGCTACAGGCATTCACAATTGGCGCTCGCGACAGTGGGGTGCGCGCCATAAACCCAAGGCATTCAATCTGTTACGCGCGAAACGATGCGTAACCGACAGAGACGGAGTGTGCCTACGGCCAGCCCAAGTGAGGAGCGTGGTGGAGGCGATTGATGAGCGCTGATTCTCAAGGCTCCACATTGCTGATGCAGACCGCTGCGCACGCCTCGGCGCCTGCGGCACCGCGCCGGCGCCTCGTCTGGCTCGACGTCGCCAAGGGGCTCGGCATACTCTGGATCGTCCTCTTCCACGCCGAGATAAGCGTGGGGCGCTTCGACAAGGCAGGGGCGGGCCTCGTCCACAGCGCATGGGCCAATGCATTGGACGTCTTCTTCGGTCTCGGCATCCAGGGGGTAACCATATTTGTCGCCGCAAGCGGCTTCGCGCTGACCTACGCGGCCATGCGTCACGACAAGAGTGTGATAGGCCTCGCGGAGTACCCTTCCTGGCTGGGCAAACGCCTCTGGCAGTTGCTGCCGCTCTATTGGTTCGCGCATATTGTGATGTTCGTGCTCTACTCAATAGGTTCCGGCGCGTTCAAGCATGCGAGCGCCTCCTTGTGGCTTGCCAGCTTCTTCGGCGTCAACGGCTGGATGCCCGGCTGGTTCGGCGGCATTCGAAGCGCATGGTGGTTCGAGGGCCTTATTATCCAGCTCTCGATTCTCTACCCGCTCCTCGCCTGGGCGCTCGATCGGCTCTCCATCCGGAACTTTCTCGTGCTCGCGTGGGGTCTCACGCTCCTGTCGCGCTACGTGTGCGTGACTTACCTCTACGACTGGAACGTTTATCTGCAGTACGGCGTCTTCTCGGGATGCAGACTGTTCGAATTTGCCATCGGCATGGCCGCCGCAAAGTACATGTGGGAACGTAGGAGTCCTATGCGTCTATGGGTGGTGTCGGCGCTAAGCGTCGCCGCGCTTGCCGGCTACCTTGCTACAACAGCCCACAAGCCTCAGACGTGGATAGGCCGCTATGTCTTCCTGCCGACCTTGGCATCCGCCTCGATCTGCATCCTCGCATGGCTTGTGTCGAGCGCGCTCGCGCGCGTCAAGTACCTGAGCGGCGCGCTTGTCTGGTGCGGCGTCATGACCTATCCGATATTCCTCATGCACGGGCTCGCGTCGGAGGCCCAGATAGGCATAGCGCTCAAAGCCGGCATAAGTCTCACCGCGGCGGCTGCGCTCGCGCTCATGTTGTCCGGAGTAGCGCAGGGGTTTATCTTCAAGAAGGCGGCGGACGCGACACTTATCGTGTGGCGCGCCCTCTTCGGCGCAACCTCTGGCGCCGCGGGGCGTGCGCACGCTTCCGCTGCAGGAGAAAGGCAGAGTTAGTCAGGTATGTCTCAGTCGGAGAATAACGAAAGCGTCCAGAAGCAGGTAACGGTCAAGCGCATGGTTGGCGCGTTCGGCGGAAACGTCGCTTCGCTTATCGCAATTGCCGCTGCGGGCTTCGTCAACACAAAGATATGCCTCGACCTTCTCGGGAAGGCCGATTATGGCCTTGTCATCCTCGTGAGCACCATCGCCGGATGGACGGGCCTTGGCGACCTCGGTTTCGGAACCGCCGTCCGACAGCGCATGACTGTGCTTCTCGCGCGCGGAGAAGTGAAGAACGCAGCGCGCGTGCTCTCCAGCGGAATAGCGTTCTACACGATCATGGCCCTCCTTATGATCGCGTCAGTTGCGGGGACATTCCTGCTCTTCGGGCCAGACACGGTTACGTCGTTCTTCGTGAAAAGCGACGGGCTTGACATGGCGCGCACAACGAGGCTCCTTATCCTCGGCGTGAGCCTCGTCCTCATGACGTTCCCCTTGAGCCCGCTCAACGGCGTACTGCTTGCGAGAAACGACTTTCTCGCCCAGAACCTCTTCACAATCGTCTCGTCGCTTCTTCGCCCCGCGGTCAGCTTCATCGTTCTCAAGGCTACAGGCTCCGTCGAAGCGTTCCTCGTCGCGATGAGCGCGTACACGCTCATTGTCGTGATTTCCAAGTACGCGTATGTACTGCGGCGCGCGCCTGAGCTCTGGGCGCGCCCCTCGTTCGCGTCAGTGGACATGGTGAAGTCTCTTGTGACACCAAGCATCGCGTTTTTCATTATCTCCGTCGCCTTCACCGTCGTGAACCAGACAAGTAACGTCATCATCTCCGCGATGATCGGCGTGGCCGCGATACCGGCCTTCGCGGCCGCGTTCCAGCTCTTCAGTACGCTAAGAAGCCTGTGCGTCACGAGCGGCGATGTGCTCTTCCCCGCGGCGGGCATACTCGACTCTCAGGGGCAGCACGAGAAACTGCAGAAGTACCTTGAGATAACCACGCGCATGTCCATGGCGCTGGCGGTTCTCGGCGGGATCGGTCTTGTGTTTCTCGGCGGGCCGCTTATCGGGGTGTGGCTGGGGCCGAGTCTCAACCCCGGCTACGGGACGCTGCTCACGCTTGGCGCTCTTCTTCCCGTGGCTACTCTCGTCAACATGACCACGCGAAGCGTCTGCGGGGTTGGCAGGCACCATTGGCAGGCGGGGATATGCGTTATTGAGATGGTGCTCAATCTCGGCACGGCGATTCTCCTCGCGCCCCGGCTTGGCCTCGTGGGCGTGGCGCTCGGGACACTCCTTGCCCGCACAGCGGTGACGCCGCTGTACGTCGTTGACGGCGTCAGGCAGCTCAAGCTCAGCCTCGGCAGGCTCCTGGGTACGGCGGTCGCGCCTAACGCGGTGCTCGCGGGAGTTCTCTTTGCTGCCGGGACGGTTTCAGCGATACCGCACACGATGCGCCTCAGTGTGCTCATCGTGTGGGTGGTCGGCTATTCGGTTCTGTGCGTCGCGATACTCCTTGTATTGCTGCCGGCTGACGCGAGGCGTCGCGCGCGTTACTGGATCGCGGCGAAGTTCCTGGCGTCCAGGACAGTGGCCGGCGCGCCGGCGGGGGACAACTGATGGCAGAGAAACCGCTGACAGATCGTAGGGGCGACGCATGCGTCGCCCGCGAACGCACCAGGGGCAACCATGCCTGATGTCTCGGTAGTGATTCCGACCTACAACCGCGCGCGCGAAGTCGTTCAGGCGATCGACAGCGCTCTCAAGCAGACGTACAAAGATATGGAGATAATCGTCATCGACGATGGATCGACCGATGATACGGCTGATGTTGTGGGAAGATACGGCAACGCTGTCCGGTACATCCGCACGGCCAATGCCGGCTGCGCGGCCGCGAGAAACAAAGGCATACAGGTCGCAAGGGGCAAATACGTTGCATTTCTTGATTCCGACGACACGTGGCATGCCCAGAAGCTCGAAGCCCAGGTCGGCGCGATGGAACGCTTCGGTCCGGCGGCCGGCGTGTGTTTCACTGACGCACAGGCCGTCGGCAACCCGGCTCGAAAGAGATCGTTCTTCCAGGAAAACTCCTACGACCCCGGAACGGAAGTTGCGCTAATCGACGATACGATCTCCTTTGTCATGCTGCCCAAGCAGCCGGTGCTGCTGCCCGCGATGATGGTCACGAGATGTCTTCTGGAAGAGGGCGGCGGCTTCGATGAGGCGCTCATAGTATCGCAGGACACTGACCTCATATTCCGTCTCGCGCTCGTTACGCGGTTCTGCGTGGTCAATCGTGTGCTCGCCTTTTTCGACGTAAGCGACACGCGGTCCGTGAGCCAGATAAGGGTCGTCAGGAAAGACCCTCTTGTCCGCCTCGACGCCGAAGAAAGGCTTTATCTAAGGCTTCTCGACGCGGTGGAGGGGCATCATCACAAGGCGACCGGCGAAGTGCGCTTGCGGCTGTCGAGCGTGTACTCGCGGCGCGGAATGCTTTACCTGAGGCGGTCCGAGAAGAAACTCGCACGCGCGGCACTCCGCAAGTCGCTTGGCTATGGTCCGTCCGCGCGCTCGTGCGCCCGGCTTGTTCTGAGCTGCGTATGGCCGTCTCTCCTGATTCACATATCCGATCGAATGAGGCGCGCGGCCGAGCGTGTGCCTGAGGCAAGAGTGAAGTAACATGCCCGAGAACAAGAACACCGGAACCGGCGCGCCCCTTGTGAGCGTAGTCATGGCGTGCTACAACGCGGAAAAGTTCGTTCGCGCGACGCTTGACTCGATCCTTGCGCAGACCTGGCCGAACCTGGAAGTGTGCGTCGCGGATGACGCATCGACTGATTCAAGCCGGGAGATCCTCGCGTCGTACGGCGGCGTCGTCAGATGGGAAACGGGGCCGCGGCGCGGCCAGAGCGCGGCAGTCAACCGCGCCTATCGCATGGCTGCGGGCCGGTTCATAAACTTCCACGACGGCGATGATCTTATGGCGCCGGACAAGATCGCCAGGCAGGTCGAAGTCGCGCTCGCCAATCCCGGCATGGTTGTCTACGGCCCCTGGAGGCTTGCCTGGCACAACGGAAGCGGTTTCGAGAAGCGCGAGGAGCGTCAGACGGGCCCGGTTCCTGACGATGCTGACCTCCTGGAGATGCATCTGAGGGGCTGGTTCTGCCCCAATCACGCGTACTTGTGGCCGCGCTCGGTAATAGAGCGTATAGGGTTGTGGGACGAATCTCTTTGTGCCGACAAGGACGCCGACTATGCGATGCGCGCGATCCTTGCGGGCGTGGGGTTTGTCTACTGTCCGAATGCCTGGGCAGACTATGTCATGCACAAGGGGCCGAGAGAAAGCGTTTCGCGCACGGCAAGGTCGCTCCGCTCGCGCTGCCGTGTGGTTCGCAAGGTAACGCGCGTTCTCGAAGAGCAGAGGCGGCTCGACAGATACAGGGATGCCATAGCCTGGCGCTATGACGAGTTCGCCCGGACGCATTGGGAGACGTGCCGACCGGTGGCCGTGTGGTGCGCGCGGCAGGCCCGCAGGATATCCGGGAAGCCCACCGAGGTGGGCAAGTGGCACTACCGGCTCGTGCGGCGCATGTTCGGCATATATGTCGCAGAGGGTATCGCGATGGCGAAACGTCGGCTGCTGAGGTTGTTCTGACATGGCAGGACGGCCGCTGGTGTCAGTCATCGTTCCCACGTGGAACCGTGCGAATGAAGTCCGGGTCGCGATTGACTCGCTCCTGGCCCAGACGTACGCGCCTCTCGAAATTGTGGTCGTGGACGATGGGTCGACGGATGGAACTCCTGAGACGCTCGCCTCGTATGCCGGTAGGATAAGGACGCTCCGGCAGCCCAACAGCGGCGCGTCGACAGCCCGCAATACCGGAATAAGGGCATCAGGCGGCGCGATAATCGGTTTTCTCGATTCGGACGACGAGTGGGAACCGGCCAAAGTCGAGATGCAGATCCGCCTTCTCGATGCTGCCGGCCCGGGAGCGGTGCTTTGCATCGCCAACTCCACGGAGATGTGGGAAACGGGCCGGGTGATCAGGAGTTTCGAAGCAAACCGGTTCCGGCCGGCGGTTCATGAGGGCATGCTCGACAACCCGGCCGACATCATCCTGAGCAGGTTTCTCCTGTTCAACGCGAACGCGCTGATCCGACGCGACGCTCTTTTCGCCGCCGGGCTCTTCGATGAAACGCTCGAGGTGTTGGAGGACTACCAGCTTGCCTTGACCTTGAGCTTCATGGGGCCGTGGGCCTACACAATGGCGCCTCTCGCGACGATCCATCGCGGCGCGCCTGGCAGCCTCACTATGGCGGCCAACAGGGACAGGCGCAAGGCTGATGACAGCCTCGTCAGGATCTATGAGCGGCTGCGTTCAGGATATCGCGCCCTGACGCCGCGCCAGGCCGGCTTGATCGAGCGCGGCCTCTCACGCGCGAAACGGAGACTTCACTGGGCTGATAGCGGCGGTCCATCCGGTGCGGCGAAGCTCTGGGACCGCTTCTGTCTCGGCGCCTGGCTGAGGTCGCCGTGCTTCCCCAGGCCATCTGTCCGACCTCTGTCGGCGCCGGCGGCAGCGCGGGGAGTTCAATGTGCAAAGAATGGAGGAGTTGCGTAGTTGGAACCCCTGACGTTAGCCCTTGCCCTCATAGCGGTTCTCCTCATCCTGAGGTCCAAGCCGCTCACCGGGCTCTTCATCTACCTGGCCCTCCTGTGCTGGTATTCTGCCTGGCAGCCGGTGACGATACTTGGTATCCACCTCACGGGCCCCCGCATGGTAATGCCTTTCCTCCTGTGGCGCTGCGCGCGCGATCCTCTTATCAAGAGGCGCTTCAGATGGATGGCAATCGATACGGCCGTCATCGTTCTTGCGGCGGCCGAGGTCGCTGCGGGCTTTGCGACGACCTCCCTCGACCAACTCCTTCAGAACCGCGCCGGCGCGTTCTTCGACACGTCGATGGTATACTTCACGGTCAGATTGGCTGTTATGACTGAGGCGGAGTATGTTCGATTCTTCAAGGGGCTGATTGCCATTGCCGCGCCGCTTGCGTTTTTCGGCGTCTATCAGGCGGTCACAGGCTCGAACCCCTGGGGCGTATTCGTGAACCAGGGGCAGATGTTCGAAGGCGCTACGGTCATCAACGACTGGGTTGAGAACAGCAAGCGTTTAGGCTTCTATCGAGCGAGCGTCAATTTCCCGTACTCGATTACCTTCGGGTTCTTCTTCGCCCTCATCGGGGCGGTCGCCGCGGGCGCATGGTACTATGTCTCCGGCCGGCGCCGCAGGGTCTTCGTCATCGGTCTATGTATCATGCTTGTCGGGATGCTGTCCTCGATGTCGAGCGGGCCGATTCTGGCGGGCGGCACGGCTGTAGTGGTCACGATGGGCTGGCCTTTCAGGCGATACTGGAAACTCTTCGTCGGCGGCCTCGTGCTGTGTCTGGTCGCCATCGAGATCGGCAGCAACAGACACTGGTACGACGTGCTCGGCTGGTACCTCGCATTTAATCGCGCGACCGCCGGATACCGCATCGCTCTTATCGAGGAAACGTTCAACGGCGGAATGACCGGTCACTGGGCGGTCGGATACGGCCTCGTTTCGCCAAGCAACATCGCCGAGATCGTCGCCAACTGGAAGCACACGGATATCACGAACCACTTCGTATACGAGGTGATGAGATTCGGCCTGGTCGGTTTCATCCCGTGGGCAGCCGTCATGGCGCTGGCGATAGCAAGGCTGCGAAAGGGCTTCCGCACTGCTGTGAGCCTGCAGCAGCAGTGGGTTGCCTGGTGTATCGGGGCCGGGATCTGCGCTACGCTCGCGTCGATGATGTCGGCGTGCTGGGAGGGACAGCCGTACAATCTCTTCTGGGCCGTTCTCGGCCTCGCCGCAAACGCCCCTCTCATGGCGCGTTCGGCGCTGCCGGCGATCGACCCGCGCCTCTTGGCGGCGAGAGCGGCGCGCATGAGACAGGGCATTCCTGTGGCGGCGTACCGCGGCGGGGGAATGCCTCGTGGTTAGGGTGCTCGCTACAGTCTATTCGGCGAATCCTTCCGCGCAGTCGGAGCCCTTGAACGGCTACAAGTACATCCGTGAGCTCCGCCGTGTCGTCGATCTCAAAGTCATCGCCCATGCGCGCGACAAGGCGGACCTGTCGGAGGCACCGTTTGCCGGGGATATCTACTATGCGGGGAGCGCAAGGCTTGCGGACTCCCTCAGGGCTGTGACGAGGCCGCTCTTCAAAGAGTCGTGGCACCTTATCAGCGCCTTCGACTTTCTTGACTACATTACGTTTGAAATAAGCGCCCTGCGCCTCGCGAAGCGACTGCACAGGCAGTTCAGGTTCGACATCGCGCACCGGATTACGCCAACGACGATACGGTTTCCGAGCATGCTCGCGAGGCTGGGCATACCCACTGTGTCCGGGCCGCACAATGGCGGCATGACGTGGCCTGCGGGCTTTGAGCACCTCGCGCGCGAAGAGGGCACCGTGGACAGCATTCGCGGCGTCGGCAATGCCCTTCACACGGCGGCAGGAGACTTCGCCCGTTACGCGAAGATACTCGTCGCGAACGAGCGATGCGGCGCGGTAGTCCCCCAGAGGTATCACTCGAAAGTCGTGGAAGTGCCGGTTAACGGCGTTGACGAAGTCTTGGCGCAAGCGCCGCGCGCGGGTGACGCGACGAAGCTCGTGTTCATCGGCAGGCTTGTGGCGTTCAAGTGCGTGGATGTTCTGCTTCGCGCCCTTGTGCGCCTGCCGGAGAACGTCACGCTGACTATCGTGGGGAGCGGCCCCCAGCAGGCAAAGCTTGACGGGCTTTCGAAGAAACTTGGCGTCTACCGTCGCGTGACGTTTGCGGGCTGGGTCCCCCAGAAGGACACGTACAGGTTTCTCCAGGACGCCGGCGTCTTTGTGTTCCCGAGCGTCAGGGAGTCGGGCGGCGCGACTGTTCTCGACGCCATGGCCTGCGGCCTGCCGGTGATCGTCGCGGCATGGGGCGGCCCGCTGCAGTTTGTCGGCCGCGAAGGGGGGGTGGCGTTGTCTGTGGACAGCCCAAAGGCCCTGGAGGACGGCCTTGTGGCCGCAGTGGAGCGGTTTCTCGCCGACCCCGCAAGCGGCCGCGACCTGGGGCTTCGCGCCCAGGAAAGAATACGCGAACAGTTCCTCTGGCCTCGGAAGGCCGAAAGGCTCCTTGAGATATACAGGGACGTTCTTGATGGACGGACGAATTGACTGACGTATCAGTTATCATCGTAAACTGGAACACGAGCGGACTGCTGAGGGACTGCCTCGCATCCGTCTACGCGCAGACCCGCGACGTAGACTTCGAAGTGATAGTCGCGGACAACGCGTCGAACGACGGATCCCAGGGGATGGTCGCGAGGGAGTTCCCGCAGGCGATACTCATCGAGAACAGCGTCAACACGGGCTTCGCCGCCGCCAACAACCAGGGCATGAGTGTCGCGAAAGGCCGTTACGTGCTTCTCCTCAATTCGGACACGATTATCCTTGACGGCGCGGTCCAGAAGATGGTCGTCTTCGCGGACGCGCGCCCGGAGGTCGGCGTCGCCGGCTGCCGGGTGGAGAACCGCGACGGCTCTCTCCAGCCGACGTGCTTCATGTTCCCGAGCCTCACCAACCTTGTCCTGATGACGACTCACCTGTACAAGCTGTTTGCTCGCAACCGGTTCTTCGGCAGGGCGCTCATGTCGTGGTGGGACCGCACGGACGAGCGCGAGGTCGAAGTAGTGACCGGATGCTTCATGCTGGTGCGGCGCGAGGTGTTGGACACGGTCGGATGCTTTGACGAAGCGTACTTCTTCACCGGTGAAGAAGCCGATTGGTGCAGGCGCATCGCGAAAGCGGGCTGGAAGCTCGTCTTTACGCCGTCGGCGCGCATCATCCATCTCGACGGCGCGACGGCCAGGACGCTCGGCTGGCGCAGCGACGCACTCCAGACGCGGGGGATGATTCAATTGTTTCGCAGCCACTACGGCGTTTCCTACGCTGTCTCAGCCGCTGCGCTCCTGTGGGCGTTCAACTTTACCCACATGCTTGCCTGGCGCATGGTGGCCTTGCTGCCGGGCGCGCGACGGCAGGCCGCAAGGCAGCGGTATGAGCATTTCAGGGACGTTGTCTGGAATTGGTACGCACCGCTGGATGAATTGAGGCGCAGGCCCGTTTTGGCCGGCCGTGACAGGGACTCTCGTGAGGCGGTCGGGGGCGCGGCCAGATGAGCGAAAAGCGGCTGAACGTTCTCGTATCCGCCTTCTGCTGTGACGCCTACGACGTGTCCGAGGACCTTGACGGCTTCAACTGGGTCAAGGAGATCTCGCGGCGCTGTGACGTGACGCTCTTTACCCTCGGACGGCCGGGACGCAGTTGCGGGACGGAAAACCTGCCCAATGTCAGAACGCACCTTTTTCCCCAGACGTGGGCAGGGGCGAGGTTTCCGCAACTGGAGCGAACGATCCTCCCAAGTTACCTGCCGTTTTCATGGTTCGCGATGAGGCGCGCCAGGGCCGCAATGAAAAGCGCGCGCTTTGACCTCGTGCATCAGATAACGCCCGCAGCGCTTCGGTTCCCGAGCAGCATGGCGATGCTGGGACTGCCGTTTGTCCTGGGCCCCGTGGGCGGGGGAGTGGAATTGCCGAAAGCGTTCGGGGGCGAAATCGACGACGAGCCCCTCTACTTCAGACTCCGTACGCTCGACAAAGCGCGCCTGCGTTTCGACCCGACGCTGACCGGCACTCTCTCCAGGGCTTCGCGCATTCTCGTCCAGGGCGAGTATGCCAAGGAGATGCTGCCGGAGAAGTTCCGCGGGAAATGTGAAGTGATGCTTGGCTGGGGCATCGATGCGCTGCCTCCCGCCCCGCAACGTGAATCGACGCTCGGCGCGCTGAACGTTCTCTATGTCGGCCGGGTGGTAACGACCAAAGGCCTGCGCTACGCGCTCAGGGCTCTTGGTCGCCTCGGAAAAGGCGTCGATTGGCGCCTTACCGTCGTCGGCGACGGGCCTGACATGGACGCCGTTAAGCGCATCACCGGCGAGATCGGCGCCGCAGATCGCGTCTCATTTGTCGGTCGAGTGCCGCACGATGAAGTGGGCGCTTTCTACGCAAAGGCGGACGTGTTCTGCTTCCCGAGCCTCAAAGAGGCCGGCGGCAACGTCGTTCTCGAAGCCATGAGCTACGGCCTGCCGGTGATCGTATGCGATCACGGCGGTCCTGCGACCACCGTATCGCCCGATTGCGGCTTCAAGATTGCGCCAACGGGCGTGGAAGCTCTCGTGAACGGCGTTGCCCGCGCCCTTGAAACCCTCGCCACGTCGCCAGACACAAGCAAGAAGATGGGCGAAGCGGGGCGTGCAAGGGTTGCGGCCCGGTACCTTTGGGAAGTCAAAGGACGGCGGCTGACGGCGATTTACGATGAAGTGCTGTCCGAAGCGGCAGAGAAGGCAGGTGTCAATGGATAGAGGTATCGCGAACCCCTCCCTTCGCGCCGCCTACTTCGCGGGATCAATCGTCCGCGGCGTAAGCCTCAAGCTCGGCATCCGTACTCATGCGCGAGGCTGGGTGACGCTCTACTACCATGCCGTAACGGCCGCCGAGCGCAAGGAGTTCGACATGCACGTGAAGGTCGCCGCGCCACGTGCCGCTCGGACGTCTGACATCGGCGTCAGCGGCTGCGAGACAGGCCCCTGTGTCTGCTTTACGTTCGACGACGGCTTCGCCTCGCTCCTCGAGAACGCAATTGCGTCACTCGTCGCGCGTCGCGTGCCTGCAACCGTTTTCGCGGTCAGCGATAACCTCGGCCGCAAGCCCGAGTGGCGCCTCGCGCCCGGCGATCCTGACGCCGGGGAGCGCGTTATGACCGCCGCTGAGCTTCGTTCGCTGCCGGAGGACCTGATCACCATCGGTTCGCACACCGCCACGCACAAGCGCCTTGACGAGTTGCCGCTCGACGAAGCAAGGATCGAGCTTACGCGCTCAAAGAAGTCTCTCGAAGACGTTCTCGGCCGTCCTGTGACCGCCCTCGCGTTTCCGCACGGGGCGTACACGGACGAAGTCGTGCAGGCTGCCTATGACGCAGGCTACAGACAGCTCTTCACAATCGAGGCCTGCGCGCACCCGGGGCCGCTTCCTATGGGCCTCATCGGCCGGTTCGCCGCATCGCCGGTTGAGACCGAACTGGAATTCCGCCTCAAGATTGCCGGCGCTTACGATTGGCTCTACCACGTGCGGCACACGAAGCGGCGGCTCATGGACCCCTCCGAGCCGACGCGGCCGCGCAAGTCTATCAGCGTCGTGGGAGTGAGAATTGACATATAGCGTCCGCACAGACGACATGTCGCGCGATGACTGGACGGCATTGGTTGCTCCCTTTGGCGATCACAATTTCTGCCAGATGTGGGACTATTCGGCCGCCCGCGCCGAAGACACAGGCTCAGTGTCGAGCCATATCGCGGTCTTCGACGGCGACCGCGCTGTTATGATGTCCGAGTGCCGCATCAAGAAGCTGCCGCTTTTCCCCGCAGGCGTAGCCTTCGCAAGCGGCGGTCCGCTTATGCGGCTAAAGAATGCATCCGCGGCGGATATGCGCGAAGCGATCGAGTGCATCAAGCGCGAATACGTCTCACGCCGCGGACTCGTCCTCCGGCTCGCGCCAAGAGCGCTAGTCGATGACGCGGCGGCCCTTCGCGCGCTCTTTGCTCAATGCGGCTTCGAAGAGACTGGCGGTCCCGAGGCTTACCACACGGTCGTTCTCGACCTCGTGGCCGAATTGCCGGATATCCGCAAGGGTCTCAAACAGAAGTGGCGCAATTCACTCAACCGCTCCGAGAAGGAGGGGCTCACACTGCGCGCGGGCAGCGACGACGCGCTTTTCAGGGATTTCTCTGCGCTGTATGGCGAATTGCTTGACCGCAAGGGTTTCGACGTGCCGCTCGGCGCCGCATTCTACAACCGCCTGCAGAAAGCGCTGCCTGACCAGGAGAAGCTTGACGCAACAATCGCATACAAGAAGGGCAAACCGGTCGCCGGCCACGTTGCCAGCATGCTCGGCGACACATGCGTGTATCTCCTCGGCGCGTCAAACGAAGAGGGGCTCGCTACGAAGGCCGCATATCTTCTCCAGTGGTCGGTTGTTGAAGAAGCAAAGCGCCGCGGCATGCGCTGGTATGACCTGGGCGGCATAGATCCCGAAGGCAATCCCGGCGTCTGCCACTTCAAGGGCGGCCTCGGCGGCAGAGAGATCACCGTGCCCGGCCCGTTCGAAGCCGCGCCCTCGCGCGCCAGGAAGCGTTTCGTCGACATGGCCCAGAATGTCTACAAGCGCGTCCACAATCGCGCTGAGGTCGCTCCCAGGCGAGCTCAGCCGCCTGCGTCGCTCGGCTCCGTCCTCTGTTTCGGCGGCGAGGACTGGTGGTATCACAACCACGGCCACATCGACATGCAGCTCATGAAGCGCTTCTCCGCATCAGTGCCGGTGCTTTACGTGAATTCGATAGTCATGCGGAAGTTCAACGTCGGCGAAGGCCGCATGTTTTTCACGCGCCTCGCACGCAAAGCCAGGAGCATCTTTCACGGTGCGAAGGAAGTCACGCCGGGCTTTCACGTCTACAGTCCCGCGTCGCTTCCTGTTCACCATATTTCGTGGGCGCGGCCCCTCAATAAACTCGCCGTGAAGACTCAGGTTCGCATCGCCATGGGCGCGGCCGGCATTCGCCGGCCCCTCGTGTGGGTCGCCTGCCCCGCAGCATGTGACATAGCGTTGGAACTGCGCTCTGGGCCGCTTGTGTATCAGCGTACCGACCGTTACGAGGAGTATCCCGGCGTCGACCGCGCGCAGATCGAGCGGTACGACCGCGCTCTCAAGGCCGCTGCCGATGTGACTGTCTATGTCAATCGTAAGCTGATGGCCCAAGAGGCTTTACAGTGCACGAAGGCGATCTTCCTCGACCACGGCGTTGACTACGACCTCTTCGCTTCCGCCGCGGACCAACCGTCTACCCCCGCGGAAGTAGGTGGTCTCAAGCACCCCATAATCGGGTATTTTGGCGACATAGACGCGCACATAGTCGACGTGGAGATGCTTGAGGAATTGACGGCGCTTTTGCCTGAGATGAGCTTCGTCTTCGTAGGGACGAGCACAACAGACACCGGACCGCTCGCGAAGCGGCCGAACGTAACGATGATTCCCCGCAAGCCTTACGACGTTGTTCCGCAATACGGCAAATGCTTCGACGTCGCCATAATGCCCTGGCGCCGCAATGAGTGGATCGATTCGTGCAACCCCATTAAGCTCAAAGAATACCTCGCCCTCGGCAAGGCCGTTGTCTCAACTCCTTTCAGCGAATTGGATTACTACGACGGCGTTGTCGAGCGCGCACAAGGCGCTGCCGAATTTGCGGAAGCGATTCGAAAGGCGATCGCGGAGGATTCAGACGAGCGCATCGAAGCGCGCAAGCGCCGGGTAGCTGATATTACATGGGACAGCAGGGCGGCGTTGGCGCTTGAGGCGCTGGGGGTTTCTCTTAAGTCATGAAGATAGCACTTGTTGCGTCGGCGGGAGGTCATCTCAATGAGCTTCTCAAGCTTGAAAAGGCTTGGGAGGGGCGCGAGGTGTTCTTTGTGACAACCGTCGAAATAGTCGCGCGCGAGCTCGAAGAGCGGTATAAAACCCGCGTCTATGTCGTTGGTGAGTCGAATCATCAGCACCCCTGGCAGGTCTTGAAGGCATTCCTGCGCTGCGCGAGAATTGTGATGAGCGAAAAGCCGGATGTTGTGATGAGCACAGGCGCGGCCCATGGGTGCCTGATGTGCGCGCTGGGAAAGGCGTCAGGCGCGCGGGTCGTGTGGATCGACAGTATTGCAAACGTTGACCGGCCTTCGCTTTCGGGCAGAATGGTGCGCCGTTTCGCAGATCTCTTCCTCGTGCAGTGGCCTGACCTGGTGTCGCGATACTCTGGGGCCGAATATCACGGCAATCTTTTATGATTTTCGTCACTGTGGGAACCCAATTTCCGTTCGACAGACTCATACGCGCGATGGACGACGCGGTCGCCGGGGGGTGCGTACGCGATGAGGTGTTCGCGCAAGTGGGGAGAGGGGGCTACCGGCCCAGGCATATGAAATGGGCCGAAGAGCTCGACAAGGACACCTATTCGCGGTACGTGAAGGAGGCCTCGGCCGTCGTCGGCCATGCGGGGACGGGGACGATAGTTGTGGCCCTGGAAGCGGGGAAGCCTCTTCTCGTCATGCCGCGCTTGAGTCGTTTGGGAGAGATAGTAAACGACCATCAAGTGCGCACCGCGCGCAAATTCGGCGAAATGGGACACATCCTTATAGCCGAAAACGAGTTAGAGATACCGGGAAAGCTCCGGGAGCTGGCCGTTTTCGTTCCGCGGCCTCGAATCACGGCGGTGGAGCCGGTCGTTGCCCGGATAGGAGTGTTCCTCGCCTCGCTTGACCGCGAGGCTGGCACGTAATGTGAAGACATGGCAGACGTTAGGATAAAGGACGCGACTGCGGTAATCCTCGTCGGGGCGCTTGATTTCGGGCGCTGCGAAATCGGTTCGCGCCTGCACCGCCCCCTGTGGCCGCTCTTCGACCGTCCGATACTCGAATATCAGCTTAAGCTCCTTGCCAGACAAGGAGTTAGGCAAGCGGTCGTGTGCATAAACGACAGGCCCGGTGTCCTCGAAAAGTGGATTAATCCTTATGCGTTCGGCAGCATGGACGTAGATTTCGTGGCGGACGTAATGCCGAGGGGTGCCGCCGGATCGGTCAGAGACGCTGTGGCCGGGAGGGCAAAGGGGCCGGTTATTGTGATCAAGGGCGGCATGGCGTGGGTAGGGGATGCGCCCCAATTGGTTGAGGCGCACCTCAGAGAAGGAGCCGCGCTTACCGTTTTCACGTCGGGCGCGTTCAGGAAAGACGCATCCAATGCGCGTCCGGCGGGTATTTATGTATGCGATCCGAGTACCCTCGATGTCGTTTCTCCTACCGGCTATCAGGATATCAAGGAGCAACTCATCCCGGCCCTTCTCAGAGGTGGGCGCCCGGTTAAGGCGGTGCCGCTGCCTGGGGAGATGATCGGCGGTCTGGGCCATGAGTCGTATCTGGCAATAGTGGAGAGGGCGCTCGAGTCTCCAGACGAATTCGGAATCGATCTTAAGCGATTTACCCGATTCGAGGGGAATGTGCTGGTCGAGCAGGGTGCCCGTATTGCCCCTTCAGCGCGCATCTTCGGGCCCGCGGCGGTGCTCGACGGCGCGGCGGTAGAGGATAACGCCGTCATTGCGGGGCCGGCGGCGATAGGTCGGGGCGGGCGTGTAGGACGCGGCGCGTTGATCGACAGCAGCGTTCTGTGGCAGGGCGCGCGTGTGGGGAGCGGCGCCGTCGTGGCGGACGCGGTGATCGGCGACGGCGCGCACGTTCCTGCGGGAAGGCGGATAGTGGGAAGCACAGTTGCCGGGCCGCGTACCGGCAGGGCGAGCGTCGGGAAACTGGGAAAGAGCATGGGAAGGCTGGGAAAGGCGCTGGGCTCATTCGGCCTGGGGACAGCGAAGCCGGAGGAACGCCCGAGCGCGGTTTCCTGGCGCCCGGGCGGAGGGAGGGGCGAGCGAAGGGAGCCGAATTCCGTCGTGCAATCAGCGTTACCGTGGGGCGTAGCCGCCGTGGTGCTTGTAGCGTCGTTCGTTTGGTCCTACAGCAGCGTTCTCGCGGACCTGTGGCGCGTGTGGATGGGCAACGACAACTACTCGAGCGGCGTGCTTGTGCCGCTATTGGCCGTTTATGTGGCGGCGGCATGGCGCAAGGATCTGGCGAAGGCCGCGATAGAGCCGTTCTATGGGGGACTTGTCCTCGTCATCGCCGGCTTCGCCTTGCGCGTGGCCGGGACTGTGCTCATGTTCGCGTCTGTGGAGCGTTTCTCGACGGTTGTGGTGATATGGGGGATAGTGCTGACGCTCTTCGGAACGGCCGTGACCAGACGGCTGGTGTGGGTGCTCCTGTTCCTCTTGTTGATGCTTCCGTGGCCGAACAGGGTGTACTCGCCCGTGTCGCTTGCCCTTCAAAACTGGGCGACCGGCTCGACGGTGTTTCTGCTCGAGACGATAGGGCGTATAGTTATGCGAGAGGGCAACGTGATTGTAGTCGATGGCACGCCGGTAGCTGTCGCCGAAGCGTGCAGCGGCCTGCGAATGCTGACCGCGTTCATGGTGGTCAGCGGCCTCGTGGCGCTTGCGTGCAACCGGAGCCGCTGGGAAAAGGCGCTGGTGTTCGTATCGAGCGTGCCGATTGCCGTTGCCTGCAATACACTCAGGCTGACAGCGACGGCGCTCGCGTTCGCCGCGGGCTACGGGCCAAAGGTAAACGAGCTTTTCCACGGCGTCGGCGGCTACGCGATGATGCCTCTGGCGCTGGCGATCATGGCGGGCGAGCTGTGGGTGACCAAGCGGCTTTTCGTGCCGGCGGGGCCGGCGCAGGGGGGCCGCGAAGGCAAGCGAAGTGAGGCAGATGTCCCGGCGGGGAAGTAGCCTCCGGAGAGATGACATCACCTGGAGAGCGGCATAGCGCGGACGGCGGCGAGCCGCACGCGTGCATGTGAGTCTGGAGAGAAGTCATGGATGAGAAGATGCTTGTGCCATATGACCAGAATGCTCTGGGCATTCAGCCCGCAGATGCGGCGTTCGATGCCATACCCATCGAAGGAGCCTCGCCCGCCAGCGGGCTTCTCGCGGTCCTCCTGAGGCGATGGTACATCGCGGTCATCGCCGCGGCCGTGCTCATATGCGCGGGAGTACCGGCCATATGGTACGGCATCAAGCCGGAGTTCACTGCATCCGGCGCCATCGAGATCGCGCCTGTAATACCGAGGATTGTCTTTGCCGAAGAAGCGGGAGCGATGCCGTACTACTCGAACTTCGTGCATACCCAGGCGGCGCTCATAAAAAGCAACACCATACTGTATCGCGCCCTTGAGGATCCCGAGGTGCGGACCCTGAAGTACGTTCAAAACCTGCCGGACAAGCTGGCCTATGTCCAGGAAGGGCTTGATGCCACGCCTGACCGCAGTTCCCAGATCCTCAAGGTCTCGATGACCGGGGAGAACGCGGTCGTAGCCCAGCAGATAGCCAACGCCGTGATCAGGGCATACATGGCGGTCGAAGGCAACAGCGAGCTCACGAGCGAAGACGAAACGCTGCGGACGCTCGAGCGCGAAAGGGATAACTCGGCGCGCAAACTCAAGGATCTCTACGACCAACAGCACCAGTTGGGAGAGGAATACGGCACCACGGATCTCGCCTCGCGCGAGGACATAATGCTCAAGCGCATCCAGACGCTCCAGGACGACCTGACGAGAGTACAGGTCGAGAAGTACACCCTTCAGACTCAGGCCAAGCAGCTAGAGGATAAGCAGGCAACACCGCCATCGCCGCAGGAGCTTGTAAAGCTCAAGAGCGACACGGTCAACGGCGATCCGGCAGTGGTATACTACAGCCAGACCATCACTCAGATGGAAAAGGACTTCACGATCACCTCCCTCCAGCGGAAAGCGGACACTCTGGAGCTCAAGTTCCAGAAGACGGCTATTGACGCGCTGAAGGGCAAACTCGAGGAAGCCCGCTCCGACGCAAGCAAGCGTTTCGACGATCTCATGACCAAGCAGCTTGCGCAGCAGGTCAAGACCGACGCGGAGGGCATAAAGGCCAGAATAGCGCAGCTGGATACTCACGAGGAGCGCGTCAAGGCCGACATGAAGGAGCAAAACGACGAACTCATCGGCCTCGGGCGCAAGGACCTTATCATCAAGCAGCTTGCGGAGGGCATCAAATCCGAAGACGATTTCTTTCAGCAGGTCAAGCAGAGAATACAAGTGCTCCAAGTCGAGAGGCAACGGCCTGCAAGGATAAGAGTACTCTATTACGCCGACACCCCGCCGACGCCCGCCAAAGACAAGCGCATCAAGTACATCGGCGTTCTACTGATCGCCGCGCTCATTTTCGGATGCGCGCTGACGATCTTCCTGCACGAACTCGACATGCGGGTGGAGAGCCCGTCGGATATCGTCACCAAGTGCAGGATCAGAATTCTCGGCACCACGCCGCGCTTCAAGGATCTCGACAAGTCGCGCGTGCAGGCGAGGCACTTCGTCGATGACTGCCGCACTATCCGCGTCAACCTGATGCTTGCGGACGGCGCAGAGACCGGTCACGCCATAGTTCTTGCAAGTCCCCAGGGGCGCGACGGCAAGACGACAGTGGCCATCAACCTCGCAACGAGCATTGCGTTGACCGGCAGACGCGTGCTTCTTATCGACGGCGACTTCAGAAAGCCGGAAGTCGCGCGGTATCTGAGGCTCAATAACGCCCGCGGCCTTACCAACGTCCTTGCGGGAGAGTGCAGCCTCGACGAGGCGATACAGGCCACGCCCGTGAGCACACTCCACATACTTCCGGCCAACAGAAACGGCCACAGGCAGAACGAGCTTCTCGTGAGCAGAAGGCTCTCCGCCATTCTCGGCGAGCTGAGGCAGCGCTACGACGAGATCGTAATCGACACGCCGGCGGTGCTTGCCATGCCGGACGCTAAGCTCTGGGCATGCATGTCAGACGGCGTGGTGCTCATCGCCAGAAGCGGCAAGACCGGCATGAAGGAATTCATCGAGGCCAAGGTAAGAATGCAGCAGGCGGGGGTCAAGATACTCGGCGCGGTCGTAACCGGTGTGAGAATAGCGGACAGCTACGAGAAGTATCACCACCGGTACGGCGAGGGCTATGTTGAGGAACCGATTTCAAAGGAAGACTGGGACGCGGCGAAGGTATTCCTGCTGAGCCGGCAGACGACGGAGGAAGTGAAAGAGTTGCCTGAGAGGAATCCGCAGCAGTCTTGAGGGGGGAGGAGCGTTCTTCTTTGCGCGAAATCGTGATCATGCCCAGGTGCGACTCGGACAGCCGGGCCGAACGGCTCCTCAAGCTGGCGGTGGCAATGGATTGGCTGTCAGCGGGGGAGAACCCTTCAGGCTTGCCGGCGCGAGACGACGCCCTGTTTTTGCCGGCCGAGTGGGGGGTGCCGGCGGACGTGCCTTTCAGACGCTATCGCGACGAGATGGAGCTTCCCGAAGCCTTTCGCACGGGAGGCAATGGAGGCTTGCTAATCCGCAACGGCAGGTACGCGTCGAAGCGCGCGGGCATCCTGCCGCGGCGGCTGCCGGAAGGAGCAGACGTTGTTGCTGTTACTGTGGCAAGGGAGCAGAGCGAGTATCGCGAAAGGCTTCACACGACCGGTGACGGCAGGGTCATGGGCTTCCGAAGGCTCTATCGCGACGGCGTTGCGCCGGCAGCCGTGCCTGCCGACTGGCCGCATGCGGTGTTTGTCACCTCGCACGGCCTCGCGACGCTGGACCAAGGCTCTATACCAGCCTCTTTCACCCAACTCATAGAACGTGCATCTTCTGCGGGGCTTGTGACGGCGGCGCTCGAGGTCGGCGGGGACGCATGGGATCTCGGATCCGATCAGGGACTGCTTGCCTTCTATTGCGGAAGGCTCGCCGGCCGCGCACCGCGCACCCGGTACGAAGGGGCGCCAATCCCTGCCGGTGGTGGGCTCTTTGGCGACGTCTTGCTGGGTGGAGGGGCGAATATCAGCGAAAGCGCGGTCATCATAGGTCCGGCCTTTGTCGCCGACGGCGCGTCAGTAGGGGCGAATGCCCTTGTCCGCGCGTCCATAGCGGGGCCTGGCGCCGTGATTGGCGAAGGCGCCGTGATCTCCAACCGGGTGATTCTCGAGGGGGATGGCGCCGTCAACACCCCAGCGGCACCGTCGCGATCAATCCGCGCACGATGGGACGGCCAGGAGCGCAGCTACAGGCAGTGGCCGCTCATTTCGTATGCGCGTCTCGGGAAGCGCGCGTTCGATATCCTCTTCTCGCTGTGCGCTTTCGTGATCCTGGCGACGATATTCCCGCTTGTGGCATTGGCGATAAAGCTGAACTCAAAGGGGCCGGTGTTCTACGGGCACACCCGCCAGGGACTTCACGGCAGGATATTCCGATGCCTCAAATTCCGCACGATGGTTCAGAACGCCGAGGCCGCGCAGGAAGAGCTGAGGGCTGTGAACGAAGTCGACGGGCCGCAATTCAAGATGGAAGACGATCCGCGAGTAACGATAGTCGGAGCCTTCCTGAGGGCTACGAACCTCGACGAAATACCGCAATTCATCAACGTGCTGAAAGGGGACATGAGCATCGTAGGGCCCCGGCCGTCCCCCGACGCGGAGAACCAGATGTGCCCCTGGTGGCGCGAAGCGCGCCTGTCGGTGCGCCCCGGGATCACGGGGCTGTGGCAGGTGGAGCGGTCTCGTTCCCGGGACAATGATTTCCAGGAATGGATCTACTATGACGTCCAGTACGTAAGGAGCCTGTCGTTCGGGCGCGATATCATTATCATTTTCAAGACGTTCGGCGTGTTGGGGTCGGCGTTTGCGAAGCTTTTTGTGACGAGGACCGAAGCACAGACAGAGAAGTGAGGGGGAAATGCGCGGCCGCCGATGGCGGCGCATAAGGAGACACGATGAGCGCACCACAAACGGGAAGAAGACGTCTGAACTGGCAGTTGGTCCTTGTCCTGGTTCTCGCTATCGCGGTTCTCGGCGGGACGATGTTCGCCCTCAGGAAGTGGCGGAGAACATACCTGGCGACGCACGCATTGGAAACGGGTCTCAAGGCGTTTGAGGCCAAGGACTGGTCCAAGGCGGCCTCGGACCTGGGGCGTTACTGTCAGGTTCACCCCAAGGAAGTCGATCCGCTTCTCAAGTACGCCGCCGCGCAGATGCGCATCTATCCCCAGAAGGAAGGCAATGTGAGATGGGCCGTCAATGCCTACAGGCAGATCCTGCGGGAGAATCCCACGCAGCCGGACGCATCTGATCGCGTTGCCGAAATATACCTGCAGACGGGAGCGCCCGGGGACGCGGAGCTTGTGATGTCGAGACGGCTCGGCGCCCAGGATGACCCTTACGGGCGCGAGCTCCTGGCGATGGCTCTCGCCGGCCAGAGGAAATTCCGCGAAGCCGCCCAGGAGCTGATGAACAACATCAAGAAGTACCCGGCGCGCGCAAACTCGTATCTGCTGCTTGCGGACTTGATGAGGACCCGTCCTGAAGACATTCCCGGCAAGCCGCTCGAAATCCTTCAGGCGGGCGCCAAAGCCAACCCGAATTCGGCCGAGGCGCACATCGCCCTGGGCGCGTTCCTGTACCAGTGGGGGGGAACGGACAAATCCAAAGAGGAGGCCCTTGCCGAGTACGCAGCGGCGAAGTCGCTGGACCTGAGCGACCCCAGACTGCGCATTCGTCTTGCCGACAGATTGATGGCCGCCGGCGACGTCGCCGGAGCGCGCGAGCAACTTACGGCTGCCAGCCAGCAGAACCCTTCGCTCCAGGATCTCTGGTCGACGTGGGCGGCGCTCGCGCGAACATATGGAACGCCCGAAGAAGCATCACAGGTTGCCAAGGCGGGACTTGCCGCATTGGGCCCGGACAGCGGGCCGTTCCTGCCGAAAGCGGCGGAATTATATCTTTTCGGCAACAACGAAGCCGAGACAAAGGCCTGCCTCGACAGGATCGAGAAGATAGAGCCCTTGTCGCCCGACATTCCCATGATTAAAGGGCTCCTCGCGCAGCACCAGAACAAGCTGCCCGAAGCGATAAAGAACTGGCGCGAGGCCGTGGCCGCAAAAGGCGCATCGCCGAGGGTGATGATGGCCCTGGCCAAGGCATATGACGCCGCAGGCGATACAACCGCGGCAATCAGGCAGTTGCGAGCGGCGATAGCCGCGGGAGGCGATTCCGCAGAGACGCGAATACTCCTTGCGAAGGACCTGTCCCAGGCGGGCAACTGGTGGGAGGCGGGCCAGCATTCGGCGGAAGCGGTGCGGCTTGACCAGCAGAGCCTCAACGCGCGGGTAACGGATCTCAGCATCAGAGCGCATCTGGCGAGGAGGAGCCCGCTTGCGACGCAGCTGCTGGCCGGCCTGGCGGATGAAGTCGCGGCGCTCATGAAGGCTGCGCCGAATCAGCCGCGGCTGGCCGTGATTGCAGCCCAGATAGCGTCCATGCAGGGCGATACGGCGAGGGCCGAAGCGCTTGTCAAAAACCTTCAGGCAGACGAGGCCACGCGCTACGAAGGTGCGATGCTCGAAGTCGGCACCCTGTGGGAAAGCGGCAGGCACAAAGAGGCCATAGTCGCGATGCAGCAGGTCGTCAGCGAGTTCAAGAACCGGCCGGACGCGGTCGAGTATCTCGCTCATCTCCTCGCGTCGGACGGCCAGAAAGCGGCGGCGGTGGAACTGGTCAGCGGAGCCGTCATGCAGGCGGACGCTGCCGGAAGCCTCAAGCTCCAACTGGCCCTCGGCCAACTCTACTTCGATTTGGGGGAGCGTGAAAAGGCCCGCGACGTTTTCCTCAAGATCTCGCGGGACAATCCGTCGGACGTCACCTCAAGGATAATGCTGCTGGGCGTATACGGCCCCGGCGACGCCTCGGCGGCTCAGAAGATTGTCAACGAGATCAGGCAGATCGAGGGCGACTCAAGTCCCCGTTGGCGCTACGCGCAGGCCAAACTCTGGCTGTCTTCCGCAGACTGGCAGTCAAAGCACGCCGCGGCATCGGATCTCCTGAGCGAAAACGTAAAGGAGGATCCCTACGATCTCGACAGCCAGCTGCTTCTCGGCATGGGCTACGAAAGGGCGGGTAACCTCAGGCTGGCCATCGAGACGCTGAAGGGCGCCTATGAGAGAAACCCGGAATCGGCCCCTGTAGTGTTCAATCTCGTGTCAGCGCTGCAGAAGGCCAACGATCTTGATGGAGCCGACGAAATCCTCATTGAGGCCGCCAAGCACGGAGTCGGCGGCGAGAAGCTCGCCGGACTCAGATTGGGGCAGGAGTTGCGGCAGGGCAAGACCGATCTCGCGGTGGCGACCGCTCAGGAAATGCTTGCCAACGACCCGGACAACCAGTCGCTGGAAGTGTTCATCGCGCGCATAAGGATGTCCCAGGGCGATCTGGCCGGGGCCGAGGCAATACTCAATAGTCTCAGCCCCACCGATCGCAACGTTGTGATGACCAAAGTCGACCTGCTGCTCAGGCAGAAGCAGCCTGACGCCGCGCTTGCCCTATGCGACAAGCTCGTCGAGTCCGACAAGAGCTCAACTTCGTACATTGTTCGCGCCAGGGCCCGGACGCTTGCCGGCAGATATGACGCTGCCGAAGAGGACTACAGGGAAGCGGCGAAAGTGGCCGCCGACAAAGCTCAGTGTTGGGTACTCCTGAGCGACTTCCTTGTGTCCAGAGGCAAGACCGAAGATGCCGTCAAGGCTGCCGAGAGCGCGCTCAAAGCCGAGAAGAACAATCCCTCCGCGGCGATGCGCCTAAGCAACCTGTACGCGTCAAGTCCTGATGCGGAGCTCCGCAAGAAGGGTCAGGAGACGCTCGATGCCGCCGTTGCCGCACATCCGGAGGACGTGGATCTCAAACTCTACAGCCTGCGCAAGCTTGTAGCCGAAGGAACAGCCGAATCGCTGCAGCAGGCGCAGAAGGATCTTGGCGGCATTACCCTGCGGAATCCCGAGAGAGTTGACGCGTGGGCGCTTTCGGCGCAGGCATCGCTCAAGCAGGGGCTCCTTGACGCGGCGCTCGAATCGGTTGCGCGCGCGATGGCAGCGGATACCCAGGGAAAGGAGCGCCGCGTATTGCTCCTCCTGAAGGCGGAAGCGGAGAAGCTGAGGTGGCCCGCGCTGGCCGCAGCTACGCTCAAGGGGCTTTACGACAGCAACACCCAGGATACGGCGGTCGGCACGGCGCTGGCCATTGCTTACCGCGAAGCCGGCGAAGACCAGAAGGCGGTAGCGCTTCTCAAGTCCATGAGGCAGTCGGCGACCGGCGCGAGCGCCGTGAGCATCGAACTGAGCCTCATAGACGCGATCGACGCGGCCGGCGATCATTCAGAGGCCGTGCAGAGAGCGACGGCGTTGGCCACGCAGATGCCGGACGATCCAAGGGCGATCCTCATGGAAGCCCTCGTGCTCGGGCGAATGGGGAGGTGGGATGACGCGAGAGCGGCGCTGGCTGTCTGGCAGGATAAGCATCCTCAGGACACGGCCCTTATGCCTTCCGCCGCAAAAGCGTTTATGGAAACTGCGGCAACCATTGCCGCGCAGGAGGGAGCGGGCACGAAGGCTCGCTCCGCGGCGGCCCAGCAAGCGGCGCTGGCTGTTCTTGAAGAGACACACGCGCGGCGCCCCAACGATCTTGCCGTAAAGGAATCCCTCGCCTCGGTGTATCAGAGCACAGGCAACATCGACAAGGCAGAGCAGATGTACAGGAAGATCCTGGCAGACAACGGCGACCAGGGCGTCATGATAAACAACCTCGCGTGGCTTCTTTGCGAGGATCGCCAGAAGCCTCAGGAGGCCCTGACGCTGGCTGATAGGGGCCGCAAGCTCTACCCCTCCATGCCGGAGCTTATCGATACCCGCGGCGTGATTTACGAGCGGCTCGGGAGGCTTGACGACGCAAGAGGGGAGTTCGAGGAGTGCGTCCGCACGGCCCCTGTCTCGGCGCCGGTGTCTTTCTCGGCAAGGCTTCACCTGGCGCGGGTGCTCTCCGCCCTTAACAGGAAAAGCGAGGCCGGCGCCGCTCTGAAAGACCTTCTGGCGTGCACGCCCTGTCTGCTCTCAGCACAGGAGAAATCCGAGGGGCAGGCGCTATTCGAGAAGCTGAACGCAGAAATGACGCTTCCGGCAAAGTAGCGGCCGTATACTACGTAGCACCTTGCGGTTAGGGAACATCCTCCATCGGCGCCGCAGCGCTTCCGATGGTCGCGAGCAGGCCATCTGAGAGAGCCCTCACGGTCAATTCGCGGCGTATCCCCTTCAATCCACGCATCTTGTGACAAAACGGGGCGCTATCACGCGCCGGTAATTGTCACCTCGCTCCCCCGAAAAATGTGTCTTTTCCGGAACATAAGCCCGCCGTCCCATGTTGTGTCGGCAATGTCGGTGTGTGGTGCCAACTTGAGAAAAAATCCGGGAAATCTGTTGACGACGCGACGCCTTCCGGGTTTAATATCCGCGGCAGTTGTCCCCAGATTCGTCCGTAGTATACCTCCGGATACCAAGGGCACCTTGCATTCAGGGTGACATACTCTCCTGGGTGCGGGACCGATCTCGACACCGTAGGTGGTTGCGGTGCCGAATCCTGGCGACACTGAAGGGGGTTCGGGGATTGGGTAGTCAGTATTCCATCCTTCTCGGGGCGGCAGTGATTCTTCTGCTTGCGCTCCCCGTGTTTGCCTCGCCAAGTGCGCCTTGCTGGTTTGACAACCCGCAAGACGCCATGCGAGTCGGCTGGGAGCGCGCTTGCCCTGCTGAGGCAGGATGTGCTACCGCGGCTCGGGACATGCTTGTGCCGGTCACCGCCTTCGAAGGCATCGTGCTCAGCGATTATGTCGAGAACGTGGTTTCATGCGGTGCGGGCGAGCCGGCGGTTCATCTTGACGGCGGCGCCGGCGCCGCGGTTGTGAAGGATGTCCCGGGGGCGCTTGCTCTGGCGCTACTCGGCATTGTGTGTGTAGCCCTTGTGCGCGACGGGCGGACGTGGGCATGGCTGGTCGCTGCGGCGTATTCGCTCACCGAGCAAGGCGCGCTGCTCCTTCCGAGGCTTGTGGCTGCTGCTGCGGCATCGAGGATCGTCGAGTGCCCCTCGGGTGTGTCTGCGGTGCCGGCGTTGCGCGCCTTTGCAGGGCGGGGGCGGGCGGCGGAGACTCGATTTGCGGGGCTCCTGAGGAGGCTTGAGGCTGAGCCGGCGTCTCAGATCGCTGTATTGGATGCGCTAATGGTGATCCGGCAGATGTTGCCGGCGGCTTGCGGCGTTCGCGCCGTGCAGGCCGCCTTCTGCGTTGCCGCGGCAGGTGAATCGGCATTCAGGGCAGGCACTCTCTCACGTCCGCATGAGAGCCGGTATGTCCGAGGAGAGAGGGCATGGTGAGGGGGATCGGAAGCTTGATGGCGGTGGTCGCAGCAGTCGTGGCTTTCTCCATGACGGCGGCGGGTTCCGTCGTCTACATCGGCGGCACGGGGGCGATAAGCACCAGCGATCCTCCAGAGGGCCCGCTGGGCCTCCTGAGCGGAGGCGAAGTCGCCACAGCGGTGCTGGACTACGAGGTGACTTCGTCCGGCCAGGATATGTACCTGACGCTGACGGTGACGAACACGTCGCCGGCCTTCCTCGGAACCGACACGGGGGCGGGTATCGATGCCCCTGAGATAAGCGACATCATGTTCTGCGCGCCGTCGGTTGTCACGAACATGACGCTCCTGAGCGTCGACAGCGTGGCGGCTTCGGCCGCCGGCTGGGGTTTCGCATACTCGCAGAACCATGAGCCGGGCAGCGGCTTTGGCTTTCTCAAGAACAACTTCGACGCGTTTGTCGACGGCGGGCCGCCTGCGCCTTCGCCCGTGATTGCTTCGATATTCGACCCGTGCCTGACGGACGGTCCGGGCAGCCCGACTCTGGCCAGCCCCGTGTCGTTCATCTTCAAGCTGAGTTTCGCGGGCGTCGCCGCGCCCGAGGGCATGACCGACGACTGGTTCGTCAACAAGCAGATTCTCGGCAATCCCACATACGTAGCGGCGGCGAAGTTCATGAGCGGCGCCAATGGCGGCAGCGGTACGGTCACGGATGGCGAAGCGTTTCCGCTTCCGGTGCCTGCTCCTGCATCGCTTCTGCTGGCGCTTGTGGGCCTCGCGGGGATTCGCGCGGGGTTCAGGAAAAGCATTCAAGCATAGGGATACATAGGCCTCGTGATAATTGCAGGTAGTGCGACTGGCGAAAGGAGGTGGGGGACGGATATACAGGAGCAGGAGGTTTCGCGTGAAACCTCAGATAGTGAATGAGCTAAAACATATTCGGAGAGGAGATTGGTATGAGGAAGTTGCTACTGTGCGCAGCACTGCTTATCGGCCTGACGGCCACTGCGCTGCCCAGTTGCTGGGATCTCGGGTTGCCGCCTAACACGCTGATCGACATCAACAGCCACGGCGCCTTTGATCAGGTTGCACCCGAAGGCAGCCAGAATTTTCGCGGCGTGATCTTCGGCACCGATGGCCGTCCGGTTGCGATCGAGAACGGTACGGAGATCTACGGCGTTACCAACGTCAAGGTCATCTCGGACGCGATTACAACGGACGAGCTCTGGGAGCCGGCGACGGACACCGACATGAACATGTCGTTCTGGGGTGCCGAAGTCACGGACAGCGAGAGTTTCACGACAGGTACCGGCACCAACAAGATCATCCACATAGAAAACAACTACAGCGACGCGCACCTGATTATCACGACCGATGACAGCGCGGACTACGACAGCACTCTGGGCCCGGGCGTTTTCAACACGGCGACGGGGTACTATCCCAATGTGTACGATCCGGCCGACACGGGCGAGACGGTGTTTCTGGATCTGCTGTTGAGCGACTGCACGGGCGAAGTGCTGTGGAACTACGCGTCCAATACGTTCAGGAGCGGGTCGTTCACGTCCGATCAGATCACGATCGTTGGCGGCTGCGGCGCCGATCAGTTCCAACAGGCGATCCTGGCACAGGGAAACGTTCTACGCATCAACATCGGGGAAGGCCTGTGGCTGTATGACGCCAACACGGATGTGTTCCTGCAGACCTCCAACGTACCGGCCCCGGCGGCTCTGATGTCGCTGTTCTCCGGTCTGGCCCTCCTGGGCGGCTACAGGCTTCGTAGAAGGTCATAGCGCGGCCTATATCGGCTCAAGTTGGTAACAAGTAATCCGGGGCGGCGCCTTCAGGCGCCGCCCCTCTCTCCTCACAAGCATTCCAGGTACTCCTGGCGGTTCGCGGAAAGCAGGCAACCGACAGGGCATTCCAAACGCCTTCACGGCATTCCGGATGCGCGCGGCTGTTGCGCGCCGGCAAGGACGGCATCTTCCGGCAAGACACTCTTCTCCCGGGAACCGGTGTTCTGCCGGAGTCAAGCGCTATACCACTCGAGGCGCGTCCCGCGGCCGAGCGGTTCGGCGCGGATGTGCCGACTCCGTCGACGCGCAGAGAGGACGTCGAAACAGGGCGCACGCCGACCAGTAGAACGGGCGTTCGGACTACCGGGCAAGCAGAGGCCGCTTTTGTCAGCGGATGCGCAGTCCGGCGCAAGAGAACGCGGTATCAGCAGGAAAGGAGAGCGAGTGGGGAGATTACCGGCTTCGGCCGATCTGATGCCATTCACCTGCGCGCCTGCGTCGGCCCCGTGTTGGGATCTGGAGTTACCGTCCGGCGCCGCTGCTGATTTCAACACGGGCGGCGTATTCCATCGACGGGACGTGACGGTGCCTCGCAGTGCCACCATCGGCCCAAGTGACGGTGATCCGATCGGATTGGAAGCGGGCACGAAGCTCTTCGGCGTCGACATTATCGGCGGATGCGGCGCCAACCAGTTTGAGGACGGCCTCAAGGCGCGCGGCAGCACGTTCACGATGAACTCCGAGCTTTGCGATTGGCTGCACAATACCGACACGGACATTCAGCTCATTACGGGGCCCGCGCCGGAGGCCTTGAGTTGCTTTTCTCGGGTCTGCCTCTCCTGAGCGGCCACAGGTTTCGCAGACGCGTGCATTGAACCCACGGCAGTCAGTCGGGGTCGCGCCCGGGCACGGCCTACAAGCATTCCAGGGAGTCCTCCGCTGGGATATCCGGAGCGCGTGGCAGATCGGGACGAGGTTTCAAGGGCGCGAACAACTTCGCCTTGGCCATGAGGCGCACTTGGAAGGCAATCCGGTCAGTCGAGGTTACCCAGGGTTTCACGCCGGGAGTCCGGCATCATGGGCGGCGGATCTGTGTGCGCCCCTGCAACAACCGGCGGACGGCAATCCTCGACCGGAGCGCGGTGCTCCGGCCAATACCCGGCGGACACCGGGCCATGTGCATCAGGGCGGCGAGAGCGACCGGGGTGCATGGTGTCCGCAATCGTGGACTCTCGAGCCCGCGCCCTGGCGTGCGGGCGCTACCAGGGGGAGACCATATGAGCAACCCAATACGCATGGCGATCACGGCGGTATTCATAACGCTGGCTATTCCGATTGCGGCATTCGGCTCGCAGATATGTATAGGCGGCTGCGGCTCGTGCAGCACCGATTACCCTGACGGTCCGGAAGGGCTTCTGAGCGGCGGCGAGACCGCGACCGCGACTCTGGAGTACGCGCTGGTTGACGAGGACGGCGTGACAAAGCTTATTCTGACCATCACAAACACGTCCCCCGCGTGCTGCGGCACGGAGTCGCCCGACATTGAGGACGCGCCGGTCATCAGCGACGTGATGTTCTGCGCGCCCGGCTGCATCTCATCCATTGCGCTCGATACGGTACAGGGAGAGGCAGCCGCCGACACAGGATGGGAGTTCGAGTACGACCCGAATGCACTGCCCTCGTCCGGGTTCGGCTTCCTCAAGGGCAATTTCGACGCGTTTGTGGAAGGTGGCCCGCCGGGAAACCCGGCCCCAGTCATCGGTTCCATCTATGACCCCTGCATCACAGACGGGCCCGGCAAGCCCACCCTTGCAAGCCCCGTAGAGTTCGTCTTTACGGTAGAATTCTGCGATGGAATTACGCCGGCGGGGTTCTGCAGTGACTGGTTTGTCAACAAGGTGAACCTCGGATCGCCGGAGTATGTAGCGGCGGCGCATTTCATGAGCGGCGCCAATGGCGGCAGTAGCACCGTGACTTCGCTCCTGGTTCCTGTTGTGCCCGAGCCGGCGTCGATCCTCCTGGTATTATGCGGCATGGCCGGCGTGGCTTTCAAGGTCCATGGAAGAAGGCGTTGGTGAGCTTCATTGGAACCGGAATGTAGTCGTACCTGAGAAGGCGTTTGCATGGGCGGCGCGCAATCGCGCCGCCCATGCACTCTTGGGCGCGTGTAAGCAATTGCACGGATACAGTGACGCGATGCTGTGATGGTGCGGGAGCAATGTTCGATGCCGGCTGTTAGCCCAAAGAACGGCTCTCGCCGACTCCCCCCGGGCCATAGGCCGATGCCGTCCCTCCAATGGCCGGGGGGCGCTCTCCGTTCGTGGCGTCCGCGGCGAGGATCGTCCGAACTATCGAGGATGACGGCCGCTAAACGGCTCGCGGCCCCGACGGTGGCGTGCCGTGACTCGGGCAAACGCTGCGACAGCCGTCCCGTTGTCTTCTCCATGCCCGCATGAGTCATACGGTGAGGCGCAGGCGTGCCACGTCCCACCGCCAATCATCGCGCCTGCTTTCTCTACCCCTCTGATTTGGGTGGAACAAAGCCGTCTTGTCTGCTGTTCTCTCCACCAGTTCGAGAATGCTGTGAGACTTGGGCAGACCCTGGAGATCTCTCGATGAATCCCTGGCTCTTGGGGTACAAGAATCCTGCAAGTTATCCCCAGAGTCATCTGCAGTCCACCTCTGGAAGCCACGGCAAGCCTGCATTCCGGTACCGTATTTCCCTGCATGCGGGGGGCCAATCTCGGCAGTGCCGCCGGCTTCGTTCTCGGACCGGGCAGACACTGAAAGGGAGCCGAGATTGAGCAATAAGCATTCAATCCTTCTTGGCGCAGCGGTAGTCATTTTGTTCGCGCTACCCGCATCTGCGTCGCCAAGCGCGCCATGCTGGTCTGGCGGCCCGCAGACAGCGCCGCTGGCCGGCTCGACGTGCGTCGATCCCATAGAGCCGCCATGCGATGCGCCCTTCCCTCAGGCGGCCTGCGTGACTGCCGAGCCCGAAGGCATTGAGATCAGCCACTACGTCCAGAACGTGGTCTCATTCAGCCAGGGCGAGCCGGAGAGTTTCTTCGACAACGGCAGTGGCGCGACGGTTCTGGAGAGTGTCCCAGGCACGCTGGCGCTTACGATTATCGGCTTCGCATTTGTGACGCTCGTGCTCAACAGGCGGACGTGGGCGCGGCTGGCCGTGACGGTGTATTCGATCGCGGAGGCCGGAGCGTCGCTTATGCCGCAGCTCGCTGACAGAGTCGCGTCATCGAGGATTATCGAGAGCGTTTCCACTGCGCTGACCGAGGCCGTGACAGACAACGGCGGGCGCGTACCGGCGACGGAGACGTGTTTCGCCGGACTGCTGAGGAGGCTTGAAGCTGAGCCGGCCAGCGCGGATGCGATGTATCGGACTTCGGTTTCAATCTGGCAAATGATGTTGGCGGCTCGCGGCGCTCGCTTCGCGCAGGCCGCCTTTTGCGTTGTTCCGGCGGTCGAACGCGGCGTGCGAGGCGAATATGCTTGCTGGCGCGCGTAAGGATTGCGCGGGATCAAAGAGAGAAGATATGGCAAATAGGATGGCTTGCGTGATGGCGGTGTTCGCGGTGGTCATGGCTTTCTCCGTGACGGCTGCGGCAAGGTGACTTCGATAGACCAGATTCCTCCGGTTCCGGCGGGCGCTTCGCTGCCGCCGGCGCTCGCAGGTGTCTTGGGAGCCGGCACGAAGCTCAGGAGAAGCATTCGGGGGCAAGACATAGGCATTGCGGTTGGTTCGGGTAGTCCCACCGGGAATAGGAGGCGAGAGGAACAGCGCGGAGTAGGCGGTTTCACGGGAAAGCTGAACATTGTGTGGCATCGATGCTGGTTGCAAGGGTACTTTTGAAAAGGAGTGCACTATGAAGAGATTACTGTTATGCGTGGCATTGCTGGTCGCCTTCTCGGCGACGGCCCTGCCGACGTGCTGGGACCTGGGCCTGCCGTCCAATACGGCCATCAATTTCAACGGTGACGGCGTCTTTGATCAGCAGGGCGTAGAGCTGCCTCGCGGCGTCATCATCAGACCGACTGACGGAACTCCGGTTGGGCTGGAAGTCGGCACGGAGCTCTTCGGCGTTGCCAAGGTCAGCGAGATCGACAAGGTTGGCACCGGCGAAGTACTCTTCACCGTTCCCGCAGGCAAAGATATGACCTTCTCGTTCTGGGACGCGACCGTTGCGTCGAGCAGCACCATCTTCGAGGACAATTCTATTGTCATCATCAAGAATGTTTACGACGACAACGCGAAGATAGCGATTGTTCAGGATGACTCGGCCGATTACAACACGACGGGCGGCCCGAGTCTCTTCAACCTGACGAACGGGAACTATCCGACCGTGTACGATCCGGCCGATTCGGGTGAAGCGCTCTTCCTGCTGCTCAATCTGAGCGACAACGAGAGCACCTTCACCTGGAGCAAGACGAGCCACACGCTGCTGAGCGCATCGTTCGATTCGCTCGACGTCGACATCCTCGGCGGATGCGGCGCGGCTCAGTTCGAGAACGCCCTTAAGGCGCACGGCGACACGTTCACGCTGAACCTGGGCGCGGGCGACTGGCTGTACAACGCCGACACGGACATCCAGTTCACGTCCGTTCCCGCGCCGGCGGCTTTGCTGTCGCTCTTTTCTGGTCTCGCCCTCCTGGGCGGCTCCAGGCTTCATAGAAAGTCGTAACGGGGCCTATATCCGTTCAAAGTGATGATTCATGGGTAGTTCGGGGCGGCGCCACCCAAGGCACCGCCCCTCTCCATTCCATAGCACTTCGAATGCTCCAGCGCCATTCGGCGGGCCTATCTCACGAGAGTGTCGCCCTTGGCGCGTATCGTGGTTAGCGCGACATCGTCGCGAATCAATGATGGAATGCCGGTCCTCCCAAGCGCGTGGTTGTGCGCTCAGACTTTGGTCTCGACTGCAGCGGCCGACTCCCCCTGGCGCCACTGGCCGATGCCGTCCCACCAGTAGTCGAGGCGCGCTGCGAGGTCGCGGCGTCCGCGGCGGGCGCATCCGCGCGCGACAGTGGCGTAGATTTCCTTCATCGTGTCCATACCGGCTGTCTGCCACACCTCGAGCCCGATGAGCGCGGCTTCATCCGAACCGCGGCGAGGGTCGTCAGCGCTCTTGAGAAGGACCTCGGTCAACCGGCTGGTGGTCTTCTCGACCATCGCCGCTTGCGCCGCCAGTTTTGCCGAGCGCTGCGCCCTGAGGCGCTCCAGGAGCTCCGCCCGCTCGCGTCTGCGCCGTTCGTGTTCCTCTTTCTGGGCCGCGATTCGCGCGCGGCGTAGCCGGCGGTTCTCAGGGAGCGATATCTCGGCTATGCCGACAATCGGGTCCACGACGAGCCATACCGCATATGCGGCTATCACCGTGCCAAGGGCCCAGCCGCGCACGCCTTCGATGATTCCCTCGCTCAGAAAGTAATCGCAGCCCGCTGCAAGGCCCCCAAGGACCGGCACTACGAGGTAGAAGACCCTATAGTAGATCGAGCCTGAAAGCGGATGCTCGCCTTCGATCCTCGCGCCCGCGGCCCCGGAAAACACCGCGAACCCATACACGAGCGCGCCGAATATAACGACTACTACGCCCTGTGTCGAAAGCGAGAATATCTGCCACCAGCTCAGATTGGTCTGCCACAGGCTCCAGAACATCACAAGCGACGCGCTGACGACGAATTGAATCGTCACAATGACGTGAAAAACCCTGAGTTGGCGTTCCTGAAGCATCTCTGCCTCACTGCCTCCACGCGCCCATTTGGCGTTCGTCTACCATTATAGCCGACCGCTGCGGCGAGAAAACACTCCGCGCTGTGCGCTGGAGTGTCACTGACCGGGCCACTGTCCGGGGCCAAACCCCGGCACGAGGTCCATCTCCGCGGCGATCCTGAGTATGTACAGGACAAGGAGAATCACTGTCAGCAGAAACAGAAACCCGGTCGCCAGCACGGCCGCGCCTATGAGCATGCCCATTCGCTTGCGGCGTTCAATAAGGACGTGCTCCACCCGCTCCCGTGTGTCCTTCCCGAAGATGAGAATGCAGTAGATCCTCGTGAGGTAGAGCGGCAGGATAAACCTTATGTCGACGAAGTGCCTGCCCGTGAGGTGCGCCGCCTTGAGCGCCGCGCGGAAACCCTCCCACTGGTCGCGGGTGAGCGTCCGCGCGACCTTCGGCGGCACCTGTTCCAGTATGTTCTCGATGTAGGGGTCGCCCGAAGGCATTTCCGGCATTGATTGACTCCATGAAACTGTCGTAACTAAGGAATTATCGACAAGTCCCGGCCTCGGCTACACGAGCTTTGCGCGCCATCAAGCGTGTTCTATGCCCCCGTATTGCCGCGAGCAAGGGGTCCCTGGCTCTATCCTTCGCACTTTCCCACGTTCCAGCTTTCCCGCTTTCTCACTCGCGGCCGGAGGCCGCGTCTGGCAGCGCTCTTGCCAGGAATGATTGGATGCCGTTTGCGTACGCGCGGGCGCTGTCCGCCCACCCCGAATTGTGAGAGCCGCTTATTTCGAGGAACTCCTTATCCGTAACGGGGATCGCTTCATAGAGTCTCCTGCCCATCTCATACGGCACGACCTCATCCTGCCTGCTGTGAATGACGAGCGTCGGGCATTTGACTTTTCTGCAGTTGGCTATCGTGTCGTAGTTCACGCCGCCGACGGCCACCATCGAGGACGAAAGCGGAGTGCCGGTGACCTTGTTCGCCATGTCTCCCATTGAAGTGAACGCGCTTTCCAGTATGAGGGCGCCCGGGTCCCTCTCGGCGGCGAGGTAAGAGGCTACGGCTCCTCCGAGCGATCTGCCGTGAACGGCTATCGTTCGAGGATCGTCCCCGCGGCCGACGGTCAGGTAGTCCCACGCCGCAAGCGCATCGAGGTACGTGCCTTTCGCGTTCGGGTTGCCTTCGCTCTTGCCATACCCCCGGTAGTCGAAAATGAGTACATTGTAGTTGAGGCTTCGCAGAAGCTTAACCGTTTGCAGATTATCCGACATGTTTCCGGCGTTGCCATGGCAGAAGAGGATTGTATTCTTCGCGCCAATCGCGGGGATATACCATGCGCTTATCCGGACACCGTCTGCGGCAGTCAGCGTGAGGTCGAGATACGTCATCCCGGCGTCGCCGGGCGTGCGATAAACGCTTCTACTCGGGTAGTAGACGTAGCGCGTGCACGAAGCGCACACGGCGCAAACCACGGCGAGAGTTACGAACAGCATGAATCGACGGCGCATCGAGGGCCTCTGAGCAGTCACGGTTCCAAATGTTTGTCGATACAGGAGAAGTATAGTACCTATGAGGCATTCTGCAACAGATGGACAGTGCAGGTCTCTCATGCGCATGTATCGGATGGCTTACGCCCGGGACTGCCTTACGCTATAATGCCCGCGAGTGTTTCCTTATCATAATACGCCTTGCAGGGCTCCCGCGGAGGACTGCTATGCTCAAGAAAGGTAACTGGTGGCTCGCCGGGATACTCCTCGTCCTGGCGCTTGCCCCTCTCGCCGTCTACTGGTACATCGCCGGCGACTGCCCCAGGGTCAGTGCCGCCGAGGCCAAGGAAATCGTCTGGCAGGGCGACAAGCCAGGCATGCTTGTGGACGTCCGTCCCGCCGCCGAATATGACGCCAACCATGTCCTCGGCGCCGAAAACTGGCCGACGAGCGAAATAGCTACAATCGAGCCCGGCGACATTGTGCTGAAGCATTTCGCGGATAAGCCCCTTTTCATCATGTCCGAAAGCGGGATCGACGGAATTCGCGCGGCAAGGAGACTTCGCGCCCTCTCGATGGATGCCGTGCTGGTAGAGGGGGGGATGGAATCGTGGATGGCCGAGGCGCGAAAGCCCTGCGCGGCCGCCCTCGCGCGCGGGGCCACGAGCGAAGAGACGTTGAAGCCCTTCTACTACCGTCCCATGGCCCGTTACGAGCAATGGGCGGCGGTCGTTGCGGCCCTCGTAATCAAGCCCCTCTATATGATTACCGCCCTCATCGCGTTCATCGCGCTCTGGCGGAGGAAGTCGGCCGACCTGCGCGCGATCAGGTGGGCGGTCCTGTTCTTCCTCATCGGCGAATCCGCCTGCGCGAGCAACTTCCTCTTCTTCGACAACTCGTCGATTCTGACCGACTATATCCACAATGTGGCCATGCCCTGCGCGTTCGGCCTCGCGGCGTGGGCGGTTCTGGAGGGGATGGAAAAGCGCCTCATCGGGTACGCCAGCCCTGACGGCACGTGTACTGCACGGCCGCTCTGCGGCGACTGCGTCCGCCCCGGCGACCCCTCGTGCGGCCTCCAGAGGCTCTTCAAACTCGCCATTCCGGCGTTTCTCGTCTTGTCGCTTATCCCGCTAACGGTTCACACGCGCATGGTGTCGTACAATACCTCAATCCTCGGCGGCGTCTACAGTTACAGCCATCCCATGCTCCTCCAAATCCAGGAAATGCGCTACCTGCCCCTCGTGGCCGCTGCCTTCTTTGCCGAGTCATTTGTAGCCCTTGTCTCAAAGAAGGATCCGGTGCCGCTCTCGAAGATGCTCTTCGCGGTCGGCATGGGAGCGTTCGGCTTCAGCATGCTGCGGACCGTGTTCTTCGTGGCATGGCAGGACAACCTGGTGTGGGCATCGTTCTGGGAAGAGGCGACTGAACTCCTCTTTGCCTTAGGGGTCGTCTACACGCTCTGGGTATTCAGGCGTGGCCTTTACGCCGACTTGCCGCAAGCTGTGCGATTGGACATCACGGTAGGGGCGACGCATGCGTCGCCCGAAACGTAGAGCGCTCCGAGCCGTCGGGACGCGCCCACCGCAACCAGCATAGGGTGCGCTTCAGCGCACGCGTGAGAGTGATTCGCAGGCCGGAATCGCACCTTCAGCCGAATCATCCTATTCGCCTTGATGTCGCGGCCGCGTGAGAAAGTAGTTGTCATGCCCCGGCACGATGACATCCGCCATCGCGGCGAGGCGCTTCATCGTCTCTGAAGCCGTCTGCATGCTGACGGAGTTGAAGAATCCGCGGCCGTCTGCCCAGAAGTCCTTCGTCATCACCGCATCCCCAGCTACGACGACGCGCATGCCGTCTGAATCCACGAAGAGCAGGCTGTGGTGTCCCGAAGTGTGCCCAGGCGTGTGTACCATCTCGATGCCGGCGAAGGGAAGCGCAGTAATCGCTTCTATCGCCTTGTCGTACTTGCGAGACAGGTCTATGGCCTGTGCCACTTGCGGCGCTGCGAGCCACCTCGCTGACTCGAACGCGCCCAGCCCCGCGTGGTGGTCGCCGTGCTCGTGCGTAATGAAAACGGCGTCTATCGCCTTCGGCGCGATCCCAGCGCGCCGGTCGAGTTCCGCCGCCATGCCCTTGGGGTCGGCTGTCGACGGGTCCACGATCAGCGCGAAATCACCGCCCCTGACCAGCGCTGTCGTACATAGCGGCGCCCGTCGCGCTGCTTCATCCCCTTCTCCCCAATATCTGTTGCGCGACAGGTTCCCGATTGTGATCACATCCCAACGAACGGCCATTGCGCCTCCTCTGCCGCCGCGAAAACTGTTGCTTTGCCACAATCCTAATAGAAAATCGACTCCTGGCAAGCGCTCTTTGGTGTTCCGTAGGGGCGGGGCTCCGTACCCGCCCTGGCTGGGTCCTGAACTATCCCTGCCCGCGACCGAATGTGGCGCTGCCCAAGACCGTATCTCTGAAATGCCGCGATGACAGGTAATTCTCGGAGGCAACCATGACTACCTACCACGAACCCCCTCGTTCAATCCCCGTCTCCCGCACCACCGATGTCCTCGTCATCGGCGGCGGCCCCGCGGGCCTTGCCGCTGCGATCGCCTCCGCCCGCGCCGGCGCGAAGACCGTCCTCGTTGAGCAGTTTGGCTACCTCGGCGGCACCGCGACGGCGTCACTCATGGCCTGCATAAACGGTTTCCGTAACCAGGTCGAGCCCGACGCTACCCAGACGGTTCGCGGCATCGCCGAAGAGATCGTCCTGACGCTCAAAACCCTCGGCGGCCTCGGCCGGAGCCCCTACCCCCAGAAGCCCTACCCGACCGAGCCCGGCAAGCTCGAATACAGCTACGCCATCGACACGGAGAAGTTCAAGTACGTGACCCTCAAGATGGCCTTCGATGCGGGTGTGGACATGATGTTCCACACGTACTTCTGTGACACGATCGTCGAAAATGGCACCGCAAAGGGCGTGATCGTCGAGAATAAGTCCGGCCGTCAGGCCCTCATGGCGAAGGTGATTGTCGATGCAAGCGGCGACGGCGACGTTGCCGCGCGCGCAGGCGCGCCGTTCTGGCAGACAAAGCACGACGAAGCGCCGCGTCTCGGCGACACGCTCATGTACCGAGTCGAGTTCGGCGCGAAGCGGCCCGAGGGGCAGTTCAACTGCGACTTCGGCTCAAACGCCGTCGTCTGGGGCCCGGTAGCAGGCTCGATTAACGGTATCGACGCCGACGAGCTCTCGCGAGCGGAGGTACTGGCACGCCTTCGCGTCTACGAAGACTTCGCTGCCAAACAGGCGAAGAATCCGGAACTCGCCGACGCCAGGGTCGTGGAAACGCCTCCGCTTCTCGGCGTCTGCCAGACGCGTTTCATCGAAGGCGAGTACAAGCTCACTGCCGACGACGCTATCTCGGGCCGCCACTTCGACGACGTGGTCGCAATCAGCAGTTGCCCGATCATCCACTTCTACGGCTACCGCCGCTATCTCCAGCACGAAGGCTACGACATCCCATACCGCTGCCTCGTCCCCCTCAAGGTGGACAACCTCCTCATCGCCGGCCGATGCATCTCCAGCGAGCAGCAGCCCTACGAATCCCACCGCGCCATGGTTCCCATCATGGCCATCGGCCAGGCCGCCGGCGTCGCCGCGGCGATCTCGGCGAAGAACGGGAAGGGGCCGAGGTGCCTCGATGTAGGACAAGTGCAGAAGGTGCTGATCTCTCAGGGTGTTGAATTGCGAAAGGCCATTTAGGCGCGGAAGAGTCCGCAGCATCTTATGTTCAGGGCCGGACGCGCGGATGGTGGACGCGCAGTTATTTCCTTTTTCTCTCAGGGAGCCTCGTGTCCAGAACGTAACTGCTAAGAGTCAGGTTCGGCAAGGTCGCGGACTGCGAGATGTCCGAAGCCTGTCTTGCGAAGAACTCCCGAGCCCCTTCCAGAGACCAGGCCGGCACACTTCTTTTCCTTGGGTCATTGGGCGTCCACGCGGCGCAGTCAAACCAGCCGACCAAGTATATGCCGTTCGGGGACGGATTATCCTTTAGGTACCGGTCGACCAGCTGATCCCTCATCGCCGTCTGCAACTTCAGGTGCCAGCATCCTTTGACCTCCACTATCACGGAAACCGTCTCGACTTCGTCATCGCGGCCAGAGGTCCTTACCGCGTCAACATTAACATCTGTCCGGTCCTCCCGTCGTATCTGAACCTCTCTATTGACGACTATCCCTCTGCGCTGTAACTGGTCCTTGAGATGCCTTTCCACGTAAACAGAAAGACCGATTTCATCCTTGGGCATCCACTTCGGCGCTCTTGCCGTCCCTTTCTTGTCCCATAGAAACTCTACCTCCGAAGGCGTTCCATGCAGTCTCTCGTCAAGGTTCCGAAGTGAGTCGAGAACAACGTGCAGCAATTGCCTGCCATTCTCAACATATCGACGTTTCGAATCGTTGGCGAGGCTGACAACGTCTCTCGGTAGCGGAGGGACCCAACTTGTGCGGCGGAAATTGTAGTCTGTGCGCTGCATAGAGTGTTTCAGCCACGTATATTGCGGGAACTCTTTGGCAACACGCGAGACTTCTCTGCATGCCTCACGGGTTCCACGGCCTATAAGAAGGTTGAGTATAGAGTCTCTCAACCAGAGTGCATGCCGATGCGGAGTAACAATACCCCTGTCTCGGAAGCGATCCTCACTCTCATATGGATAGTGCCGCGCCATCCATATGAACAGGTCCGCCATATCACCTTCGGTCAAGTGAGAGAACCAGACCTCTTTTCGGCTATGAAAGGCCTCTGGAAGATCTTCGACCAACGCCCGGCCGAACTGCTCATCGCTCTGGATGGCACTCCAGAGCCTGGGCCACTTCTCAGCAGCGACGTGCAGTGCCAATGCCTTGGCGGCTTCAAAGGCGAAGGCTCTTTCTGGATTCGCAGTTGGTAAAGGCAGGGCAAGCAATTGATCAGCATATGCGATGGCTGGAGCATATCGTCTCTCAATGAGTGTGCATAGCAACTGAGACGCTGCTTTGGGTTTGTTCTCGATGGCGCGCATTTCTTTGTATAGCGCATCGGCTATTCTGTTGTCCCATGGACCCCTAAGCCTTTCGATGGGGGACATTGACAAGTGTTCACTTCGGGCCATACTCCCTCGAATCTCGATGCCCAATGCACTCAGCACATCATCTCCAGCGATTCGGTATGCCTGCTCCATTAGGCGAATGTGAGACGCGTCCTGGTGCTCATCGCTTCCGAGTGGGTACGACATAATTGCGGGGGCCCACTTTCGCCATGCACTATCGACAAGACCATCGATCACACCGGGTCTCTCCTGGGCAAGGAGAAAAAGCGCCTTGTAGCCTGATGTGGCCGGACGGTCAAAACTGTTCGTGCCAAGCCAGGAATAGTCCATTGGCACGGGGTCAAGCGTGTAGACCTCGGCGGCGGTCAGTATCCTGCATCGCAAGTGTTGATCTGCAATCGCCCATACCGGTAGATCGGTTATGTCAGGGTTCAGCTCTCTCTGGCCATCATAATACTCGTCGGTCGGCTCAAGAGTCATCTCCACGCAGAGCTGCCACCAAGCATCGCGGTCTCCAGCCTCGAACTTATCCAAGCACCCAATGACTCTCTCAATAGGCGACGGAACAAGAAGACGCCCTTCGGCAACCTTGGCGAGTCGTTTCTGCCGAAGCTGCATCTTCAGCCAATCCTCCTTGGTCTTCTGCGCTTCCGCTGAATCAAGCACAACGATATCGAGGAATGAGAACAGATCTTCACAATCTGGACAGAGGCTACGCGCTGCGTGGACATGCGAGGCATTGTGCGGATCTGTCCACCCAGTCTGCGAGAATATGTCACAGATGAGCTTTGCCACAAGTCGTCTTCTCTCTGACGCCACCTCCGAACGCAGTTGGTCCGCGAGGAATGCCAAATCATCTGCGGTTGCCAGCGGAGTGTAGTTGAAGAATACCCACAGCATATCTTTATCTGTGATGCTCGGAAGCTTGAGGACTGCGGACAGGAGCAACCGGCGCCGCCCATGGTCTTTCAGGAAGTCTTCTCGCAAGGGATTGCCAGACTCGTCTTTGATCACGCCTTCGTGGCCACGGAGCCGCGCGAGCGCCAGCTCAGCGAACTGCGTAGCTATAGCCGGCGTCGCCATGAGTTCCTCCCAAGCTCTCTGCATAATACTCTCCACAATGGCTCGGAATTCATCATTCCTGGCTAGGTGCGAAGACGCCCAACTCAGCGCTTGGGTGAGATCTGTCGCCATCATCTGTGTGTTGACGGGCTCGGAGAGCCGGTGAATAAACGCAGAGTACGCGCCGGAGAGTGTGTCATTCTTCCGGGGTGTCAGGGCGCTGAACATCTCCGATGCAGTCATGCTGCTGGGCCAAAGCGCCCATAGAGCGCAGCCTTTGAGTTCATCGTTAGGGTCAGGTCCGGCTTGGCCGAGGAGCAGCGGCTTCATCTGCGACTTTGTGCAGGCATCTCCAATGTGCCAAATAGCATAGGCGGCCTTCACCCTGACATCGAGGTCGTCGCTCATATCAAGGGTAACTCTCAGCATGTCTGGCAGAAGCTCCTGCAACTCACATGCTTTCGCTATATCCACTGCTACCGCGCGACTCATCGGCTTGCGTTCTTTGTCCACAATGTGCGGACGCAGTTGTGCGCATAGTGCGGGATGAAGGAGACGCGAGTAGTCACGACTCAGATCGAATCGGTCTATCGTAAGCCCGGCGTCATATAGTCCGAGGATCGCGCTTACAAGCTTGGCCTTCTCATCCGAGGCCCGCGCTCCCACATCGCTACGTAGGAGAGCATCAGGTTCTACGGCGGCAATATGAGCGAAAACGCCATCATTAGCGCCAGCGACCCATGCGGCTGTCTCATGCAATTGAGGGACAAGCTTCCCGCCCGGATCACCCGGGTGGACCAGGAGACTGAGCACTTGCTCGTCAGCCATGGAATGCCGCGACAGGTACCGTGCTGCGAGGAACTCTTCGTATGTACGGTGAGCCCATCCCATGCGATGGGGGCCTCTGGACGAAAAGAGACCTGTCCCTACCGCTTCGAGAACCAGCGCCTCTGTGACCTGAATTGTGCTGCCGTCGATCGGTTCTACGCCGCCTGCGAGGTCTCTTAGCGATACATCTTGGGCGGGCATGTCTCCCATATCGGGGGCGGTCCACACGGCATACCTGTTGCAGAACACGGTTACTGCGGCGATTCTCGAGGAAACCTCCAGCAGCACACTGGCAAGAGTGCCTCGTCTCTTCGCGCTCCTTCTTCGGATTTCATCATGCTCATCGCACATGAGCAGACAGCCCTCTTCATACAGATCGCTCTGCCTTGCCGGAAAGGAGCCATCTCTTCTAAACAGCCCCATCAGCATACGAAGGGTGACGGGCTTCATGGCGAGTGGGACCGCGTTGTGTCGATAGACGGCCTCCATGAAGGCAGTGCAATCTACGCCCTCTTGCGTGGCGGCAGCTTCTGCGTCACGCTCTCGAAGGGGCATGAGCTCGAGAATCCCCACGTTGCCCTTGCCGAAGACACCCCCGAGGTGCTGCTCAAAGACTATAGGCCAATCTGCGGTCCTGCAGGCTATTCGAAGAAACAGCCGCTCAGAGTGCAGGTGTGCCAATTCCTCTTCTATGATTGCAGTCACGTTGTCTATTCGCATAAGGCATTCGTCGAGACTATCAAGAAAAAGGTGGAGATTGCAGTTGCCTGCGTTCCATGCCATAAGCGCCTTGCTGCGGAAGAGATCTGTTCTGAGGCTGTAGTCAGTCTGGGATCTCAAATCCATGTACAGTGCCATATCCCCCCGGCTAATAGCCGATGCTTCGACGGCACCGAATATCTTTCGGAGTTCATGGGACTTCCCCATACCTGGCTCACCTATGAGCACGAGGCATCTCGTTGAGTCAATCTCGCTGAACGGCACCGAATCGGGGTTGTAGGCTTTGCCGTACTTGCCTGTTGGGTCGGCGAGGAAGCCATCAAGATCGAGGCGAAGACTGCCATCGCGTGGACACCAGAATCTCTCCCATCCGTATTCGTCTTGTGGCATTACGCATCTCCGCGCAAGACGCCCAAATCCTGGAAACAGGGCGTCCTCGTCAAGTGCTGGACATGGTCTGCGCCTTCTGGCTGCAGCGTGTCACAGTCATTGGGAACTTGTCAACAGCGTACTACCTCAATCGCGGGATTGCAAGGGTCTCGGATCCCTTTCGCCTTTCTGGTACTGGCTGCGTCGACTCTCCTGTGTCCGCCAAGCCACACATTGTGCCGACCGAAACGCCCTATTGTTCTGCACGTCGCGTTCGGTAAACTCGGATAACCGAACGTACGCTGATCGCACAGGTACTACCCGCGATGTAATCAGAGGAGGATTGCCCTTGATTCCGAAAGCCACCTTCGGTCGCACCGGCCTCTCTGTTACCCGCCTCGCCCTCGGCGGTTACCCCTTCGGCGGTGTCAACCTCGCCGCGGTGTGGAACCCCTTCACGCCCGAGGGGCGTAAGGCCGCGATTCGAACGATACACGCCGCGCTCGATGCCGGTATCAGCTACATCGACACGGCCCCCAGCTACGGCGACGGAAATAGCGAGTCGATCATAGGGGAAGCGACCCGCGACCGCCGGTCCTCGTTCTATCTCGCTACGAAAGTGCGCTATGGCAACGTGACTCCAGCCGACGTGAGGCGAAGCGTAGCGGAGTCGCTCAAGCGCCTCCAGACGGACGTGATCGACGTCATCCAGTTCCACGGCGGCATGTATACCGAGGAGGAGGTCGACGGCATACTGCGCGGCGGCCTTCTTGACGCGCTGGAGGAGTTGAGGGACGCCGGCAACGTGCGATTCATCGGTTTCACGGTCGAAGAGCCCTGGACGGCTAAGCCGCTCATCGCGAGCGGACGCTTCGACGTGATGCAGGTGCGCTACAATCTCATCTACCAGTCCGCTGCGCTCCACGTCCTGAACGAAGCGCGCGATGCGAACATGGGCGTCGCCGTCATGCGCCCCATGACCTCCGGCATCCTCCAGCGCGCTGCCTCCTACATCGCCCCTCAGTGGAAACCCCAGGACATCTACGAAGCCGCCCTCAAGTTCGTCCTCAGCGACAGCCGCGTCCACGTCGCCAACGTGGGAATGCGAACGCCCGAAGAAGTGTCAAAGAACGTGGCGCTCGTCGAATCGTTCCGCCCGGCCTTCGACATGGCCGATCTGCCCCGCATGACGGCCGAAATCTACAGGACGGACGACGAGATGAAGGGCCTCGACAGGCTGAAGGGGAAGTGAGGGTCTTGAGACGCCTCTGAAATTCCCCTCTCCCTCTGGGCTTGTCATTACCCACATCTTGTGAGTGTGGGAGAGGAGCCGATAGATTCTCCAAGGTCAATAGTAACCTTGGAGATAGGCGA
>Ga0315282_10000980_pt1 | contig 55281 bp, 58 predicted proteins | sample YL17G07_20_MG_FD_203693 | JGI IMG/M metagenome (GOLD analysis project Ga0315282, IMG submission 203693) | Sediment microbial communities from Yellowstone Lake, YNP, Wyoming, USA - YL17G07_20 | ecosystem: Environmental > Aquatic > Freshwater > Lake > Sediment | place: USA: Wyoming | collected...
GCACAAGTAGCTACACCAGCACCGTCAACTGCATCACTTGTTGAAGGCGATGTATAAGATACAGCAGCACCAGAGGCAGATGTAGCCTCAACACCCAAAATATCTGCATGAGGATCAATTACCGGAGACGTTGTATCAACAACATTCACATTAAAAGATGTCTGAACCGCATGATTCCCCGCAGCATCTACAGCATTACAATAAACAGTTGTATTGCCAAGAGCAAATGTTGAACCTGAAGCTGGAGCACAAGTAGCTACACCAGCACCGTCAACTGCATCATGGGTTGCTGGAGAAGTGTAAGTGACTGCTGCACCTGTTGGACCTGTGGCTTCTACACTAACATCAGAATGTGAATCTATTGTTGGAGGAATTGTATCTATTGGTCCTGAACTTGGGTCACAAGTATCATAGTTGCCCATTGCTTTATTTAAAAGATCACAGCCAGCTTCCCCGCAAGAATGTGTACCGTAATAGCATTTTCCATCTGTTATAGTTCCTGCTGCAGGGCAATATTCGTTGCTCGCATAATTGCATGAACATGCAGTTGGGTCTGTGTTACATTGGCCGCCGTAATAACAATAATTAGTTACAATATCTGGTTGGCATTCTGTTCCAGTGCCATCACATCCTGCATTGCATGTTATTTTGTTACAAGTATGGGCTATAGTGGAACTTCCTTGAACACAAGAATCTGAATTTTCATCGCAAGTGCTTGTAAATGCTGCTCTGTAGTCATATGTAGGATGATAATTATCGGGAGTATTATCACATGTCCCTATTCCTAATATGTTATATTGCGAACAACTCACAGCTGTTCCAGTCTGACAATTTCCAGAACCATCGCAGGTTTCATGGCCATTGCAATATAATGTATCATCACACGATGTACCTTGTGATTGTTTCGCATCAGCCGGACAGGCTGCGCTTGAACCAGTACATGTTTCAGCTACATCACATACTCCTGCTGATGCCCTACATTCGAAAGTATCAGGTTGGAAAGAATCTGTTGGACAATCATTACTTATTCCATTACACGATTCAGCTACATCACATACTCCTGCAGATGCTCTGCATTCTGCAGTTGATTTAGTATCACTGGGACATAATGCACTTATTCCTGTACATGTTTCAGCTACATCACATACACCAGCAGACGATCTGCAAACATTAGAAGATGACTTAAAAGTACAATCAACATTACAACAAACACCACCATCGCATTCTTCTGTTCCTTCACGTACTCCATCACCACAAACAGCTGCTGCATTGACTGTTATTACTCGGCAATCCGAGTTGCTTTCTGCATAATTACTATCACCCTTAAAGCGAACATAGAATTGGTAGGTGCCAGCAACCGGAGCAGTGAAATTTCCATTGAACGTGCCATCAGAAGCAGTAGTAACAGTACTCAATAAAGTTCCTGAAGAACCCGAAGGACAAGAGGTTCCTGTTCCATATCTCAAAGTAACTTCAATGCTAGCCCCCGGATTTGGACTTACTGACCCTCTCCATGAATAATTCAAACCAGCAGCTAGATTGTTTCCATCGTTAATTTGGTCTAGTGTTGTCGTTGTTGGTGTTTTAGCATCAGTAAACCCATGTGTTGCCAAAACAATATTATCAAAATCCAAAACCTCAATTTTATATAGGCCTACAACTCCATCCAGAATATAATCAAAATGAAAATTACCATTTGAATCAGCAACAATAACATCATAATCAGCAGGCCATTTGCCAAAAGAACCATCACCAGTAACAACAGAATCGTCTGGCCTCGTAATCTTAATTACATAGCTAGTATCTGAAGCAAAGCCAGATCCAGCAATATAAACAGTTGATTCAGGAGAATAATCATCCTGGTTGGTACATACTTCATATGTGCCTGTTACTGTACAGTAAGGTGTTGGTACATCTTGAGCAATCGTCGCTAAACTAAAGATAACAATTGCAACTACCCCAAAGAAAATAGACATTATTTTTTTCATTTTCCTACCCCCAACGTTAATCTTTAATGGTAGATTAAAAATTAACTACCACAAAAAAGATAGAGTCTCTACTATTTAATAATTTAGGTACTCAATAATACAATTAGAAAAATGAGACAAAATTAGCTATGCACATGGTGCAATCAGGGTGAGGGTGAAAAAACCGCAAAATGAAAACAAAGGCAGTTTCCTTCTTTGGTCTAGTTATAACAGCAATATCAAACATACTATTTTCATGAGATAAACAAATATCAGTGGAAAAATTTTCGTCTAATTCTATATCCGAAAAGAAACATGATCCATTCTAACTTTACATGGAACATTTAAACAAGACAGATATACATTAGAAGGAAGCAGGTTTCTAAGAAAAAGCTCTGATGTGAAGGACAAATCAGATAGGAAATATTTTAATACTTAACCTTTTAACATATTTGACTTATGAATAAAGAGGCAATAATCACAGTAAACAGTTTGACAAAAAAATTCAATGGATTCACCGCTGTTAACAATATCTCGTTTAAAGTCAGAAAGGGCGAAATATTCGCTTTTCTTGGACCCAACGGGGCAGGAAAATCTACAACGATAAAAATGTTAATCACACTTCTACCGCCTACAGCCGGTGAAGGCTCAATCAGCAAGTATAATTTTGTTTCTCAGCCTGCAGAGGTGCGCAGGATAATAGGATACGTACCGCAGCTTATATCTGTGGACGGTACGCTTACGGCATATGAAAACCTTTTGCTTATGGCACGCTTGTATGATATACCCCGGAATGAGAGAAAGGGAAGAATAAACGAAACCATTGAATTCCTTAATCTGGGAAAGAATATGCACTCGCTTGTTAGGACTTTCTCTGGTGGGATGGTAAGAAAAATTGAAATTGGGCAGGCTATGCTGCATCATCCAATTGTCTTGTTTCTTGATGAGCCCACAACCGGCCTTGATCCTGTGGCAAAGAAGAATGTCTGGAAGCATCTTATTGAACTCAATTCAAGATATGGGACAACAATATTTTTCTCTACACATAATATGGAAGAAGCAGAAGCATTCAGCACAAGGGTGACAATCATGAATTTAGGCAAAATTGCAGCTATTGGAACAGTTTCTGAACTAAAAAAGAAAACAGGAATTAATAATGCAACCCTTGAGGATGTTTTTATATTCTTCACAGGGAATAAAATTAAAGAAAACGGCAATTTCCGTTCTATAAGAGAGGGTCGCCAGACAGTGCAACGGAGAGGATAAGCATGCTTAGGTATTTTTCACAGCTGTTAACAAAGTCTTACATCATGGCAGAGATGGAAGTGCGAAAGCTATTCCACGACCCAACAGAGCTTATCACAAGGGCAGTCCAGCCTATTCTGTGGCTTGGCATCTTTGGAGAAGCGTTAAGCAAGGCACACGCGATATCTACAGGAGGCATACCTTACCTGGAATTTATCACTCCAGGTATTCTTGCGCAGTCAGTTATATTTGTAGCTATATTCTATGGCCTGTCAATAATAATGGAGAGAGATGTAGGCTCTCTGCAAAAAATATTAGTTACGCCAACGCCCCGGCTTGCCCTAGTTTGGGGGAAAATGCTCTCAGCGGGAGTAAGAGGCTTTAGCCAGGTGATAATCATCTTTCTTTTCGCGTTCCTAATCAGGATTCCACTTAATCTCTCTTTATTTTCAATCATAGGGGTTGTGATATTTGTTTTGTTAGGTGCATCTTTTTTCTCAGGGTTGTCCATGATAATTGCCTCAATAGTCAAGACAAGAGAGCGTTTTATGGGTATTGGTCAGGTCATTACCTTACCCCTTTTCTTCGCATCCAATGCAATTTACCCTATTGACATAATGCCTAATTGGTTGCAGATAATAGCAAGAATAAACCCACTAAGCTACATGGTTGAGGGTATTAGGACATTGCTTGTATCAGGAAGCATATCGCTTCTTCCCTTTGATTTTGGCGTTCTTGTCATTGTGACTATGCTCATTTCAATCCTAAGCGCATATCTATATCCAAAAGTTGTTATGTAAGAATTTGCGCATGGCTCCTTTATTCTGGGTTTATACAATTTTTTGTGTACCAAAAAGGCTAGATAACAATATTTCGCAAACTTAACCTTCTAATCGGTTCAATATCTCGCTAGTGTTTCGTACAAGACCTATTCTTTTAAGTACATGGTTGACTGAAAAGGCGTGCGCTTCCGCTGTCATCGATGCCATAGCATCCTCAGCAAATAACTGGTTATAACCATACTCATATGCGAATCGCGCAGTGCTCTCAACACCGTAATTCGTTGCAATACCGCATAGGATAATTGTCTTTATGCCTCGCCTTCTTAACTGTAAATCTAATTCTGTTCCGTAAAAAGCACCCCATTGCTTCTTTGTTATGACAATATCCCCAGCTTGTGGAATCAGCTGCGGCACAAACTCAGCCCAGTCATTGGGGAGCTGCCCAGTCATTCGCATAGGCTCATCAGAAACCACATTAAGCCTGTCAGCCTCAGAAGATACAACATGAACTAAGAATACCGGTATCTTATTTATCCTGCACGCTTGTACAAGTTTGGCGGCGTTTGCAATTACAATTTTAGGTTCATATGGAGCTGTCTGCCTGAAGGCTATACCTTTTTGTAAATCAATAACGACAAGTGCCGTGCTTTTCTTATCTATTGTTAATGGATCCATTGAGCCTCAAAAATAAATTAGTTGGGGATAAACCAGCTTAATTAAACTCACCAATAACCTTCTTACGAATATGGACGCCTAAAAAAAAGATGAAATAAAAAATTAGGATAAACCTGACGTATCTACATCAGGAGCTGAAAGGTTACCTGTATCTGGATTATCACCTACAGAGACATCATTTTCAGGTATATCGCTACTAACTGAATTGGGTGCTTGTTGAACCTGTTCACCAGGATTAGTTGCCATTTGCTTTTTTGTGCATCCCACTATCACAATAACCAAAAAACACAAAATCAATATTGAGATTATTTTTTTCATCATTGTTCACCCTGTGTATTTCCAGGCAATTCTGGTGGTTGATTCGTTGCAGTTGGTGGCCTTTTATTAGTCAAGTTTATTCTAGGAATCCGACCAGCGAGATTTCTTGGATTAGTATTGTTTCTACCTGTTTGTCTATTTGCCCTTGCAGAATCTCTTAAATCCTTTGACAAAGTGTTTAACTGCTGGCTTGCATCCTTTATGTCTTGCCATACCTGTTTAAACTCCCCATTACCATACCTATTACCCGGAGCAGCTAGAGCTGAAGCAGAATTCAACAGAGGCTTTATATGATCAAGGTCAGTAGATCTGTTTGTCTGCCCGATAATTGGCTCGATTCTAGCAATATTTGCTTTTATTCTGCCAATGGCAAAACGTGCCCATATATGTAATTGTTCATCATTAGCATCATTGAGCCTGGTTTTAAATGCAGTATCATCCATAATCTGACTTGCATCACTGAGCTCGGACAATAACTTCTGTGCGTCTGATACTACTCTTGTGAGTTCGCTTGTGTCCAAACCCCTTGCGGTCATGTTTGAAATAACAGCATTCCAGTTATCGATATCCTTTTGAAGCAATTCTATCCGTATAGAAACAATCCCTCTTTGCGTATCTATATTGCAGCTTTTATAAGTGTCTAAGCTGACATTCCACTGACTCTTCAGAAGGTCCTTGTCAGTACGGCTAGTGTTAGATTTGGAGAAGGACTGCCTTGCAACTTTCAATTCTGCGTTCACGGTTTTAAAATCATCTTTAAGAGTCTCTAACTCTGTATTAAAGTTTGTGGCATCACCTGAATCAGCTAGCGCTTTCAATTGAGCCAAATCTGACGTGATTTTGTCAGTTGAAATTGTTCCATAACTAGCTAATAATGCCCCTTGGCTCTGAACCAGATTTACTCTACAGGAAATATAATTATATCGTGCGCCAAGTTCCTGCACCTTGTTACTGTCCATTGCAGCAAATGCCACACCAGCTAAGATTATGGAAAAATAGATTAGAAATATTCTTTTCATTTCCTTCATCCTCCTTTTTAGTACTTAATCTTGATAATATAACTTATAATAATATGCGTATATAAAACTTATGAAACATATGCCAGATAGAAAATTACATTGCGACATTTGATGACAATTAGGATCAGCCAACTAATAAGTTGGTGCTGTGAAAAATTTAGGCTGATTACTCATTCATTACGGGATTTTGCAGCGTTCCTTGCCCCTACACCTTTAGTCTTGAAAATATGGCTAATCCTCTTTTCCAGTTCTTTCATCGCTATCTTGACGCCTTCTGTTAAATCCCAATCACTGACATTATCGATTGAGATATTTTTTCCCGGATATTCAAGGTGAAGCACAATAGAATATTTATGCCGTTTGCTCTCCTGAGCAGCAAAATGTCTCTTTATATGAACTTTGAGGCTTGCATCCTGTTTAACCATACCTTTTATTTTTTCAAAACTCTTCTGGGCTGTACTTTTAATTGTTGCTGTAACAAAATCATCAATCTCTAGCTTATCAAGACCGACAAACTCTACCTGCTTAACCATTTGGCTTTTTTCTGGGTTGCTTAATGTATCTTTTGCTTCATCCATTTTTTCCTCCTTTTTAGTTTATAAAACACCTATTTTTTAGTCCATTATTCTTTGGTTCCTGTGTATCATCCAGGAAGCTGCTAATGGGAATATTAGGGTTGTCATCAGGGTTATTAGGACCAGGCTGGAATAAAGCTCAACAGGTATAAGGTTCTTTTTAAACGCTATAAGGGCAATAACCATTCCCAAGGCTCCCCTGCTGTTCATTCCCCACCCTATCAAATAGAGCTTGTCAAAGGTCAGATTATTGAGCTCTTTGGTGAGCAGCGTACCCAGTATTTTTCCCACAACCGCGGTGAGCAAGAGTGCAATAAGCGCTAAAATACTGAAAACAAGCGAACTGAAATTAAAGTAAAATGCAATTGAGATAAAAAAGAACGGTATGATACAATGCATGGCAAAATTCTCAAAATAACTAAACCAATTTTTCCTAAGCCTTGACTGTAAAAATAAACCGGCAAAAAAAGCCACCAAGGCAAGGATTATGAACAAATCATCCCGAAAGTAGTTTTCTTTTAAGCCAAAGGTTATTGCGATGAAGAGGCCTAAACCAATAAAGTCATCCACAATTCCGGAACCCACCATTATTGAGCCGAGCCTGGTCTTTAATTTTTTTATGTCCATAAGATACTTGGCAGTAGTTCCTTCATCAGTTATGCTTAGACTAATACCTGCGATACATGAAGCCAGAAAAGAAAAGCCAAAAAGAAAGGCTACACCAAATCCCAGAACAAGAGTAGCAATTGATGCAAATAACCCTATGAACAAGCAATCCCGTTCCTCTTTCTTAAGGAATGACAATGAACTGCCCACTCCTGTAAAAAACATGAGAAAGAGAACAGCCAAGTCACCAAGGTTATAAAGAAATCCTGTGTTCGGCTCAATAAAATAATTTCTTAAAGCTGTAACGTTCATAAACAGTCCGGCCAGAATCAGAGAAACAACTTTAGGTATTTTTACCAATCTACCAATATAGATAAAAGAGAATGAGATAGTCAGGACAAAAACCAAGGTTATAACCGTATTCATATGTAGGCTATTAGTGAACAGGTTAATAAATTTTGTGAAATATTAATTGAATTATTGGTGATATCAAACTCTGCCCATATGGGTCCCGAAACCCCCAGACAAATATTTTCGTCTAGTTTTGCAGTCTGTAGATTACCATCTTACCTAAAAGAAAGTAAACAAGGTTGCCGCAAAGAATTTTTAAATCATCTCTCACTTTTCCTTTGTGGGACCAAAAGAAGCATTGCATGCACTTCAAGATCTTTCCTATAATAATGCATCATTTCTTCACCTACAAGCATGTGTGAGCTGACAAATGCTTTGTTCTCAATCATCTTTCTTTCATTATTAAATCTACGCCTGATTAAATTAATACGTTTCTTTAACTGTTGTATTGTAGAGTGAAGCTCTTGAATTTTATTCTTATACTCTTTATGTTTCCTTGTACTTACAAGTAGATCTCTTGCGAGAAATAATCGCTTTAAAATTCTCTTTGCCTTGTCAGATCTTATCTTTCTTTGATACAGAGATTTCTTTCTAGATGCTACCTTAAGCTTCTCTAGCAATGGTAAACTATCCTTTTCTTTCCTTAACTTGAGAATATGAATTCTTGAGCGTGCCTGTTCCATAAGGTGTTCATAGTTGGCTTTTTCAATTTTGCTCCTTTCAAAATCTTCTAGCTCAGTCAGCTTTGAATAATAAAACCTCTTCGTAAGATTGGTCATTGCATCTCTAACCGCATACTGTATTGATTTTTCTATGCTTGCTTTTGGCTTAATAATAGTTACATCTGAATGCATAAAGCTCCTAAAATGCATATTCTTCAGGTAATTACCAATAGGTATTATTCTGCTAGTTAAATCAAACACATATGGTCCCTGTAGAGGCATATCTACCAGATACTTCTTTTTTGGTTCAATCACAATTCTTAGATGTGGCAAATAAATGTCTGCCTCCTGCATGGATATCTTGATTTGGCACTTATCAGCCTGCCTTTTTATCCTCTTTACCAATCCCACCAAAGAATGATCTATAAAACTGCTGTGTACCTTTTTTTTCCTACTCTTGCTGGTTGGTAGAGATTTCTTACGCAGCGCTTCCCGAACTATTGTCTTAGCGCTTCTGGGGGCTTTTTCTTTTGTTTTCTTCTTAGACTTATCAATCTTAAGGTTTCCCTCCACCTTTGGCAGAGAATCCGGATTGTTTATCCATCTTATCTGCTCTGGTTTGAGAGGGCCTGCATGATATGTTAATAGCCACCTGGCATGGATTCTACGGTTTTCATTCTTAACAGCATCATTGTAGATAAAGTCTCCTGTAGACAGGCTACCTGCTTGTTGCCTTAGTTGTGAAGGGGGAAGGTTCATGGCAATAGCAACCTTCTCAATCTCAATTTCAGTCCTTAACTTTCCGATAAGTCTGGTACCAACATTTCCAAATATTCGGTAATCAATGTCTCCTGGACTTTGGGTTGCTAAAACTATTCCTAAACCAAAGGCTCTTGCCTGCCGTATCAACAGCTCAAGAAGCTTCTTGCAGGGAGGATTAGAAGGAGGCATTGGAAATAGGCCTGCAAGCTCATCAATATAAAGAATATATTTTAGATTATCGCTTCCGCCCTTTTTTATCAGATATAGATAAAGTTGTGAGAGAATCTGTTCAGTAACAAATTGCTTGTCATCATTGTTCCCTGTAAAACGCAGGTCAAAAATTGACAGGTTTCCTGTCTTTAAAATCTCTTCCATGCGTATCTTATCGCCATGCATCCAGGCTGACTTTGCAGGTGAAGAGAGCAGTAGACTTACCAGTGCTGCAACAGCTTTTCTTTCATTATCTTTCATAAAATCATCAATAGCCAATGAGCCTATTGTTTCAAAAGGTGGCATAATTATCTCTTTAACCAAGGATGCAAAGCTAACATCCCTGCCTTCACTCCAGTTAAAGTCTAAGATACATGATATCAGGGATTTAGCCTTCTCATTCTTGGTTCCAGTTATTCCTGCAAGCTGGACGATAGACTCACTTATTGGTTCAAGAAGATCAGCAACAATGGCTGGATTTGTATTTTTTATCTTTGCAAAATTATGCAATGCCTTAAGATCTGGCATCAGTGATACCTGTTTTCCTACATCCGACTTTGGGGTGTATATCCTGGTCTTTATTTTTGAAAGATTATCCACGTTGGACACATTTATCTCCTGTAGCTGTATGTGATGTTGATACAAGGATGCTATCTTTTTGCTGTTTTCCATACTTCCAGAAAAAGGTCTAAAATCAAGTTTTTTGCTGGATACAGCAAGGCCGCCAAGATCTCCTTTGGGGTCTATGGCTACTACAGGTATCCCACGGGCAAGGGCTTCTTCAATTATAGCTTTGCCCATCACTGTTTTTCCGCTGCCAGTTGTCCCCAGGATAGCAGCATGCCGTGTCAGCGAGTTAAGCTCATAGAAGAATTTCTTGTTTCCCTCTTTTCCCAGATAGACTCTTGCCATCTATTGCTATGCAATGATATATGTTTAAAAATCTTTTGGATGATTGAAATGCATTATTAGGGCAAAACTAAATAAGATAATTTATAAATTCTTTTGCATTCCCTCATTAAAAAGGAGGTTTTTATGCCTCATAGTATTCTATCTGGCAGATTTCAGGAAGGCATTAAAAAATGGCTACTGAATACGGTAATATTTTAATCACGGGTGGTGCTGGATTTATCGGCAGCCATATTGCTGAATATCTTTCTGATAAGGCTAATGTGAGAGTTCTTGACAATCTAAGAAGCGGATACAGAAAAAACCTTGAGGGTTTAGATGTTGAATTTATTGAAGGTTCTGTAAGCGATAAGGGATTAGTTAAAAAATGTGTCCAAGGGGTTGATTATGTTTTTCATTTAGCAGCGATGATAAGTGTTCCTGAATCAATGGAAAAGCCACAGGAGTGCGTAAACATAAATACTATTGGGACATTAAATGTTTTGCAGGAAGCAGCTGATGCCGGTGTTAAAAAACTCTGTTTAAGCAGTTCCTCTGCGATTTATGGTGATAATCCAAAGGTTCCTAATGTTGAGGCAATGTTAGCGCTGCCAAAAAGTCCTTATGCTGTAACTAAGCTTGATGGTGAGTTTTACTGTAGGATGTTCAATGATGAAGGCAGACTCCATACAATCTCTCTTAGGTACTTCAATGTTTTTGGGCCAAGACAAGATCCAAAAAGCCAGTATGCAGCAGCAATTCCCATTTTTATTTGCAAGGCATTAAGAAATGAACCTATAACCATATTTGGCGATGGAGAACAAACCCGTGATTTTATTTATGTAAAAGATGTTGTTAATGCAAATGTCCATCTTATAATTTCCCCTTATTCAGGGGTCTATAATGTGGCATACGGAGGAACTATTACAATAAATGAACTTGCTCAGAAGATAATCAACCTCACTAATTCCAAATCTGAAATTAAACATGAAAAACCTAGGCCTGGAGATGTTAAACATTCGTATGCAAGTATTGATAAGTTGTTAGGAACAGGATTTAGGCCAAGAGGGAATTTTGAACAAGGATTAGAAGATACCATAAAATTCTTTCTGAGGCAAATGCGAGAATCCCTTCCTAGTATTGTTAGCCATTCTGAAGTAGGGGGAGTGCCTCAAGCTGTTAGATAAGTGTTGATTTTAACAAGTTTCTGAAAAAAATAATACTAGAATTTATGCCCTGTTTTTAAGTCCAAGCGCTTTATCTATCTCTTCTGCAATTAAAGATAAATTATCAAATATCCTGTTGGCGTCCCTTCGCATTTCCTCAACAGCAGCCTTGACGCTTCCCTGCCTGATCAATATTAACCTCTTTTCTCTGTAGATAAAGCCTGAATCAATAAAGGTTTTAAGATGATAGTTTGCTTTTTGGACTGCAATATCCAGCTCTTCTGACAGCTTTTCAGTAGATGTTACTTCCTCTTCTGCGATTTCTTTTAGCATGCTTTGAAGTAATTTTGCTGTAATCCTGTCTGTATCCCTGCCTGAATAGAATCCAAAACTTTCTCCAAGCCAATCTATGTCGTGAAAAACATTAACTTCCTTTGGCTTTTGCAGGTTTTTTAGTATTATTTGTTGCGCCATAACTTACTGTAAACAGTCCTACTATTTAAATATTGCGAAAAATAATGAATTTAAGCAAGTTTTATTCAATTTATATAATTAAAATACACAAGATTTAAATAGGAGTTAACAATCCTTCTTACTAATATCTTTAAACGGGGGAACAATATATTTAAGTATAGTAGGAGGTGCATAAACAATGAAAATAAAACCAATGGGAGAACGGGTGTTGATTAAACCACAGCAAAAGGAGGAGAAAACTGCAGGGGGAATATTTATACCTGATTCTGCAAAAGAAGACAAGAAGGAAGGTAAGGTGGTTGCTGTTGGACAATACAAAGATGGAAAAGAATTACCATTGAAGCCAGGGGATAGAATTATTTATGGAGGCTATAGTTCTGACGATATTGAAATAGAAGGAGAAAAGCATGTCTTCATAGAATTTAAGGATGTGCTGGCGAGAATTGAGTGAGGTGAAAAAATGGCAGATACAAAACAGATAATGTTTGATGAAAATGCAAGACAGGCATTGCTTAGGGGGGTTGATAAGGTGGCAAACACTGTAAAGGTAACCCTTGGACCCCAGGCTAGATTTGTAGTTTTGGATAAGTCAAGCCATCCATTGATGTGCAATGATGGTGTGACAATAGCAAAGGAGATTGAGCTAAAGGACAAATTTGAGAATATGGGTGCTAAACTAATAAGGGAGGTTGCTACGAAAACTCAGGATAATGCTGGGGACGGGACTACAACCTCGATAATCCTTGCGCAATCCATGATTAGAGAAGGGTTGAAAAACATAACGGCAGGGGCAAATCCTGTAGATGTGAAAAAGGGCATGGATACTGCAACACAAAAGGTTGTTGATTACCTTAAAACAAAAAGTACAGATGTCAAGACAAAAGAAAAAATCACCCAGGTTGCCACAATATCTGCAAATAATGATGAAGCTATTGGAAAATTAATCGCTGATGCCATGGAAAAGGTTGGCAATGAAGGGGTAATAACTGTAGAGGACGGAAAAAGTTTTGAGACAACCTTGACATTAGTTGAGGGAATGCAATTTGACAGGGGCTTTATATCTCCTTATATGGCCACAGACCATGAAAAGATGATTTGCGAATTAGAAGACCCTTATGTCCTGATAACTGACAAAAAGCTTTCATCAATGAAGGAGCTTGTGCCAGTGCTTGAGAAGACTGCAGGCGAGGGAAAGCCTTTATTCATAGTTGCAGAGGATATTGAAGGCGAGGCCCAAGCAGCACTTATTCTTAACATTATAAGGGGGGCATTGAAAGTTTGCGCAGTAAAATCCCCTGGATTTGGGGATGAGCAAAAAGAGATACTTGAAGACATAGCAATCTTAACAGGTGGAAGGGTTATATCTGAGGATAAGGGCATGAAGCTTGACAAGTATGAAGAATCCTGGCTTGGTACTGCTGGAAAGATCAAAGTGGACAATGAAAAGACAATCATCATTGAAGGGAAAGGGATAAAAAAACATATAGACGCAAGAAAGCATTTAATCGACAACCAGATAAAAATAGCGGATTCTGATTACAAAAAAGAGGACCTAAAGAAAAGGCTTGCAAAGCTTGGCGGAGGGGTAGCAGTGATAAAGGTTGGAGCAACAACAGAAACTGAGCTCTTGGAAAAAAAGAACAGGATAGATGATGCATTGCATGCAACAAAAGCGGCAGTAGAAGAAGGAGTTGTACCTGGCGGCGGAGTAACTCTATTTAGGGCAGTTTCAGTGCTTGAGAAACTTGAGCTTGGGAAAGACCAAAAGGTAGGGATTGCAATAGTCAAAAAAGCGCTTGAAGAGCCTATCAGGCAGATTGCCGCAAACTCGGGAAAGGAAGGAGCTGAAGTGATAGCAAAAATCAAAGATCAAAAAAATGAGAAATACGGATACAATGCAGATTCAGACACTTATGAGGATTTGTTTGAGGCAGGTGTGCTTGATCCTACCAAGGTTGTAAGGAATACGCTGCAGAACTCAACTTCAATAGCTTCAATGATATTGACAACAGAAGCTTTGATAACCGACTTTGATGAAGAAAAAGATGAGAAGTCTGCAACGATTGTGATCTAATAAAAGTCTATCGCAGGATAATCTTTTATTACTTCTTCTTTTATCTTTTCCATAATCATTTTATGCCCTTCTACATTTGGATGGAAACCATCGCTGCTGACAAGCGAGGGATCAAATGTATCAAGGTAAGAAAACATATCTATAACCTTTAGGTTAAATTCATTTGCGGTATCATTGATTGCATTATTATAATTGGAAATGATGTTTCTGCTTAATTTCTTCAGATTCAAACTAATTCCAAACCCATTGACCAATTGATTTACCCCTTGCTCAACGGAATCAGCTACAGAGAGTTTTGTAACATCAGGAATGTTTATCAAGATTATCTGTGTATTTGGAAGAGATATTAACTGACTTAAGATTTGATAATAATTGCTTTTAAATTGAGATACAGAAACAAAGTTTATTATGTCGTTTGCCCCAATCCATATAAATATAAGATTCCTTTTTTCAGAGAAATTATAACTCTTTGAATCTATCCCGAACAATATCAATTGATTTTTTATATCTTCTGTTGTTGCCCCTGATTGTGCATAATTGAAGAGGTATGCACTCTGGAATTCTTTTCTGTAAAGTGCCGCCCAATTTGAATTTTTGTGGTCGTTTAGGCTATAGCCATATGTAAGGCTATCTCCAAATGTAACTATTGTGTCTATCTTTACAGGCATTTTTGCAACAGTCAACATTATCTCATCCTTTAGTGCATTGGATGCAGCATCCTTAACCTCGCAACCCAGTTTGTAATCACCTATTGTGTCTATTGAGACAATGCAGTTGCTTTGATTGCCGCATTGATCCAGTGAAATTTTGCTGTAATTAATGCTCCATAGATAAGAATAGGGGGCATTTCCACCAATCACAGTGCAGTGCACCTGCGTTTTTAAGTTAATAAATCCAGTAGTATTATCGGCTGTTATTGTAAGTTGCATAGGTTCATATTTCTGAACGCTTGCGCATGCTACAAAGAATATTGGAATTAAAAATAGGATGTAAGGTCTCATCTCTTAATGTAAGATGCAAAGTTATATAAATTTTGTTAATTTAAAATTGTAACTACTTATTAGAAGTTAAAAATAGAAAGATTTAAAAAGCCAGTTCCATTACTAAATTCCAAGGTGGTATAAAATGAATCAGCTTGAGAGAAATGTCATTGAATCATTTCGCATGGCAAAAAGCGATATTATTAAGCTTCAAAATAAGATTATAGAGCTAAGTCAGGCTCAAAAAAGCATTCTGGAAAAGGTAGACTATCTAAAAACAAGAGAGGCCTTGCTAAGCGAGAAGGTAAGGGAGCTTGGGTTCAGAATCATACAGAAACCTGTGGAAAAAACAATTGTAAAGGAGGTAGCAAGGGAGTCTGCCAGGGAATATGTTGGCTCAAGGCTTGCCAAAAAATTCCATCTTGACAACTGCCCATTTGCACAAAATATAAAGCCAAAAACTAGAATTACATTCAGCTCAAAAACAAATGCTTTAAACGAGGGCTATAAGCCTTGCCATTGTGTTAAGTGATTTTTTATTTATTAATTAGTAGCAACAATTAGAAGGATTTACAAATCTGGATAGATATTTGCCTAATATCTCGATAGTACGCTCTCCCCATCCGTTTGCCCCGGGTGATCTTATCATTACTAATCTCCTCATATCCTTATAGCATTTCCTTGCCTGAGTAATAGTTGGCGAAGAATGCATTGCAAGGTAGGGATCAACCTTTTCGGTTTGCGCAAGATAGCCTTTCAAAAGATTGTTGATTCTAGTAGCTGTTTGCGAATCACCGGCAGCAGCTAAATCAGAGATTGAGACCTTTGGCTCTTTTTCAACTTCACGCACATATGAAAGGAAGTCTGTTACATCATTAAAGGCACTAACCTGGGCTTTAGAAAAGGAATCATTCCTTTTCCTGCATTCATCTCTATATAATTTTAGGAATTTTTCCTGCCAGTCAAAATTAAGCGGCATGCTAGCATCATAGGGTTTTAGACCGCCTTTTTTTTTCAGATAGGACTTAAGATGTTTTTTCATTAGTGGACCAAAACCCGCAATATGAGTTAGCCTTGCAATTGCATAAAATTCCAATGCATCCTGATTAGTTGGCCTCCGATGATATCTTTCTTTAGAATACATCTTTACTATATTGTGTAGTCCTGTAATGAGACTTTTGCTTGCGCCATCAAGGCCTTCTTTTGTAAAGGCCTCATCAAGGATAGTCTCGTTCAAAAGAAGTTTTGCAATTAGATGATCTAGGGAGATAACCTGCCTTGCTGAAAGCTCTCTGCCTTTGGCCTTACAGAGATCTGTATAATAATCCCTGAATTCAGCATAGCTTACAGTGTCATTTGCCATAGCAGTATTCTTGTCAACATAGCTATTATTTAAAACTTTCTATTTTAACTACTTATTAGTAACTATAAGTTAATGACTAAACCTTTACCTATAATTTATTTCTTTTTGCAATGGATATGGATTACCAGAACAGGGAGTCAAAGGCTGTTTCTGCTATAAAATTTTCCTAGATATTCATCATAAGAATTCCCAAAACCTTTTAAATCAGAAAGGAATCCCAGGGAAAATGCCCGAATCTTATCTGGAGTGGGTAACAAAGCATACCCGTACAAAATGGTGGAATGATTCTATTGATCCTAAAGAATTAGGTTTAGCTATTGAGCGGGGAAGTGTTGGCGCAACAAGCAATCCTTTTTTAGCGAATATTGCAATTTTAAATAATATCAGACAATGGTCAGATGAGATAAGGCCTATCTTAGGCATTAAAGAGCTGGAACAAAAAGCAGAGGCATTATACAGCGTTGCTGTTAAACATGCAGCATCACAGCTAATCAATATTCACAAATCAACTAATGGTGAAATGGGTTATGTCTGTGCTCAGGTTAATCCAGACAGGGCAGAAGACCGTGAATACATGCTGGCAATGGCTAAAAGATTTAGTCAATGGGCCCCTAATGTTTCAGTTAAGCTACCAGGAACAGCAGCAGGGATTGATGTTATGGAAGAGTGTACTCTTCTGGGGATCAGCACAACTGTAACAATAAGCTACACTGTTCCTCAGGTAATAGCTATTGCAGAAAGCTACAGAAGGGGAAGAAAAAGAACAGAAAATCCAGGAAAATGTTTCTCTGTAATAATGATAGGAAGATTAGATGACTATATTCAAGCTGTTGCAAGGTCCTCTAATGCAGATATAAAACAAGAAGATATTCCTTGGGCTGGACTAGCTGTTACCAAAAGAGCTTATGAGATCTACCAAAGAGAAAGATATGAAGCTAATTTGTTAGTTGCCGCTTACAGAGGAACATATCACTTGACCGAAATTGCAGGAGCAGACTTAGTTGTTTCCCTTACACCTGAACCATGGCAAACTAGGTTTGTGTCAGAGAGATTACCTCATGAAGAAAGAATAGGAAATGAGGTTCCAAAAGAAGCCATTGATAGACTAATGAAGCTTTCAGAGTTCAGAAAAGCATATGAGCCAGGCGGTATGACCAAAAATGATTTTTACAGTTTTGCCCTCTGTCACATGACGCTCAAAGACTTCTACTGGAATGGTTGGAAACTTCTTGAAAACTTTAAGAATATCTAATTTTCAGAGACCAAAGAAATCTTCAATTGTTTTGCGTTGGTAAATCAGGTCAACTATATGCTCTTTAACTACAATTGGCAGTTGTACAGTGCCTCTATGTTTTTTAAAAGCCTTCTCAAGCATATCATCAGTATGCTGTTCTGAACGCAGATGTTCTATATGTTCTCTCTGTTTTTCTAAAAGCCCTAATCCATATCTATTGATGGCATTATTGACCACATGACCAGGGCACAGCCCATATTTATATGCTGCAAAAACAACGGCAGGGTCAAAACCTTCTTTGAGCTGAACAGAAAAGTTCTCATCAATAAAATTGTACATCTGGGATGCTATCTCATCGGGTGAAGCGACCAAGGTAGCTGAAAATAATGGACATATATTGGTATGCCCCATCAAAATCTGAACAAGGCCCTTTTTAGGATCATATTCAGCCAATGGAACAAAGCCAACATAATTAACATCATTTTTCATACGGCGCTCCATAGAAACCATCAAATCTATCCCAGCCTGGACAAAATCCCCGCTTAAAAATCCTCCGCTGGCTTCAGCTAATGGATAACCAAGAAATAATCCCTCATAAGTTAGAGGAGACCTGGAATAAACTAACAAAGATACATCATTGTTTACAGCTATCTCTTCTTTATGCATTAAAATCTCCTCCCAGAACACTGGGGTAATAACCCCTCTTTTTGACTATCAAAATATGTTTCTATTTAAAAAGGTATAGATTTTGCTGGAAAAACTAGATTCCAACTAAAATTTTTTTGATTATAAAGTGGTAACCAAACAAAAATTTATATATGGTGGCTTCTTCCGTTCTTTTGTGAGTATAACAAACCATCCGGATGTTGTGACTTATTCAACAGAATATATTAAACCAGAACCTCTATATAAAATTGCAGTTACAGAATTTCATGATGGGAATACATTAAGAGTGCTGCCATCTATGAGCAACGGTGGTGTAGATGGTATAAAAGGGATTGAATTTAGGGATTCTGATGGTCTCTTGATAAAAACGAATAGGGAAAGATATTGGTCAAGAGATAAAAATGTAACTCCTGAAGACATCTACCCTTACATCAAAGCAGCCCAAAAAAAAGCAGATAACATATTTAATAGTAGGCGTGGCTCCTGGTTGACACCTCAGATTAAGCTGGATTGGGATTATTTCTTTATTATGCTCGTTTCAGAAGCTTGGACTCAGGCTGATTTGACCCCAGTAGAAAATCTTGATGATATTAGGAATGAATAATTTGGATGTCCGGGTCAAGGATGTTTCTCATCTTCTTATCCTATTTAATCCCAAAATTAAATCACAAACTTTAAAATAAGTGAGCATTTATTAATGGAATATGGAGGTCAATAATATCCATTACAGGACTGTTTGGATGGAAAAGGGTATTGTAAAGCTCATTGACCAAAGGGTTCTGCCTCATAAGTTTCAGATTCTGGCATTAAGGAATCACAGGGAAACAGCCTTAGCCATTAAACATATGATAGTTAGGGGTGCTGGGGCAATAGGCGCTGCTGCTGGTTTTGCTATGGCGCAAGCTGTTTTAGAAGCCCCAAAAGACAATTTCTTAGCTTATGTCAAGCAAGCTGAACATATGATAAAAAGTACGAGGCCAACGGCTCATAACTTGTTCTATGCTGTTAATAGGATCTTAAATGCAATAAAAAAAACAAAGCAGATTGAGGAGGCAAGAAAATTAGCTTACAAGGAAGCGCAGCAGATTGCAGATGATGATGCCCTGGCATGCAGAAAAATTGGCATAAATGGTGCCAAACTAATAAAAAATGGGATGAGAATACTAACTCATTGCAATGCTGGATGGCTTGCCTTTGTGGATTATGGATCTGCTTTGAGCCCCATATACATGGCTCATAGAGAGGGCAAGAAGATATTTGTTTTTGCTGACGAAACAAGGCCATGGCTGCAGGGATTGCGGTTAACAGCGTGGGAACTTTACAATGAAAAAGTGCCTTTTGCTGTTATAGCTGATAATGCTGCAGGCTATTTCATGTGGAAAGGAGAGATTGATATTGTCATTACAGGAGCTGACAGGATTGCTGCAAATGGCGACACTGCAAATAAGATAGGGACATATGAAAAGGCTGTTTTGGCTTATGAAAACAATATTCCTTTCTATATTGCTGCTCCTACTTCTACCATTGATATAAAATGCAAAAGCGGAAAAGATATCAAGATAGAAGAAAGGGATTCCGAAGAGGTTTTATCAATCAGTGGCAATAGGATCGGACCTGATGGAATCAATGCAAGGAATCCAGTTTTTGATGTTACTCCAGCAAAATATATCAAAGGGTTTATTACAGAAAAAGGGATTTTTAAACCAAATAATTTACACAAAACATTCAAATGAAAAAATTAATATGCCCTGTTTGGTTTGCTGGATTTCTTGATAATGTAGTGAGAAGATGGCTGCATAATCCTGAAAAGATTTTAAAAGATTATATCCAGGAAGGCATGAATGTTCTTGATTTTGGATGCGGGCCTGGATTCTTTACTCTTGATATGGCAGTGATGGTTGGTGATTCAGGCAAGGTTATTGCTGCTGACATGCAGCAAGGGATGCTTGATAAGCTGAGAAAAAAGCTAAAAGGTAAGGAGATAGAAAAAAGGGTAACTCTTCATTGCACATCAGCTGATAAGATAGGGATTGACACTAAGGTTGATTTTATTTTAGCGTGTTACGTGATACATGAATTAGAAAATAAGGAAAATATCCTGAAAGAGATGGCATTGTTGATGAAACCTAACGGACTGCTGTATATAATAGAGCCATTGATGCATGTTCCAAAAAAAGAGTTCCAGGATACTGTAAATAAGTGTCTTGCTAACGGATTTAAATTAATCAAAGAGCCTAAAGTTGCTTTGAGCAGGGCTGTGCTTTTGACCAGATAGAGACCAAAATCTTTTTATAGGTTTGAATGTTTCTGTGCTTAACATTTAATTGGGTGCTAAAATGTCCATAGAAATCCAAAGGATTTCTGGGACATTGAAAACGGTGAGGTGTTTTCAATGAATTGGGGAATGAAAAATAGGCTATCAAGGATAATAAATCCAAAAACAAAGCATTGCGTAATGTTAGCAGTAGATCACGGTTATTTCCAGGGACCTACAACCGGACTAAGAAACTTGGGCAAGACAGTAAATCCTTTATTGCCCTATGCAGATGCCCTAATGATTACCAGAGGGGCTTTGAAAAATTGGATCCCAGCAGAGACAGAGAAGCCTATAGTGCTTAGGGTTTCAGGGGGTCAAAGTGTTTTAAAAGAATTGTCTAATGAGATTATTACTACTTCTATTGATGATGCAATCAGGATAAATGCCTCTGCAATTACCTGTTCTGTGTTTGTTGGTGGAGAATATGAAAAAGAGACAATTGGAAACCTGTGTAAGCTAATCAATGAGGGAGAGAAGTATGGGATTCCTGTTTTAGCAGTCACTGCAGTGGGAAAAGATATGGTTAGGGATGCACGATATCTTGGACTTGCTTCTAGAATCTGCGTAGAGCTTGGAGCTCACATGATAAAGACCTATTTCTGCGATGGATTTGAAGAGGTAGTAGAGGCATGCGGAAATGTGCCTGTCGTTATAGCTGGCGGTAAAAAAATAGAAGAAAAAGAGGCATTGGAGATGGCAAGAAATGCTATTGACAAAGGCGTAGCAGGGGTTGACATGGGAAGAAATATATTCCAAAGTGATAAGCCAATAGGGATGATAAAGGCTGTCAGGGCAATAGTTCACGAGAAGGCCAGTGTCAATGATGCTTTAAAGATATATCAAAACTGGAAATAATATGGTCAACTATATCTCAATAAAAGAAGCTATGCACAAAGGGAGCGGCAATGTTGATTTAAGAGGATGGGTGCATAGGGAGAGGGGAAGCAATAAGATAAAGTTTGTAGTACTTAGGGATTCTACAGACATTATTCAGTGCGTTATTGAGAAAGATACTGTTGGAGAAGAAAAATTCAAGATAGCCCATGCAATGCAGGTTGAGACATCAATTACCTTAAATGGGGATATAAGAAAAGAAACAAGAGCACCAACTGGCTATGAGGTGAGTGTAAAGGATTTTGAAGTTGTAGGTGCTTCGGATACTTTTCCCATAACAAAAGACCAAAGTCCTGAGTTCTTGCTTGACAAAAGGCATTTGTGGCTGAGGAGCAGAAAGATGCAGGCAATACTGAAAATAAGGAGTACTGTTTTTGGAGCAATCCATGAATATTTCAGGAAAAAAGGATTTTATGAATACCACAGCCCGATATTCCAATCAACGCAATGCGAAGGCGGTTCAACATTATTTGAAGTCACTTACTTCAATGATAAAACTTATTTGGCCCAGACCTGGCAGCTATATGCTGAAGCAGGCATATTTTCTTTGGAGAAGATTTACACGATTTCCCCAAGCTTTAGGGCAGAAAAATCGAAGACATCAAGACATCTTACTGAATATTGGCATGCTGAGATGGAAGGTGCATGGCTCTCATACAAAGAGCTGCAGGATCACGGTGAGTCTTTAATCAAGCATGTTGTAAAAAGCGTACTAGAACAAAATCAGGAGCAGCTTAAGATTCTGGAAAGGAAGGTTGAGAAGTTAAATATTATAACTGAAAAACCATTTATCAGGATGACTTATACAGATGCATTGAAGGTTCTTAAAGAAAAGGCTAACATTGAGGTTGAGTGGGGCAAGGATTTAAGGACCATTGAAGAAGATGAACTTAGCAAGCTTCATGAGGTTCCTTTGATTGTTACACATTATCCTAAGGTTGTTAAGGCATTCTATATGAAAGAGTATAGCGATGATAAGAATGTTGTTTTGGGTTTTGATTTTATCGCCACAGAAGGATATGGAGAGATTATAGGTGGGAGTGAAAGAGAGCCTGATATTGAAAAGATAAAGGAAAGACTAAGGGAAACTGGTGAAGATCCTAACAAATATGAATTTTATCTTGACACAAGAAGGTATGGCAGCGTTCCTCATGGCGGTTTTGGATTAGGTGTTGAGAGGCTCATCACCTGGATATGTGGTCTGGACAATATTAAGGACTCAATACCATTCCCAAGGACAATATTGAGATGGAAACCATGAAGGTTGCAGTTTATTATAACAATAAAGATGTCAGAATAGAGGAAAGGCCTAAACCAGTCATTAATGAAGGAGAAATTCTTGTTAAAGTGAAGGCATCAGGCATTTGTGGTACCGATGTTATGGAGTGGTACAGGATAAAAAAAGCTCCAAGGGTGCTTGGCCATGAGATTGCTGGAGATGTTTCAGAGAGCAAGTCTAAAAAATTCAAGATTGGCGATAGGGTTTTTGTTTCTCATCATGTCCCATGCAACACATGTAAATACTGTCTTGAAGGAAACCACACTGCATGCGAAACATTGCATAATGGGAACTATGATCCAGGAGGATTTTCTGAATTCATAAGAGTGCCAAAAATAAATGTTGAGAATGGGACTTTCCTTCTTGGCAGTTTATCTTATGAAGAAGGAGCTATGATAGAGCCTTTGGCCTGCTGTGTGAGAGGGCAAAGGTTAATAAATGTAAAAAAAGGCCAAACAGTCCTTATCCTGGGGAGCGGTATTTCTGGATTAATGAATATTGAGCTTGCCAAACTGAAAGGGGCTAAAGTAATTGCTACTGACATAGACCCTTATAGGTTAAGGAAAGCAGCGGAATTTGGGGCAGACAGGACAATAGATGTTTCTAAAGAGGAATTGAATCTTAAGGCAGAGAGGATAATCATCTGCACACCTGCAATGGCTGCTGTCAAACAGGCATTTGAGTGCATAGATAAAAAAGGGATTATTTTGTTTTTTGCTATTCCGAACAAAAATATAGAAATACCAATCGTTGATTTCTGGAGAAATGAATTAACTATTAAATCATCGTATGGTGCAGCACCTGAAGATTTGAAAGAGGCTTTGGAGTTAATTAAAGATAAGAAAGGAAATGTTACCCGGATGATTACACATAAATTACCTTTGGAGAAGATTCAAGAAGGATTCAAGATAGTCGCTGAAGCAACAAAAAATTTAAAGGTTCTAATTGAGCTAAATCAGTAGGTTTTTGAATACATTTTCTATAAAAAAGATAAGCTTTTTAAAAGAGATATTATTTCTTTATCATACAGTGGTAAATATGAAAAACAGAGTAAGTGTAATCATTCCTACATACAACATGGGACCAACCATTGAGCGTGCGCTGGATAGTGTATTTGCTCAAACCTATAGAAACCTTGAAGTAATAATTGTTGATGATGGTTCAACAGATAACACTAAGTCTATTGTAACAAATTACGTAGAAATGCATACAAAATCCCAGATTCCAATAAGATATTTCTATCAAGATAATAAGGGTAAGTCTACTGCAGTTAATAGGGGGATTAGTCATTCTGAAAGTGATTACATAGTGTTGCTGGATTCTGATGATGAGTTGACAAAAGGAAGTATAGAACTCAGGCTAAGTTATTTGGAGGCAAATACTGATAAATATGCAGTATTTGCTTTGGCTAACTGGACAAAGGCTGGAAAAGTATACTCCACCAGGAGGCCTAACATTCCGATAGACCAGCAAGATCTTGCGAGGAAGATATGCAGGAGTATCCGCGCTCCAACCCATTTAATGACTTTTATGTATAGAAGAGAATTATTTGATAAGGTTGGATTATTTGATGAAACAAATATACGCGCTGAAGACCAAGACTTTGCCGTAAGAGTATTACTAAATGTTCCTGTGGGATTTATTGATTTTGAAGTGTATAACTATCATGTTGATACGCATAATCTTTCTTTACGAATTAAAAACCGGTTGCGAGGTCTTGTTGACAAGAAAAAAGTGATAGATCAACATGAAAAAGGCATTGCCAGAATGTTAGTACTTGCTGCATATTATCCATTACAAATTGGCAAATTGATTTATGATATCTTTTTTTATAAAAAATAGGTCTAATCAGCTAATAACGGCACCCTTAATATCTGTTCTGCATCTGCATTCCGGATTATCTTTTATCTTAGGGATAGTTTTTAAGAATAGTCTAACAACATTTTCAGCATTTTGCTTGAATGTTTTCAGAACCATTTGGATATCGACAGCTTCTTCGCTTTCTTTCCAGCAATCATAATCTGTGGACATAACAACAACAGCATAACATATGCCCGCTTCTCTTGCAAGAACGCATTCTGGCACTGTTGACATATTTATAACATCAGCCTTCCAGCTCCTGAACATATAAGATTCTGCCCTTGTTGAAAACCTTGGCCCTTCTATTGTTATGACAGTTCCTTTTTCATGAGCTTTAAGTTTCAATTCCTTTGCAGATTCATACAATAACTTTCTAAGGTTATCACAAAATGGCTCTGCCATGGGTATATGGCAAACGTGATCCTTTTCATAGAATGTGCTTTTTCTTTTAGTGGTTCTATCTATAAATTGATCAACTATGACAAAATCCCCCGGCTTTATCTCCTCTCTTAAGGAACCTGCTGCAGAAGAGGCAAGAATGTGGGTACAACCCTGGTCTTTTAATGCTTGAATGTTGGCTTGGTTTGGGACATTTGTAGGCATTATAGAATGTTTTCTTCCATGTCTTGACAATATAATAGCCTCAACCCCCATAATCTTTCCGATAGTTAGTGGAGAAGAGGGTTTGCCGAATTTTGTATCAACCTCAATTTCCTTAACATCTTTTAGAATCTTTGGATCCTCTAGTCCAGAGCCCCCAATTATGCCTACCTTGACCATTTCACTCACCTTTAAACTCAACCATTGTAAATATTTTGTATCCCTTCATTTTGTCCTTGCCTTTTAAGTCTGGTAAATCCACAACAAAGGCGCATTCCTCAACCTTCCCCCCAAGCCTCTCCACCAGTTCAATTGCAGCAGAGGATGTACCTCCTGTTGCTATTAGATCGTCCACAATGAGCACTTTGTCTCCCTTTTTTATAGCGTCTGCATGGATTTCAACCCTGTCCTTTCCATATTCCTTTTCATACTCTGCGCTTATGGTTTTATAAGGCAGCTTACCAGGCTTTCTTATTGGGACAAATCCAACACCAAGCTTGTAAGCAAGGACAGCACCAAAAATAAAGCCTCTTGACTCGAGAGCAACAACAACATGGATCTTTCTGTTTTTATATCTCTTATAAAGCTCATCGCAAACATACCTAAATGTCTTGGCATCCTGCAATAAGGTTGTGATATCCCTAAACATAACTCCCTTAATTGGCCAATGCGGAACAGTCCTTATTTTAGATTTTATATCCATGGTTACCCCTCCCCATCAACTATATTTTAAGATATAGGCAAGTTATTTAAAAATATTATTATTTTAATTTAGCTTTAATAGCCTTGTCACTTATAATTGCAGAATTTCCAGAAGGATCTTCAATGATAATCTTGCACTTTTCAGAGCCCCACATGATCCTGTTCAGTTTTTTAATCAGTTTCCAGGCTGTTTTCTTTTCTTCATTGTCCTCGGCTGTTTCTTTCGCAGATTCAACCTGGTATTTTACCCTTTTTAAGATGCCTTCAACATTGGTTATATAGCCCTGTGATGCAGGGCCTGGTGTTATGTCTGTTATGTAAGGAATTTTTATTGTTGCCTGGCTTGATTTCACTATCCTTATTTTAAGGTCTTCCTGAGAAGAAACATCCAAGGTGTATTTGCATGGCTCCTTTTGTTCTAAAGATTCAACATCTGCCAAATGATATTTGCAGTTTGAGCATGTCATAGAAAAAACACATGATTTACCGAAGAATGGAATCTCAATTTCCTGCTCTGTAAGAGCCAATGTCTTCTCATTGCACATAGGACAAGGCTCTCCTTCTATTTGAGACGGTTCTTCCATAAGATATCATGTTATTGTCATATTTATATAGTTTACGATTTGGCTGGCAATAGATTATAATCAAAATTAATAAAAAACATTTTTATGGATGATATAATTTTAAAAATATTTTTATAGTGTTACCCATTACTTACCTACATGTTAGAAGGTTTATTATTGATCTTAATCTTTATACTGGTTTTATTAGTGATCATCATAATTACAGCCCTTCCCCTTCATTTTGGGGTAAAATTCTTAGGTGGAAAGACTACTATATTGAAGGCCTTTATTATGACTTTAGTAACTCAATTATTATCTTTGTTTATCAGTTACAGAATAAGGTCTCCTAACACAATCCGCTTTACAATTGGTGTTTTGGGAATATTACTTTTAGTCTGGTTGTACCGTGAGGTATTCAGGCTTAAGTGGATAAAAGCATTTCTACTTTGGTTTGTATATGTGATATTTGCATTCTTATCCCAGCTATTATTCTTTTTTATGCTAAGTTTGATTTCGGTTAGTTTACCTGCTTGGATAGCATAAAAATTTCAGAATTACAAAACGCTTCTTTAATCAAATCTTCTTGATTTTGGATATTAGCTTCAACCTTTTTAATTTCTACCAATTCTGCCTTAATTTCAGGATGCTCTGCAATCATAAAAGAGCAACAGTCTGGATATGCAAGGATTGAGTAGTCATATGTCCCAATTTGTCTTGATATATTTATGATCTCTTCTTTGTTCATACCAATCAAGGGAGGGAAAATCGGCAGTTCAGACGCTTCATAAATCACATTCAGGTTTGGTATTGTTTGAGACGCTACTTGGCCAAGGCTGTCCCCTGTTACAATCGCCCTTATTTTTTCTTTCTCCGCAATCTTATTCATTATCTTTAACATGAACCTTCTGTAAACAATCATCCTGACCTTGGATGGAACTGTTTTCATTATCTCTTTTTGTATTTTATCAAATGGGACTATGTACAGCTTTGAGTTATTCTGGAATGTGGATAACTGCTTTACAATGTCTTTGATCTTAGTGAGAAGCCCTTTATTTACCTGCGTTGGGTTGTAGATATGAACAAAGACAATCCTGCAGCCTCGCTTCATCATCATATAGGATGAGACAGGACTGTCCAAACCTCCTGACAGAGAGCAGATCAAAGAATCGCTTGAACCAACTGGCAAGCCCCCTATCCCCTGATATTTCTCCACATAAAGAAATGCCTCTTTATTGCCAATCTCTATGTTTAAGGTAATTTCCGGATTCTTAAGCTTGACGACCTTATTTAGGTTTTTTACTATATACTCCCCAACCTGCTCATTTATTTGCGTGGAAGATTGCATAAAACCCTTATTAGATCTTCTGGTTTCTATCTTAAATGATGCGAATGTTCTATTTTTTAGGATGTTGAGGCTTATTTCTTTAAAATCGTTGATGTCTAACCTTGATTTAATCGCGAAGGAAAAATTTGCAATACCTGGTATCTTCTCAAGCAAGACTTTAACATCTTCATTTTCAACCTCACAGACAATCCTTGCAGCTTCTTTCCTGATGTCTACAATATTTTTATCTAATGATGCCCTAATATTATTAACTAAAATCCTCTCAAAAAATGGCCTGTTTTTTCCCTTCAAGATTATTTCACTGAAATGGATTACTATACTCATTTTATTTGCAAGGTTATACAAGCTTTTATAAATATTTCTGGCTGCATACGATAGCATCACAATAATCGAATATCTAATATTTAGCTATTGCTTTACCGTCAAGAAACGCAGCAATATCCTTAACAAGTTGTTCTTCCATACCTAAAACTGCCTCTTTTGAAACACCTGCAACATGCGGAGTCAGGATAAGATTAGCTAACTTGAGCAATTTTTTGTCTGGTATTGGCTCTTTTTCAAAAACGTCCAATCCTGCACCTGCAATCCATTTCATTTTTAGGGCTTTAATAAGAGATTTTTCATTTACTATTTTTCCCCTTGAGGTATTGATCAGAAAAGCCGTTGGCTTCATGAGTTTTAATTCCTTTTCATCAATCAAATGTTTTGACTTATCAGTTAATGGAATATTAATTGAAACAAAGTCTGACTTTCTTAACAGTTCATTTAAACCAGTAAATTTGACATCCAAATCTCTATGCCTATCAGGATGTGGTGTATAACATACTATATTCATGTCAAATGATTTTGCTCTTATGATAATCTCTTGTCCAATTGCCCCGGCTCCAATTATACCTAGTGTTTTACCTTTTACATCAAAAGTAGAGTGCCTGAATTTATTGAATTTCCCTTTTCTGACACTATTGTTTAGGTTAATTATGTTTTTAGCCAATGAAAGAATAAGGGCCATAGCATGTTCAGCAACAGAACTTGCATTAGTTTTCGGGGTGTAGAAAATTGCAATTTTCTTTTTTGCCAGTTCTTTTCTATCGAGGTTATCCAATCCTGCTGCTGCAACACCAATAAATATGAGGTTTGAATGACTAAGAACATCTTTATCTATGGTTTCTAATCTCCCAATAATTATTCCATCATATCTGTTCGCAATTTTTATTAACTGCTTTTTGTTAAGTCTGTTATTAGTCTTGTTAAATCTGATTGTACATTTTCCCCTAAGAAGGTTCAATATTTTCTTATTTTTCCATGACGGAATAGCTATGTACAGTTGCATCATGGCATTATTTTTTTAATAGTATTTAAGGTTTATCTACGATGAAGGACATGTGACATAACTAATGGACCTTGGATATCCTTTAACCAGAAGAATATATATGGCACTTATGCATTAATTAGAGTTTACAAATTTGAGATCATTTCCTTAATCTTCTTGCTATTTGACAAAAATTTTTCGTATTCTTCAAAATTTTTAAAAGCCCGTAAGAATATCAACCTATGATTTACATCAACTGCATATACTATATGGACCCCGTCCTTTACAGCCCTAAAAATATGATTTCCGTCAATCTTTTCTTCAAGCTTATGCAGCCGAGTAAAAAATTCATGCTGACAATCTACAATCAAATTAGTATCAAAATCTGGGGCATCCCTCTTAAAATGATGACTAACTATGACCTCTTTAATCAAGGGCCTTACTTCCTCAAAATACTCATGGCAATTAATGCACTTTATTGTTTTATTTGGACAAGGCAGCACCACAGCAATAGAAGGTTAATCTTTTATAAAATTTTCGGATTATGACAAATTACGCAAATTTTTAGACAATAGACAAATATTTGCTCGGCAGGAAGAATCAAAATTTGTAGAACCTTTGTCCCTGACTATAAATTTAAAAAGATAAATTCATTCACATTTAATGAGATGCCTAACTTACAAGAACTTATGGTCCAGTATGAAAAAAATTTTGCACAGCAGGTAATCCAACAATACAACATTACTCTAATGATGGAAGATGTATCCTTTCCACTCGCTTCAAGAGATTATGCAAGTTATATGGGAAAGGTCGCAACAATGTGCGTAAACGCAATTGAGAGGGGTAAAGACTTAAACGCAATCATCCCTGCCATGCAGGCTTACATTGTGAGGTATCATTCTGAACTTCCTCCACCAATTCAGGATGCTAGGTTAAATCAATTAAGACCCAAATTTGATTTCTTGAAAGATGTATTTAAGAAAGATAGAATCTATGCTACATGGCAGGAAGCTTTTAAAGATATTTTCAAGAGTAGGGAAGCTTACCTACAGGCATCTGGTCCTTATTATGCCAGTTTATCTGCAGAGGTAGATGCTTGGAAGAAGGTAGTGGTTGTGGACTCAAGTGGACGTAATGCTAATTTAGATGCAGCGCTTGAATCATACCAACAAGTTAGACATAGAATTGCGAAAGAACTTTTCCCTGTTCCAAAACCAACTTCCATAACTATCATGAATCTATTATATGTGCTGGACCACATCCCAAATCCATTGAATGATCGGATGGATATTTGGCGTCCTAAACTAGGAATTCCTTATATACGATATCGAGGAGGTGAGCTAGGCAAATTCCAATCATCTTTGACAGAAAATGGGTATGTAGGCACATATGAAAGGGATCCAGCAGGAGGGACATTCTGTGCTTACACGCTATATGATGCACTCTCATTTGCGATGACACGAACTAACGAAAAAGAGGAGACAGGACCCTACAAATCATATGTTGAAACACGTTTTGAGATAGATATGAGAGGTAAAGGCGGGAGGTATGACAGTGCAACAGGGACCCGAATAGAAGGATATCAGTATGGATTCCCTTTTTTAATCGCAATAAATACCGAGCCTTACACACCAGATAGGATTAGAGCGGATAAAGAGCATCCTAATAAGGTTTATATAAAAGGGCCGATTAAACAAGAGGATATATTGATTCTTTTTGATAATGATATTAATTGGCTTAGGGATATCATAGGATTACCTCAGTCTCAGATATACCTGGATTTGCTTAATAGACAAAAACAAGCAAAGGAAGAGACAAGATAGATGAATATATCAAGATCATAAACAGTAATAATTTTAAATACAATATGGTTCTCATCAATTATGACACCTATTGGGGATTTGCTAATCGAATATGAAATCGAATATGCCAGGCGAGCTACAAAATTTTTTGCTGATGAACTTCGGATGCCAGGTGTGCCGTTCCCATTAATTTCTAAAGACCTTCTAGCCGGTTCTGAACAATTGGCTAGATTTTGCATTGACAAGATTCTTGAAGGTAAGAAATCCCTACAGCCTAATGCCATTGGAGAGGCTATAATAGAGTTTCACCCTTGTTACCATGAGATTAAAGATGCTGCTCTTAGAGGTTTTACTGCTAAATTTGATTTCTTAAGGCAGGTTATGCAGGATCAAGGACATTATGATACATGGCAGCAGGCAATTAAATCCATCTTTAAAACAAGAAAAGATTATTTAGCAGCTACAGCTCCTCATTTGGAAGCAGTTGAGGCTGAGGTAGCTGCCGTTAACGTCCAGCCAACTGCCAGAGAAGATAGTATTGGCATTAGGACAATGAATATGGGCTTAGATGCTTATAAAAAAGCAAATAGATCTATTGCAGAAGAACTCTTCCCAGATAAGTCAGTCTTATTACAGAGTTATCATATTGAATATAAGTTATACCAGAAAAATGGAACAGATTATTCACTTATTGCCAATGGGGATTTAGGAGAGGTACTTGGGGACAAAAAAAGGATAGGCTTATTAGGAACAAACGAGGTGAAGGAATCAGTTTTTCCTAAACTTGAGGGTTTGGCTATTTCACCAAGGCATGGGTATCTAGGCATAATAAGCGACAACCTAGTCTACTACCATCTTTGCAACCTGCCAACATTCGTAAAAATACATGGCAAACCAAATATAAAAATAAACAAACCCGGCAAATATGTTATAGCTAATCCTTTAAGAATCGCAGATACTATAGCAATCATTCTTTATTTGGGGGATGGCAACAAGTATTCATTGCATATTGACTTAAAAAAAATTAAGCAACAAACTTTATAAATAACACTCTTTTTCTCTAAGTTAATGATAACAACTTATAATCCAAAAGAAATAGAGGAATCAACTTTACAATTCTGGGAACAGGAAAAAATATACGAAAAAGCTAAAGAGAAAACCCTCAAAGGTAAACCCTTCTATTTTTTGGATGGGCCACCTTACACTTCCGGAAGGATACACCTGGGCCAGGCATGGAACAAAGCATTGAAGGACTGCGTGTTAAGATATAAAAGAATGCAGGGCTTTAATGTGTGGGATAGGGCGGGATATGATATGCACGGCCTTCCGACAGCCCATAAGGTAATGGAAAAATTAGGTATGAAAAGCAAGGATGACATTCCAAAATATGGTATTGATAAGTTCATACAGGAATGCAAAAATCTTTCTATAGCCAATATGGAATTGATGAACAAGGATTTTACAAGGATAGGGGTGTGGATGGATTTTAAAAATGCGTACCAATCAATCAAAAACTCATTTATGGAAGGTGAATGGTGGCTTGTAAAAAAGGCTTATGAAAATAAACGGCTTTATGAAGGGGAAAAGACAATGCACTGGTGCGCCAACTGCGCAACATCTTTGGCAAAACATGAGTTAGAATACGAAAATATCACTGATAACTCTATATTTGTTAAATTTAAAATAAAAGACAAAAAAAATGAATATCTTATCATTTGGACAACAACTCCATGGACGCTGGCCTTTAATCTGGCAGTCATGGTGCATCCAGAGCTGGAATACGTTAGGATAAAGGTTGACAATGAAATCTGGACTGTGGCAAAAGGTCTTGTAGGGGTATTTATGGGAGGGGTTGTTGGCAAAAAATATGAACTGATAGAGGAATTAGAAGGAGAGGAGCTTGAGGGAATAAAATATGAGCATCCCTGGAAAGATGAAATAAAACCTTTTAAGGATATAAAATCCAAAAAATTGCATACAATTATACTTTCAACTGAATATGTTGATTTGAGCGCAGGTACTGGACTCGTGCATTGCGCACCAGGATGCGGTCCTGAAGATTATGAGGTTGGTTACAGGAATGGGCTTCCTCCGTTTAATAACTTGGATGAGCAGGGTGTATTTTCAAAAAATATGGGCATATTTTCTGGCTTAATTGCAAAAAAAGATGATGCAAAGTTTGTTGAAGCATTGGGAAAAAGCTTAATCGCTATGACGCCAGTTGAACATGAATATGCGCATTGCTGGAGATGCCATAAGCCTGTTGTATTTAAAACAACAAAACAATGGTTCTTTAAGGTTGAAGATATGATAGCTGAGATGAAGAAATTAAATTCAAAGGTAATGTGGCAGCCAGATTGGGCTGGTTCAAATTGGTTTGATTCATGGTTAAACAATTTAAGGGATAATGGAATTACCAGGCAACAATATTGGGGGACCCCATTGCCAATCTGGAGATGCAAAAACTGTGGGCTTTATGAGGTCATAGGCTCTCTTAAGGAATTAAAAGAAAAAGCAGGGAAAGTTCCTCTTGATATGCATAAGCCATGGATAGATGAGGTTACCATTCCTTGTGAATGCGGCTCTGTAAAAAAAAGAATACCTGACATTTTGGATGTCTGGATAGATGCAGGTACAACTTCATGGAATTGCCTCGATTATCCAAAAAAGCAAGCCTTGTTTAAGAGATTATGGCCGCCTGAATTTATTTTGGAAGGAAAGGACCAGATCAGAGGATGGTTTAATCTACTCTTGGTTGCTTCAATGGTTAGTATGAACAAGCACAGCTATAAGGCCTGCTATATGCACGGTTTTGTGCAGGATGCTCAAGGAAGGAAGATGAGCAAAAGCTTAGGCAACATAATCTCTCCATATGAGGTAATAGACAAATTAGGGGCTGATACATTGCGTTATTATATGATTGGAGGAGCTAACCCTGGCCTTGATATAAATTACAACAGCGAAGATACTAAGATAAAACACAAAAACCTGATGGTGCTTTGGAATCTGCATAAATTCCTGATAGATTATGCGCATAATGTGGGGGTAAGCCCAAATAATCTTGATAAGTCAATTGGAAAAGAGATATCTATTGAAGAGCAATTTATTCTCTCTAAATTAAATTCAACTATAAAAAAGGTTACCGAGCTTTATGAAAACTATCAGCTTAATGAAGTTCCTCTTAGGATTGAGGAGCTATTCTTGGAACTTTCAAGGACATACATACAATTAGTTAGAGACAAATCTTCTATAGGCTCAGAGTCAGAGAAAAAAATTGTTCTTTATGTTGTTTATAAGGTTTTAATAGAAACCTTAATACTATTTTCAACAATAGTTCCCTTTATCACAGAAGCTATTTACCAGAATCTAAGAAAAGAGTTTGGCCTAAAAGAGGAAAGCATTCATCTAATGAATTGGCCTATATCAAATGAGCAGGAGATTAAGGGTTCTTTGGAAAAGGACATGTCAGTGGCAAGCAATGCTGTTCAGGCAGCTTTAGCAGCAAGGGAAAAAATAAATTTAGGAGTAAGGTGGCCGTTAAAAGAGATTATTTTTGTTACAAGGCATGAGCGCACAATAGAGGCAATTGAAAAAATGGTAGACATAGTGAAGATGCAAACTAATATCAAAGAGATTAGGATCCAACCAAGCCTGCCTGGATTGAAAACAAAGATCAGGGCTGACTTTAAGCAGATAGGCCCAGACTTTGGTGCAAATGCTCCAAAAATTATAGCTAAACTGACATCAGAAAGCCCCGAAGCTATTTTGCAGCAGATAGAAAAGAATGGAAAATATGAACTAAAGATAGATAAAGAAACATTTAATATTGTAAAAGAGCATCTTATTGTTGAAAGAGAGGTACCAGAGCAATACCAGGAGGCTTCTTTTAGAAATGGATTCTTGTACATCAACAAGAGGATGGATGCAACTTTGGAAAGCGAAGGCTATTCAAGAGAGGTCATGCGAAGGGTTCAGAGCTTAAGGAAGGATGCTGGACTTCAGAAATCAGATTCAATCTCTTTATCCATAAAGGCAGATGAAGGGCTTGTAGAGATGCTGAAAAAGCATGAGGATGCCATTAAGGAAAAGGTAGGGGCATCTAAATTAAAGATTGCACAGACAAATCCTGCCAAGAAGATGGAACATTCCTCAAAGGAAAAAGTAAAAGGAAAAGAGTTTGAGATATTCTTTGATAAGGACTGACAATCCTAAACTATATATGATAAGTGAATTCTAGCCTTTTCCAAATAAAATCTTAATGTCTTCAGGATTAATTCCACCAAGATGCACTAAACTTTGATTTCTTGGCAAGCAGGGTTGACCTGTGTTTCGATCATACTGTTGTTCCAATGTTCTTTGAACTATGCCTGGGAAAAAAATATCACTAGTGAGGAATATTTTCCTTTGTGACTAAATATATATAGAGTTTCGTAATTATCACATACGAGTCAGATAAATTTAGTTATTATTCAAAAGTGGTTAAAATAACAGAAGATTTAAATAAATGGGTGAATTAGTAACCTTATAAATTGTACTAGGGGTGGATTTTTATGGAACCAAAAATCTCTTCTTGGAGAATAAAAGAATTAATTGAGAAACTAAATGACGCAGCTAGTAGGATAGCAAACCAAATTAATGCGATGGAAAATGAATACACACCGCAACAATTGCAGGATATGATTGGTGTAATAAAATTAGAAAAAGAACACCAAAGCAACAAATTTGATCCCGTAGCGTATCAGATTGCAGCTAAAGTAATAGACGATACTTTTGGGTTAGGGCCAGGACAAACTCCGTATGACCTACCTTTCCATATCAGATTTGAGCATCAAAGGATTATTAGGCAAGCCAAGGATCCATCCTCTCCATATTACTTACTCTCAGGACCATTTGATGGAAACACTAACCTTACAGACAGTCTGGAGGCCAAAATCGGTTTAATAGATGAGGGAGTTGATCCAAAGCACATTGTATTTACGCCACCAACATGCATAACCTTCGCTTTAGTTCACGAAAATGATCCATGGCATCCAATCATATCAGTTGTACACTCACTACTACATCACACAACCTACACAGCAATTCTAAGAGAGGATGCAGGATACGACACCCATAGAGGTTATAAAAAAGGTGTACAAATGGTATTCCCTGAAAGGGAGCTTGAAAGATTCCGCAGAAAAAAATTGTTTAAAATATTTGTGGCTGATTATGTTAATGACTTTAGAAGGGGTCCGGCTATTATTGAAGAGTACCTTATTGCGGATGGCAGAAGATATGGTTTCAAAATACAACCTGTAAGAGCTTGGCCTGCTTCTAGCCCAAATCTAATAAATGTTTTTGACCAAAAAATCGCAATAGCCTATGTGGACCCGAGAGCAGAATGGGAACTTACCGAATCTGACATAGCAAGGTTGAAGGCAAGCGGGGATGAAGATGAAAGGTTAAAAGCAGAAGGGGATTATGCAGTTCTTCTTTTTTCAAATATTGTAGCTACTTGCGCTTGTGCAAGCGGATTCGGTATGGAAATAACAGATATACATCATAATAAACTTGGGTCAGTAGATAGTCATAAGGTAAATATACCAGATATCAATTCGAATCCAAGAATGACACTTTTAATGGTGCCACCAGAAAAATATTATCCTCGGTTGTATAAGCTACCTGGTTTTGATATCCATAGAACCATCGAATCAGCTCTTACTGAAACACAACAATATTGGTATAAATATATTGGTAGGGACACCAAGTGATAATAGATCAAAATGTTATTGGATAATGCATCTGAAAGTGGAAACCTTGTCCAAAGAAAAGGTAAATTAGAAGAGGGTTTGAGGTCTAAATTCTATGATATTAACCTTTGGAGAGACTACGTAAATGTTCTTCGTCAACTGGGATACTCTTCTATAGCACAAAAACACGCTGAGTTTGTTATAGGCTTAATTAAGACTGCTATGGTTTCAGAGTTAAAAACAGGTATGCTTGATCCAAAATATGGGCTGGAAAATGTTTTTGCGGCTGAAGACCCCCACATAGTTGGACTTTTTGGCCAAGAAGGAGGGTCTGATGAGCAAACCCTATCACAATGCATAGCAAACTTAAATAAACTAAGGAAAATGGAGTATCCCAACACTAATTGGGATCACATCCGAGGGGTTCTAGCAGGATATACTGTCATGAATGATTTAGCAGAATCATCAGAAAAACTCCTGCATGCTGCTCACGAAGATTCTACTAGAGATAAACCATATGTCACTCACGATAGTCTCAACTTTTTGGATAAATGCATCCAGAGCACTCCCGGTCTTAATTCCTTTGATGTTGGGGACGCATTAGAATTCTTTGCAGACTCTAGAGGGGCTTTTGGAGGAGGTCAGCAAACCACTATAGACAACTTGGTGACTTTTTTTACTAAAGTTAAAAGATATGATGATGAGGTAGCTATAATTGTTAGATACTCTATAGGTGGTAGCAGAGTGAGGCACGTTGTAGATTCATTCAGAATGGAAAAATTTGGTTATGTTTTGGGGACTAAGCCAAAGGTAGAATCAAACGTATTAGCATCCAAAACAACTGAGAGCCAAGCTCAAAGGTATGAATCTACCCAGATGGTTAGCCAAATTCTGGAACAAAATGCATTAAAATGTTTCTTAGGTTATATAAACTATGCAAAATTTATTAGGGCTCTTTTAGGAAGAAATGAAGATGATCAGGTTTCTTTCTTTCACAAATTGTGTCCAGCTTATATTACTGAAGAACAGTTACACGCTGTTGAAACCTTCATAACAGGGTTTGATATTGAAAGAATTCCTATACATGAATATAGACATCCTTCAACTACTCGAAATACTAACTTTGAAGCTAGAATTGATCTTGGAAATGCCGGGATTTTAAGGACATTCATTAAATTGTATACTTCCATAGAAGGAGAAAAAAATGCCCAACGAGAAAAATTTTTATTGGAAGGCAAGGGGAAGGAAATCCTGGAGAAATACCATGTTCAAGTACCACCTGCTTTAGCAAGTTGCCCCATTGAACTAAAAAATCATGACAGTCATAATGCCCTCTTACTATATTTCATAAACGCAAGAACACTTGATGAAATTGTGAACGGTCCGCAACCAGCACCTAGAGAACTTATTGATCAGATTGTACATAATGCAACCACTGAATTGGCAAGGGTTCATAAATCAACTAATGATTTGGAAGTAGCTGCAAAATCAGAAGGAGTTACACTCTTTGATGTAGGCTCTGAATATTTTGAAAGGGATTTGGAATCACAACTGAAAGTCCCCTATAACAATGTACCATGGGAGATAGGTGCAACACTATTAGCAGCTTCTAGAAATCTATGCCAATTTTTGGCTGCAGAATCTGATAAAGACGGAGTATACTATAAAGACTCTAACTCACGGAATATCTTTGGGCCTACAGAGGGTGATGGAGTGAAGGTTACATTATTGGATTATGAATGTGGGGCAAAAATCTTAGGGGAAGTAGATCTTATGAAGATTATGAGAAATGGGTGTCATTTCGAATTCTGGTTACCTAATATTGATTATACGTCCAGTGAATGGAATGAAGAATCGAGGAAAAAAGCAGAGGCGTGGGTCTCCTCAAAAAGATATTTCCCTAGGGATAATGAATCTGAGGTGATCAGACTATACAATATTGAAAGGGATAAGCAATATGATCCAGAAGCTATAAGAAGATTTGACATGGCATCTCTTTACACCCATATATGGTATGTAGCTTGGTTTTCCCACAAAATGAGGGAAGAAGACATCAGTGATAAATCGCGCTGCATAATTGGAAACAGAGTAAACTATCACCTTATGGAAGCTAAACTTATGGTCGATGAAATAATCCATGATAAGCTGAGGCCTTACTTGGCAGATGAACCAGCACGTCAACAGTTCCTGGATAGCATGGGGTTGCCCCAATTGAGGAAGTCTTTGGACAATATTCCCCTAAATACTTAATCCATCAAAATGTTAAACATCAAAATCAAGGGATTGCTGAAAGGAACTAAGGAAGCTGAAGGTATTGCAATACTTATAGACATCTTTAGGGCAGGAACAAACATTGCATTAGCCTTGAGTAAAGGTGCAAAAGAGGTTATACCTATAGAAAGCCTAGAAGAATCTCTGCAACTTATGAGCCAGCACCCAGACTATATATTCATGGGAGAAAGGGACGGTATCAAAGTTCCCCAGTTCCATTTCGGGAATTCCTGTTATGAGATTGATCAAGGAAACTTTGATGGGAAAATAGTGTCAATAAACACTACGGCCGGTTCCAAAGGGATATTGAATGCAGAAAAGGCTGACCAGGTAATAATTGGAGGCTTTGCAAACTCTCCAGCTATAGAGGAATATATACAAAAAGAATACTGGAGATTATATGACGGAACCAAACCAATAACAGTGACTATAGTACCTTTAGGTTGGGCTTGTCAATCTGCTGCCTTTGAAGACTGTGCTTATGCTAAATACCTAAAAGATAGACTTGTAGTCAATCCAGCATTCATTGGTTGTGCTTATAATGGAACTGAAATACATAGGCATGAAGTTAAGATACCCTCATATGAAGCAGTAACACTGGAGATACTTCAGTCAACTTTTGTAAAACATACATTTCTTAATCCCAAAAATACGCATTTTAGAGAAGAAGACCTACCATATTGCCTGACACTTGGGATGTATAATGTAGTGCCAAAAGTTTTTCAAACAGGCCAGGGGCCGACTATTCGCAATACTTTGACTTATAATCCAAACTCACCCTAGCTTCTGTTAAATGGTAATATAACTCCAGAATAAAAGCCATATCTTTTAAAATCCACAATTCATTTGTTGAAGTCTTGTTTATTATTTTAAATATATTATTTTTTATATTCCACCTATTTTCGGCAAGCCTCCCTAAATTCTCAGCGGTTGGTTTATAAAAAAATTCACAGAAAAATTTATTCTGTGCAATCATCTTAGTCAATAAGTCAAGTGTATCTTTGCTTAATCTTTTCCCTTTGAATTTCAGAAAATCCGCAGCGGCATATTTCATTATATCTAATATCTCATCTAGTTCAGTGACAATATAATACAAAAAAGTTTCTTTATTGCCATTTATTGACTTTCCCTTATTTATCAAACGTAAACAATAGAAAATAAATTTTGCAATATTGAAGTGTCGTTCTCGCATCCCTTCTAACGATGCTGAATCACAATTTTTCATTTGTTCTATAAGTGATTGCCCAAAATCTTCTACTAAAAGAAAAATTCTTCTTAATGTGGAATCAAACTCCAACTCGGAATCCACAGCATAGTCTTTAATAACACAACTATTGTTGGATTGTTTGATAACTTCACAACCAATTAAATTGCTTACTTCATGGTTGATTAATTCCATGAGCGGGGTCTTTTTTTCTGTTCTTAATTCACTGACAATGTTATTGTCAAATAGAATGGTAATTTCATCATACCCAAATTTATAAGCGGATCTTAACTTTTGTCTAATGCTATTGTGATCTAATCCAGAAACATCTATCTCGACAGATTTAGTGCTTCCATTATTCAATACAGAAGAAAAGAGTCTTAAATATTTTTTCTCATTTTCCTCAATCTCAATTTCGTCTCCTGCCTTAATATTGTTAGATTCGACCCACTTCGCAGGAAGGGTAATAGTGAGAGTATTATGCCCTTGCCTAATCACTTTTCTCTTCATATTGCGTTAAAAATACATTAAAATATATAAATATTTCGAAAAATAGTGAAAATCTAATTAATATAGTGGAATAGTGATAAATATATTCAGTATGGAACAATTATAAATAGTTCGTAATTACTTCAATATCTATCGGAATAAAACCGACGGGGGATAAAAATGATAAGCGGAACAGTTGATATGGTTGTTAGGTCTGGAGAAACAGATGAGCTAAGATTTGAGGATGCATTAAGAGGGATACCTGTGATATATCTTGGTGAAAAGCGGGTTGTTATAAAATATTATTTGGATGGCTATGAATCAACAGACAGTATTGCAGTAGCTGTAAGAATACCGCGTAAAGAGTTAGCAAAAAAACTAGCTATTATGACACAAGGTGATCTAACCAGGTTGGGGACGGACCGTCAATATGTAAATCTAGCAAGGCAAACATCAGAGGGCAACCAAAGGCCAAAATATCATATGGATCTGGTCAGCCCAGGATATGGGGCTAATATTCATGGATTAGATGTTACAATTCCGCTACCGGCAATGAGAAGGATAAATCAATATGCCAGATGTGCATGAAAGAACATGCTATCCTACCCTGATTTAAAGGTGATATCGCATCTTCGAAATAACTCCAGAGAGAAAATCACAAAAATCTCCAGGAAAGAAAAGATACCTGTAACAACATTATATGACAAAATCAGAGCCCAGGAAAAAAAAGGTATCATAATAAAGCATATAACATTGCTTAATTTTGCTAAATTAGGGTACCATACTAGGGCTGTTCTGGCAGTTACTGTTGGTGTTGAGAAAAGAGAGCAGCTAAAAACTTATCTTATGAGCCATCCAAATGTCAATTCACTCTACAGGGTTGATGCAGGCAACGATTTTATTTTTGAGGTTGTATTTGAAGATACTTCAAAATTACAAGAATTTATTGATAAGACCGAGCTATTGTTCGCGCCATTCATGATAAAAACTTACAATATACTACAGGAATTAAGAAAAGAGGAGTTTTTGACAACATTGTCCTGATACTAATTTGTCTAGCTGATAAAATGTCAAACCCAAAGTGTCCGGATTGTGAATCAAAATTAAGACTTAGCAAGCTGGAGTTAAGGTGGATTTGCAGGAATTGGAATTTATTCTTTGAGGATGCGGAAATAAGCTGGTAGCTTAAAAAACCTCTATAACCTTAATCCTAAAATTCAATGTTTTCCCAGCTAATGGATGATTCAGGTCAATTGTTATTTCCTTATCTGTAACATTCGATATCCTTGCAGGTATCTGATAACCTTCTTTTGTTGATAGACCAATCTTCATCCCTGCTTTAGGCTCAGGCCCTTCCGGAAGCTGATCCCTTGGTATATTTTTAAACAATTTTTCATTGATTTCGCCATATGCTTCCTGAGGATTCAGCCTAACATTTTTTTCTTCTCCTTTTTTCATCCCAATGACAGCTTTATCAAAGCCAGGGATAACCATCCCATTGCCTGCTTCAAACTCTATTGGATCCTTGCCTTCTGAACTATCAAAGACACAACCATCATCTAAAGTGCCAGTATACTCCACTTTTATTTTGTCCCCTTTCTTAATCACCATAAAATCACCTTCTCAAATCGAAAAACAAGCCTATTTAAATGATTTTTATGTAATTTTAAAATGAACTTATTTAAATATTTGGTTTTAACTTATGTTGCGAGAAGTCCCCTTCCGCAAGGTAGGGGATGAAAGCAACGGATACCGAAGGTATCCTATTCCCAAAGGGAATCAAACTTAGCACTGGCTTTGGGAATATTCCTATACCGGCTTATGAAGAAGCCAAATTTTATTGGTGCATCCTTCTTTATATTTTTTGTTGGGGGATGGTGTCTGAACTATGCTATTGCGGATGATCACAGCTCTATTTTCCATGGTTTAAACTTTCAAATCTTTAAGTATTTTTATGCAGTTTTTATATTTGCATTATCGGCAACATTTTTTTATTATTGTAATGTCATGCCAAAAAAATCAAAACTATTAAAATATATTATTATTAGCTTGATAGTCTTGTTCCTTATATCCAATATCATAATAACATTTAATCTATATAATTTTTTTACGAATTAGAAACAATTAAATACAGAAACTACCTGTAAGGCTAAGATGGAAATACTTGACAGGCATTTTATAGCATTACCCAACAAAAGAAAGATTTTTGTTGTTGCAGTTGGGGCATGCTATCTGATAGTGGGGCTTATTGCTTATGACTTTCAACTGACTAACCTGGTAGAAAGCATGCTAATATTTATTATTGGCATATTATATGCAGAACTGATAAAGTTGCATTATAGGCTAACCGCCATAGAGAAAGAAAAGTAATCATAATAAGATTGATTCTCCCATATTTGGGATATGCGTCTTAAAACCCAGCTTTTCTATTTTTTCTGAAAAAGCAAGAGCGCATTTTGCATCACCATGAACAATAAAGACTTTTGGTTTTGGGGAGAAATACCTTATCCAGTTTATTAATCCGGCGTAATCAGCGTGAGCTGAGTAACTATCTATTGTTTCAACGGCAGCTTGGACAAAAACCTGCTTTCCAAGCAACCTTATCTTCTTTTCACCTTTTTGTATCCAATAACCAAGAGTTCCTTCGACCTGGAATCCAACAAAGAGAATCGTATTTTTTGGATTACCTATATTATGAAGTATATGATGCTTAATTCTTCCCCCTGTGCACATGCCACTTCCTGCGATTATAATGCAGGGTTTGTCTATTGAGTTAATCGCCTTTGAATCCTCAACGCTTTCAGAATATATCAAACCTGGGAACTTGAATGGATTATCTCCGCTATCAAAAATGGCTTTTATCTCTTCATCATAGCATTCTGGATGATTTTTAAAAACCTCGGTTGTTTTGATGGCCATTGGACTATCAATATAAACTTGCATTTTAGGCATAAGGTCCTTTTCGACAAACTCGTTTAGGTCATAAACCACTTCCTGCGCCCTTTCAATTGCAAAGGAAGGTATCATTAGTTTGCCGCCCTTTTCATAAGTGTCATGGATAATTTTTAGGAATTTTTGTCTTCTTTCCTTTATAGGGGTATGCAGCCTGTCTCCGTATGTGGATTCAATAAACACGTTGTCTGCTTCTGTAATAATCTCAGGATCCTTAACAATTGGGTTATCAGCCTGCCCAATATCTCCGGAGAATACGATTGTTTTTTTCTTTTTGTCTTCAGTTATTTTCAACCTTACTGATGATGAACCAAGTATGTGGCCTGCATCATAAAATGTTGCGGTAATATTATCTGTAATCTTAATTGGCTTATGATAAGCAACAGCCTGGAATAAATTCATGGAACTTTCCACATCTTCTTCGGTATAAATCGGATCCCGTGGAGGCAGGCCTTCCATAGCCCTTCTCTCATTTTCATTTTTTGTATCGCTAAATGCCACTTTAGCTGCATCCATCATAACAACATAAGCCAAGTCCTTAGTGGCAGAGGTTGCATATATAACACCCTTAAAACCCTGTTTGACCAATTTGGGTATCCTGCCACAATGATCCAGGTGGGCATGTGTTAAGATGAGTGCACTATAGTTTGCTGGATTGAAACCAAAATCATCAAAATTAAGCTTATTTACGCTTTTCTTTCCCTGGAACATACCGCAGTCAATCAGAATGTTATCTTTATTGGTTCCAAGGCTAAAGCATGAGCCAGTTACTAATTTTGCCGCTCCAAATATTTTTATTTCCATCTCATATACCTTAATTAATCTTGTCTTTTAAAGGACAATTTTCGAAATTGCAGACTTTTTTTGTGTGGAATCTGCCGCATAAGACTATATTTCCATCCTCTAATAACTTGTTGTGGCAGTAAAACTGCAGTTCTGACACCCATTTTTCTTCCAATTCAATCTTTTTAACTCCTTTAACCAGCTGTTTTTCATCACTTTCAAGCATAGTTTCCTTTCTTGCGAGCTTGGTTTCATCTTTTTTAATATTTTCAATCTCTTTTTTTATCATTACTCCATCAATAATACTTTTTTTTGCTAAGACCTTTAGTTCATCTATCTTCTTTTCCAATCTAGTCAAATGATTTTTTATTGACTCTAACCCATCTTGTTTCATCAATATCACCTTTTCAATGATTGAATGAATATATCACACTCAAAATGAATATTACTTAATTATAAACTGTTCCAAATATAAACTTTCCGAATTTTGTCACTTAATCATTGCAAGACAACCTTTTTATAGTTGAATCATAAAAGCAGGTATAGATGATGAAAGATAAAACAAAAAAGATAAGCTTTGAAACGCTTAAATTAAATCGTAGGTTAGTGGATTTTGTTGAAGTTCTGCCCAAGGATAAAAAAAAGGATCAAATCATAGAAGTTGTCAATTAAATATTCTAGACAGTAATTCAAAAGCTATTTATATAAGGTAATTTTTAGTCTAATCGTGAAGAAAACCATAAGCCGAGATGTACCTCTAGCTGAAATTACCTTAAGAAGATATGAAAAGCCTGAAAATCTTAATGGCAGAGATCTTATAAGAAAATTCTGTCTTAGCCTTGGTCTTCTGCAACCAGGAGATTCCAGGGACATTATTGTAGATATCTTTAATATCTTTCTAAAAAATAAAAAGGAATTAACAATAGATGAAATTATTGGATTGGTCGTGAAAGAAAGGGAAAAATACAATTTGCCATTGATTGGCATCGCTTCATCTAACATCTCCCGTCAACTTAAGAGGCTTAGGGACATTTTGCTGATTCAAAAAGTGAACAATAATTACAGATTGACTGAAAACTTGAAGTTAATGGAGATATTTGAAGAAAAGATTGAGAAATTTTTATTTAATCCCATCAAAGAAAGGGTTAAGGAATATATTAGAAAAGTTGAGGAGATCTAAACAGGTAACTCCCTCAATAAATCTTGCTTTTTAATTGGAAAACCTTTTTCTATTGCAGTATTTACCTGTGATGGAAACTGTCCATGCTGAACAAGAGCTGATGCAGTTTTTTTGATAGTTTCCCAGATTTGAAGGGCAACATCTGTTTCTACTGGATCTTTATAACCTTCGGCAACTTCTTGTGCTGCCCTATAAAGACCATCCAAATCTGCAGATTGATATTCATAAAATCCTTTCTTTGATTTTAATCCAAGGGTTCCTGCATCCCTCATATCTGAGATAACCTGAGGAACGTTTCCTCCATGCTGTTTTGCAACCAAAGAAAATACACTATATAAAGTATCGTGGCCTATCAAATCCATTGCCATAAACGGACCATATTCCCAACCAAAGAAATTACGGCAAGAAGCATCTATTGATTCGTAAGGACAATCCTTTTGCAATTCGAATACCTTAAACATAACATTATGCCATATCTGGTTAAATAGGAAACCAGGGCTTTCGCCTGTAACCATCCCAACACTGAAACCCCATTCTTTAGATTGCCTAGCTACCTCTTCAAGTCTGTCTCCATCCGCATATTTTCCAGGTCCTTGTAAATCAAGGTACTTCCTTGTTCTTAAGTCAGGTAAGACATGCCAGTTCATCAATCTAGATGGATTATCCACACAATCTGCATATATGCTGCAAGGGATAGTTGAGGATGTTGTCAACATATAACAGTCCTTCCCCACTTGTTCATTTATCTCTGTTAGAACAACTGCCTTTTTACCTGGGTCTTCTACAATGCATTCAATAACTCCATCTAAATCTTTAGGCAATTGATTGACACTCTCAAATAATCCTAAGTAAACATCTTTTGAAGGAAGACTCTCCCTATAGGTTCGATTAATCTCAACACCATAAACAGAAACATTTTTAGCTGCCAGATACTGGCTGACTTCCCTCCCTATTGCTCCAAGACCAACCACAGCCATTCTTTTAAAATCAACCATATCTAGATGGAAATACCTTGGATTATTTATAGGTTTTGATAAGATAATAATATAGGGTAAGAATTAAAACCGCACTATTGCGGGTAAAATTACTTTAATAACCCAGCTTTCCTGTCACTATAATGATACAAATAAACTTTGAAAAACTCAATGGCCTTGTGCCTGCAATTGCACAGGACTATAAAACCGGAAAGGTTTTGATGCTTGCTTTCATGAATAAAGAAGCCTTGAAAAAAACAATGGAAACTGGAAAGGCATGGTATTATAGCAGATCAAGAAATAAGCTATGGATGAAGGGTGAGCAATCAGGCCATGAGCAGATTGTAAAAGAGATATTGACAGATTGCGATACAGACTCAATACTACTTAAGGTAGTGCAAACAGGAGCTGCCTGTCACAATGGATATGAAACCTGCTTTTATCAGGATATTAATGGAAATAAGATTGAAAAAAAGGTCTTTGAGCCCAAAAAAGTTTATAAAAATAAAAGGGGCTAAATTTAATAATCATTTTTAAAACAATAATAATTTAATAAGGAAATTATAAGGTGAGGATAATGGAAAAACTAAAATTAGGCATTCCAAAGGGAAGCTTGCAGGAAAGCACTATAAAGCTATTCAAAAAAGCAGGTTACACTATCAACGTTGGAGAAAGAAGCTATTTTCCCACAATAGATGATGATGGAATAGATTGCATGCTAATCCGGGCCCAGGAAATGGCGCGGTATGTTGAGGATGGAGTACTGGATTGCGGACTTACAGGAAAAGACTGGATTCTGGAAAACAATGCTGATGTTATTGAGGTTGCGGATCTTATCTATTCCAAAACAAGCCTTGGTAAGGTTAAATGGGTTTTGGCTGTTCCGGATGACAGCGGAATTAAGTCTGTTAAGGATTTGCATGGCAAAAGAATCGCAACAGAGGCAGTAAATTTAGCCAAAGCCTATCTGAAAAAGAACAAGGTTAATGCAGATGTTGAGTTCTCATGGGGTGCAACTGAAGTAAAGCCTCCAAGACTGGCTGATGCAATTATTGAAATCACAGAGACAGGCTCATCTTTAAGAGAAAATAACCTTAAGATAATAGATGTTGTTTTGGAGTCAAACACAAAACTAATTGCAAACAAACAAGCATGGAAAAATCCTGATAAAAGAAGGAAAATGGAAACCTTGAAAATGCTGTTAGTTGGCGCAATAATCTCAGAAGAAAAGGTTGGATTAAAGATGAATATAAACAAAAAAGATGTTGATAGAGTGATCAAATTGCTGCCTGCGCTTAGAAAACCGACAATATCTGGTTTGGTGAATGATGATTTTGTCGCTATAGACACTATTGTTGATGAAAAGATTGTCAGAGACCTTATACCCAAACTTAAGGAGGCAGGAGCTTCAGGTATTGTTGAATACCCATTAAATAAGATTGTACCATGATAGATATAATAACATCTTCTAACAAAGAGAGAATAGATAGGATAAAAAAAAGATCTAATGAGAATTTTGAGCTAGCTTTAAGTAGGATAAGACCAGTTATAAAAGATGTAAGACTGTTTGGCGATGAAGCATTAATAAAATATACCAAAAAATTTGACTGTTATGACATCTCCAAAAACACTATCAGGGTAAGCCCAAGAGAAATCCAAGAAGCCTACAGGAAGGTAGATAAAAAAGTAACAAATGCCCTAAAAGAAGCTGCTTTGTTAATAACAAAATTTGCTGTGCAGCAAATTCCAAAACCATGGTTCAAGGAGCTTAAAAAAGGAATCAAAGCAGGTCAGCTTGTAATACCATTAGACAAGGTTGGATGTTATATCCCTGGAGGGAATTATCAGCTTCCAAGCACTGTATTGATGACCGTCATTCCTGCAAAAATAGCGGGTGTAAAAGAAGTGTTTATTTGCAGTCCTCCGAAAGAAAATAATAATATTTTATATGTTGCAGCAGATATAGCTGGAGCTGATAAGGTATTTAGAGTAGGAGGTTCACAGGCTATAGCTGCCATGGCATATGGAACAGAGTCTATCCCAAAAGTTGACAAGATTGTGGGTCCTGGGAATATATTTGTAACTGCAGCAAAAAAACTTGTTTACGGAGATGTTGGGATTGATTTTTTAGCAGGCCCAACTGAAATAGTTATCCTTGCAGAAAAAGGTTCTCCTGTTTATATTGCAGCAGACATGCTGTCACAGGCAGAACATGATAGGATGGCTTCTGCTATGCTTATAACCCCAAATAAGGATCTTGCTGAAAAAGTAAAAAAGCAAATTGAGATACAGTTGAAAATATTAAAAAAATGTGATATTGCTCAAGAGTCCTTACGAAAAAATGGGGCAATCATTGTTGTGGATAGTATGGGCAAGGCAATTGAATTGGCAAATTCCTTTGCGCCAGAACACCTTGAGATAATAGCTGATAAAAAAATTATTAAGAACCTGATTAACCAGATATCTAATGCCGGCGCTGTCTTTGTCAACAGCTACAGCTGTGAATCCGCAGGGGATTACTGTATTGGTAACCATGTTTTACCTACAGGAGGGGGCGCAAGGTTTAGGGCTGGACTGTCTGCGCTGGATTTTGTAAAAATGCCAGCTATACAAGAATTGACAAAACAAGGATTGGCTTCAATAAAGACTATTATTGAAACTCTTGCAGAAGCTGAAGGTCTTTATGCTCACAAAAAAGCAGTTGAAGGGAGGTTTAAAAGGTGATAAAGCCAAGAAAAAATATCATGGAGATGGATGAATACCGCCCGCCTTTGGAAGGTAGAAGGGGATTCTTAAGATTAGATTTTAATGAAAATACTGTTGGACCTAGCCCTAAAGTAACAGATGTATTAAAAAAGATTTCAGAAGCTGATCTTGCTGCCTACCCTGAATATTCTAAATTTCAGAGTAAGCTAGCTGCACATTTTGATATTGATGAAAATGAGCTCTTAATAACAAATGCAACAGACGAAGCAATCATGGTTATTATGCAAACTTATCTTTCAGAAGGGGATGAAATACTAATACCTACCCCTACCTTTGCAATGTTCAGATTTTATGCCCAGATTTCAGGAGCAGAAATCAGGGAAGTGCTATACAATAAGGATTTAACCTTTCCAACGAGACAAGTTTTAGATAAGATAAGTTCAAAAACAAGAATAGTGGTGTTATGCAATCCAAATAATCCTACTGCCACTTTGATTGATAAGGAAGATATTATTGAAATTATTGAAAAAGCTGGCTCAAATGATGCCTTAGTGCTATTGGATGAGGCATATTATGAGTTTAGCAGGCAGACAATGTTAGACAAGATAAACAGATATAGCAACCTGATAATCCTTAGGACATTTTCAAAGGCAATGGGTCTGGGAGGTTTAAGATTAGGATGTGCTATCGCCAATAAAAAGGTTATTGCAGAGCTATCAAAGGTAAGGTCTCCATACAGCATTAATATGGCTGCTGTCAAAGCAGGTGAAGCGGCAATAGATGATCAAGACTATGTTAAATGGTATATAAATGAGATCGAAAAAGGAAAAAAACTCATATATGGCGAATTAGATAGACTTAAGATTAAAATATATCCTAGTTCTGCAAATTTCTTTTTAGCTCAATTTAAAGATCCGCTAAAAGTATGCCGAAAATTAAAAGAAAAAGGCATTTTGGTCAGGGATAGAAGCACTTACCCATTATTACAGAATTGCATAAGAATCAGTATAGGAACTGAGAAACAAATGAGACAGCTTGCAAATGCCTTAAAAGAGCCTGATTTACAATGAACGATGGCCTGCTCATAATATTATCTGTAATAGGGTTATTTGCCCTCTATTGGGTGCTGTTTGGCCAATGGAAATACAATAAGATGATGAAGCCATGAACCTAATTGTATTTGACATGGATGGAGTACTCATTGATGTAAGCCAGAGCTATAACTTAGCAATCAAAAAGACTGTAGAATTCTTTTTAGGAAGGATAATCAGCATGGATACGATCAATGAATTCAAAAGTAAACCTGGAATGAACAATGACTGGGACTGCACAGAAGCCATACTTAGGCAGTTTCAGACGGATGTGACAAGAAAGGTAATAATCAAGAAATTCCAGGAATACTATCTTGGCAGGGATTTTGATGGATTGATAAACAATGAGAAGCTATTAATCAAAGAAGATACCCTCAAAAAATTATCAAAGAAATATCTGCTTGCCATATTTACAGGAAGACCCAGGAAAGAGGCGGAGTATGTATTAGACAAATTTAAGATAATTAAATATTTCATGGAAATTGTTAGTATGGAGGATGTCCTGCTGCAAAAACCAAATCCAGAAGGTTTAAATAAGATCATGAGAAAGCTTGATAAGTCAACCGCAATATATGTTGGCGATTCAATAGATGATTTAACAGCGGCAAAAAACGCAGGAATACAATTTGTTGGAGTGATTAATCCAAATGGAAATAAAGAAGTTTTGAACATGCTTTTCAAAAATAATGGTGCAAAACAAATCTTAACAAACATAAATGATATTTTAAAAATTAAATTCTAAAATGGAAAAAATAACGCCAGCCCTCTTTATTGGAATACAGGGTGATGGGTACATATCCTTTGGCTCTGGGCAGCCGGATTTGCCTCCTCCGGAAAGAGTGTTCAAGATTCTGCCATCCTATAGGGATTTTAAATATGGGCCAATACAAGGCCAGCTTAACCTTAGAAAGGAGCTAGCCAGACAGTTTAAGGGAGCGTCGGAAAACAACATTGTAATAACAAATGGTGCTTCTGAAGCCTTAAACCTTACTTTTAATACGATTGCAAAGCCGGGAGAAAAACTTCTTATCCATAAGCCATACTATTATGCATATCCTCCTTTGGCAAGGATGAACTATATTGAACCTGTGTTTACCGAAACGGTTAATGGCAAAATTGATATAGGTGATTTTGATAACAAAATAAGGGATTGCAAGGCGGTGTTAATCAACTCCCCTTCCAATCCTACTGGAACAGTACAGGACATCAAGACATTGAAGGAGATAGAGCGGCTCTGCAAGGATCTGGATAAAGTTATTGTCTCTGATGAGGTTTACAAAGACCTTATCTATGTCAGAGAGAACTATTTACTTAAAGGGGATCATGTCATCACAATAAATTCTTTTTCAAAAACATTTGCAATGTGCGGATTGCGCGTTGGGTATTTATATTCAAATGATCCATCTCTGGTTTCCAATATTGTAGATCTCAAGAATTATTCTTCAATGAATACAAGCATCCTGAGCCAGGAAATGGCGTATGAGGCTACAAAGGTTCCAAAATCATATGTTGAAGAACAGACTAGAATTTGGGAAGACAGACGGGATGCCATATACGAAGGGCTTGTAGGGCTTGGGCTTGATCTGTGGAAACCAGAAGGGGCATTTTATGTTTTCCCAAAAATAAAGAATCCGCAAAAAACTGTGTGGGATTTATTTAAAAAACATAAGGTCATAACTTACTTGGGAGAATGGTTTGGCGATGACACAAGGATAAGGCTTAGTTACGCTTTGGATATCAATAAGATTGAGGAAGGATTAAAAAGAATAAAAAAATATCTTGAATTAGAGTAATGATAATTTAAAACATTTTAAAAAAATAAACGAGATAATAAAATGAGAAAAGCAATTATTGAAAGGAAAACCAAGGAAACAGACATTATTATAGAGCTCAATATTGATGGCAGCGGCAAATCAAAGATAAGAACAGGCATTAATTTCCTTGACCACATGCTTGAACTTTTTGTCAAGCATGGGTTGTTTGACCTCACATTAACTGCAAAAGGTGACTTAGATGTTGATCAGCACCATACTGTTGAGGATGTTGGGATTGCATTAGGTGATGCCTTTAAAAAAGCCCTTGGTGATAAAAAGGGTATCAACAGGGCAGGTTATTTTGTGATGCCGATGGACGAATCGCTGGCTATCCTTTCCATTGATATAGGGGGAAGGCCATACTTGCGCTTTGATGTTGAATTTAAAAATCTAAAGATAGGAGATCTTGATTCTGAGCTTGTGAATGACTTTTTTCAGGGGTTTTCAACTAACATAGGCGCAAATATACATGCTATCCTGCCATATGGCAGAACAGACCATCACAGATGCGAAGCAGTGTTTAAGGCCTTTGGCAGAGCATTAGCAATGGCATGCAGCACAAATCCCAGGGCAAAAGGCTCGATCCCATCAACCAAAGGATTAGTATGATAAAAGCTGTATTATTTGACATGGATGGTGTATTGGTTGACAGTGTTCAGGCTTGGTTTAAAATATTCAACAAGGCATTGAAACGCTATGGAAAAAAGGAATTTACATTTCAGCAGTTTCTAAATAAAGTATGGGGCGGTCCTATCGAAAGGGATGCAAAAGAATATTTCCAGATACCCTTAGAAGAGCTAAAAGGTTTTTATTTCAGTAATTTTGATTCTATAAAAAAAGAGTTTAAGCTTTTTCCAAATACTACAGATGTACTTAAAAAACTGAAAAGCAAAGAATTTAGATTGGCATTAGTTACTAATACTCCCAAAGATCAAGCATGCAGATTGATTAGTTATCTGAAAATAATAAGATACTTCGATGTCGTTGTGGGAGGAGATGAGGTAAAAAATGGAAAACCTTCTCCTGACATTGTAGTGGAAGCCTGCAGGAGATTGAATGTTGATCCTAATGAAGCGGTAATGGTTGGTGATACTGGAGCAGACATCTTATCATGTAAGAATGCAGGCTGTACTTCCATTGGTTTTAAAATTAAGGGAGACAAAAGAATAGACGATTTAAAAGAATTACTTAAAGTGATATAAATGCTATCTAAACGGATCATTCCCTGTATGGACATCAGAGAAGGGAGGGTTGTAAAAGGGGTGCATTTTGTTAATATAAGGGACGCAGGAGACCCTGTTATGTTAGCAAAGGAATACAACAGGCAAGGCGCTGATGAATTGGTTTTTTTAGATATAAACGCATCCCATGAAAAAAGAAAAACAACTGTTGAGTTGGTCAAGAATGTTGCAAAGCAAGTATTTATTCCGTTTGCTGTTGGAGGGGGCATCTCAACTTTAGAAGACATCAGGCAGATACTAAGCGCAGGGGCTGATAAGGTTTCTATAAACACATCAGCTGTTGAAAATCCAGACTTTATTAAACAATCTTCAGCGAAATTTGGGAGCCAATGCATTGTAGTTGCGATTGATGCCAGGAAAAATGCTGAAATGCCATCTGGTTATGAGGTTGTGATCTATGGGGGGAGAAAAGGCAGCTCAAAGGATGCAGTTCTTTGGGCAAAACAATCAGAACAATTGGGGGCTGGCGAGATACTGCTCACTTCCATGGAAAGGGATGGGACCAAACTTGGGTTTGATCTTCCTATAACCAGAAAAATCAGTGAATCTGTTAGGATACCTATTATTGCTTCAGGAGGGGTTGGCGAATTAAGACATTTTGTAGAGGCATTTGCAGAAGGTAAAGCAGATGCAGCTTTGGCAGCCTCAATATTCCACTATAAAGAGTACACTGTGAAAGATATTAAGGATTATTGCAGAAAAAATAAGATTGCAGTACGGGGATAACGCTTATCAAACTTTTAGCGTTATTAATTCATACTTGTCAGTTCCAATTTTTAATTCCACAGCCTTAGCTATCTGTTGTTTTAATGCAACTGGGAAATAAGAAGGCCTAACTTGGCATAATTCATGCCACTTTTTTTCAGGCGTTTCCCTTTGCACCAGGTCAATGCATGCCTGGTCCAATGCTACTGGATCAGTTGAAGCTAGGTAACCAATATCATTTGCCAAAAGCAAATGCCCTTCACTTTGCTTAAGATCGTGAAGTACTGGTGAATCACAATCGCAAAAAACAGTTATCTCTGTAAGATCAGTTACAAATAACATATGCCCTGGCTGAAAAACATTGGTAACTCCCTTTGCAGCAACTATTAGCGAGTCAGTGACATATCTTCCGATTTTATCTTTGCCTTCTGGAGTGTCAATGTTTCCTAAAGCCCCAAAATTCAAACCAATAGCTCCATAATCACAAGCCCTTAGGCAACCCATACAACCGTAGCAACTATCCTGATTCACCTGAGCAGCTGATGTTTCTGCTTCCCTAGGATGAGCTATCTTTGTAATTGCATTGTGAGTGCAAAAATCGATACAAGTTAAACATCCCTGACATTTTTCATAGTCCACAATAGCTTTAAAGTGATGGATGGCAGCTTTGGTTTCTTTTCCAACAAAACCCATGCCAAGATTTTTTAATGCTCCACCAAAAGTGTAAATTTCATGGCCTTTAAAGTGTGAAAGTACGATTGCATAACCAGCATTAACAGCAACATCGTGAAACAGCTTAGGCATATAGATTCTGTGCAATCCGCCTCCATGGGTGTTTGGTATCTCTATTCTACCAGATTCAGCTGCAACTATAAACTCAACACCGATGTTTGCAGGCGTAAATCCATGGCGCTTGGCTACTCCCTGATGCCCGGCTAGTGTTGACCTTTTCCCAAATACATAGGTAGGGATTGAATCTGCTGCAAAAATCCTGGTAGCTCCGTCTCTTCTAACCAGATTTGCAAAGGGCTTTACCCAATCAGGCCTCATATGGGTATGAATCTCTGTTCCGTCATTTCCAATTTCGCCAACATGAACCTTTAACATTGCAGTATCTGCTATTTCATGCTTTGGATTAATACTGTTATAAAGCGCTTCCGCAATTGCATCCAATTTTGCTACTGGCTCTGACCTTACACCTGGAACAAAAAAAACTTCTGAGATTTTTATACCCCCCAAAAGGGGTGATATCTTCGCCTGTATTTAAAACTTCCGAGGTTTTTTACTGAGTAATGTCAAAAAGGTTTTTTAGCCAAATTATCCGTTTCCATTAAATGTGCATTTCTCTAAATTTCCAAAGAATAATCTATCCTCATTGACGATAATACGGTTATTTCACTGCTCATCAAAAATAGAAAATTAACTTGAAACTTCATTATTACATAGTAATTCCA